>Ga0137307_100055_pt1 | contig 173462 bp, 145 predicted proteins | sample NAcewD2O_March_2_FD_97180 | JGI IMG/M metagenome (GOLD analysis project Ga0137307, IMG submission 97180) | Mouse cecal microbial communities from Vienna, Austria - N-Acetylglucosamine amended D2O_March | ecosystem: Host-associated > Mammals > Digestive system > Large intestine > Cecum | place... | reverse complement strand
CGCCTACGGACATGTCACCGTCGTGACCAAGGGCGAAATGACCGAATGCAACACCAACTACGCCCAGGGCGGCATCTGTTCGGTGACCTACGAACCCGACACCTTCGAGAAGCACATCCGCGACACGCTGGTGTGCGGTGCCGGCAAGTGCAACGAGAAAGCCGTGGAACTGGTCGTGCGGCGCGCTCCGGAACTGATCGGCGACCTGATCGCCTGGGGCACGCGCTTCGACAAGACGCCCGACGGGCGCTTCGAACTCAATCGCGAAGGAGGACACACCGAACACCGCATCCTCCACCACGAAGACCTCACGGGGGCCGAAATCGAACGGGCGCTCGTCGAATCGGTGCGCCGGCACCCCAACATCACGGTGCTGGAACACCGCTTCGCCATCGACCTGCTGACGCAGCACCACTTAGGCGAATTCGTCACGCGCCACACCCGCGGCCTGGCCTGCTTCGGCGCCTACGTGCTGAACGAAGCGACCAACGAGATCGAGACGATGCTTTCGAAATTCACGGTCGTGGCGACGGGAGGCTGCGGCAACATCTACTCCACGACCTCCAATCCGGTGGTGGCGACGGGCGACGGCATAGCCATGTGCCACCGCGCCAAGGCCATCACGGAGAACATGGAATTCATCCAGTTCCACCCCACGACGCTCTACAACCCGGGCGAAAAGCCCAATTTCCTCATCACCGAAGCGATGCGCGGATTCGGAGCCATCCTGCGGCTCCGGTCGGGCGAGGAGTTCATGGACAAGTACCACCCCATGAAGTCGCTGGCCCCGCGCGACGTGGTGGCCCGCGCCATCTACAGCGAGATGACCAAACGGGGCGAGGACTACGTCTACCTGGACGTCACCCACAAGGACCCCGAAGCCGTACGGAGCCACTTCCCCAACATCTACGAGAAGTGCCGTTCGATCGGCATCGACATCACGCGCGACCTGATTCCGGTGACTCCGGCGGCGCACTACTGCTGCGGAGGCGTGAAGGTCGACACCGACGGGCAGACCTCGGTCAAACGTCTTTATGCGCTGGGCGAAACCTCCTGCACCGGATTGCACGGAGCCAACCGCCTGGCCTCCAACTCGCTGATCGAAGCGGTCGTCTACGGCGACCAGGCGGCGCGCCACGCGGCGGCGCAGCTGGACAAGACGGAGTTCCAGGAAGGCATTCCGGACTGGGACTTCGAAGGCACGCAGCACACCGAGGAGATGCTGATGATCATCCAGTCGAAGCGCGAGATGCAGACCATCATGTCGAACTACGTAGGCATCGTACGCTCGAACCTCTCGCTCAAACGCGCCATGCGGCGCCTGTCGACCCTCTACGAAGAGACCGAGGAGCTCTACGGCAAGACCAAGCCCAACCGCGAACTGTGCGAACTGCGCAACATGATCGCCGTGGCCTACCTGGTCATCAAGCAGGGCCGCGAAATCAAGGAATCGGTGGGCTGCCACTTCAACATGGACTACAAACAAAGTGAAAAGTAAAAGGTGAAAAGGGAAAGGCATTTCAGGAATCCGGTGCATGTTTACGGCCTTTCCCTCCTTACTTTTCACCCCTCCACTTCCCACTTTTAACCGTTCACTTTTAACCTTTCACTTTTCACTTTAAGAAATGGCTTTGCAAGACGAAATAGCACGGCGCCGCACCTTTGCGGTAATCGCCCACCCCGACGCAGGAAAAACGACCCTCACGGAGAAACTGCTCCTGTTCGGCGGCGCCATCCATGTGGCCGGAGCGGTCAAGAGCAACAAGATCAAGAAAGGCGCCACCTCCGACTTCATGGAGATCGAACGCCAGCGCGGCATTTCGGTGGCCACGGCCGTCATGGGATTCGAATACGCCGGATGCAAGATCAACATCCTCGACACCCCGGGACACGAAGACTTCGCCGAAGACACCTACCGCACGCTCACGGCCGTCGACTCGGTCATCATCGTCATCGACGGCGCCAAGGGCGTCGAGGCGCAGACGCGCAAGCTGATGGAGGTGTGCCGCATGCGCAAGACGCCGGTCATCGTCTTCATCAACAAACTGGACCGCCCCTCCAAGGAGCCTTTCGACCTGCTGGACGAGGTGGAACGCGAGCTGCGCATCCGCGTGCGGCCCCTGGCATTCCCCATCTCCAACGGCCCGACCTTCAAGGGAGTCTACAACCTCTACGAAAAACACCTCTCGCTCTTCACCTCGGACGAGAAGCTCACGGCCGACGCTTCGACGGTCGAAATCCGCGACCTGCAAGCTCCCGAGCTGGCGCAACATATCGGCGAGAAGTTCGCCGAACAACTGCGGCAGGACGTCGAGCTGGTGGAGGGCGTCTACGACGCATTCGACCGCGAGGCCTACCTGCGCGGCGAGCTGGCACCCGTATTCTTCGGCTCGGCAGTCAACAACTTCGGCGTGCGCGAACTGCTGGAGTGCTTCGTACGCATCGCCCCCGCGCCGCGCCCGGCGCCCACCGAGAGCCGCACGGTAGAACCGCAGGAGGGCAAGATGACGGGTTTCGTCTTCAAGATACACGCCAACATGGACCCCAACCACCGCGACCGCATCGCCTTTCTGAAGATATGCTCCGGCATGTTCGAACGCAACAAGAACTACCTCCACGTGCGGAGCGGCAAGCAGATGAAATTCTCGTCGCCGACAGCCTTCATGGCGGAAAAGAAATCGGTGATCGACCAGGCCTGGCCGGGCGACATCGTGGGTCTGCACGACACGGGCAACTTCAAGATCGGCGACACCTTCACCGAGGGCGAGACGCTCAAGTTCACGGGCATTCCGTCGTTCGCACCCGAGCAGTTCCGCTACATCGAGAATGCCGACCCGATGAAGTTCAAGCAGCTGGCCAAGGGCATCGACCAGCTGATGGACGAAGGCGTGGCGCAGCTCTTCACCAGCTCCCTCAACGGCCGCAAGATCATCGGCACGGTGGGTGCGCTCCAGTTCGAAGTGATCCAATACCGCCTGGAACACGAATACAATGCTTCGTGCCGCTGGGAACCGATTTCGATCTACAAAGCCTGCTGGATCGAGAGCGACAACGCCGAACAGCTGGCCGACTTCAAGAAACGCAAGCACACCAACATGGCCGTGGACAAGCATGGCCGCGATGTTTTCCTGGCCGACACGAGCTACGCACTGGCGCTGGCGCAGGAGAACTTCAAGGACATCCGCTTCTCTTTTGCGAGCGAGTTCTGACCGGCGGACCGAATGTCCGCAAACGAAAACCCCTTCCGGCTTGTGTCCGGAAGGGGTTTTTCTATGGCGAATCCCGTTTTACGAACGCTCCTTTGCCTCCACGCGCGCCACGATGCGGATGCTTGCTTCATAAAGCCAGCAGAGCGGAACGATGACCAGCAACAAGCTGAACAAGTCGGGCGGGGTGATGACGGCGGCCAACACCAGCAGTCCGACGAAGGCGTGCCGCCGGTAACGGCGCATCAGATCGGCGGTCACCAGCCCCATGCGGGCCAGAAAATGCACCAGAACAGGCAGCTGGAAAACCAAAGCCGAGCCGAACGACGTAACAACGACCATCGAAAGATACTGCCCCGCGTCGATCATGTTGACGATCGAGGGGCTGGCCTCGTAGTTGATGAAGAAGCCGACCGAGAGGGGCACGATGATGAAATAGCCGAACAACAACCCTGCGAAGAAGAGCAGCGAGACCCACAGAACGAAACGGTGCGCAGCGGCCGTCTCGCGCGGGGTGAGGGCCGGCCGGACAAAACGCCAGAACTCCCACAAGACATAGGGCATGGCCAGAGCCAGGCCCGTGAGCAGGGAGATTTTCATGTGGAGATTGAACTGCCCGGCCAACGAAGTGTTGATGAAGCGGAAATCGAGGTTCGAGGCGTCGAACGCCCGGGCATCGACCCCGAGCGACCAACCCGTCCACGCATCGATCCGCGCGCAAAGAAGCTGCAAGCCCTCGCCGAACGTCAGCAGCAGCCGGTTGGTCGGGAAATCGGCGCTGCGCGGTCCGAAAAGCACGCAATCGATCAACAACTCACGGCTGAAAAAGGCCGCCGCCGCGACCAGCACGACCGCAAGCACACTCCGCACCAGGTGCGGGCGCAAGGCGGCCACGTGGCCCCAGAAGTCGAGTTCGTCGCTCTGCACGGCTAAAAATCAAGGATGGATTCGGCGATCATCGCGCCCCCGGCAGACCGCAGCCGGCCGCAACACGGAAGCGCACACAACGATGACCGCAAATCATTCTGCGTCTTTGTCGTCTTTTTTGTCCTGCTCTTTGCCGTCGGTGTTCATGGCGTCCTTGAACTCCTTCACGCCGCGGCCCATCCCCCGCATCAGCTCGGGAATCCGCTTGCCGCCGAAGAGCAGCAGCACGACCAGCACAATGATTACGAGCTGCCCGGTCCCTATCACGCACGGATACATCATGGTTTTCGAAATTTGGTCCGATAGACAAAGATAGTGCAAGCCGAGCGGAAAAGCAAGTTGTCTTGCATTTTCCCGAGGCGAAGCCTATCTAAGCGCAAAGCGCAAAATCGTGCAAGCCGAGCGGAAAAGCAAGTTGTCTTGCATTTTCCCGAGGCGAAGCCTATCTAAGCGCAAAGCGCAAAATCGTGCAAGCCGAGCGGAAAAGCAAGTTGTCTTGCATTTTCCCGAGGCGAAGCCTATCTAAGCGCAAAGCGCAAAATCGTGCAAGCCGAGCGGAAAAGCAAGTTGTCTTGCATTTTCCCGAGGCGAAGCCTATCTAAGCGCAGGGTGCCGCCGGAGTCCGGATCGGAAGAAGGAACGGCAGTCCGACAAAACGGCCGGTCCCCCGTCGGAGGATCGGCCGCAACATATCGAAGCTGCAAAGAGCCTATGCCCAGAGCTTTTCGGGGTACTCGCCGGCAGCGATCAACGCGCGGATCTTGTCGACGACGCCCTGCCGGTCCTCGGCATAGGTCACGCCGAACCACCGGGCCGTGGTGTCGAGCACCTCGACCGTGGCCTTGCCGCTCACGATGAGGTCGTTGACCACCAGCGGGATGAAGAACTCCGACTTGGGCTTGTCGATATTTTCCGTCAGAAACGCTTTGAACCGCTCCTCCGAATATCGGAAATAGTCGGGCGTAAAACCCCACATGTTCATCGACACGGGGGTCGTGTCGTCGGTGGTCGCCGGCAGGCCGTCGTCGCCCGTGAAGGTGATCCGGCCGTCGACACGGGCGATGTCGGTACGCTCGACCACACCCGTCAGATAGCCCCGGGCATCGGTCTGGCAAATGCCGCGCGCAACGGTGCCGCTCTCCGAGAGGGTGTTGCCCACGCGGTAGCCCACCATGCAGTAGCGGTTCTCGCCCTCGGCCTTGGAGAGCCACTCGCCCAGCACGCGGAATCCGTCGCGACCGTAGAAATCGTCGGCGTTGATGACGGCGAAAGGCTCGCGGATGACCTCCTTGCCCATGAGCACGGCATGGTTGGTGCCCCACGGTTTGGTGCGTTCGGCCGGGCAAACGAAACCCTCGGGCAGCGCGTCGGTCGACTGGAAAACCACCTCGACGGGGATATGGTCGCGGTATTTGGAAAGCACCTTATCGCGGAAATCCTGTTCGAAATCCCTGCGGATGACGAACACCACCTTGCCGAAACCGCCGCGGATGGCGTCGTAGATCGAGTAGTCCATGATGGTCTCGCCGTTGGGTCCCAGACCGTCGAGCTGTTTCAGCCCGCCGTAGCGCGACCCCATGCCGGCCGCCAGAACGAAAAGTGTAGGTTTCATCATTGTTATAATCGGGTTTTTATTCCATTCCTCGGACATGCTTCTCCCAGGCCCAGGCGGAGCGGAGGGTCTCCTCCAGGGAGCGCTCGGCCTTCCATCCGAGCTCGCGGTTGGCCAAGTCGGTGTCGGCCCACACGGCGGGCACGTCGCCGGCGCGGCGACCGACGATCTTATAGTTGAGTTTCAACCCGTTGGCCTTTTCGAAACCCTCGACCAGCTCCAGCACCGAGACGGGACGCCCCGTACCGACGTTGAAAATCTCGTAGCCGGCCTTCATGCGGCCCCCGGTCATGCGCTTGACGGCGGCCACGTGGGCGCGGGCCAGATCGACGATGTCGATGTAGTCGCGCAGGCAGGTGCCGTCGGGCGTCGGGTAGTCGCTGCCGAACACCGAGAGACACTCGCGGATGCCGGCGGCCGTCTGCGTGATGTAGGGCACCAGATTCTGCGGCACGCCGCGCGGCAACTCGCCGATGAGCGCCGAGGGATGGGCGCCGACGGGGTTGAAATAACGCAAAGCGATGCCCCGCAGCCCATCGTAGGCGGCGCAGCAGTCGCGCAGGATGTCCTCGGCCATCTGCTTGGTGTTGCCGTAGGGCGAAGTGGCGGGCTGACGCGGCGACTGCTCGGTGACAGGCAGCGCATCGGGCTCGCCGTAGACCGTGGCCGACGACGAAAAGAGGATGTTGGGCCGCCCGAACTCGCGCATCAAAGCGCAGATGTTCATGAACGACGCGAGGTTGTTGCGATAATATTTCAACGGCTCGGAAACCGACTCGCCCACAGCCTTGAAAGCGGCGAAATGGATCACCGAATCGAATTCGTACTTGCGGAAAACCGCACGCAGGGCCTCCTCGTTGCAGGTATCGACCTGCTCGAAAGGAACGTCGACACCCGTGATGCGGCGCACGCCTTCGACGGCCGCCGCATCCGAATTGGAGAAGTCGTCGATGATGACGACGCCGAAGCCGGCGCCGACGAGCTCGACGGCCGTATGGGTGCCGATGTAGCCGGCACCGCCCGAAATCAATACTGTCTCTTTTTTCATCTTGTATAATGGAATCTTTTGCTTGACTGTCCGATGCGACGAATTTCCCGGGATGCAGGTTCGGCCATCGCGGAACCGATCCATTGCTCGCCGCGACGGAACCGCATAGCGGGAAGCGTCAGAGCCGGCGCGAACCGTCGGAGATCACAACGTCGTAGACCTGCGGCTCGTGGCCGTACTTCTCGTTGAAACGCCGTTTTGCCTCGGCGATGAAGCTATCGTAGCGCTCGTCGCGGACCAGATTGATGGTGCAGCCGCCGAACCCGCCGCCCATGATGCGCGCACCCGTGACTCCGCACTCCTCCGCCACGGCGGCGAGGAAGTCGAGCTCCTCGCACGACACTTCGTAATCGCGCGACATGCCCCAGTGGGTCTCGAACATGCGGCGGCCGACGGTCTCGTAATCGCCCTGCTGCAACGCCTCGCAGACATCGAGCACGCGGCGCTCCTCGCCGATGACGTAGCGGGCGCGCCGGTAATCCTCGTCGGAAATCCTATCCCTGACGGCGTCGAGCTGCTCCATGGTGGCGCCGCGCAGGAACTCCTGCCCCAGTACTTTGGCAACCCGCTCGCACGAAGCACGGCGGTCGTTGTAGGGCGAACCGACCAACTCGTGCTTGACGCGCGAATCGACCAGCACCAACCGGTAACCCTTGGGATCGAAGGGGAAATATTCGAACTCCATCGAACGGCAGTCGAGACGCATGAGGCACCCCTTGCGGCCGAAGACCGAAGCGAACTGGTCCATGATGCCGCAGTTGACGCCGCAATAGTTGTGCTCGGTAGCCTGGCCGATGCGGGCAAGCTCGAACTTGTCGATCCCGCAGGCATAGAGTTCGTTCAACGCGAAAGCATAGGTCGATTCGAGCGCGGCGGACGACGACATGCCGGCGCCTAAGGGAACGTCGCCCGAGAAGACCGTGTCGAAACCGCCGAGCGCGGCGCCGCGCTTCTGCATCTCGCGGCAGACGCCGAAGATGTAGCGGGCCCACGGCTGCGCGGGCTTGTCCTCCTCGCGCAGGCCGAATTCGGCCGTCTCGCCCAGGTCGAGCGCATGGGCGCGCACGCGGTCGGTGCCGTTGGGGCGGATGGCGGCCACGATGCCCTTGTCGACGGCGCCGGGGAAGACGAAACCGCCGTTGTAGTCGGTATGCTCGCCGATGAGGTTGATGCGCCCCGGCGAGGCGAAGAGTTCGGCACCCGGGCCGTAAAGCTCGCCGAATTTTTCGGAGACAGGCAGGATATTCATATCGGATTGCGATTTAATTGTCTAAAAGAAACGAATCGAGGCGGCAACCGGCAAGGTGCGTGCGGACCGCCGCACGATCAATCGTCGCCGTCCGGACTGCACCGGGCCGAACAGAGTTGGAACGTCGCAAGGCGGCCGGCGTCAACGATCGGTTTTTCATGGTTCGGGTTGAATAATCGTGTAAATATAGCCGTTTTTTACCGAATACGGAAATTTCGGGACGAGAATTGCGGCCGGAAACAATTTTCGCGGCGCGCACCGCGGTGCTCCCCTCCTTCCGGAACGGAGCTGCATTGCCGGCCGGACCGGATGCCGGAACATCCGGACGCGAACAAGAACGATGCGGCGACGGAAGATCCTCCCATCGTCCCGGGCGGTCGGGAAGAGAAGAGCACGCCGGCCGCCGATCCGTCATTTTTCACCATTAATTTTGGGAATATCCCGGCCTTTGACTACTTTTGCGCTCAGAAAATCCCCCTCCCCTCATGTCTCGCAAACTCGCGGCAGCAATCGGCTCGGTCGTGCTTCTCTCCGGAGGCTGGCTCTCCCTTACGGGACTCACGCTCCCCATGGCGCTGGTACCGCTGCTGTGGATCGGTTCGACGTACGACGCCTCGCGCCGCTCGTGGTGGAAAGTATTCGGCTGGGCGGCGCTTACCTTCGCGCTGTGGAATGCAGCCACCGTGTGGTGGATCTGGTACGCCACGCCCGTAGGCCCCATAGCGGCGACACTGGCCTCCACGACGCTGAATCTGCTGGCTTTCATGCTCTATCATACGGTCTCGAAAAAGGCCCCCAAGGCGTTGGCCTACACGGTGCTGGCGGCGGCGTGGATCGCCACCGAATATTGGTACACCGTAGGCGAATTCTCGTGGCCCTGGCTGATTCTGGGCAACGGATTCTCGCACGACGTATGGGCCGTGCAATGGTACGAATATACGGGAGTCCTGGGAGGGTCGCTGTGGGTGCTGCTCTGCAACATCCTCTTTTTCGAAGCCTGGCAGGCCCGCCGCAACGTACGCCGCTGGGCCGCTGCCGGGTGCATGCTGCTTCTGCCCATGCTCCTGTCGCTGGGGATGTGGCTGGGGTGGAAAGAACCCGACGAAGGAACGGCCCGCGTGACGATCGTCCAACCCAACGTCGACTGCTACGACAAGTTCCACACCGACGCCGGGCGCCAGGAACGCAACATCGTCGACCTGCTGGCGCAGGTTCCCTCCGACGCGCAGTTCGTCTTCCTGCCAGAGACCGCCGTGCCGGGCTACTACTGGGAACCCGCCGTCGAAAGCCCGTTCATCGAAGAGATGACCGATACCCTGCGCCGCCGGTTTCCGGGCGCCCTGCTCGTGACGGGCGCCAACACCCTTCGCTACTATCCGGCCGGCGCGCAGACCCGCACGGCACGGCCGCTGCGAGGCAGCGAAGGCTATCACGACATCTACAACACGGCGCTGGGCCTCGATTCGGCGGCGCAGCGGCAGATACACCACAAGGGCCGCCTTGTGATCGGCGTGGAGAAGACCCCGATGCCGTGGCTTTTCGAATGGCTCGAATTTCTGGTCATCGATCTGGGAGGCACGCTGGGACAGATCGGCGTGGGGCAACACGGCACGGCGTTCGAACATGACGGCATAACGACAGGGCCGGCCATCTGCTACGAAGGACTCTACGGCGACTTCTACGGCGGATTCGTACGACGCGGCGCCCGATTCATGGCCATCATCTCCAACGACGGCTGGTGGGGCGACACGCCGGGCTACCGCCATCTGTTCACCATCTCGCGCCTGCGGGCCATCGAACACCGCCGGGCCGTAGCGCGCGCGGCCAACACGGGACGCTCGGGGTTCATCTCGGCGCGCGGCGACATCGGGCCCACGCTGGAATGGGCAGAGCGCGGCGTGCTGACGGCCGACGTACCGCTCGCCACGCGGCAGACCTTCTACACGCGCTACGGCGACTACGTGGGCCGCATGGCCGAATATCTGCTGCTGCTCTCGGTACTCTACTACATAGCCTACCGGGTCAAGAAACGGAACCATCTCGTACAATAGCTCACTCTTGATATGAACTACTCCCAGACCCTCGAATTCCTGTTCCAGGCCCTGCCCGCCTACGAAACCAAAGGCGCCACGGCCTACAAGCCGGGACTGGAGCGCATCGCCGCATTCTGCCGCCACACGGGCAACCCGCAGCGCAACTTCTTCACCATACACGTGGCGGGCACCAACGGCAAAGGCTCCGTATCGCACATCATCGCCTCGGTGCTCCAGCAGGCGGGCTACCGCACGGGGCTCTTCACCTCGCCCCACCTGCGCGACTTCCGCGAACGGATCCGTGTGGACGGCGAGATGATCCCGAAGCAGAAGGTGGTGAACTTCGTGGACAAGCACCACGACAAGATGGTGGAGCTGGGACTGTCGTTTTTCGAAATGACCGCGGCGCTGGCGTTCGACTTCTTTGCGCAGAGCGACGTGGAAGTGGCGGTGATCGAAACCGGACTGGGAGGCCGGCTGGACGCCACGAACATCATCATGCCGGTGCTCAGCGTGGTGACCAACGTAGGGCTGGAACACACCGACCTGCTGGGCGACACGCTGCAAAAGATCGCGGCGGAGAAAGCCGGCATCATCAAGAAAAGCATCCCGGTGCTGATCGGCGAGAGCGACAACCGCTACGATCCTGTCTTCGAACAGGCAGCCGCGAACAACAAGTCGAAGCTCTGCTACGCCGAACAGATCTTCGCCTGCGAAGAACAGACGCCGACCGAAGCGGGCCAACGGTTTCGTCTGCGCCGTCTGCGCGACAACCGCAGCTACGAAATACAGCTCGACCTGGCGGGCGACTACCAACGCCGCAACATTGTTACGGCAGCTGCGGCCGTGGACTTTCTTCATGAAGAGACGCCGCTGACGATCTCGCGCCGGGCCTTTCTGGAGGGAACCCGCCATGCAGCGGCCAACACCTCGCTCCAAGGCCGCTGGCAGCGCCTCGGCGAAGCGCCCCTCACCCTTTGCGACACGGGGCACAATGCGCACGGCATGGCCTACGTGACGAAACAACTGCAAGCTACGCCGCACAAGAAACTCTACTGCGTTGTGGGATTCGTTCGCGACAAGGACCTGGCGCACATTCTGCCGCTTCTGCCGCGCGATGCGCACTATATCTTCACCGCGGCGCAGACCCATCGGGCCCTGCCCGCCGCCGAACTGGCCGCCAAAGCCGCGATCTACGGACTGCAGGGCGAAACGGCAGACACCGTAGCCGAAGCTCTGGCCCGCGCCCGCGAACTGGCCGAACCCGACGATGCGATCTTCATCGGCGGCAGCACCTATGTGGTGGCGGAAGCTTTATTGTAAACTATTACTTCGCTATGAAATACTGTATATTTGCCATTCTTACCATCTTTGTTTGCGGAATCGGAATCGGACACGCCCAAACCGACAATGACGTGGCACGGCTCAAAACCTTGTCAAAATATGAAAAGATGCCGTTTTCCGCAACAGATCAGGTTGAATATCTCCAACAATTCAAAGGAGATACGATAACTTTCGACATCATTACGCCGAAGCGTATTGTTTTTTTTGTCAAAACAATACCAGATACCGTTTGGCTGACACAAAAGCGAAAAAGGAATCCCAAGCAGGGCAAGGATTTCGAACTAAACCCTTTTTACAAAGGGGTCAAAGACGAAGCAGGCTATTATACTCCAATTTCTGAAATCGACAAGAAACAATTCGTTGTTGCAAACACGAAAATAATGGGCGACGACAAATACCCCGCTTACAACAAATACCTTATCGTCCAGCTGATCGATCTGGAAACCCAAGAATTACTCGATTGCATACTTCCGAAATCGACCAAATACGAATTATCCATCTCAGTTCTCAAGGTGCAAAAAGAAATTGATGCCTTGGCTGATAAAAATTATTACATTCAAACCTCAGAGCAGTACGCCTCGAATAAAACATTCAAACCGATCTTTCTGCGATCGGGCACTTTCGCGATACGAATCAAAAACAGCGGAGTTGGAGCTCTCTTGCAGTCGAAGATAGAACTCGCCTTCGAAGAACAGGACGGCACACTGGTCAAATACAAACCCGAACGTTTTTTCGGCAGAGGAACGGTTTTATCGAACGATGAATACAACAGCTATATAGCAAGTATTGCGCCCCGTTATATCACTTCTGTCGTTAATAGAACGTTGTTGGAATCGGACATTCGACTGCCTTTCAGTTTTCAACATATCATAGGCACAACAAACACATATGCTGAGATTTCTCAGAAAATCGACCCTTCGAAATCCTATTCCTCCTCTTCTACTTACCTGATGAGCGACGAGGCGATCGGCATCGGAGGTCGACTCGACGTAAAAGGGCAAAAATATTACAAAGCTTTCTATAACGGCAAAGCTTTTTTTATTAATGCTTCCAACGTAAAATTAACCAATGAACAGAAATCGCGTCTCGATAGTCTGATGCGTTGTTCGCCACAAGAACAGGAAGTATTCTTTCACAAGAGTCTGAATCTGTTCAAACGAATATATGCAGATGAACTTTCAAACGCCTTGACCACCTTTCAGTCATATATGAAATACGGATTGAACATCGAAACATGGGGAGTTTATGATGAAAGCGAATATACGGACGGCACGGGCATCCGATTCCGCTTCTTCAATCCGACAGACCAGACTATTAAATACATCACCATAAACTTTGTCGGATACAACGCTGTAGATGATCCTGTCTCCAGCCGAGGGAAAACCGTGCAGACACGCAAGTGCGTCGGTCCGATCGGACCGGAAGAAACAGCCACTTACAAATTCGAATATGTATGGTTTACAGACATCGTGCAATATGCAAAAATCCGTTCGATTGTCGTGCAATACAAGAACGGATCGACAAAAACCATTACCAATGCAAAACAGATTACATTCCCCGAAAAACTTAACGAAGTTCTTCATCGATCCAATCCAGTAAAAGATTTTCACTAAATAATCACGGCTACGGGGAATTTAAAAGACCGCATTCTACGAAACAAACTTAACTGATTCAGAAGGAATACCATAAATTAAAAACGAGTGACCTTTTATGTCACTCGTTTTTAATTTATGCTTCCCCCATCTTGGGGCCGGCCCCGGAAGCGTGCTGGGGCGACGGAATCTCGATTTTGCCCATGCTGCTTTCGTAACGCACGATGTTCTCCTGCAACGAACGGAGCAGCCGCTTGGCATGCTCGGGCGTGAGGATGATGCGGCTCTTGACGCGGGCTTTCTGCATGCCCGGCAAAACAGCGGCGAAATCGAGGATGAACTCCGAAGTGGAGTGGGAGATGATCGCCAGGTTGGAATAGTGGCCCTGCGCCACCTGCTCGTCCAACTCGATGTCCAGTCCTGATTGATTCGTTTCGGCCATAGGCATTTTCGATGATTACAATTGCAAATGTAGCTTTTTTCGGGAACCGTTATCCCTGCGCCAAATCAAAGTTTTCGATAAATTATCAACAAATCCGTTCTTCGGCTTCGCCCGGGTCTGCGATCCGGACCGGCAAAATCTGCGCCACCCGAAGTGAGCGCCCCGTCCGCACACACGGCAAAGCCGACCGACAAACGCACGAAACCGCAAAATAAGAGCGGACCGCACGGCTCTATCCCGACAAAATGCAAGCAAGCTTGCTTTTGCCCTCGCTTATCCGAATTTTGGCTTGCGCCGAAGATACTTCCGCTCGACAAAATGCAAGCAAGCTTGCTTTTGCCCTCGCTTATCCGTATCTTTGACTCCGTCTTAGATACTTTCGCCTCGGCAATGCTCAAATAAATTTGGCATTCCGCTCGGCTTATCCGTATCTTTGTACTCCAAAACGAAAGCATGTCACTCGAAATCCTGGAAGAACTGTTCCGCGGCATCTGCGTAGGCATAGCGGCATCGATCACGGTCGGGCCGGTGGCTGTGCTGTGCATACAGCGCACGCTCTCCAAGAACCGGCGCTCGGGCATCGTATCGGGACTCGGCGTAGCCTGCGCCGACACCTTCATGGCCATGGCGGCGTTCTTCTTCTACTCCATGCTGCAGAGCCAAATCGAGCAGTACAACATCCTGCTGCGCATCGTCGGCGGGCTGCTGGTCATCGTCGTGGGCGTCTACATCTTCTCGCAGAACCCCGTGCCGCAGATCCGCCGCAACCGGGCCGGCAAGAGTTCGCTGTGGCAGGATTTCGCCTCGATCTTCGGGCTGACGATCGCCAATTTCATCATGGTCATCCCCTACATCCTCGCATTCTTCGCCGTATTCAACATTTCGAGCGGCGACGTGCAGAGCGAAGGATTCGGCGGCTTCGTGCGCGCCGTCTTCGTCATCGCGGGATTCTTCGGCGGCGCCGCGGCATGGTGGACCCTCCTGGCCTGCTTCATCAGTCTTTTCCGCCGCCGCTTCCGGCCCCGCCACATGCTGACGATCAACCATGTGGCCGGACTGTTCATCGGAGTACTGGGCATCTACACCATATTATCCACCTTTTTTGACATCTTCCCCAATGTCGGACACTAACCGCAAGATCATCATCGCCGTGGACGGTTTTTCGTCGTGCGGCAAAAGCACCTTCGCCAAGGCCATCGCTGCCCGCTTAGGCTATATTTTCATCGACACCGGCGCCATGTACCGCGCCGTCACGCTCTACGCTCTGGAAAACGGAGCCATCGTCTCGGGCATCGTCGACGAAGAAGCCGTCTGCCGCCTGCTGGACCGGATCGCCATCACGTTCCGCTTCAACCCCGCCCGCGGCGCCAGCGACATCTATGTCAACGGCGATCTGGTCGAGGGCAAGATACGCACCATCGAAGTGAGCAACTGCGTGAGCCGGGTGAGCGCCATACCGGCCGTGCGGAAAAAACTGGTGGCCATGCAACAGGAGATGGGACGCCGCCGCGGCGTGGTGATGGACGGCCGCGACATCGGCACGGTGGTTTTCCCCGATGCCGAACTCAAGCTCTTCATGACGGCCGACCCCAAGGTCCGGGCCCAGCGGCGCTACGACGAACTGACCGCCAAGGGACAACAGGTCACGCTGGAAGAGATCGAATGCAATGTCCGCGCACGCGACGAGGCCGACATGAGCCGCGCCATTTCGCCCCTGCGCCAGGCCGACGACGCCGTGGTGCTGGACAACAGCCGCATGACGGTCGACGAACAGATGGAATGGTTCATGAAGCTGTTCGCCGAACGGACAAAATAAAGAACCGAACGGGGCTGTGCCCCGGACGACCATATCGGAAAAAAGGAGGTATTGCGACTTTCGGGCGGATCGGCTGCGCTGGACTTGCATAAGCATTCGGCGGTTTCTGCGCTTGTACGGATTGCCGCGGATCTGCGGCCCTCGCAACGACGGGCTGCCGGAAATTCGGGCGGAAGCCGGCGGAGCACGCCCGGCGACAGCCGGATGTCTGCGGGCCTCCGCCGGGGCAAGGCTCCGGCCCGCATGGAGCAGATTCTTGACCATGCTGGTTTTCTCCTCCTTGCGAAGCACAGCTTGCCGGCGGCCTTTGCACTCGCTTCGCCTGACGATACGTTCTGCTCCGAGCGACAATTGAACGCGTTGATTGTGAATTATAATTTTTAATTAAGCTATCACTGCACCTTGCACATCGAGATCGACGATAAATCGGGTTTCTGCTTCGGCGTTGTCCGGGCGATCAGCGAAGCCGAAAAGGCGCTCGCCGAGACCGGTACGGTCTTCTCGCTGGGCGACATCGTCCACAACCGCATCGAAGTGCAGCGGCTCGAACGCCTGGGGCTCCGCAGTCTGACCCACGCCGACATACCGGCAGCCGCGGGACACCGGCTGCTGATCCGGGCCCACGGCGAACCGCCGACGACCTACGCCGCAGCGGAACGGCTCGGCATCCGGATCATCGACGCCACGTGCCCGGTCGTAGCCCGTCTCCAGGCCCGCGTGGTGCAGGCCCACGAAGAGATGCGCGCCCGGGGCGGGCAGGTGGTCATCCTCGGCAAACGCGGCCACGCGGAAGTGGTGGGTCTCACGGGCCAGGTAACCGCTCCGACCATCGTAGTGGAAGACGAAAACGATCTGTCGCAGATCGACTTCGCACGCCCGATCCACTTTCTGTCGCAGACCACGCAGAGCATCGCCCTGTTCGAACGACTGGGAGCCGAGATGAGGCGCCGGGCCGCCGACCCGGCCGCCGTACGCATCGACGACACCATTTGCCGGCAGGTCTCCGGACGCGAACAACATCTGGCGGCATTCGCTGCGCGGTTCGACGTCGTTATTTTCGTCTGCGGCCGCAAGTCGTCGAACGGCAAGGTGCTTTTCGAAGTGTGCCGGAAAGCCAATCCCCGCACCTACAACATCGAAGAAGCCGCCGAACTGCAACCCGAATGGTTTGCCGGCGCTTCGTCGGCAGGCATCTGCGGCGCCACCTCGACGCCCGGCTGGCTGATGCAGGAAGTGGGCGACGCCATCCGGAAAAAATGAAAAAACAGGCCTGCCTCCTCCGACACAGCGATGCGAAAAGCGTGCGGACCGCGGCCGGCACGAACGCGGGTCACGAACTTTCGGGAACCTGCCGAAAAACTGCAACGGAATCAACGATAAACCGTAAAAACCGCCATCCGAGGGCGCCGACAACCTGTCGGGATGCGAAAAGGCAGACCCGGCAAACGGAACCCGACGGCTTGTTCACAAAGAAGACTAAAACCAATTATAAAACCGGATCGACCATGTACATGCTTCGCTCGCTGAAATACTTTATCGCCATGCTGCTGCTCTGCGCAGCGCTCATGGCACTGATGTTCCTCTCCGGCACCTCGGCGCTCACGCCGGAAGAGACGCTCTACGTCATGTTCCGCTCCACGCGTTTCCTCAGTCTATTCATCGCTCTGGTGGTGCTGGCCGCCCTCTATCCCCGCTTCGGATTCGTATGCCGCGAGATCGAAGGCGATGTGGAACTCAACCGCACGCAGATCGTCAATGCGTTCAAGTCGGCAGGGTTTTCGCTGCACTCGGAAAGCGACGGCGTACTGCGATTCCGGGCCGACGGCTTCCTGCACCGGCTCCTGCTTCTTTACGAAGACGAAATCGCCGTATCGCAACACGGCGAACGGATTCGGCTCGACGGCATCCGGCGCGGCGTTGCGAGGGTCGCATACCGGCTCGACTCATACATCCGAACGATCAACCGCAATGAATAGAAAATACATACTCTCAGCACTCTGCCTCCTGGGCATGGCCGCCCTGTGTCTCTTCGGCGGCCGCAACGATTTCGGCCTGGGCCGCAACATGGAGATCGCCGTCAACATGATGCGCGAGCTCTCGGTAGGCTACGTCGATCCGGTCGACCCCGATAAACTCATGCTCGGCGCCGCCCGGGGCATGGTCCGCGATCTGGACCCCTACACCGAATTCATCCCGGCGGAGGAGATGTCGGACTTCGAGATCATGACCACCGGCAAATACGGCGGCGTGGGCTCGCTCATCCGCAAGAAAGGCGACCGCATCGTCTTCGCGCAGCCCTACAAAGGCTCGCCGGCCGACCGGGCGGGCATCCGCATCGGCGACAAGATCATCGCCATCGACGGCAAGGATGCCACAGGATACACCAACGAACAGGCCTCGGCCGCGCTCAAGGGCGACCCGGGCACCAAAGTCCGCATAACGGTCGAGCGGCTCGACGGCTCGCGGCACGATCCGGTCATCACCCGCCAGCGGATCGCCATCCCGAGCATTCCCTATGCCGGCCGCATCGCAGACAGCATCGGCTACATCCGCCACAGCGAATTCACCGAAGGCTCGTACGACGAAATGCGCGCCGCGATCGAACGCCTGTGCGCCGAAGGCCCTCTCAAGGGGCTGATCCTCGATTACCGCTCGAACGGCGGCGGCATCCTCCAGGAGGCGGTGAAGATTCTCTCGATGTTCGTGCCCAAGGATACGGAAGTGGTGGCCACCAAAGGCCGCACCGAAGAATCGAAGCGCAGCTACCGTACGGCCTCGGAACCTGCGTTCCCCGACCTGCCGATAGCGGTGCTGATCAACGGTTCGACCGCCTCGGCGGCCGAGATCGTGGCCGGAGCGCTCCAGGACCTCGACCGGGCCGTGCTGCTGGGACAACGCTCCTATGGCAAGGGGCTGGTTCAGGCCACGCGCCCGCTGGGCTACAATGCGATGCTGAAACTCACGACGGCCAAATACCACATTCCCTCCGGACGCTGCATCCAGGCCGTCGACTACTCGCACTCGCAGGAGGGCTCCGTGAGTCTGGTGCCCGATTCGCTCGTCAGCGAATTCGCCACCCGGGCCGGCCGCAAGGTCTACGACGGAGGCGGCATCATGCCCGACATCCGCACCGAACCCGAATACATGAGCCGCTTCGCCGCCACGCTCTACGCCCTGGGATTCATCGACGACTTCGGCGACGAATACATGCGCCGCAACCCCGAAGCGCCGGCCGATCTTATGGCCTTCGCCATCACCGATGCCGACTACGAAGCCTTCAAACGCTTCATGGAGGACAAGCAGGTGCCCTACGAATCGGACTCGCGCCGGGCGCTCCGCCAGCTTAAGGAAGCCGCCAAGGCCGACCGCTTCGGCGAGATCGAAAGACAGATCGAAACGATCGAAGCCGAGCTGAAAGACGACACGCAGGCCAACCTCGAAACCTACCGCAAGGAGGTGACCGCCTCGATCGAAAACGACATCGTGCTGCGCCACGGCTACTCGGAAGCCGTCGTAGCCCGCTCGCTGCCCAAAGACAAGGAAGTGCAGCGCGCGGCGGAACTGCTGAACGACCGTCCGGAATACCTGCGCATCCTTGCCGAACAGGACACGCAGCGCAAATAACCGCCGACCATGAACGTCCGCCGTTTCTTCTCGTTCCGCAGCCGGGTTGCCGTCATCGTCGCGGGCATCCTGCTGGGGGCGCTGTCGCTCTTCTACACCAACAACATGGCGCGCCGGCTCCGCGAAAAGGAACAGCACGACGTGGCGCTGTGGGCCCATGTGATGGAACGGGTGACGCGCGACGTAACCCATCCCGCCAACACCGGAGCCATGGCCGACCCGCTGGTGGCCGACATCATGTCGACCAACAACAACATCCCCTTCATCATCACCAACGAACGGCTCGAAGTGTCGAGCTTCCACCTGGTGCCCGACCGCATCATCGACCACCCCGACCTGCTGCGCAGGCAACTCGACCGTTTCACGGAAGAGAACACCCCGCTGCCGGTGCGGTTCTGGTGGTCGGACGACCACTATCTGATCATCTTCTACGGCAAGTCGCAGCTGCTGAAGTCGCTCTACTGGTTCCCCTACATCCAGATTCTGGTGGTCACGATATTCATCGTGCTGGGATTCATCGCTTTCCGCTCGTCGAAACACGACGAACAGAACCGCGTGTGGATCGGCCTTGCCAAAGAGACCGCCCACCAGCTGGGCACGCCCACGTCATCGCTCTTAGGGTGGATCGAATTCCTGCGCGGACAACCCGTGGACCAGACGGCCGTGGAGGAGATGAACAAGGACCTGGCCCACCTGATGAAGATCGTGGACCGCTTCTCGAAAATCGGCTCCGAGACACCCCTCACGCCGGCCAACATCAACGAAACGGTGGGCGAATCGGTCATGTACTTCCGCAAGCGCATACCCCGCAACGTGACGCTCGACTACAACGGACTGGCCATCGCACCGGTGCAGGCCAACATCAACGCAGCGCTGTTCGAATGGGTGGTCGAGAACCTTATGAAAAACTCGCTGGACGCCCTCCAGGGCCACGGCGCCATCGAAGTGCGCATCCTCTCCGACGAACGCCATGTGATGGTCGACGTACGCGACACGGGCAAAGGCATTCCGAAAAGCAACTGGAACCGCATCTTCGAACCGGGATTCACCACCAAGACCCGCGGCTGGGGACTCGGACTCTCGCTTTCGAGGCGCATCGTTGAAGAATACCACCACGGCCGCATCGCCGTCATCGACTCGGAACCCGGAAAGGGAACCACCATCCGCATCACCCTAAAACGTATTTTCGAAGCGTGATCACCACAGCGACCCAAACCGACAGCCTCGGCGAACACCTCACCGACCATTACACCGCCGCGCCCGACACGACGGCCGCTACGCTGTGCGACACGGCGGCATTCGCAAGCGATTCGACCCTCAGCGCGGCAGCCGAAGCCCCCGACAACCCGTTTTTTGCCGATTCGCTCCACTTCGCCGACTCGCTGGCCATCGCCGGTTTCGCCCGGTTCGGATTGCCGGCGCCCGAAGCGCCCGAGTACCGGCCGGCCAGCGCCCGGGAAGTATTCGGCGCATCGACCGTTGCGGTAGCGCCCGCACCCTCCTACCACGAGGAGCCTTTCCTGCCGCTCACGGGCAACGCCTTTTTCCAGAGCACCGTCCTGCTGCTGGCCGCTGCCTATGCCATCCTGCTCTACCGTCACATGGCCGATGTGAGGCTGCTGCTGAGCCGTCTGATCCACAACCGGGTCTCCGGCGAACGCCTTGCCGAAGAACCCGGAAGCAACAGCCTGACGCGATTCCTCAAGATCGCCGACTTCATCGGTCTCGGATTCATCGGAGTGGCCGCCACGAAGTTCGCCGACATGTTTCTTGCACACGAAACCTTTCCGGTGCTCCCCGTGCCCAACGCCCCGAGCGTCATGCTGGTCTTCGCACTGCTGTGGATCGCCGTAGCGACCTTCCAGCTGCTCGTGCTGCGCACGGCCGGCCTCCTCACGCTCACCCAACGCTTCGTGGCGCAGCTGCGGCTGCTCAAACGCATCTATTGCGCCCTGATCGTACTGCTGGCCGTGCCGCCGTTCCTGCTTTTCGCACTGACGCCGCCCGGAACGGGAGATGCCTGGCTCTATGCCTCGCTGGCGGCGTCGGCCGTAACGGCACTCTTATACTTCAGAGAGTCCCGGCATCTGTTTCTTGCAAAAAAAATTCCGTTTTTACATTGGTTTTTGTACCTTTGCACCGTGGAAATCTTCCCTTTCAGTCTGCTGTGGCTGATCGCGGCGAGATAGCTCCCGACCGCACCAAAACGTAAAACGAGGCCCCCAAGTTGAAAGTTCAGAACCTGCTGGTTTCGCAGCCGAAACCGGCCATCATCGAGAAGTCGCCGTTCTTCGAGCTCGCGCGCAAACACAAGGTCGAAGTCATCTACCGCCCCTTCATCCGTGTCGTAGGCGTATCGCTGAAAGAGTTCCGCGCCCAGCGGGTCGAGATTCTCGACCACACGGCAGTCATCTTCACTTCGCGCACCACCGTCGACAGTTTCTTCCACATCTGCGAAGAAGCCCGCATCACCGTACCCGAGACCATGAAATACATCTGCCAGACCGAAGCCGTGGCGCTCTATCTGCAGAAGTACATCGTCTACCGCAAACGCAAGATCTCCTTTGCCGACGGATCGTTCACCTCGCTTGTCGAACTCATCATCAAACACAAGGAGGAACGCTTCCTGCTGGCTCTGAGCGAACCCCACAAACCCGAGCTGCCCGACGCCCTGGCCAAACTCAAGCTGGCGGTCGATCCGGTCATCCTGGCCCGCACGGTGGCCTCGGACCTCGACGACATCCGCCTTGCCGACTACGACCTGCTGGCGCTCTACTCGCCCTCCGACGTCAAGACGCTGATCGGGAAAACGGGCGCCGGCGACCTGCCCCCTGCGGCGGTCTTCGGCGAGGGAACGCTGCGCGCCGCGCTGGACGCCGGACTTACGGTCCTGGCCAACGCCCCCACGCCCGAGGCCCCCTCGATGGCCAAGGCCGTCGACCTGCTGCTGGCAAAAGTGGCCCGCGGCGAAGAACCGGACCCGGTGGCCCTCACGACCGACACGCGCAAGGAGGAGTTTCTGCGCACCCAGCAGCACAAACTGGCCAAGAGCCGCACGCGCCGCACCGTCGAAACGCACAAATAAACCGCCGTCATGTCCGACCGTTCGCTTCCCCGTTCCGAGCGGCTCCGCTCGCTCGGGGCCCTGCGTCGGCTTTTCGAAGAGGGGGAGAGCGGATTCGTCTTTCCGTTCCGCTACGTATGGCTGACCGAACAGCCCGGCGGAGGCCGTGAAGAACAAGACACGGAATCCGCCGCCGGCAGCTCCGTCGAAGTACTCTTTTCCGTACCCAAGAAATTCCACAAAAGGGCCAACAAACGCAATCTTCTGCGCAGACGGACCAAGGAAGCCTACCGGCTGCAAAAAACGATTCTGACCGCCGCAAAACGCTCTTCCGGTCTTGACCTGGCCCTGATCTACTCCTCGAAAGAGATACTATCCTACAACCGCATCGAACATGCCGTGCGCCGGATTCTGGAAACGATTGCCGGGCAGATGTAAAAAGCTCTGCGCACTGCCGCTGGTGGCGGCGGTGCGCTTCTACCAACTCTGCATCTCGCCTTTCACGCCCCCGTCGTGCCGATTTACGCCCACCTGCTCGCAATATGCGCTGGAAGCGCTGCGCAAATACGGTCCGCTCAAAGGCGGCTGGCTTGCCCTGCGGCGCCTCGCCCGCTGCCACCCGTGGGGCGGGAGCGGCTACGACCCGGTGCCGTAGCGGAAGATGTCAGAAAGAAACGTCCCGGACGATGAGCCCGGGACTTGTCATTCGCAGCGGCCGCTGCAATGCTCGGAAAGGGTTTCGCACTCGATGGTGACGTGATCGATCTCCGCCTCGGCCAACAACTCCTTCAACCGGGGCTTGACGCACACCAACAGACACGGATCGGAAATCACGACGTGCGCCGTCAAGGCGTTTTCGGTGGTGCTGAGCGCCCAAACGTGGATGTGGTGTACCGACTCGACGCCCTCGACGGCCAACATGCGCCGCTCGAGCTCGGCGATGTCGATGCCGCGGGGCACGCCGTCCAACGACAACCTGAGGCTGTCGCGGGTCAGCGACCATGCCGAAGCCACGATGACCGCGGCGACCACCAGACCCACGATGGGGTCGACGATGGTGCATCCGGTCCACGAAATCACCAGACCCGAGACCAGCACGCCCACCGAAACCAATGCGTCGGCGGCCATGTGCAGGCAGGCGCCCTTGATATTGAGGTCGCGCTTGCGGTCCTTCATGAAGAGCCAGGCGGTGGCTCCGTTGACCAACACGCCGATGCCGGCCGTCCAGGCGATGACGCCGCCGGGAATGGGGACAGGATGGACCATGCGGCGGATGCTCTCGGCGACGATGACCCCGACGGCGATCAGCAGCAGCAACGAATTGAAAAGCGAAATGAGGACCGTACTTTTCTTGTATCCATAGGTATAATGCGCCCTGGGCTGCATCTGCGCCAGGCGGAAAGCCAGCATGGCCAACAAAAGGCTTGCGACATCGGAGAGATTATGGCCTGCATCGGACAACAGCCCCATGGAACCGTACCACATGCCGGCAAGAAACTCCACGACGACGAACGCCACGTTCAACGCGATGCCGATGAGGAAAGCACGGTTGAGCGACGAGATCCGATGGTGATGGTGGCGACGATGGGCGGAAGCGGTCATGCGGAGGGGTCGGAGATGGAATCCTTGATTTCGGAAAGTTCGACGAGCTTGTTGACGATGGCATAGATCGTCAGGCCCGCCGCCGAATGGATCTGCAATTTCGATGCAATATTGCGCCGATGGGTGATGACCGTATGCGTAGAGATGCAGAGCTCATCGGCGATCTCCTTGTTGGTCAGACCCTTGACCACGCAGACGATGATTTCGCGCTCGCGGGCGCTCAACGGCTCCTGCCGCACCTCCGCCGACCCGTCGGCAGCCAACCGCTCGACGGCGGGAATGAACAGCTCGTTCTCGACGGCGTTGTGCGAGGCGAGCTCCTCCTCGCAGGTGAAGATGTCGTAGAGCACGCCGTTGAGCTCGTTGGTGCCGCCCGAAGGGTAGTATTTGATGATGATGTTCTTCAACTCGCGCAGGCGCTCCTCGACCCGGTCGTGGTGACGCCGGAAAACGTCGATCGAATAATCGGCCTTCTTCTCGCCGGCGAGCAGCGACTCGACATACGGAAAGACCGACTGCTCCTCGTAGGCCATGTGACGGTCGACCTCGGCGACATACTCGTCGAAATAACGCATGATGGCGAACGACACGTCGCTGAGACTGCAATCGACGGCCCCGATCAGCTTGCGGCGGATGGCCGGCAGGCGGAAATCGAGAAAGTAGCCGTGGGAGTTGTGGAGGTAGTCCAACAGCGACCTGACGGAGACGTCGGCGGCCGAAACGTCGCTGCCGACAGGGCTGACCGAGAGGTTGACGACGGCCAGGAAAGTGGCCGTATCGACCTTGTGCTCGGCGCACACCTCGGCGACGGTCTTGTCGCCGAAACCCAGGGCGATGCCGAAACGGCTCATCACCTGCAAAACGGAATAGCGGCCGCACACGAGGTCGCACATCCGCTCGTCCGAAGAAAAACGCGAATTGTACATGGCTCCAATTTTCTTGACCGACAAAGTTAACGGGCGAAACGCAGACGGACAATACCTAAATAAAGGGATTTGCGGCCGGCGCTGAGCGAAATACGGCAATCCGGCCGTCCGAACCCGGTGCGCCGCCGACCGTCACCGCCGGCCGATGTCGACGTAGGTGGTCTGCAACATGGTGCGGCCGATGTCCAGCAGGCCCGGCGCCGTTTCATCGAGCACCCTGCCGGCCGCAGCGTCATAGACGACATGACCCGAGGCATCGACCACGCCGAAACCCTCGTTGAAAGCATAGTAGGCGAACTTGGGGAGCGCCGGCGCGAAGATGTCCTTGCTGTATTCGAAATCGTCGTGCGCAATGCCCAACTGTCCGAGCAAAGTGGCGCAGAGATCGATCTGGGAAGCATATTCGTCCACCGCACGGGGGGGGTCGCAAGTGCCCCGCCAGTCCAGATCATGGGAATCCGGTGGCGCAAAGGCTCGTTATAGACCAATGATTTGGGATAGGGGAAGCCGTGGTCGGCGACGAGCACCACGAGGAGATCGTCCCAAGCGGGCGAAGCCTTCCAACGCTCGATCATCCGCCCGACGCACTCGTCGGTGAAAGCCATGGCGTTAAGCTCGCGGTCGGCGAATTTGTCGTAGGGAACCTCGAACGGGGCATGACTGCTCAAGGTGAGGAACCCGGCCAGGAAAGGCCGTCCGGTCTCCCGGGCCCGGTCGCACCACTCGATGACGCGGCCGCCGAACCAGTCGCACATGACGCGGTCGTCGTAACCCCATTTGGAAGTGGGGGCGTCGAACGAAAAGTCCTTCTGCCAAAACAACTCCTTCCAACCGGTGGCATACATGTAGGAGGACTGGTTGGTGAAGTTGAGATCGCCGCCGTAGACGAACCTCGTGTCGTAGCCCTCGCGGGCGAGCGAACGGGCCACGGACGGCAGGCTGCGGTTTTTGGCGGGAAGTTTCATGATCGACGCGAGGGTCTGCGCGGGAAAACCGCTCAGAATGGCCACCTCGCCGCGGTCGGTGCGGAACGAATTGGCGAAGAAGTTCTCGAACCACACGCCCTGGCTCTTGAGCCGCTGCATGGAGGGCATGACGGGACTGCCGCCGACGTCGGCATCCATGACCGTGCGGGCGAAGCTCTCGAGGATGACGATGACGACATTGGGCCGCGAAACGGCGAGAAGCCGCTCGGCCGGCACGGCGTCGGGCCGGTTGCCGCGCAGGGCATCGAAGTTGCGCGCCCGGGTCTCCTCGTCGAAAAAGGGATACTGCGAGGCGTAGTCGCTCTTGTTGCCGAGGCTGGAGAGGAACGAAAATACGGGATTGATGGCGGCATGGTTCAACACCATCTCCGTGCTGAAATAGACCTTGGAGACATTGGCCACCGAGACGTGGACGCCGCCGCGGATGGCGAGGAAATCGACCCCGGCGAAGAGGACCAGCCCCATACTCCACGGCAGGGCGGCCCGCCACGGAAGCGGCTCACCGTCGAATAGGCGTACGACCGGCCGGTAACACCCGATCATGGCGGCGGCGCAGAGGACAAAGAGGAGCGTCTGCCGAACGCCGAGCCAAAAATCGACGCTGGCCACGGCCTCGCCGGGATCGGCGAGATAGATCAAAACGGTGGAGTCGATGCGGAATCCCCAATGCTCGTAGAGCGCCAGATCGACGGCGAAGATGGCGGCCGAGACCACCGAAACGAGGGCGAAATAACCGTTCAGCAACCGACGTGCGACACACCCGGGAATCCGCACCCACAACGACGCGAAGACGAGCAGCAACGGCACGACGGTGACATAGCCCGCCACGGTGAGATCGAGCGAAAGTCCATGGAGGAAGACCAGCACCCAGTCGCGCAAGCCGAAGCCGTGCCCGAAGACGTAACTTACCAGAAAAAACGGCTTCAGCGACGCCATCAACAGGACCGTAGCGACAAAGACGGCGAAGAGGAAAAGGAGTTTGCGCTTCATTTCAGACGGGGAATGATTTCAGAGGACAGGGAATGTTTGATTAAAAATCGAGCTTTCCGATCAGGGTGCTGTCGGATTACAGCCCGGGCCGGCTGCGGGGATCGCACCTGCAATGTCCCGCAATGACAAAATATCGAGAATCCGGGTCGGAGCCTGCGGGGCCTGCCCGGCGACAGCCGGATGTTTGCCGGTTGATTAACAAACCCGCCCCTGCGCTGACGCTTTTAGCCCCTCCTCCGCTAACGGCTCAGACATCGGGGCGGAATTTTCTTTTATCAAGACAAAAAGATGTGACTTGTCATTCTGAGCGCAGCGAAGAATCCATACAAACAAAAAACAGATTCTTCGTCGCTGTGCTCCTCAGAACGACAAGGAGGGGATGCGCTCGTCTGCAATGACGGACGGGTGGCGAAAGCGGGGAGATTCGCGCGGCTGCGGCCCTTGCTATGACGGGCGCCCGAGAAAGATCCGATCCTTGATTTTCGGCTCAAATCTTCTCTCCGTAGGCCAGGTCGCCGGCATCGCCGATGCCGGGCACGATGTAGGAACGCGACGTGAGCTCCTCGTCGACGGCGGCGACCCATACGGAAGTCGACTGCCGCGGCATGTTCTTCATGACGTAGTCGACGCCTTGCTCGCTGGCGATGACGGCGGCGACATGGGTGTGGGCCGGCGTACCGCCCCGCTCGCACAAGGCGTTGTAAGCCAGAACGAGCGACGAACCGGTGGCCAACATGGGGTCGACCAGCAGGAGGGTTTTGCCCTCGAGGTCGCCGCAGGAGATATACTCGACCTTGACGGTGAACTTGCCGTCCTTGGTGCTTTTGCGGTAGGCGGAGACGAAAGCGTTCTGCGCATCGTCGAAATAATTGAGGAAACCCTGGTGGAACGGCAGCCCGGCGCGCAGGATGGTGGCGATGACGATGCGGTCGTCGATGCACTGGACGACAGCCTCGCCGAGGGGCGTTTCGACCGTACGGGGCGAATAGGAAAACTCCTTGGAGAGCTCGTAAGCCGTGATTTCGCCGATACGCTCCATGTTGCGGCGGAAACGCATCGAATCGCTCTGCACGGACTTGTCGCGGATCTGGGCGATGAACTTGTTCAGAACGGTGTTCTGCTGACTGAGGATGTGCAGTTCCATGACTATCGGAGGTTTAAGGTTTCAAAATCGGTATGCTTCGGAACGCTTCCGAGGCGGACCGTTCGGAGCGGGCGGCGTTGCGGAAACGAATCGCGAGGGCGGGGAAACGGGAGCCGGAGCAGGTCAATAAAGGAAATTGTTGAACGGGTAACGCCCGGCGTGAATCTCGCGGACCATGCCGTAGAGATCGGAGCGGAACTTCTCGATGTTGGTGCGGGTGCGGGCCGAGAGGAAGATGCAGGGCGACTCGGTCTGTGCCATCCAGCTGCGGCGCAGGTCGTCGAGCGAGAGGTTCTCGCGCGTGGCGGGCGTGAGGTCGTCCTCGTCCTTCTTGACATAGGTGTAGGCGTCGATCTTGTTGAAGACCAAAAAGACGGGCTTGTCGCCGGCGCCGATCTCCTGCAACGTCTGCTTCACGACGGCGATCTGCTCCTCGAAACGGGGATGCGAGATGTCGACGACGTGCAACAACAGGTCGGCCTCGCGGACCTCGTCGAGCGTCGACTTGAACGACTCGATGAGCTCGGTGGGGAGCTTGCGGATGAAACCGACGGTGTCGGACAAGAGGAACGGCAGGTTGTCGAAGACGACCTTGCGGACCGTGGTGTCGAGCGTGGCGAAGAGCTTGTTTTCGGCGAAGACCTCGCTTTTGGAGATGAGGTTCATCAACGTAGACTTGCCCACGTTGGTATAGCCGACCAGCGCGACACGCACCAACTGACCGCGGTTGGAACGCTGGACAGCCATCTGACGATCGATCTTCCGCAGGTCCTCCTTGAGCTTGGCGATGCGGTTGCGGATGATGCGCCGGTCGGTCTCGATCTCGCGCTCGCCGGCGCCGCCGCGCGTACCGGTGCCGCCGCGCTGCCGCTCGAGGTGGGTCCAGAGACCCGAAAGGCGGGGCAGCATGTACTCGTAATTGGCGAGCTGCACCTGCGTCTTGGCATAGGCGGTCTGGGCCCGGGACATGAAGATGTCGAGGATCAGGCGCGTGCGGTCGAGAATACGGCACGGGAGGGCCTTTTCGATGTTGCGGGTCTGCGACGGCGAGAGCTCGTCGTCGAAGATGGCGACGTCGATTTCGTTGTCGCTGCAGAAGGCCGCGATCTCCTCCAGCTTGCCGGGGCCTACGTAGATGCGCGACGAGGGCTGTGGCAACCGCTGCGTGAAGCGCCGGACGGAGCGGATGTCGGCCGTTTCGGCCAGAAACTCCAACTCGTCGAGGAACTCCTCGGTCTGGCGGGGCTCCTGCCCGTCGCGGATGACGGCTACCAACACCGCACGGACAGAATCGGCGGGAGCGAGCTCCGGATTCGTATTTTTATTCTCTTCCAAAACAATGAATATAAACGGTGGGAAACTCGGGCGGCACGAACGAAGAGCCGCAGACCCATCATAAATAAGGGTATCCGCCCGAAAGCAAGATACCCTTCATGGATCGGGATGCACACCCTACTGCTGCATGCGGAACTCCACCGGCAGGGTATACTTCACGCGCACCACCTGGTTGCGCTGCTTGCCGGGAGTCCACTTGGGCGACTTGTTGAGCACGCGCACGGCCTCCTCGGAGAGCGAACGGTCGGGAGTCTGCAGAACCTGGATGTTGGTCAGACGGCCGTCCTTCTCGATGACGAACGTGAGGGTCACACGACCCGAGATGCCGTTCTCGAGGGCGATGGTGGGGAACTTCACGTTCTCCTGCACCCACTTGCGGAAGGTGTTGAGGTCGCCGCCCTGGAATTTGGGCATGGTCTCGACGATGAGGAACGGCTGGTCGTCGATGACCTCCTCCTCCTTGATCTCGATCTCCTGGAGAATCTCGACATCCTCGTCGAACTCCGAGAAGTTCACGTCGGTGGTGATCTTGGTGTCGTTGGTCACCACTTCCAGCAGGTCGGCGATCACCTTCACCTCGACCTTCTTGGGAGGCTCGGGCGGCTTCTGGTCCTGACGCGTGATCTCGATGATCTGCTCCTCGACGATGGCGGTATTGTCGTCGATCTGGTCGATGCGGTGCTCCTTCGGCGTATAGGCGAAAGCCAGGATGACCAGCGCCAGGGAGATGACAAGGCCGATTTCGAGCAAAAGACCCCGCTTGTTCTGGAGGTCTGCCTTAGGCGATTTCTTGATTTCCATCTATGAATTATTTTAGTCGTTGTCGGTCGGCGAGACGCCCGGGAGGCGCACTACACCACAAATATATGGATAAAATTTCAAAAACAAACCGGCGCGCGGAAAAAATCTTCAACTTTTGCCTACTTTTGCAGAGGAAAAGCGATTCCCCGAACCGACGAATGGCAAACAAGGAACACCTCTACGGCCGCACGCCCGACGAACTGGCCGCCCTGTGCGGCGAACTGGGAATGCCCCGCTTCGCCGCCAAACAACTGGCGCGGTGGCTCTACGTACGCCACGAAGAAGACCCGCTGAAGATGAGCGACATAGCCGTCGCAAACCGGACGAAGCTGGCCGAGCGCTCCGCACCGGCGCTGAGCGCTCCCGTACGGGTGTCGGAGTCGGCCGACGGGACAAAAAAATACCTTTTCCTCACCCACCGGGGAGCCTACGTCGAATCGGCCTACATACCCGACAGCGACCGGGCGACGCTCTGCGTCTCGTCGCAGGCCGGATGCCGCATGGGATGCCGCTTCTGCGCGACGGGCCGCCAGGGACTGCAACACTCGCTCTCGGCGGCCGAAATACTGAACCAGATCGTCTCGCTGCCGGAACGCGACCGGCTGACGAACGTGGTGTTCATGGGCATGGGCGAACCGCTGGACAACACCGGCGAGGTGCTGCGGGCGCTGGAGATCATCACGGCGCCCTGGGGATTCGGCTGGTCGCCGACCCGCGTGACGCTCTCGACCTCGGGCGTGGTGCCGCAGCTGCGCCGGTTTCTCGAAAACTCGAAAGTGCATCTGGCCGTGAGCCTGCACAACCCTTTCAGCGAAGAACGGGCAGAAATCATGCCGGTGGAACGGGCCTGGCCCATTGCCGAGGTAGCATCGATCCTGCGCGAATACGACTTCACGCACCAGCGGCGGGTATCGTTCGAATACATCGTGATGAGCGGTCTGAACGACACGCCGCGCCACATACGCGGGCTGTGCCGGCTGCTGGACGGCATCAAGTGCCGGATCAATCTGATCCGCTTCCACAAGATACCCGGCTCGCCCTACTTTTCGCCCGACGAAGCGGCGATGATCCGCTTCCGCGACGCGCTGACGGCCCGCGGGATACAGACGACGATCCGTGTCTCGCGCGGCGAAGACATCCAGGCGGCCTGCGGCCTGCTGAGCACTTCGGAAACAGGTGAAGATTGAAAGGTGCGGAAATTGCAACGACCCGAACAAACCGAAAAACTTACGATACTATGAAAAAATGGATGCTTATGCTGGCGATGGTGCTGGCGGCCGCCGGCGCGGAAGCGCAGGTGAAATTCGAGACCAAATCGACGGATGCCGTACGCGAAATGGCGATCAAGGAAGGCAAGCTGGTCTTCATCGACCTCTATGCCTCGTGGTGCCCGCCGTGCCGGATGATGGAACGCCAGGTATTCTCGCGCAAGGATGTGGGACAATTCATGTCCGAACGCTTCGTGGCGGCGAAATATGACACCGACGAGAAGACGGGCCGCGAACTGATGAACCGCTACGGCAACGGAGCCATACCCCTCTACCTGATCTTCGACACGAAAGGCGAACTGCTGGGCCGCATACAAGGCGCCACGCCGGCCGACGAATTCATGGCAGCCATACGGAAAATCTTAAAACGGTGAAAAATGAAAGGTGAAAGGCGACCGCAAGGGAAGATTCGCGATACAATTCACTTTTTATTTTTCACCTTTCACCTTGAAGTATAGACCACTTTCTTGGTCTCGAAGAACTCCTCATCGAAGAAGCGGGAGATGTCGTAGAGGGTCCACCGCCTGCGGGTGAGGGCCAGCTCCCCGGCCAGATCGCCCCCCTTGAGATAGAGGATGCCGTTGGGCAGCGTACCGCGCTGCCCTTTTTCGATCATGTTCCACACCCAACCGACGAATTCGGGCATGGCAGTGACGGCGCGCGAAACAACATAGTCGAAGCGCTCGCCGAGCGTCTCGACGCGCGCACAGCGCGGTGTCAGATTGTCGAGCCCGAGCCCAGCGGAGACACCCTCGACGACGGTGATTTTCTTGCGGATGGAGTCGACGGAGGTGAAATGCGCCTCGGGAAAGAGGATTGCGAGGGGCACCGAAGGGAAACCGCCGCCGCAACCGACATCGAGAACACGGGCGCCGGGCTCGAAGCTGCACACCTTGGCGATGGCCAGCGAATGGAGGACATGACGCAGGTAGAGCTGGTCGAAATCCTTGCGCGAAACGACGTTGATCTTGGCGTTCCAATCGGCATAGAGGTCCCGCAACGCGGCGAAGCGCCGCTGCTGCTCGGGGTTGAGGTCGGGAAAGTATTTGAGAATCGAATCCATCTATTTGAAGTGAAAAGTGAAAGGTTAAAAGTGAATAACCGTTTTCGGTAAGCTGAGCGCTGAGCCGAACCTGTTCGGGCTATGCCGAAGCGCGAAAAAGGTGCATGCTGATGAACCTTTTCGGCAAGCCGAGCGCAGAGCCAAGCTTGCTTGAGCTATACCGAGGCGAGAAAAGGTGCAAGAATTTGAACGTTTTGTCCCGACAGATTCTTCGTTGCCTGCCGGCTCCTCAGAATGACAGCTCCGACATTGGTGTTGACGCGTCACCTTCGGGATACCTCTCGATTTTCACCTTTCAATTTTGTAGCTGTCCCACTTGGCCAGGAGCGCGCGGAAATCGTCGGGCAGGTTGCTTTCGAAACGGATCTCGGCGCGGGTCGAAGGATGCACGAAGCCGAGCGACTGGGCATGGAGCGCGTGGCGCGGCATGACCTCGAAACAATTCTCGACGAACTGCCGGTATTTGGCGAACGTGGTGCCCTTGAGGATGCGGTCGCCGCCGTAGCGGGCGTCGTTGAAGAGCGGATGACCCTGCCAGGCCATGTGGACGCGTATCTGGTGGGTGCGCCCCGTTTCGAGACGGCATTCGACGAGGGTGACGTAGCCGTAACGCTTCAGCACGCGCCAATGGGTCACGGCATGCTTGCCGTCGGAGCCGTCCTCGAAGACATACATTTTCTGCCGCTCGCGGGGGCTGCGCCCGATGTTGCCGACGATGGTTCCCTCGTCGTCGGGGAAGTCGCCCCAGACCAAGGCCACGTAACGCCGGTAGATGGAGTGGTCGAAGAACTGCTTGGCCAGCCGGGCGTGGGCCTGCTCGTTCTTGGCGATGACCAGCAGCCCGGAAGTGTCCTTGTCGATGCGGTGGACGAGTCCGGCGCGCATCTCGCCGCTGTCGGCGATCTCGGTGCCCCGGAGATGGTGGGCCAGCGCATTGACCAGCGTACCCGACCAGTTGCCCACGCCGGGGTGGACGACCATGCCGGCCTGCTTGTTGACCAGCAGCAGGTCGTCGTCCTCGTAGGGAATCTCCAGGGGAATCGCCTCGGGATGGATCTCGTTGTCGCGGCGCGGATAAGGCAGGACGATCTGCACCCGGTCGAGCGGCTTGACCTTGTAACTCGACTTGGCAGGCACGCCGTTGACCAGAATGTTGCCGCTGTCGGCCGCCGCCTGGATGCGGTTGCGCGAACAATGCTCCATGCGCGCCACGAGGAACTTGTCGAGCCGCAACAAGGTCTGTCCCTTGTCGGCCACGACGGAGAAGTGCTCGTAGAGCCCTCCCTGCTCGCCCTCCTCGTCCGGGAAGGCGGCGGAATCGTCGACGAACTCCTCGTCGGGAAAACCGGTATGGCGGGAGTCGGTCATCAGTCGAAGAAACCGGGGTCGTTGTCCTCAGCGGCGCGAGCCGACGGCTCACCGTCGGATGCAGCGGGTTCCTGCTCCTGCAACTGGCGCTCGCGGAACGCCTCCTCGGCCAACTTCTCGGCCTCCGTGCGGCGAGCGGCGATTTTCTTGGCATCGAGCGTCAGCTGCAAGTCGACCTTGGCGCCCAGAACGGCCCGCCGCTCGGCGGCAGGACGCTGCATGTAGACGAAAGCCTCCTTCTGGTTGAAGAGGTCGATGCCGCTGTCGAAAGCCACCTTGCCGATGTTGAGCCCCGATTCCCAAAGGCGGCTCTTGGCCTCCTTGAGCGAAAGTCCGATGACCTGCGGCACGACGGTGGTGCCGTGACCCGGCTGGACACCCACGCAGAGCTTGACGCCCGAGCCCATCTCGGCCTCGATGCGGGTGGAAGGGGTGATCTGCCGGTCGCCGACATACTGGTCGAGCACGTAGTTGGTGGCCATGTCGGAACGATAGACCAGCTCGGCGATCTCGAGTCCGGCGATTTCGAGCATGTTCTTGGCCTGGCGGAGCGAACGATGGGCGACATAAGGCACGGGGACCATCTTCTGGCGGAACGAATTGATGGTGATGTAGACCGTACGCCCGGGTTTCACCTCGACACCCCCGCGGGGCAGCTGCTCGAGGACGATGCCGCCCTGGTAGGCCGGGACGAACAACGAATCGTTGATCTGCAGCTTGAGGTCGTTCTCGCGGGCCAGCCGCTGTGCGTCGCGCAGAGCGACACCCGAGAAATCGGGCACCGTGCGCCGTGCGTGGTGGCGCGTGCCGATCTGCATGACGACGTGGGCGACGACGGCCAGGCCGATGATGATGGCCGCGATGAGCAGCAGGTTGTAGACCAGGGGATAACTGCGAAGCCGGTCGAGCCGGGAACTCTTTTTCTTCATTGCTTTCGGATTATTTGGGGGCCTTCCGGTAGAGATAGACCGCTATGAACAAGTAGATGATGTTGGGCAGCCACACGGCCAGCCACGGAGGCAGCGAACCGCTCTTGGCGAACTCCTCGAAGAAGCGGTTGAAGAGGATGTAGGAGAAACAGAGCGCCGTGCCGATGCCGATGTGGAGCCCGGTGCCGCCGCGCACCTTGCGCGACGAGAGCGAGACGCCGATGAGGGTGAGGATGAACGTGGAAAGCGGATAGGCGTAACGGGCATGACGCTCGACCTCGATGAGGTTGATTTCATCGGAACCCTTGGCCCGCTGCTGGGCGAGGAAGCGGTTCAGCTCGGCGATGTTCATGGTGTGGATGAGCGCGTTGATGCGCCCCAGCTCGGCGACCTCGAGGTTGATGAGGGTGTCGAGGTTGCGGTACTGCCCGAAAGTCTCGACACCCAGCGAATCGAACTCGCGGCGGGTATAGCGCGGAGCGGTCCAGCGCTTGGTTTCGGGATCGAACCGGATGTCGGAAGCCTCGAGCGAACGGACCAGCGACCCGTCGCGGTACTCTTCGAGGACGAAGAACGAAGCCTGGTGCGACGCGTCGCGGTAGCCGCGGATGTAGGCGAAGGTGCCGGGCTCGATCTGCCGGTAGATGTGGCGGTCGTACTGGGTGTTCTGCTTGCGCTTGATGTACTGCGACTCGAAAGCCACGATCTTGCGCTGCGAAATGGGAATCAGCCACAAGTTGAGCGTGAGCGACAACCCTCCGATGATCAGCGCCCCGAGGAAATAGGGCCACATGAGCCTCCGGAACGACATGCCGCCCGAGAGCATGGCCACGATCTCGGTCTGGTAGGCCATCTTGGAGGTGAAGAAGATGCAGGCGATGAAGGTGAACAGGCCGCTGAACTGGTTGATGAAAAAAGGGATGAAGTTGAGGTAATAATCGAAAATCACCTCGCGCAGCGGAGCGTGCAGCTCGGTGAAGTCGTCGATCTTCTCCACGTAGTCGAAGAGCACGACCACGACGATGATCATCGCGATGGCGAAGAAGTAGGTGGAGAGGAACTTGCCCAGTATGTAGCGGTCGAGAATCTTGAATCCCGGGAAACGGAGTTTCATGCTTGGCTCAGAGTCTACGTTGGAGTTTGACCGTCATCGTCTCCTTCCACGCCGCGAAGTCGCCCGCCGCGATGTGCTCGCGGGCCATGCCGACCAGACGCAGGTAGAAAGCGATGTTGTGCAGCGAGGCGATCTCGGCGGCCAGCATCTCGCCGCAGACGCAGAGGTGGTGGAGGTAGGCCTTGGAATAGAGCGTGTCGACAAAAGCCGTACCCTCGGGATCGACGGGCGAAAAGTCGTCCTCCCACTTCTTGTTGCGGATGTTGATGATGCCCTCGGCGGTGAAGAGCTGGCCGTTGCGGCCGTTGCGCGTGGGCATGACGCAGTCGAACATGTCGACGCCGCGCGCGATGCCCTCGAGGATGTTGACGGGAGTGCCGACGCCCATGAGATAACGGGGACGCTCCTGCGGCAGGATGGCGTTGACGACCTCGATCATCTCGTACATGGTTTCGGTGGGCTCGCCGACGGCCAGGCCGCCGATGGCGTAACCGTCGGCGTTGTACTGCAAGACATTTTCGGCCGCGCGAGCGCGAAGGTCGGGGTAGGTACACCCCTGCACGATGGGAAAAAGCGCCTGGTAATGACCGTACTTGGGCGAAGTCTGCGCGTAGCGGCCGAAGCAGCGGTCGAGCCACCGCTCGGTGAGGTCGAGCGAACGGGCGGCATAGTCGCGGGGCGCGTCGCCGGGCGGGCACTCGTCGAAAGCCATCATGATGTCGGCGCCGATGGTGCGCTCGGTGTCGATGACACTTTCGGGCGTGAAGAGATGTTTCGACCCGTCGATGTGCGAACGGAAATGGCACCCCTCCTCCTTGAGCTTGCGGCAGGCGGCGAGCGAAAAGACCTGGAACCCGCCGCTGTCGGTGAGCATCGGACCCTCCCAGGTGGAGAAACGGTGGACGCCCCCGGCCTGCTCGATGATCCGCATGCCGGGCCGCAGGTAGAGGTGGTAGGTGTTGGCCAGAATGATCTGCGCCCGGGCTTCGTCGCGCACGTCGCGGTGGAAGATGCCCTTGACCGTGGCGGCCGTGCCCACGGGCATGAAGATGGGCGTGCGGACGACCCCGTGGTCGGTTTCCAGCAATCCGGCCCGCGCCTGCGAAGCGGGGTCCTTATGTTCGAGCGTGAATTTCATGGCAGCATTCTCTGTCGGTAGGGGTTCCGGGCATCGGGCGGCGCCGCCGGAGCAGGGAGCGCCGGCACTTCCCGCCGGCGGCCGTTCCGTATGGCCGCTCCCGGCCACCGGCCGCGGAAACCGGAACCGGATAATCCGTGCAAAAATAGGGAAAATAATTGTGAATTATGAATTTTGAATTCTGAATTGTTTTGTACCTTTGCGCATATTTCGATCCTATGGAATTCTTCGAATCTTTGGCACATAGCTTCCTGACCGCCTACGGCTGGGAGGGAACGGCGCTGGCAGGAGTGCTGCTGACGCTGCTGGGCGTGCAGCTCTACTACTATATTTTTGTCTACGGACGCATTCCCAGCTACAAGAACAACCGCCGGCCGGAGATACTCCACGCCGATCCTCCGGTGTCGGTGATTCTTCCGCTTTTTGCCGAAGACTACATGTTCGTCGAAGAACGCCTGCCGCTCGTGCTGGCCCAGAACTACCCCAAGTTCGAAGTGGTGATCGTATATGTGGGCGCCGACTCCGACTTCTACGAAGACCTGGCGCGGCTGAAACAATCGTTCCCGCAGATCACGACGACGAAGATACACCTCAACCCGCGCTTCCCCATCTCGCGCAAGATGGCTCTCAACGTAGGCATCAAGTCGGCGCACTACGAACACCTGATCTTCACCTCGACGGACGCCTGTCCGCAGACGGACAAGTGGCTGTCGCTGATGGCCAAAGGATTCCGGCGCGGCGAGATCGTCATCGGATACTGCAGCCTGGAACACAAAAAGGGCCCGGGCAACTACCTGATGCGCACATGGCGCATGATGCACGCGGCCGAATGGCTGGGACGGGCCGTGCGGCGCCGCCCCTACCGCGGCATGCTGCAGAACTTCGGATTCACCAAGCAGCTCTACTTCGGAGCCAACGGCTTCACGCACCTGAACATGAACATCGGCGAAGACGACCTCTTCCTGCAGAAAGTCATGACGCGCGACAACGTGAGCGTCATCCTTTCGCCGCGCGCCACGCTGCGCGAAAAGACCTGGGGCGGCCTGGGCTGGGGAGTGAGCCAGCTGCGCTACTTCGGCTCGGCGTTCCGCTACTACCCGCGCGGAGCCCGCAACTATGTACAATGGGAGATCGGCTCGCGCATGCTGTTCTTCCTGGCGGCCCTCTGCGCACTGGCGGTCATGCCGCCCGAATACCGGATAGTCACGGCGGTGCTGATGCTGGTGCGCTACCTTGTCGTGGTGCTGCAGGTACGCCGCATAGCCAACCGGCTGGGCGAACGCGGCATTTCGTGGTGCTACTGGCTCTACGACCTGCTGAGCATGCCCGGCGCGCTGCTGCTGAGCTGCATCCAGCTGCGCAAAGACGAGCGCGTATGGAGATAGCCGACTACATCGTGGCCGACGACCGGCGCCTGGCGGCCCTGGCGCTCGACGGCGACGATGCGGCGTTCGAATATCTTTTCGACCGCTACAACGAAGCCATACGCCGGCTGTTCGTCCAACGCATGGGCGGCTCGGGCGATGCGGACGACCTGCTGCAGGAGACCTTCATCAAGGTCTACATCAACCTGCACCGCTACAACCCCGACTACACTTTCGGCCAATGGGTCTACACCATCGCCCGCAACACGTTCGTAGACTATGTACGCCGCCGGCAGGACGACCTGCCCATCGACGAACGCTATGCGACGCCGGTCTCCAGCGCCCCCACCCCGGAAGAGAGCGTCATCAACCTGCAGCAACGCACGCAGATCGAACACTACCTCGACCGCCTGCCCGCCGGCTACCGGCAGCTGATCGTGATGCGTTTCTTCGACGAATACTCCTACGAAGAGATCGCCGCCAAACTCGGTCTGCCGCTGGGGACGGTGAAAACCCGGATCCACCGTGCCCGCGAACGGATGTGCCGGCTGATTGCCAAGGGAGAAGAGAGATAGCAATCCGTCATTCACAATCGAGAATTCAAAATTCACAATTAAAAATCGGACACATGCAGGTTCGGGACGCATCTGCGACACGATAATGCGCCTCCAGGAAAAATCCTGAATGCTGAATTGCGAATTTTGCATTGAAGAAAATGTTTCTGCCGACGACCATAAAGGAGATGCGGGCCCGGGGATGGGACCAGGCGGACGTAATTCTGTTTACGGGCGACGCCTACATCGACCACCCCGCATTCGGCGCGGCGGTGATCGGCCGTCTGCTGGAAGCCGAAGGATACCGGGTGGCGATCGTACCCCAGCCCAACTGGCGCGACGACCTGCGCGACTTCACGAAACTGGGCGCTCCGCGGCTCTTTTTCGGCGTGACGGCCGGGGCGATGGACTCGATGGTCAACCACTACACGGCCAACCTGCGCCTGCGCCACGACGACGCCTACACGCCGGGCGGCAAGGCGGGATTCCGGCCGGACCATGCGGTGACGGTCTACGCACAGATACTCAAACGACTATATCCCCACGTACCGGTGGTGGCGGGCGGCATCGAAGCCTCGCTGCGACGGCTGACCCACTACGACTACTGGAGCGACGCGCTGAAACCCTCGATTCTGGCGGAGTCGGGCGCCGACCTGCTGATCTACGGCATGGGCGAGGGGGTGATCCAGCGGGTGGCCAAAGCGCTGCGCAACGGCTACAACGCCAAGCTGCTGCGCAAAATCCGCCAGGTAGCCTTCCTTTCCGACGAAAGCTATGTTGCACGGCTCGACCCGGCGACGACGATACGCCTGCACAGTTATGAGGAATGCTGTGCGGACAAACGGGCGTTCGGCGAAAACTTCACGGTCGAAGAGACGCAGAGCAACCTGCCGGAACCCGAAGCGACGCTGGTGGAACGGGTGGGCGACCGCTATGTGGTGGTGACGCCGCCCGACGCGACGCTGACGACCGAAGAACTCGACCATACGTACGATCTGCCTTACGAACGGGCACCCCACCCGCGCTACGCGGGCAAGGGCGACATTCCGGCGTGGGAGATGATCAAACACTCGATCAACATCCACCGGGGCTGCTTCGGCGGCTGTGCGTTCTGCACGATCTCGGCCCATCAGGGCAAGTTCGTCCATTCGCGCAGCGAACGCTCGATACTGGCCGAAGCGGAGCGGATCACGAAGATGCCGGGATTCAAGGGGTATCTGTCGGACGTAGGAGGCCCCTCGGCCAACATGTACCGCATGGGCGGCCGCGACCGCGAACTATGCCGCAAATGCCGCCGTGCATCGTGTCTGCATCCGGCCAAATGCCCCAATCTGAACAACGACCACCGGCCCGTACTGGACCTCTATGCCAAGATCCGCGCCGTGAAAGGAATCAAGAAAGCCTTCATCGGCAGCGGCATCCGCTACGACCTGTTCGACGACTCGCCCTACCTGGCGACGGTGCTCAGGCACCACACGTCGGGCCGGCTGAAAGTGGCGCCCGAACACACGGAAGAACGGGTGCTGAAACTGATGCGCAAACCGCCGTTCGCGATGTTCGAACGGCTCAACGCCGACTTCCGCCGCATCTGCGGAGAGGAGCGGCTGCCCTACCAACTGATCCCCTACTTCATTTCATCGCATCCGGGCTGCACCGAACACGACATGCGGGCGCTGTCGGAAAAGGTGCTGGGCAAGCTCCACTTTACGCTGGAACAGGTGCAGGACCTGACGCCGACGCCGATGACCCTCTCGTCGGTGATGTTCTACACGGGAGAGAACCCCTACACGCACGAAAAAGTCTACGTAGCCCGCTCGCAGGAAGAAAAACGCAGACAGAAAGGCTACTTCTTCAAGGTGAAAGGTAGAAGGTGAAAGGCAACAAGTCCGTTCCGGAATACTTGTCCGCCGAATGCTCCTCTGCTGTTTTTTGCGGTTTTCGAGGTTGCGCGGGCCGCAACCCCTCCCTGGCAGAATCTTGTTTTGAATCCCTGTTCTTAGCAGCGCAGACTTATGTCCCCGTGCGCAATTACAAAGCCCCGCCAAAAGCGGGGCTTTGTACCTTTCACCTTTCACTTCTCACCTTGTCAGAACATGGGCTTCAACACCCCGAACAAGAGGCATGCGATCGCGAACGTGACGACGATGTTGAACGTCTGCGCACCGAGAAACGCCCACAAGACGTTGCGGTTCTCCCGGGAGACGATCTCCTTGAGGCGCGTATCGAGACCGATGCAAACGAAAGCCAGCGAGAAAAAGAGCGTGGAAAACATCTTGGCGACGCCGGGCTCGACGAGCTTGCCTTTGGCCGAAAGCGTGAAGAGACCGCCCGACTGGCAAAGGCTGAAAAGGAGCGAAGCGGCGACGAAACCGATGATGAACTTGGGGAACTTCTCCCACACGATGCCCAACGACGGGCGCCCGGCGGCGCTCTTTCCGCTGCGGGCGGAGAGGTAGAGCGCGATGAAGAAAGCCACGACGCCGATCAGAACGTTTTGGGCAGCCTTGATGATGACGGCATGCTGGTTGGCGACCTCGCCGACGATGGTGCTCGATGCGGCGACACCCGACGTGGTGTCGATGGTGCCGCCGATCCAGGCGCCGGCGACCTCCTGCAAGGTCTGCGGATCGGAAAAGAGGAGCGGAAGCACGGTGCGGGCCAACCACGGCATGAGGTAGATCATGGGCACGACGACGATGAGCACGAGCGAGACGATGTAGGAGAGCTTCCGGTCATCGCCGCCGGCCACGCGCGCAGCGGTGATGCACGCCGAGACGCCGCAGATCGAGACCCCGGAAGAAAGCACCATGGCCGACCGCTCGTCGACCCCGGACCGGCGCGAGAGCCAGAAAGCGAAGAACCAAACGACGGCGACGACGAAGCAAGCCTGCAGGAGCCCGAAAACGCCCGACTTCATGACGTCGGAAAAGAGAATGGTGGCGCCCAGGCAGACGACGCCGATCTTGATGTAGAACTCGCCCTGGACGGCGGGCTTCAACCAATCGGGCAGGTGCCACAGATTGCGGATCAACAACCCGAAAAGCACCGAGAAAAAGACCGACTCGAAGCCGTAATAGGCGACCTGTGGAATCTTGGCGACGAGCTGCGCGAGGAGTGAGACGGCGAAAACGAAGACGAACGAGAGCAGGAGTCCCTTCATGGGGCGGCGCAGCAGCCAGGAACCGGCGTAGAGCACGACGAGGCAGATGGCGAAGAGCAACGCGATGTTGTACCATGCGACGGAACCGACGAGGGTCGACGGCACGGAAGGCAGCTCCTTGGGGATGAAGATCGCCAGCAGGAGCAGCGGAACGGAGACCCAGACGACGACCCAGTCCTCGGTCCGGAGTTTTTGGAATAAGTTTTTCATGATCGATCGATTGTATCGTTGACGGACGGCATGATGAAGTCAGCACATCGTGCCGAGGAATAAAGCGATGTTCGGAAAGACGGTTTTCAATTATTCAACCTGAATATACGGTCTCACGTAGCCGCAGCGGCCCGAAAAGCTCTGCGAAAAGAGAAAGAGCCGCCAACCGGCTTTCACTTTTGACCTTCTACTTTTCACCCCATCAGAACATGCCGGTGAACATCAGCGTCACGACGTTGCGGTCGGGACCGAGCCCGGATGCGTAATCCTCGTAGGTGTAGTCGAGCTGGCACAGCAGGTATTTGACGGGAGTCCACGACAAGCCCACGGTGACGTTGGACTGCCGGGTGGCGGAACGGCGGTCGCAATCGAGCGTGAAGCGCTCGAAACGGGCAGCCGGCATCAGACCGGGTCGGACGCGCCATCCGGCCATGAGGTACCATCCGTCGCTCTTCATGTTGCGAACGGGATCGGACATGCCGGTGATGCCGCCCATCCATTCGCCGCGGACGACGACGGGACCGCGGTCGTAACAGGCACCGGCGGCGTAACGCTCGCGTTTGAGATACGAAGCACCATACTCGCCCCGATACCAGGAACCCGACACGGCCAGCCCGCGGACGGGTTTGAGCGTGAGACGCGCGACGAAATCCTTGGACTTGTTCTTGTCGCGGGTGTTGATGCCCTCGCCGTTGAAGAGACCCAGATCGTAGTTGACGATGCTGTAGCCGTCGCGCGCGAAGAAGCCGCCGTAGATCATGGCGCCCAGGTCGCGCCCTGTGGCGGAGAGACCGCAGACGTCGCTGAGGCCCATCAACCGCTGCAAGACGAGGGGATACTCGGTGAATTCGAGACGGGTGGGCGAATAATCGGTGTTTTCGATCGAAAAGGGAACCTTGTACTGGCCGACCTTGACGTTGAGCTGCCCGAAAGGCCGGTACTGGACGTAAGCGTCGACCAACTGCGGCTTGCAGAACTCGATCTGGATGCGGTAGTCGAGTTTCGGGACGATGTCGCCGGCAATCGAAAGACGCACGCGCCGCAGAAAGAAGGACGACGAATTATCGGCATACTGATAGCCGGTCTGCACGTAACCGGAGAAACGGGGCAGGCGGGCGACGATCTTCTGCCACGCGGCACTTTTGGTTTCGAGCGAGTCGATCCGCGAAACGGCGCACTGCGAAACGGCGGGCGGAACCGTATCGGCAAGGGAAGCCCGGGTGCGGGCCTGCGCGAAGCTGCCGAGGCACAAAAAGGCGACAAGGAGGAGTCTCTTCATGCGGTGTAAGGGGTTGGGGGTAGAAGGTCGAAATGCGTGATTATTCGCGAAAATACATAAAATCGCGAAAAAGGGAGCAAACGGAAAGGAAAAAGTTCAACGCTTATCCGCAAAACAGCCCCAGAATGAATCTTCGGCTCATCGAACCGTGCGGGCCGCAGACTCTGCCGGCGGCAATCGGCAAACGTGCCCCGCAGGCTGCGACGGCAAACGGCTATTGCAAAGAGCTTCTTTGCGGACAAGCATAATTCGTGCGTGCACTTTTCACCTTTCACTTTTCGCCTTTCCCCATGCTAAAAGACTTCCCGGAGGATGCGCACCGACTGCACGGCGCTGATGGCATCGAGGTGGTAGCCGAAGTAGACGAGCATGGCGTTGAGAAACTCGACGCGCTGGCTGCGGTTGAGCCCGATGTCGGAGAGAAGCCGGACGTCGCAGGCCATCAGGTCGCGGAGGATGGCGGAACACTCGCGCGACATGACGCCCGTATGGGCGGGCTGCACGGGCGTGTAGAGCCCTTCGCGGATGTCGAACCAGGCGCCGGGGACATAGTCGTTGCCGGGACAGAAGCCGAGAAAGCGGCTGAGATGCGCCAGAAACCAGAGATGGAAGTTGGCGACGCCCTCCTGCATGGCATCGAGCGCGCCGACGCACCCCCACACGAAGTCGAAAAGCGGCTCGTTGGGCTCGCTTTCGCGCACGAGACGGTAGAGCACCTCGGCCATGAACAAGGCCATGGTCGACTTGCGGACGTCGAACGGCAAGCCCTGCAAGGGAAAGGCGGCGCGGACCTCGCGGAAACGGTGCATCTGCTGTTTCGACGACTCGAGGCCCTCGAACTCGACAGGGAACATGGGCTGGAAAAGCGCAAGCTTGGAACCGCGGCCGGTACGGCTGCGGACCCCCTGCACCATGTAGCTGCGGCGTCCGCCGACGTCGGTAAGGAGGTAGGCGACCAAGGATGAATCGCCGTATTTGAGCGTATGGAGAACGACTCCGCGCCCCTTGTAGGACTTCATTTGCGGACGTGGACCATCATCCAGCCCTCGCGCGACGCAGTGGCGACGCGGTGCAGCCCCTCGGCTTCGGCCGCAGCGACGACGGCCGGGACATCGGCCTCGAGGAAGCCGCTCATGAGCAGATCGCCGCCCGGCAGGAGCGCGGCGCTGTAAGCCTTCATGTCGCGGAGCAGGATGTTGCGGTTGATGTTGGCGAGGATGAAGTCGTAGGAGCGGCCGGCGATGCGCGCGACGTCGCCCAACATCGGCTCGACGGACCCGGCGACCCCGTTGGCGGCGATGTTCTCGCGGCAGTTGGCATCGGCCCAGTCGTCGATGTCGACGGCGTCGACATGCGCGGCGCCGCAGCGGACGGCGACGATGGAGAGGACGCCGGTGCCGCTGCCCATGTCGAGTCCGCGGCGCCCGGCGACGCCGAGATCGAGCACGGCGCGGGCCATCAGCCAGGTGGTGGCGTGCTGACCGGTGCCGAACGACATTTTGGGCATGACGACGATCTCCGTTTCACCGGCCGGGGCGGGCTCGTGGAAAGGTGCGCGGATGCGCAGGCGCCCCTCGATGTCGGTGGCGGGAAAATGCTGCTCCCAGAGGGCGTTCCAATTCTGCGACTCGATGGAGATGTAACGCCCCGACACCCCGTAGCGGGCCAGCAGGGCGTCGACCTCGGACTTGCAGTCGGCCAGGCGCTCCTGGGGAACGTAGGCCTTGAGAACGCCGGAGTCGGTCTCGAAACTTTCGAACGGGAAATCGGCCAGCTCGGCGGTGAGAATCTCGGCCTGCGCCTCGTCGGCGACGGGGATGTTCAATGCGACAAAATCCATGACAAGTAGGTTGGGGATTATGGGTTTCTGATCCGGAAATCTGGCTAACGCAGCGACCGGATCGTCTCTTTCAAGGCGGCGCGCTGGACCGGTGAGGTGCCATACTCGACCTGCGCGACGATGCCCTCCTTGTCGACGACGACGGTGAGGGGATAACCGTTCGGCCCGACGAACTCGCGGAACTGCGTGTCGCCGACGAGGGCAATCCAGTTGAAGCCCTGCTTTTCGAGCACAGGCCGGGCGCGCCCGGCGTCCTCGTAGGTCGAAGAAAAGAACATCACGTCGGGCATCTCGTCCTTCCAGCGGGACAACTCCGGCATCTCGGCCCGGCAGGGGCCGCAGCCGGTGAACCACAGATTGAGCACCATGACCTTCCCGGCGACGTCGGCACCGGTCCAGGTCCGGCCGTCGATGTCGGTGGCGGAAAAGTCGGGGAACCGGCTCCCCGCTTCCAAAAGGGGTTTGCGGGCGAAAGAGAGCGAGGTGCCCCTGCCCTGGGCTTTCGCCTCGTCGTACTGCGCCAAAAGCGATGCACCCTCGGGAATCTGCCCGGCCGGCACCGCATACTGCAAGGCTGCGTCGGGCAGCGGCTCGGAGAGCTCGAAACCCACGGCCGACGCTCCGGAAGGAGTCGTCAGCAAGTGCATTTTGGTTATCTTGTCTGTCGCGACGGGCATTTCATGGAAGAAACGACCGTCGATGACGATGATTTTCCGGGGCCGGGAAGCCGGCTGGGCATGCACGGAAGCGACAGACAAAAAGAACGCGCAAACGGCAAGGAAAAAGCGAACGGGTGTCATGGCTGCGGGATACGATGATTGGGCACGGTAAAGATAGGGATTTTTCGCCTAAGGACAAGATGCGGACTGCAATTTGCGCAGCAGAGGCATGACCTGCGCCTGCGGAACCCGAAAAACGGCTTGCGGGACAACGCGGAATCTCCCGGCGTGAAACATTATGTAAAATTTTGTAACTTCGCCGGCGACAACGCACCGGGCGAAGCCCGGAAAAACCGTGCAGCGATGGCCGAAAACACGAAAAAATGGGAAGACGCGGGACGCCGCTACCGCACCCACATCAAACTGGAAAAACGACTCTCGGACAACACCGTGGAGTCGTACATGCGCGATCTGCGCCAGTTCGCCCACTTCATCCTGCGCCAATGGGACGTGGCGCCCCACAAGGTGGAACGCGAAATGATCCAACGCTACCTGGGGCTGCTCTACGAACGAGGACGCGAAAAGACCTCGCAGGCCCGCCAGCTGAGCGGCATACGGAGCTTCTACAACTTCCTGCTGCTGGAAGAGAAGATCGAGACCTCGCCGGCGGAGTACATCGACGCACCGAAATTCGGACGCCACCTGCCTGACATACTGACGACCGCGGAGATCGACCGCATCATCGGCACCATCGACCGCTCGACGCCCAAGGGACGCCGCGACAGCGCGATGCTGGAAGTGCTCTACTCGTGCGGACTGCGCGTCTCGGAACTGACGTCGCTGCGGATGTCGGACCTCTTTTTCGGCGAAGGCTACATACGGGTCATCGGCAAGGGCGACAAACAACGGCTGGTGCCGGTGAGCACGACGGCGCGCGACCGCATCCAATGCTGGCTGGACGACCGCCGCACGATGGACGCTACGGGCCGCGACAACGAAATCGTCTTTCTGAACAACCGCGGGGGACAACTCACGCGCGTGATGGTCTTCACGATCATCAAGGAAGCGGTACGCCGGGCGGGAATTGACAAACGGATCAGCCCCCACACCTTCCGCCACTCCTTTGCGACGCATCTGCTGGAAGGGGGCGCGAGCATCCGCCAGGTGCAGGAGATGCTGGGCCACGAGAGCATTCTGACGACGGAAATCTACACCCACCTGGACAACGACCACCTGCGCCGCACGGTGGAAGAACACCTGCCGCGGAATCTGTGAATCCGTGAATTCCCGGCGCTCGGAAAACCGCGCATACGAACCGGATTCACACCTTTTCGATCCGGGCCGAAGGAAGAAGCCGCAAGACAGCATAGTCCAATCCGGAGATGAGGACCGGGATACCGCGGCCGGGGGTAATGACGGCGGGCAGCGACTCGGAAAGCGGCGTATCGGCCGGCAATGCGGCGAAAGCCGCGCGGAACTCGACGGGAAAATCGGGCACGAACAATCCGGAGCGGAACTCGACGAAAGGCAGGCGGTCGGGATCGGGGCACGACACGACCGAAAGCACCCTCCCGCGGGAGTCGATCTCGACGAGGGGATGGCGGACGATGCCCGCAGGCGACCAGAACAAGTTAGAGGCTATCCTTCTGTGCGGCACGGAAAAACTCATCGGCGAAGATACGAAGATCGAGCTGCCGCTCGTAGAGCAGGTCGACGGCCTCGGCCTTTTCGGGGGTGTGCTCGACCTTGAAGTTGCGGACGGTGACGGAGGGAGTCTGCGGCCGGCCGGTGAAGGAGTAGAACTCGATGCAGAGGCGCCGGTGGCCGGAATCGGCCTTGAACCGGTGGGAGATGTAACCCTCGCTGCGGCGCCGCAGGATGATGTTGTAGTTCTGGCTCTGCGTTCCGTCGGCCGACTCGAGCCACATGCGCGAACGGGGCGCGTCGGCGGTATTGCGATCGAGCGAATCGACCAGGTAGGTAAGCTGCACGTCGTAGGCGCCGGGGACTACGTCGAACGCGAAACGAAGCTGCGACGTATCGGCGAGCGAACGCACGCGGATCAACGAATCGGCGCGGACGGTGCGCCGTGCGGTACGCAACGCCACATTGTCGATGGTATCGAGGATGGCGACCTCGCGGCTATAGTCTTTGCCCTCGGCGTCGAGCATGGTGATGGCGCGCTCGACGACGTTGCCCAAACGGGCGCTCTTGCGCTTGGAGAAGTTGCCGATGGTGTACTGCACATCCTGCGTGGTGTAACCGTAGCGGGCGAAGATGGGCTCGTAGACGTTGAGCGAATCGGCCGTGGGATTGCGGCCGCCGAGGTAGGCGTTGGCCAGAAAGGCATCGTGGAAGATGAGGGCCAATTCGTCGTCGGGGATGATCGTATGGTGGGAGCACGCGAACGAACACAAGGCGAACGAGACACACGCGAAGAAACGGAAGAACGGTTTCATGATCGGGAATTCTTTTTTATCATGCTGCGCACGGTGATGTTGGAAAGCAGGAACGCCACAAGGGCGAAAGCGGCCGTGACGACGATGAGATCGGAGAAACGGAACTCGACGGGATAACTATCGGTGAGGAAAGTGCCGGCCGGCATCCGGATGAAGCCGAAATGCTGCTGAGCGAGGCTGGCGCCGACACCGAGAACGAGGCCGACCGAAGCACCGGCCAGACAGATCACCAACCCCTCGGCGCGGAAGACGGCGCGGACGAACGACCGGTCGGCGCCCAGGGCGGCAAGGGTCCGCATATCGTCGCGTTTGTCGACGATGAGCATGGCCAGCGCCCCCACGACGGAAAACGACGCGACAGTGAGGACCAACAAAGCGATGAAGAAGATACCCCACTTTTCGTAAGTCATGATGCGATAGAACGAAGCGCGCATTTCGGCCTGCGAACGGACACGGAATCCGTCGCCGGCGATCTGCCCGACGGCCTCCCGTACGCGCTCAAGATCGGCCTCCGGAGAGAGGCTGAAAGCGACGGCCGAGACACGGCCGGGATGGGAAAAGAGCTCCTGCGCCAGGCGGAGCGACGTGAGGACATAGGTGCGCTCGCTCTCGAGATCGGCCGTGAAAAGACCGCTGACGGGCACCGAACGCCGGGTATAGTTGGCGACGGGCAACAAGGAAGAGAACGAACCGCGCCGGAGGGCGTAGAGGTTGACGTCGGCGTCGGCCAGCGACCGGATGCCCAACAGATAGGAAGCCGAACGCCCGACGAGCAACCGATCGAGGTCGCCGACGCGGACGACGGGATAGCCGGCGACGACATGCTGCCGGAGTGGGAAGATGTCGCCGTAACGGTCGTCGACACCGCGCAGGAGGGCCGTAGTCTGCCGCCCGTTGTGCTCCAACAAGACGCTCTGCTCGAGAAAGAACGACCGGGCGTCGACGCCCGGGATGCGGGCGAGGGCGGCGGTATCGAGGGCTGCGACGTCGAAAGTCTGACCCTCGGCGGGCGAGAGCGTGAGATCGGCGTCGAAAGCGGAACAATTGAGCTTGACAAGGGATTCGAACCCGTTGAAAACCGACAGAAGGATGATCATCGCCGCGACGGGAACCGCGACGGCGACGACGCTCAACCCGGAGATGAGGTTGATGACCGAACGCGACGCGGACGAGAAGAAGTAACGACGGGCGAAGAAGAAAGCGAGCATGGTTTTCAATGCAGGGTGCGGAATTCGGGATTCGCGATTCCGAGGAACCGACGGGCGACCGATGTTGCCGGCTCCGAAGGCGGACCTCGAATCGGGAACTATCGTTTGAGCGCCTGGTCGATCTGCTCGATGTACTCGAGCGAATCGTCGAGGAAGAACTGGATTTCGGGCACGCTCTTCAACTGGTTGCGGATACGCTGGCCCAGGGCGCGGCGCACGAACCAGTTGTTATGCTCCAACTCCTTCATGAGCTCCTCGCTGCGCTCGAAGGGAAAGACGCTGACGTAGATCTTGGCATAGCCGAAGTCGGGCGAGACGCGCACGGCGGTGACGGTGACCAACATGCCGCGGACGATGGCGGCACCCTCCTTCTGGAAGATCTCGGCCACGTCCTTCTGTATCTGCTTGGCGATTTTCTGCTGACGGGTATTTTCCATGGTTGAACGATTTACAATTCGTATTTGAAGACTTCGCGGTTCCTCTCGCGCTTGGGGCGCGGCTTCCACGACTCGAAACCTGTGCGGTTGAAACGGTAGCTTACACCGAAACCGATATTGAGGTTGTCGAGCGGCGACCGCAGCGGCGTGTTGCGGAACGGATTCTCGGAGCCGTCGGTGAGGTTGTCGGCATAACGCGTGCGGTTGCGCAACAGATCGGAAAAGCCGAAGTAATAACGCACGCGGAAATTGAGCTCGAAGCGGCTGACGAGGATCGCCACGCCGCCGCCGCCGGCCAGGCCGTAGCCCCAACGGTTGTCGCGGGCGAGGTGGAACCGATAATCGCCGTGCCAGTCCTCCTTGCCCTGCTCGCGGGCGAGCTCGTTCTCATAGGTGGAGGAAAAATTGTAGGAGAAGGTAGCCGCAGCCTCAAGGTAGACGCGCAAGTGCTTTTTGGCCACATAGACGTGTGGCTGCCACACGACGGGCAGGACCACGGAATTGACCCGGCGCCGGTAATAGAGGTAATCGGCCTTGTCGTCGACCAGCGACGCGTTGACGGCATGGGAGAATCCCAGCTGCAAGAACTCGAGGTCGACGCCGAAGCCGCCCACGACGCGCTGGGGGCCGTAGTAACGCCACGAAAGACCGGCGTTGTACATGCCCCACATGGCGCGGCTCTCCTGCCGGGGCTCGAACCGGCCGCTGCCCATGCCGTAACCGGCCAAGGCGCCGAACGTATGCTGTGCACCGGCCGACTGCCAAGCGAAGCAAGCGGCAAGGAGGCAGAACGCCGACCGGAAGAGATGTACTGTTTTCATGATGATTAACGCATAGGGTTGAACATCGAACCCGAACGGCCGCCGAAGCCGCCCGGACTGCCGGACGAACTCTGCCGGTCGCGCGAATCGTTCTGCCGGGGGCCCTCCTTGGCGCGCTTCTCCTCCTCGCGCCGCAGGCGCCGGAGCTCGCGCTCGTCGAGCAGGCGCGAAAGCGACTCCATGGTCACGGGAGCGAAGATGCGGTTCATGTCCATCTCGAACTCGAAATCCCAGTTGGCTTTGGTGGAAAAGGTCTCCTCGCCCTCGTCGTTGACGAACATCTCGGTGCGCTCGGGCTGACGCCGGAGCACCACGTCGCCGGTATCCCATTTGCCGTTGCGGTTGGCGTCCTCGATGATGCGGAAACGGATCTCGCCGGGCGCCACGTAGTTGAAACGCACGCTGCCGCTGCCGACATCGCGGCGCTCCTGCTTGAGCGCACCGCTGCCGTCGAGGAGCTGGACGATGTAACGCATGCTGTCGCGCGCCTTGACATTGACGATGACCGTGGCATGCTTCTCGGGAGCGAGGACGGTATACTTGCCGACGATCGAATCGTTGGTGAATCCGGCGATGTCGGTGATGGCCCCGGCGGGAATGGTGAGGGTATACTTGCCGTCGGGTTTCCAGGGTGCGCGCAGGTACCAACGCCGCAAGAGAGCCGTATCGCGGACGAGGCGGACGGGCAGGTCCTCGACGGAGTTGTCGGGCGACGTGACGGTGAGGAGCAAAGCGGCCGAATCGACGCGGGCCAGAGGATAATCGAAGTCGACGGCGAGGTGGTTTTCGGGGTTGACCTCGCCCGAAAGGGGAAGCTTGAACCCGAAAAGGCTGGGCTTCCTGGGCTCGATCCACTCCTCGCCCGCCTCCTCGGCCTTGCGCCGGTCGCGCTCGAGTTTTTCGCGCTCGCGCTGCTGCTCCTTGGTCTCGACCATGCGCCAGGGGAGCTTCAACGGCTCGGTGACGCGCTGCAGGACGTTGACCGAATCGTGCTTGAAGTAAGTGACGGAACCGCGGATGGTGTCGGGCAGCTGTGCGGAAGGAACGGTGAACCAGACGGCCAACGTATCGCGCCCGACGGTCTGCGGATCGATGATGAACCCGTCGTCGGGGATACCCTCGAAGCGGATGGAATCGATCTGCGGGCGGGCGGCGGAGAAATAGAGCATGGCCTTGTGCTGCTGGGGCCGCTCGCTCTGCGAAAGGACCTGGCGCCGGAAGGCGCGGTCGGTGAACATGCGCAGGTAGAGTTGCGGCTCGGCGGAGACGTACTGCCGGAGCGAATCGTACCAGATGGCGAAATCGGGCATCCTGGCGGGGTTGAACGCACCCTCGAGGAACCCGACCCGGTCGGTGCCGGGCTCGTACATCTGATTGTCGTTGACATCCTTGACGGCGTAGACGCGGTAAGGGATGGGCTTGAGGTTCTGCGCGATGAAGACACCGTTGTTCTCGGCCCGCGCGATGACGGCGGGCTTATACTTGAAGATGGTGGAATCGTACTCGGCGACGTTCCCGACGGAATCGGCCGGGAAGAACCAGATGAAACTTTTGGAGACGGAATCGGCCTTGTAGGCATCGGCCGTATAACCCGACATGATCATGGAATCGATCTCGGGGCCCGTGGAGAAGACGTAGCGCATGGAGTGCAGCGGGTTGCCCTCGTTGTTGTCGCGCAGGGCGCTGCCGAAGTTGAGCGCATAGGTAGTATTGGGCAGGAGCGTGTCGCGCAACTGGATCATGATCCCCCTGCCGCGGACGGAGAGGGTGGGTTTCTTCTTCATCTGCGGCGAGGTGAAGAACTCCTTCTGCTGGTCCTTGAGCTGGACGAACTCGTCGAACTCGATGTAGATGCGGCCGTGGCCGGTCGTGGGCCGGTCGGTGGAGAAGTTGTCGGGCGTCATGCCGACGATGACGGGAGGCAGCGAATCGCGCGGACCGCCCGTGGGGACCATGGTGCTGGCGCACCGGCAGAAAAACGCCGAAGCGAAGAAAAGAGCGACGAGAAGACGCGAAACGGCGCGGATATGCTTGCAGGAACTATTCATCGTTGGTATCGGTTGTATTCTCCTCCGCAGCAGGCGCATAACGCTCGTCGACGAAGCACCAGCCCTCCTCCTGCGCGATCCACCGCTCCTGCCAGGGACGGAAGAGAACGGCGAAGGCGGGATCGGGGGCGGAGAAGTCGATCCCGACTTTGGTATAAGCGTAGATGCGGTCGGAACGGTCGACGGCCACCAACATGACGGGGGTAGCCGAGATCTCCAGGCCGTAGACATCGCTGTCGGCGACCTGGTAACCGGGAAAATCGGGCGAAGTGCGGGTGACGCCGGAAGTCTTGGAAGTGATGATGCCCTCGGCGGCGTGCTCGTAGGAGGCGATGCGCCACTCGGTGGTGTCGACGGCATAGGCGTAGACCTTGCACGACTCGATCGGACCGGGCTCGGCCCCCTGGGATGCCTGCGCACGGACCTCGACGGAACAATCGACCCAAGACGGCTCGACGTAGAAATCGTTGAAGAAAAGCCAGTTGCCGTACTTATAGGACTTGCCCTGCTTCCAAGGCTGGAAAACGAGCGAGACGGACAACAAAGGCAAATTGACGGGCAGCTGCTGGCGCGTATAGGCGTAGAGCTTGTCGACGGGGTCGACGACGACGACCATCTGCCATTCGCGGGCAAGGTCGAGCCGGATCTGCCCGCTGTCGTCGTAAGGTACCGACGAAGCGACGGGCACGGAGAGCTTCTGAGCGGGATTGCTGCGCGAAGTGATGATGCCGGCCAAGGCGTCGTCGTAGGAAGCGACGGTCCACAAAGCCGTATCGGCGTCGAAAGCATAGGCTACGGCACCGGAGACGACGGAAGGGACGCGGTCGTCGGGCGTGGCCTCGCGCAGGGGCTTGACGACGTAGACGGTGCGGAAAGCCACCTCCTTGAAACAAGAAACGACGAAAAGGAGGGCGACGCACGAAAAGACGAGATGACCTATTCTTCGCATGGCTTCTGAGATTGAGTGGCGCGCAAGGCGTCGAGCAACTGGCCGACGGTGAGACCCGAAACGGGATGGCGCCGCTCGCGGACGATCTCGCAGAGGGGCACCAGGGCGAACTCGCGCTCGGCCAGGCGGGGATGGGGCACGGTGAGCTGCTCGCTCTCGATGACCCGGTCGTCGTAGAAGATGATGTCGATGTCGATGGGACGCGACGCATAGCGCATGCCGGCAGAGGCTTTTTCGAGCGTCTCGGCGGCGCGGTTGCGCCCCAACTCGCGCTCGATGGAGCGGATGGCGTCGAGGACCTCCTCGGGCGAGAGGTCGGTGGAGACCTCGAGGGCCTGGTTGGAGAAACGCTCGGAAGCCTCGAAACCCCACGGCTCGCTCTCGTAACGGTGCGAACAACGCAGGACGGCGCCGATGCGGGAATTGATCAGCTGCTGGGCGCTGCGAAGCGTTTGCCGGACGTCGCCGAGGTTGCCGCCGGCGAGGAGAATGACGCGTGCCATGCTACAGATGCTTTATGAGTTTGCTCACCGCGAGGGCGAAATGGGTGAAGACGATGGTGGGATTGCCGTTCTGGGCGATCTGCGCGGCGGCCGACTCGATCTGCGCAACGAGCGCCTCGATGTTGCCCGAATCGACGAAAGGTGCGAACTTCGAACAGAAAGCGAGCTCCTCGCCCCAGAGGTAACCGATCTCGGGGATGCCGGCGTGGAGCATGTAACTTTCGCGCAGGAGCCGGGCGGCGTCGAGCAGGAAAGCACGCTGCTGCTCGCGGGAGAGCTGTGCGGCCTCCTCGGCCCAGCCGATGAGCTCGAGGTGCTTGTCGTTGTAGCTCAACCGCATGAGGTTGCAGAAAAACTGGAAATTCTCGCGGCGCAAGGCGTCGCTCTCGCCGGCGGCGAGGTGCTGCAACTCGGGGAAGCTGCCCCCGGCAAGCCGCGCCATGTTGCGGGCCTGGAGGGGGTCGGAGATACCGCTGTCGATGGCGACGCGCTCGAGGACCTCGGGAGCGATGCGCGGCACGGCGACCTCCTGCGTACGGGAGATGATGGTGGGCAGAAGCCGGTCGGGCCGCTCGGAGACGAGGATGAAGAGGGTGCGCTCCCAAGGCTCCTCGAGGATTTTGAGGATCTTGTTGGCGGCCTCCTCGTTCATGGCCTCGGGAAGCCACACGAGCATGATCTTGTAATCGGCCTCGAAGCTCTTGAAGGAGAGTTTGCGGATGATCTCGTCGGCCTCGCGGGCGGAAATCATGCCCTTGAGGGTTTTGCCCAGATCGAGGCGGTCGTACCAATCCTGCGGAGAGACGTAGCCCCGGCGCTCGGCGAACAACTGCCGGAAAAGGGACATGAACTCGTCGCTGAGCATCACTTCGCCGGACTTTTTACCCTGCTTGTTGACGGGAAAGACGAGATGGAAATCGGGATGGGCCAGAGCCTCGATCTGCTTGCAGTCGGGGCACTCGCCGCACGAATCGCCGTTGAGACGGTGGCGGCAGCAGAGATACTGCACGTAAGCGACGGCCAACGCCAGAGCCCCGGCTCCGGCGCTGCCGGAAAAGAGCTGGGCATGGCTGATGCGGCCGGTATCGACCGACTGCGCCAGATGCCGCTTCAACTCCTCCTGTCCTATGATGTCAGCGAAACGCACGATTGTCTACTTTTTTCGGAGTGCCGCCCGCAACAACGCCCCGACGTCGATCCGCTCGCGGCGGACGAGGTAGAAGGCATAGGCTGCAAACAACACGATATTGAACGCATAACCCGCGAACGCATTATCGACGCAGCGGGACAAAAATTCGGCCATGAAAAAGACCCCGAGGGCGAGAACGACGAACTCGCCGATGCGGCCCCACGGGTAGGGCGTGGGAAAGAAACGCCGGTTGAGCCACCACGAAACGGCGACCATGACGGACTCGCTGACCAAGCGGGCCCAGGCGGCGCCGAAGTAACCCCACACGGGGATGAACCACCATCCGGAAACGAGCATGGCGGCCAAACCGGCGCCCGTAACGACGATGGCCAGCGACGTACGCTCCTCGCGCTTGTACCAGAACGAGAGGTTGAGCCACACGCCGGCGAGGATGTTGGCGCCGAGGACGACGGGGAGGATGTGGATGCCCTCGCGGAAGTCGCGCCCGACGATCAGAGCGAAGAAGTCGCGGAAGAGGGCGATGCCCAGGAAGATGAGCATCGACGCCATGACGTAGTACTTCAGAGCGGCGGCGTTCATCTCGACGAAGTCGGACTTGCGGAAATTGGAGAGGAAGAACGGTTCGGCGGCGAGGCGGTACATCTGGTAGAAGAGCATCATGACGACGGCGATCTTGGTGATGGCGCCGTAGACGCCCAACTGCGCCATGGCCCCGGCGGGAACGAGGTATTTGATGAGCTGACGGTCGATGAACTCGTTGGCTGTGCCGGCAAGCCCACCGACGAGCAACGGAAGGGAATAGACGAAGACGGCGGCGAGCAACGCCCGGTCGATGTGCGGAACGGTGCGGTCGACGGTGGAGAGGATAAGGAGCCAGGTAACGGCGCTGGCGATGAGGTTGGCGACGAAGACCCACCCGACGCCGAAGTCGGAAGCGAAAAGACCCGCGATGCCGAAAGCAAAGGCGAGCGCGACGTTCAGAACGACGTTGAGCGCCTTGAACCCGACGAACGTGAGCGACCGTCCCTGCTCGCGCAAGCGGGAGAAGGGGATGCAGGCCCAGACGTCGAAGAGGACGATCAGAGCTACCAACACGACGTAGGCGGGATGGGCGGCGTAGGCCTCGCCCATGGCCCGGGCGACGGGCATGCGGAAAAAGATGATGGCTCCGCAAAACAATGCAGCGGCCAACGATGTGACGCCCCACGTAGTGGCGAAAAGGCGCCGTTTGGCGGCGATCACATCGCCCCCGGCCTGGTCGGCCTTGGCGGAAAAACGGAAGTAGCTGGACTCCATGCCCATCGTAAGGAGCGTGAGAGCCAGCGGGATAAGGGCGTAGATGTCGGTGACGATGCCGTAGGTCTCCTGCCCGAAGATACGGGTATAGTAGGGCGTGAGCAGGTAGCTGAGGAACCTGACCACGATGGTGCTGATGCCGTAGACGGCGGTCTGTTTGGCCAACTTTTCGAGCATGGAACGACGTTAACCTGACAAAGATACGAATAAGCGAGGGCAAAAGCAAGCTTGCTTGCATTTTGCCGAGCGGGAGTATCTTGGGCGAAGCCAAAGATACGAATAAGCCGAGAACAAAAACCTGCTTGCTTGCATTTTGCCGAGCGGGAGTATTATCGGCGCAAGCCAAAGATTGTGCAAGGTGAGGGCATAGCCAAAGTTATTTGAGCTATGCCGAACCGAAGCCCATCTTCTTTAAAGATACGAATAAGCCGAGAACAAAAACCTGCTTGCTTGCATTTTGCCGAGCGGGAGTATCTTCGGCGCAAGCCAGAGTTCGGATAGCCGCACAGAATGGCAAAGCGAACAAAAACACCCGGAAGATTCTTCGCTGCCGCTCAGAAAGACAAAACGGCCCCTTGCCCCGGTCAGAGCCACTTCTTGAAACGGAAGTACCAGATGGTGAGCCCCGAACAGAAGATCATGAGCCCGATGGCGAAGAAATAACCGACGGGGAGGACCCACCCGTTGGGCAAGGTGAAATGCCAGTCGAGCTCGGGCATGTACTTGAAATTCATGCCGTAGATCGACGCGATGAGGGTGGCGGGCAGGAAGATGACGGCGGCGACGGAAAAAATCTTGACGATCTCGTTCTGCTCGATGTTGATCAGACCCAGAGCGGCGTCCTGGATATAGTCGAGACGCTGGAACGAGAAATCGGCGTGGTTGATGAGCGAATTGACGTCCTTGATCATCAACTGGAGGCGGGGGTAGATGTCGTTGGGGAATCGCTCGGAACGCAGGATGCCGGACAAGACGCGCTGGCGGTCGAAAATGTTCTCGCGCAACGACATGGTGCTCTCCTGCAAGGCGCTGATGCGGTGCAGGACCTCCTTGTCGATGGTATCCTCGGAGTTGATGGCCTTGGAGAGCGCGGCGACCTGCTTGGAAACCAGCTCGACCATATCGGCATCGAAGTCGATGCGCACCTCCAACAACGAGATGAAGAGGTGGTAACCGGTCGAATAACTGCGGTAGTTCATCTGGAGCCGCTTTTCGGTCTCGCGGAACGTACGCGACTCGGCCCCGCGGACCGAGACGAGGACGCCCTCGTTGGAGATGATGAACGAAACGGGCTCGACGACGAACGAATCGCCGGTAGGAACGAAGAAATTGGAGTTGGAGATGATGGCGGTCTCGCTCTCGGAATATTTGGACGTGGACTCGATCTCCTCGACCTGCTGTTTGGTCTGGAGGCTAATCTCCATGAAGTTCTCGACGGCTTTCTGCTCCTTGATGGTGGGGAGGAGCATGTCGATCCAGAGGATGTCGTCGTAACCGAGCTCGTCGAAGAGCTTGGTGTCGGCGTTACGGATGATCTTGTTGTACTGCTTGAGGTAGATGGTAATCATGGGTGACTCGCTGAAAGATTGGAGAATCCGTGGGCTGCGGGAACGGGCGGAACGACCGCCGGACTCTTCAGCCGGGATTGACCCTGGGAGCCACCTTGATTCCGGTGTTCCAAAACTTGCGGGAAGCCTGCCGCTTCTGACAATCGAAGACGAAGCCGTCGGCAGCGCGGCGACGGACGGAACGGGAAGAAAAAACCGGAAGTGAAGACGAGGAAGACCCGGCGCGCGGACAGCATGCCGCACGCTTCGCACTAAGGAAGCACTCCGCACCGGAAAACGGCGCGGCGACTATAGGCAGGACTATGACCATCGTCCATGAGGTAAACTGAAAGTTGGTTCGTGACGCAAAGTTATACAAAAATCGGTAGTTTTTTACACGCCGTGCGCGAAAAAGGCGCCGAAAACTTGACAAGGGGGCTCGTGCAGACCTATATTTGCCCTACGATTCGCCACCGACGGCTTGCATCGAAGCAAGTTATCAACAACAAATCAAGGCTGGCTCTCAGCCGAATGCAAATCTTATCGACCATTATCAACAGATTTTCGACCGGTTTATCGACAACCGATCCATGCGACGGACCGACGGCTGCACCGAAAATGAAAATGTCTCCGGAGAAGAGGGAAAGACTCCCGGGCCGGGTGCGTGCATGCGAAGAAAAGGCAACTTCTGCGCAGATGCTTGGACGCAGCGCACGGAGAGAGCATGCGAGCGATGCGTAGAATTCAGCGCCCCCATGTAGTCCGAACCGAACCATAGCGAACCCACCTGGAAATGATCGGGAGTAAGTGAGGACGCCGACCAACTGTGTCCACCTGTGCCGTCGCCGACCAACTCTCCCGTCTCCCGGTAGCGGTAGCCCGTAGCAGGCGCTGTGAAGCAATCGCTAATAGGAATGCGGCGGAGGGTGCGAACAATGGTTTTTACTGCGAATGTTAATGCAGTCACCTCGTACGGAATGTCGGGCGCAGCCTGCGGGGCACGCTTGCGGGCCTCCGCTGCGGGAGGCTGCGGCCCGCACGGCTCGAAGAGCCGAACAACGGCGACTGCAAATCGTTCGCCCGGACCGGCTGCGATCGTCCCACCTCGACAACCCTACTTTGTCATTCTGAACGAAGTGAAGAATCTTTTCCCTTGCGAACCAAAGGCCGCGGACGGACTATGCCGAGCAAGGAGGAGAACGACAAACGAAGTGCAGTCAAGAATCTGTCTACGTATACTTTTATACAGATTCTTCGTCGCTCTGCTCCTCAGAATGACAAACTACTGAATTGTTCGCAAACTCCGCGGCAGACTGGAATATGCAACTGGCGGCAACGCGGAAAGGATGGAGGGAAAAGATGTTCGGGGCGGTCGCGGCTTGCAGAGATAAACACCGGCTTCAGCCGTGCGAGCCGAAGCCCCGCCCTGCGGAGGCTCGCAAACACTCGCCCCGCTGGCTTCGGCACGAGAACACCTCCCGTACCTCTGTCAAAACCGATAAAACCAGCTGTCAAACAACCGCAAACGAACAACGAATTTCTTTTAATCCTCCCGCGCCATTACGCCGCCAGCGGACTGCTGAATCTACATGCACCACACTGGTACAAGCCGTAGCCTGCACCACTCCGGGTGTGAAGTTGCCTTTGCAAAAGTAAAGGTGAGAGGTGAAAAGTGAAAGGTTCTGTGTACAAAACTTTCTTCGGGCAGCTCACGCAAAGCGCAATCCCCGCAGCCGCCCCGAAAATGATACGCAACAAAGCGAGCGGAAAGACTGCAAGAAAACGGCAACAAGAAGTCTCAGATATTTTGAACGCAACTAAGAATCCGCAAAAGAAACTTGAAATCATAGATTCTTCGTCGTTGCACTCCTCAGAATGACAAAACAAACAATTGCCTCTCGAATGTCATTCTTAACGAAATGAACCGTCACTCCGAATGACACGCTTTTGTCATATTGAGCGTAGCGAAACATCCGTCCAACTACCACTCACCGATATACGAAAAAATTCTTCGTCGCTGCGCTCCTCGGGATGACAGAAACAATTGCAAGAACAAAGGGTCGTCTTAATGTAATTCCTTTTTCATCGGGACAGCTGGGGAAGAAAGAGCCCACGGCGTAACCCTCTTCGAAAACGCTGTACGGGCGGGGCAAAAACATCGACCATTCAAATCATAAAACAACATGCTGACGATAACAAAACAACCGACGCTCAACGCGGCGGGAGGGGGCGAAGCGGAATATCGCATCGAAACGGACCGGAAAGAGACACTGAACGTGAAGGTAACGGATGCGGAGACGAACGCCCTGCTGGGAACCAAGCGCTACGCGGAAGTGACGGAAGCGACGGTGGATGCGGCGCCGATCGTGAACCGGCACCTGCATTTCGCTCCGGAGACGGGTCCTACGGGATTTCTGCCGGCGAAAGACCGCCGGCACGAAGTCAAGGTGAAGGTGGAGACGGCGGACGCGACAGCGACATCGGGCACCTGCGTCTACCACGCCGGTGAAAAAGCGCTGACGGCATCGGGACTGCTGACGACGATGCCCCTGCAGCGACTCATCGCACCGGGCGAATGCGACGAAGTGACCATGCTGACGATCGACACGCCGTGGATGACGGTGCGGGCGGCGGGACCCGGCGGAACGAAAGAACGCAACTACTCGACGCGCAACACGGTGGTGCAGGTGTTCCGGCTGAACACGGCGGACTTTCCGGGAGCGGAGCGCATCACGCTGACCACGGGAGAGGGGCAGACGGTGGAATACACGGTGATCGCATCGCCGAAAGGCGCGCGGCGCATCGCATGGCGCAGCCGTGCGGGGTCGCTGGAACACTACACCTTCCCGACGGAAGCGGTAAGCGTGGCGGAAACGAAAAAGACGCGCGTACGCAACGCACAGGGAACGGGCACGCTGACCGAAGAACGGCGCCGCCGGACGCTCCTGCGGTCGGCCTACGAGACGCGGGAGGTGCTGGAAGCGCTGGCGGAGATAATCGCAGCGCCGCAGGTGTGGCTGGCGGAAGCGGACGGCTACGTACCGGTGGAGGTGCTAACGAACGAAGCGACGGTACATCGCCACGGCACGATGAGCCTGCTGGAACTGGAAATCGGAACGGAGCTATGGAAACGGAACTGAAGATAGACGGCCGCCGATGCGACCTGGAGGACGAGACGCTGGCCGTACCGGGATACGCGGCGCAAAAAACACGCGACCCGGAAGCCTGCCGGGAAGGGCGGAAAATGCAGGTGCGGATTCCGCCGACACCGCAGAACACGGAACTGCTGGGCGCACCGTGCGACCCCCACACGGGAACGCGATTCAACCATGCGCGCCACACGGCGGAAGTATCGGCCGCCGGGACGGTGCTGCTGGCGGGAACGGCACGCCTGCTGAAAGCCTCGGACGAAGGGTACACGCTGGAGATACGCGAAGGCGGTGCCGGCTGGGCGGAGCAGGCGGCCCGGCGGATGTTCAACACGCTGGGGATCGACTACCGGGCGGGACTCACGGCCGACACGGTGCGCAAGAGCTGGACGGACGCCGCGCCGGTGAAGTTTTTCCCGATCCACCGCGACGAATATCCCCGGCAGAGCAACGGCCAGGACCTGCTGACGGCCGAACGGGTGCTGACGGTGGACGACTACCACCCGTTCCTGCATGTGGCGACGCTGGTGGAGAAGATCTTCGAAGAAGCGGGCTACACGCTCGAAAGCGACTTCATGAAGACGCCCGAATTCCGCGAACTCTACATGAGCGGCGCCTATCCGTCGCACGACACGACGGGCGCGCAGGCCCGGATGGGCTTCCACGCGCGGAGGACTGGCCCGGCAACGGCGACGGCGAGTCCGGCAGGCATGGTCTACGCCGATCCGAAATCCACGACGCACACGGTGGGCAACATTGTGGATACGGCGACGCCGCTGACCCCGGATGCGGACGGAGAGACGATACCGGACCTCTACAACAACGGCGGAACGTTCGGCGTGGAAAACGGCATGATCCGCTTCGCGCCTCCGACGCGGGTGAGCGTCGGATTCGAATACTACCTGAGATACACGACCGACCACCGGATACTGGACCGCACGCGGCTGCGGGGATTCGACTCGGTCTACCTGGGGCCCGGTTCGGAACTGCGCTTCACGCTGGCGAACCGCTATACGGACCGCCGGCCGGAGATGGAGGGGAACCGCACCTACCTGGCGGTCGTGTTCGACCACACGGCGGGAAGCCAATATCGTCTGACGTGCATGCGGGGCGGAGCGCCCGGATGGCCCTGGGCGACCTTCGAGGGCCGCTCGGCGAAGGTGACGACCCCGGCGTCGGGCAATCCGACGGAGCCGCAGCTGTGGATCATGCGCAACGGAGTATGGGAACGCTACGCCGGCGACTGGGCGCTCTACGACGGACACCTCGAAGAGACGGGCCGCACGACGGTGGAGCTGCGCATGCGGACGGCGACGGAAGAAGTGCTGCCGACGCAACCGAAATACTTCTATGCGATCCATTTTTTCGGCGCGGAGGGAGGCATGTCGCTGACGCTGCACAAGGAGTGCTCGCTGCGGGTGGATTTCCGTTCGGGACCGGGCTACGGGGCGTGGCTGACCTTCGCGGACGTGGCGCAACACCGCATCCGGCAGGCGGAACTGCTCAAGGCGCTGGCCCATATGTACAACCTGCGCTTCTACACCGACGAAGCGATCCGCAAGGTGTACGTCGAACCGGCGGACGCCTTCTACGGCAAAGGCCCCGAAGCCGACTGGCGGACGAAGAACGACCCGTCGGAACCGGTGGAGCTGGAAGACCGGGCACTGGAGATACACGAAGAACGCACGCGGTGCTACCAGGAAGGAGACGGCGCGGTGAAACGCTACGAAAGCGAACACGAAACGGAATTCGGCGCCTGGACGGTGCGGACGGAGAACCGGGCGGCGAAGATGGGCGACGAAAGAGTGTGCAACCCGCTATTCGCGCCGACGATCGACAGCACGGGCCACTACCGCAACGCCCCCTCGGCGCGCCTGCTGCAAGTTGGTGACCGCGACTCGGCCACCGAAGAAGAGACGAACTTCACACCCCGCATCGTACGCTATGCCGGAATGCACCCGCTGCCGGAGGGCGAACGCTGGGGCTATCCGACCAATGCGGCGGAATACCCGCTGGCGGCCTTCCACTACGAAGGCGACGAGACGACGCCGGCCTTCACGCTCTGCTTCGAAGACCGCGACGGCGCGGCGGGGCTGCACCGCTATCATGACCGCCAGACGGCAGAAGAGGCGACGCGCGAAAAGATCACGATGTCGCTGCGGCTGGCCCCCGACGAATTCGCGGCCCTGCTGGTCCCGGGAACGGGAGCGCCGGACATCCGCTCGGTTTTCCGGCTGGAAACGGGCGGCGAAACGGTGCGGGCGACGCTCGAGACCATCGAAACCTACGACCCGGAGCGGAACTCGGCACACTGCGTCTTCCTGCGCAGGCGGGAAGACGAATAAATACACAATTCACAAACCCCAAAAACCTAAAAAAAAAATTGGAAACGAACATCCGAATCGAAAACAACGCCGGAGCCTGCCACATCGACATCGAAGGCACGATCGGCGTACCCGAAACGTGGCAGTTCGACGAACCCGAACAACGGATCGCGACCTACGACCGGTTTCGTGAAGCGGTGGCACGCATCGGCGAAATCGAAGCCCCGGAAGTGGTGGTCAACATCCGCTCGACGGGCGGCGACGTGAACGACGCCCTGCTGATCCACGACGCCCTGCGCCGCATCGACGGCCGCATCACGACCCGCTGCTACGGCTACACGGCTTCGGCAGCGACGATCATCGCCCAGGCGGCGAGCGAAGGATGCCGCGAGATCTCGGCCAATGCACTCTACCTGATCCACCAGTCGAACTGCTCGACGGAAGGCAATGCGGCGGAACTGAGCGGCAAACTGGAACTGCTGCAACAGACCGACCGCCGGCTGGCGGAACTCTATGCAGCGCGTGCTGGCCGCGAAACGGCAGAATTCGAAGCGCTGATGAACGAAAACAACGGCAACGGACGCTGGCTTTCGCCGGAAGAGACCGTAGCGGCGGGACTGGCCGACACGATCATCGACGCAGGCGAAAAAGCGGCGCCGGAAAAACCGAAAAACAGCGTCCGCGGCTGGCAGCGGCTGCTGAACGCTCTGGGCATCAAGGCCGAACCGGCGGCACCCCTGTCCGAAGACCGCAACATCCTGCATTTCGACGACGACCACGCGGTGGCGCGCCGCCGCTCGGAGATTGCGGCCGCGGAAGCCTTCGACCGGACGGAACCGACCCGCACGCGATCGTGCGAGGACCCCTCCTACAGCGAAACCCTCCGCTCGGCCAACCAACTGGCCTATGCGGAAGACGCGAAGCAGTTCAGGAAGTAAGGACGGGATACCGCAACGGCCGTTCAGAACGACCGCTTCGGCCGACCGGCCGGTAAGACGCTGCGGGGGCTGAACCCCGGGAACGAACCGGTCCCGAAAGAGAGCGGAACCAGCCTTTCGCTTCCAACATTTCACCTTTCACTTTTCACTTTTAATCTTATCCATTATGAGTTTCTTGGAAAACGCCAAGCAGTACACGGGTGCCGAACTCGACACCATCTTCTTCCGACCCTTTCTGACGGGCCCCTCGGCCCAGGAACTGGGCGTACGCATCCTCTACAACCTGCCCGTACCGACGACCGTACAGCTGTGGGACGGACAGCAGAACATCCTGCAAAAGCACACGGGAAAAGGCTGGACGGGCGGCGCCTCGGCCCACAAATACCAGAAGAACATCGCGCTGAGCCGCGTGAAGGCCGAGATGGGCTTCTCGGCAGCCGACTACTTTTCGCTGGTCTACGAAAAGATCGCTGCCCGCGCCGACGTCAACATGGACGACCTGACGGGCACGGAACTCGAACAGGCCGAGACAGCGCTCTTCCGCCAGGCCGTAGCCGAAAACATCCGCGCGACGATGTGGGTGGGCGACGCGTCGGCGCCGAGCGGCTACAACACCTTCACGGGCTTCCTGAAGACGATCATGAACTACTCGGCGGCCGAAATCTTCCACCAGCAGACCTACACGGCGGCGACGATGACCGACCCCGAATCGGTGGTCGGACTTTTCGACTCGCTGTGGCAGAACGCCGACACGCGCATCCAGGATGCGAAGGGCGAGGGTCAGCTGGCGTTCTTCGTGACGTCGGACCTCTACTATCTCTACGAGAAGTACCTCGACTCGAAGGGTGCGGACGCCGCCTACGTCGACACGGTGAACGGCCGTCAGGGGTTGGCCTACCACGGCATCCCGGTGATCGACGTGCGTCTGGGTAACTACCTCTCGGGGAACTCGCTGCCGCAGTCGTTCTGTCTGCTGACCGACCGCCGCAACCTGGTGCTGGCGGTCAACACGGCGGACTTCCCGGGCAACGAAGTGCGCATGTGGTATAACCCCGACGAGATGGAGAACCGCCAGCGCGCCCTCTTCATGGCGGGCTGCGACATACTCGACGAAACGATGCTCTCATTCGCCTATCGCGAGTAACCGCCGTCGCCTGCGGAGGCCGCAATGCCCCCGCAGGCGACCCTGCCACCCGAAAACACGAAACGACATGCAGAAAGAACAAAGACACAGAACGACGGTGGGCATAACGGCGCGCACGGACCCCTACATGACGGTGGGCACGGGCCAGGTGCAGAACGACAAGTTCTGGCGCTGGGGCGACGACAACCTGTTCCCCTGCGCGCTGGCGCTCATGGCCCGCCGCTCGACCACCCACCGCCGCATCATCAACGACAAGGCCGACTACATCTCGGGCAAGGGGGTGGTCTGCGACGAAAACCGACCCCGGCTGAAGTCGCTGATCGAACGGGCCAATCCCCGCAACGAAACGCTGCGTCAGGTGCTGAACAAACTGGCCTTCGACAAGGCGCTCTTCGGCAACGCCTTCCTCGAAGCGGTAACCGACCCGCAGCACTCCTTCCTGGCGCTCTACCATCAGGACGCGTCGCGCTGCCGCGTAGCCCGCGACGAACGCCACATCCTGCTGCACCACGACTGGACGGCCTTCAATCCGGCCGAAGCCGAGACCCTGCCGCTCTACCCGCTCTTCGAAGAACGCCCGGACGGCACGCTGCGCACGATGATCCACTACAAGGACTACGAACCGATGTTCACCCACTACGGCGTACCGCCCTACATTGCGGGTTTCGGCGTCTCGGCCATCGCCTACAAGACCGACCGCTGGAACATCTCGCGGCTGGACAACTCGTTTCAGCTGTCGGGCGTGCTGCTGCTCGACTCGGCGGTGGACAACGAAGCGGAAGCGGAGAAGATCATGCGGCTGGCGGAACAGAAATTCGCCGGCAACCCGGGCCAGGTGATGTTCGTCATCCGCGACGGCGACGAGAACCTCAAGGACAACTCGCGCTTCATCCCGATCAGCTCGCAGAACGAAGGCGACTGGCAGGCGCTGCACCAGCAGGCCGTGAGCGACATTGTGGTGGCCCACTCGTGGTTCCGGACGCTGAGCGGACTGGACTACGGGGGCGGATTCAACGCCGACCGCATCCTGCACGAATACGAAGTGGCCCTCAACACGGTGATTCTGGGCGAACAGGCCGAACTGCTGGAACCCATCCGCGAAGCGATCGCCGCGGTGCTGGGCGAAGACGCCTCGTCGCTGGAGATCGTGAACCGCCCGCCGACGCGCTCGAAACCGATCTACATGAAGGTGTGGGAGGCGCGCAAGGCCGACGGTCTGGACTACGACCCCGAAGACGAACGGCAGCAGGCCTTCCTGTCCGAAATCACGAAGTACAACATCCGCAGCATCGAGTAAAACGCACGATTCGATATGAAAACGCTCATCACCCCATTACAAGTGCTGAAAACAGCGTTCGGCGACGGCGAAATCCTGCCGCCGGCAACGATCGCCGAAGCAGACATCGCGGCGGCCGAACAACGCTGGATCGTACCGGTCATCGGCCGCAAACTCCACGACCGGCTGCTGGCGGGCGTCTACCCCGACCTTGTCACCGACTGCCTGGCAGCCCCGACGGCGCTTTACACCCGTGCGCTGGTGCAGGCGCGCCTGGACGTCCGCACCGACCGCTTGGGCACCGCGGCCCCGAAACCGGCCAACGGCACGGCAGCCGGCGACGAAGCCCGCAGGCAGCTGCGCCGCCAACTGCTGGAAGAGGCCCGCACGCTGCTGCAACGCGCAACGGACCATCTGGCGACGAACAAAATCCGCTATCCGGAATACGTCGCCGATGAAAACCGGGCGGCCCGCTGCTCGATCGCGGGCGGCATCATCCTGCCGGACGACGGCCGCTGACCTGCCGGCACCGGCACCCCGACGGCGGCCCCGACGATCGAAGGCCGCCGTTTTTTGATGAAACAAAACTACAAAATCCAAAGACATGTCAAGAGGACTGAAAAACTGCAATCCGGGCAACATCCGCCGCTCGAGAGGACGTTACAAGGGCGAAGTCGTCCCGTCGCGCGATCCGGCCTTCAAACAATTCGAATCGCTGGCGTGGGGCTACCGGGCGATTTTCGTGCTGCTGCACACCTACCGCACGCGCCACGGCCTGCGCACCATCGCGGAGATGATCGCACGCTGGGCCCCGCCGAGCGAAAACCGCACCGACGCCTACATCCGGGCCGTATCGGACCGAACGGGCATCGGACCCCACGAACCCCTCGACACGCGCGACCGCAAGACCATGGTGCCCATCGCCGCGGCCATCTCGCGGGTGGAAAACGGCGTGGCGGCCGACATGCGCCAAGTGGAACGGGGCTGGGAGCTCTACAAGGATGCGTGATTCGCAATCATTCCACGCCCCGTCTTCCGCCCCAGAGCAGCGCGATGGGAAACGGCTCCGAATGCTCTGCTTTTTGCAGAATTCGAAAATTTTGAATTGCAAATTGTGAATTGTGAATTATTTCTTCCTATCTTTGCCCCTCGAAAACAGGCGGAAATGGGATACGGTCCGCGAGACCGTGTTGAGAACCGCCGACGGTAACAACAAAAAACAAAAAACAACATGAAAACCATTGCTGTAAAAGCGACCAAGCGCGCAGACTTCGGCAAGAAGGCCGCCAAGGCGGTACGCCGCGAGGGGCTGATCCCCTGCGTATTGTGCGGCAACGGCGAGAGCGTATCGTTCTCGGTCGACCCCCGCGAGATCAAATCGCTGATCTACACCCCCAACTCCTACATCGTAGAGTTCGACTTCGACGGCAAGACCGAGAAGGCCGTGCTTCGCGAAGCGCAGTTCCACCCCGTGCGCGAGGAGATTCTGCACCTCGACTTCTACCGCATCGCTGCGGGCAAGCCCGTATCGATCGCCATTCCGGTGCGTCTGACCGGTAACGCCGAAGGCGTGAAGGTCGGCGGTAAGCTGGCCCTCTCGGCCCGCAAGCTGACCGTGAGCGCTCTGGTGGAGAACCTGCCCGACGAGATCGTAGTGGACGTAACGCCGCTGGGCGTCGGCAAGACCATCTTCGTGGGCGACCTGAAGATGGAGAACATCAAGTTCGTGACCCCCGCCACGACGGCCGTATGTGCCGTGCGCGTAACCCGTGCTTCGCGCGGTGCCGCCGCTGCCGAAGGCAAATAATCGCTGAAGCGGCATGAAATACCTCATCGTTGGGCTGGGCAACATCGGCGCCGAATACGCCGACACCCGCCACAACATCGGATTCAAAGTGTTGGACGCCCTGGCCGGGGCGTCCAACGCGCTTTTTACCACCGCCCGCTACGGCGATACGGCCGAACTCCGGCACAAAGGCCGCACGCTGGTGCTGCTCAAACCATCGACCTACATGAACCTCTCGGGCAAGGCGGTGCGCTACTGGCTCGACGCGGAGAAGATTCCGCGCGAGAACCTGCTGGTCGTATCCGACGACATCGCCCTGCCGTTCGGCGCGCTGCGCATCCGGCAGCGGGGAAGCGCCGGCGGCCACAACGGGCTGAAAAACATCGCCGAGCTGCTGGGTACCGAAGATTTCGCACGGATGCGCTTCGGCGTAGGCGGCGACTTCCCGCGCGGCCATCAGGTCGACTACGTGCTGGGCGAATGGACGGCCGAGGAGCGCGAGGCGCTGCCCGAACGGCTCAAGATCTTCGGCGACGCAATCCTGTCGTTCGCCACGGTGGGCATCGAACGGACGATGAACTTCTTCAACAAGAAGTAGGCGAACGGCGACAAGCCCCTGCGATACCGCACCGGTCGGAAGCCGAAGTCCGGATCGGAATCCTCCGCCACTCAAAACCCGCAGCATGAATTTTTGCGTCATGCTGCGGGTTTTTCCATACGTACCGCTCAAAGAAAATTCCGTTCTCAACTTCTCCGCCGCCAATAGACCCCGAGCGCCAGCATGGTGAGGGTTTCGGAAAGCGGCATGGCCAACCAGATGCCGGGCGTACCGCACAGACGGGGTAGCAAAACGAAAGCGGGGACAAGGAAGAAGAATCCGCGCAAAAGAGCGAAAAACGTTGCCGGACGCACCCGTTCGAGACTTTGGTAATAGCCGATGGCGGCGAGGTTGACGACGAAGCAGACGAATCCGGCAGCGAAGAGCGGAAAACCCTCAACGGCGAGCCGGGCCGCCGCCGTTTCCAACGGCAGAAACAGCCCGACCAGCAGCTGCGGACACCCCACGAAAGCCAGCGCGACCGACCCGCCGCAAAAAACAGCCGTGGCAAGGGCGACACGCTGTACCGCGGCAACCCGGTCGAGACGGGCGGCTCCGAAGTTGAAGCTGACGATCGGCTGGGCCGACTGGGCCACAGCATTGCCTATCATGAAAACGAACGGCGCATAGTAGCAGGCTATGCCGAACGCCCCCACACCGTCGTCGCCCAAGTAGTGCATGAAGACCAGATTGCCGGTGAACATCAGCACGGCCATCGTCGCCTCGCCCAACATGGCCGACGCCCCGATGCGGCACTGGTAACCAATGTTACGCAAGGTGAGACGCAGGCTTTTACGGCTGGCTTTGAGAGGATAAAACCGCAATGTCCGAGCCCGACGGAAAAGATAGACCCCGACGATTGTGCCTCCTATGGCTACGGCCAGGGTCGACGCGAGCGCCGCTCCGAAGACGCCCCACCCCAACGGAAAGACGAAGAACCAGTCGAGCACGACGTTGACCAATGCCGAAACGACGCTGCACCACATGGCCAGACGGGGCGCGCCGTCCAGACGCACGACGAACAATCCCACGGCGACCCACATCTGAGGAACCAGTGCCGGAACGAAACCCCACAGATAATCGACGACCATGGGCAACAGATGCTCCGACGACCCGAGCCACGCAGCAACAGGGCGCACGAAACCAAGAATCAAGGACGAACAGACCAACGTAACAAGGGTGACGAACAAAAGCGCCTGCGTGACGTTGATGCGCGCAGCCTTGATCTGCTGCCGGGCGAGATGGATCGATGCAACGACCGAACAGCCGGCTCCGACCATCAGTCCGAAGCCCGTGAAGAGCATCAGCAGCGGAATGCAGATGTTGATGGCGGCGATGCCGTCGCTGCCGACCCCATGGCCGACAAAAATGCCGTCGGCGACCGTGACGGCCGAGATGCTGAGCATACCCAGCAGCGTGGGAACGAAAAACTTGCGGAACAGGCGGCCGACATGTTCCGTCCCGAGGTCCAATGCGTCTCTTTCCATAAACCGAAATTGCTGTCATTCACCGGCGGGCACAAAAAAGGCCGGACAAGCGTCGTGGTTTTACCCAGTCATCTTATCCGGCCGTGTATGCGACCCTCCGATGAGGATTACAAAACTCCTTTCTATTTCGGTGCAAAGATAGCAAATATTTCCCGCCCGGCCAAACGCTACTCCTCGTCGTAATAAATCCCGTCCATCAGCTCGTCGAGGTCGCGGCGCTCCTTCTTGGTCGGACGCCCGGTGCCGCGGTCGCGGAAGACGAAGATGGTTTCGCGCGGCACGTTGAGCTTGTCGAGCTCCTCCTGCGGCGTGATGTTGAGGCAGTAATCGGGCACGTTCTTGGCGGGCTGGCGGCTCGAAACCAGGTCGAGCACCTTATAGGAATAGGTCACCTGCTGGCGCCGCACTTCGATGCGGTCGCCGATCTTCACCTCGCGCGAGGGCTTGGCATAGGCCCCGTCGACCGTGACCTTGTTGTTGCGGATGGCGTCGGCCGCATCGCTGCGGGTCTTGAAAACCCGCACGGCCCACAAATATTTGTCCAAACGGATAGCGTCTGCCATTTCAATTCACAATTTAGAATTCACAATTCATAATCGGAACCGACCAATTCGTTCACCAAGCAATTATGAATTGTGAATTATGAATTTTTAATTCCCGTACAATGTTTCGCCCTTGGGCGTGTCGTGCGACTTCTCGTCGTTCTGACGGCTGACGCTGAGGATCATGCCCAGGGCAATGGCCGTGAAGAGCACGGCCGAACCGCCGCGCGAAATGAGCGGCAGGGTCTGCCCGGTCTCGGGACACATATTGACCGTGACCATGATGTGCAGCAGCGCCTGGCAGGTGATCTGCAAGGCGAGGCCCAGCACGAGCAGCCCGGGGAAAGCCGTGCCGCAACGCCGGAAAATCTCGATCGCGCGGAAGAATATCCACAAGTAGAGCATCAACAGCACGACGGCCAGCAACAATCCGTACTCCTCGACGAAAAAGGCGAAGGCATAGTCGCTCTCGGGGTGGATCATCTCCACGCGCATGGCGCTCTGCCCGGCCCCCTCGCCGAAGATGCCGCCGTTGTGGATGGCGATCATCGAACGCTCGGTGTCGGTGAGGTAATCGATCGGCTTTTCGGTCTGCGGCTCCGACCAGAGGCGGACCCAGGTGTCGAACCTATTGCCGGCGGTCCCGCCGCGCCCCAGGTTGAGCTGGGTGGCCAGCACGGCTGCGGCGACGGCCCAAGCCAGCAGCTTGAGCAGCTCGCCGAAACGCACGCGCCCGATGAGCATCATGACCCACGACGCCAGGAAAACGAGCAGCGCCGACGAGAAGTGGGCCGGAAAAATGACCAGACAGGCGACCAGCACGGGCATCAGAATGGGCCACGTGCCCTCGCGCCAGATCTTCTGCTGCGGGGGCGTCGTCCAGGTCCAGAACTTCCACGAAGGCACGATGCGTATCTTGTCGATCTTCGACTGGCGCCCGGCGAGCTGCTGGGCCAGAAAAAGCACCGTAGCGACCTTCAGCGCCTCGGAGGGCTGGAACTGGATGGGGCCGAGCGGAATCCAGCGTGCCGCGCCGTTGATCGACACCCCGATGAAATAGACCGCCACGGTGGCCAGCACCGAGAGAAAGTAGACCGGCCGCGCGAAGAAGTTGTAGACCCGGCTGTTGATGCGCTGCACCACGAGCATGGCGAAAAGGCTGCCGCCGAGCACGGTGAACTGCGACCGCAGGAAATGGGCCGTCGAACGCGCCGTATGGGCGTCGTAGGCCATCTTGGCCGTGGAGGAATAGACCACCAGCACGGAGATGGTGGCGAGCGTGGCGATGATGACCCACAGCACGCGGTCACCCGTGAAAGGCCGCCAACCGTGCGGCTCGGCAACGTCGTTCATATCAATGCTGATTTACCCAATTCTTGAACATCTCGCCGCGGTGCTCGTAGTTCTTGAAAAGGTCGAACGAAGCACAGGCGGGCGACAACAGCACCGCATCGCCGGGACGTGCGGCGGCCTTGGCCGCGGTCATGGCCGCCTCGAACGAATCGACGGAGACCACATCGGGCACGACGCCCGAAAACTCGCCCACCAGCTTGGCGTTGTCCAGCCCCATGCAGACCAGCGTGTGCACCTTCTGCCGCGCGAACTCCTTCAAAGGGCCGTAGTCGTTGCCCTTGTCCGTACCGCCGGCGATCCACACCAGCGGGCGTTTCATGCTTTCGAGGGCATACCACACCGAGTCGACGTTGGTAGCCTTCGAATCGTTGATCCACAGCACGCCCTGCTTCTCGGCCACCGGTTCGAGCCGGTGTTCGACGGGCGCGAAGTCGTAGAGCGACTTGCGGATCTTCGCCGGAGCCACGCCGGCGGCCAGCGTCGCGAGCGCCGCAGCCATGGCATTGTAGGCGTTGTGAAGTCCGGCGATGCGTATCTTCGACATGTCGATCTCGACCGACTCCTTGCCTGCTGCAGCCGTAAACTTGCCGTCGCACAGAAAGGCGTCGCCCGCACCGCTCGCCACAGCATTGCGCGCCGCGAAAGGCAGCTGCCGCATCCGCAGGTCGTACTTGGGCAGCTGCTGCCGGATCGTCTCGTCATCGCCCGAATAGACGAACCAGTCGCGCGAAGTCTGATTCTGCGTGATGCGCATCTTCGAGTCGACGTAGTTCCGGAAGCAATGATCGTAGCGGTCGAGGTGGTCGGGCGTGATATTCATCAGCACCCCGATGTGGGCACGGAAACGGTACATGCCGTCGAGCTGGAACGAACTCAGCTCCAGCACATACCAGTCGTAGTCGCCCGTGGCCACCGAGTAGGCGAAGCTCTCGCCGATATTGCCGCCCAGAGCCACGTTCAGCCCGGCGTCGCGCATGATCTTGTAGATGAGCGACGTGGTGGTCGTCTTGCCGTTCGATCCGGTGATGCAGATGCACCGCGCCTTGCCCATGTAGCGCCCTGCGAATTCGATCTCGGAGATGACCGGAATGCCCGCCGCGCGGATTTTCCGCACGATGGGCGCCGTCTCGGGTATGCCCGGCGACTTGACCACCTCCGTGGCGGCAAGGATGCGTTCCTCGCTGTGGCCCCCTTCCTCGTAGGGCACCTGCCATTCGTCGAGCTTCTGCTTGTAGCGGTCGGCGATGCGGCCGCTGTCGGAGAGGAAGACTCCGAAACCTTTCTTTTTGGCGAGGATTGCCGAGCCGTAGCCGCTGATGCCTCCGCCCAATACGACAATGTTTTTCATAATGCGTCGAATCTTATTTCCGTCCGTTTGCAGGCCGGAGCCTGCGGAGCGCGCCCGGCTGAGAGCCGGGTTCCGAAAAGAGTCTGCAGACCCGCAGGGCGGGCCTCCGCCGGGGGAGGCTGCGGCCTGCTGCGGATGCGGACGATTGTTCCTTCGGTTTGCCCTATCGTATCTTCAGCGTCACCAGCGTCAAGGCCGCCAACAGCAGCGAGAGAATCCAGAAACGGATGACGATCTTGGTTTCGAATATGCCTTTCTTCTGATAGTGGTGGTGTACGGGCGACATGAGGAAAATCCGGCGTCCCTCGCCGTACTTGCGCTTCGTATACTTGAAGTAGGCCACCTGCAGCATCACCGAGCAGCTTTCGACCAGGAAGATGCCGCACAGCAGCGGCAGCAGCAGCTCCTTGCGGATGCAGAGGGCGAATACGGCGATGATGCCGCCGATGGAGAGCGAACCCGTGTCGCCCATGAAGATCTGCGCCGGGAAAGAGTTGTACCACAGAAAGCCCACCAGTGCGCCGACCATGGCGAACGCAAAGACCACCAGCTCGCCGCTTTGGGGGATGTACATGATATTGAGGTAGTCGGCATAGACGATGTGGCCCGAGAGGTAGGCCAGCACGGCCAGCACCATGACGATCGGCACCGAGACGCCCGTCGCCAGACCGTCGAGACCGTCGGTGAGGTTGGCGCCGTTCGACACGGCCGTCACCACCAGAATGGCCACCAGCACGTAGAGCAGCCACGTGGCGATGTCGCGGCCGCCGGTCATCCAGCCGTAGTCGAACTCGTTGTCCTTGATGAAGGGGATGGTCGTCTTGGTGGTTTTGGTGCTCTCGGAGCTGAGCAGCAGGTTCTGCCGGACGCTCTGTTCGACCGAACCGTCGGCATTGACATAGACGGTCTCGACGGGCTGCGTGATCTTCTCGCGCACCGCAATGTCGGGCGAAAGCCACATGGCGGCGCCGACGATGATGCCCAGTCCGACCTGCCCCACGATCTTGAAGCGACCCTTGAGCCCCTCCTTGCGGTGGCGGAAGACCTTGATGTAGTCGTCCAGACCGCCGATCAGCCCGAGCCACACGGTCGACACGAGCAGCAGCTGGATGTAGATGTTGTCCAGGCGCCCGAACAGCAGCGTCGGCACCAGAATGGCCAGCAGGATGATCAGTCCGCCCATGGTGGGGGTGCCGCGCTTCTGGAGCTGTCCTTCGAGCCCCAGGTCGCGGATCTCCTCGCCGATCTGCTGGCGGCGCAGGAAGTCGATGATCGAGCGTCCGAAGATGACGGCGATGAGCAGCGCAAGGATGACGGCCCCCGCCGCACGGAACGAAATGTACTGGAACATGCCCGAACCGGGAAAGTCGTAGGCCTGATCGAGATAACGGAACAGATGGTAGAACATAATAATGCAAAATTAAAAATTCACAATTCACGATTTTCCGGCATCGGGGTCGATTGTGAATCTTGAATTATGAATTGTGAATTGTCGAAAATGCCTTGCGCACCTCCTCGCGGTCGTCGAAACGGCGTTTTTCGGTGCCGATGATCTGGTAGTCTTCGTGCCCCTTGCCCGCCACGAGCACGACATCGCCCGGCTTGGCCAGCATCGCGGCCGTGCGGATGGCCTCGGCACGGTCGACGATGCGCAGATAGCGGGCCGCGGGGTCGAGTCCGGCCGTCATTTCGTCGAGAATGGCTTCGGGCGACTCATGGCGCGGGTTGTCGGAGGTGAAGATCGCCGTGGTGGCGTGTTTCACCGCAATGGCCGCCATTTCGGGCCGTTTCGTCCGGTCGCGGTCGCCGCCGCAGCCGCACACCACGATCAGCTGCCGGTCCGGCGTGCGGGTCTGCTCGATGGTGCGGATCACGTTTTCCAGCGCATCGGGCGTGTGGGCATAGTCGACCACGGCCATCGTGCCGTCGTTCGCGCGCACGACCTCGAAGCGTCCCGGCACGGAGCGCAGGGAGCTCAGACAGCGCAGCACCTCGTCGCGCCCGAAGCCCAGCAGCCGGGCGGCACCGTAGACCATCAGCAGGTTGCAGGCGTTGAACTGCCCCGGCAGCGCGACCCACACTTCGCGGTCGTCGATGCGCAGCAGCATGCCGTCGAGATGCTGTTCGATGATCTTGCACCGGAAGTCGGCCATCGACCGCAGCGAACAGGTCGCCACCCGGGCCGCCGTGTTCTGCACCATCACGCGGCCGTTGCGGTCGTCGATGTTGGTCAGCGCGAAAGCGTCGGCCGGCAGCGCATCGAAGAAGCTCTGCTTGGCTTTGATGTAGGCGGCGAAAGTCTTGTGGAAATCGAGATGGTCGCGCGTGATGTTGGAAAAGAGACCACCGGCAAAGTGCAGCCCCCGGGTGCGTTCCTGCACGAGAGCGTGCGACGAACACTCCATGAAGCAGTATTCGCACCCGGCGTCGACCATCTCGCGCATCATGGCGTTGAGCCGGATGGAGTCGGGCGTGGTGTGGGTGGCCTCGACGCTGCGGTCGTCGATCTTGTAGACCACCGTCGAGACAAGCCCCGCCTTATGGCCCATGGCGCGCATCAGGTCGTAGAGCAGCGTGGCGGTCGTCGTCTTGCCGTTGGTGCCGGTGATGCCCACCAGCTTCAGCTCGCAGCTCGGATGGTCGTAGAAGGCCGCAGCCATGTCGGCCATGGCACCGGCGGGATCGTCGACCTCCGCATAGGCCACACCCTCGGCCAGCGTCGCCGGCAGGCGGCTGCAGACCACGGCCGCGGCGCCCTTTTCCACGGCGGCCGGGATGAAGTCGTGGCCGTCGCATTGCGTACCCGGCACGGCGAAGAAACATGCACCCGGCTCCACAGCGCGCGAATCGTAGACGAGCGTCCCGATTTCCACACCGCCGTCGCCGTGCAACTTGCGCACCTGCGTGCCTTCCAACAATTCGAAAAGATGTTTCATAGCTCTATTGCAGTCGTATTTCCACTTTTTCGTTTCCTTTGATTCCGGTGCCCGGAGCGATGCTCTGGCGCGTCACGGTTCCCTGCCCCGAGATGCCGACGCTCAGCCCGCACCGTTCGAGCAGAAAGAGCGCGTCCTTGAGGCCCATGCCGCGCACGTCGGGCATGCGCGTCGGGTCGGCGTCGAGCGTCGTGATCACCACGTTGGAGAGCGTATCCATCCGCACGCGGCCCCACCCGGTCCGTTCTGCGTACGACACATGGGGCGAAAACCGGTCGGCCACGCGCCGCACCTGCTCGATGTCGCCCCCCTTCACATGCACCGGAAAGCGGCGCTCTTCGGCGGTGCTCTCTTGCAGGACCGGACCGCTGCCGCGCCGATGGATGTAGTCGACCATGCGCTTCACCACGGGACCCGCCAGCGGACCTCCATAATAGGCCTTGCCCGGCTGCGCCGCGGTCTCGATGGTCGTAAGAACCGTGTAGCGCGGGGCTTCGGCCGGGAAGAAAGCCACCATCGAACCCAGGTAGTACTGCCCTTCGCGGCTGCGCGCATCGGTAATCTGCGCCGTACCGGTCTTGGCCGCCACGCGCAGCCGTGTCGTATCGCCGAAAAAGGCGCTCGCCGTACCTTCGGCCGCGGCCGCCACCAGGCAGCGGCGCACCTCGTGCAGCGTCTCCTCCGAACAGATCGAACGCTTGAGGGTCGCAGCCTCGAAACGCTTCTCCACGCGGTTGCCGCGCCGCAGCTCCTTGACCAGCAGGGGCGAAATCATCCGTCCGTCGTTGGCAATGGCGTTGTAAAACGTGATCATCTGAATGGGCGCCATCCGCACCCGGTAGCCGTAGGCCATCTTCACCAGCATGACGCCCGGGTCGGGCACCTTCCAGTCGGTCGTGATCTCGGGTTCGCGCTCGCCCAGGCGTTCGAGCCCCACGGTACGGCCCAGTCCCAGCCGGTCGTGGAGGTAGTCGCTGTATTGCTGTTTCTTGCCCGTGATTCCGTAGCGATCCCACACGGCGCGGGCGAAGTAGACGTTCGACGACGAAGCCACGGCCCGCCGGAAGTCGACGACCCGGTCGCCCTCGTGCGAATCGCGGATGTTTTCGGCCGGGCCCACATCGACGGGTTCGCCGCCATGGGTGTCGTAGGTCGTGGTCACAGGCATGCGGGCGTCGTCGAGCAGCAGCAGCATCGACGCCAGCTTGAAGGTCGAGCCGGGTTCCATGCTGCGGCTCAGCGCATAGTTCTCGCGTTCGGCATAGGTGCCGTCGGAGGTGCGGCCCAGGTTGGCCAGCGCCAGAATCTCGCCCGTGCGACTCTCCATGACGATGGTCGTGCCCCAGTTGGCGTTCTGTTCCACAAGCTGCCGCCGCAGGGTGCGGTCGGCCATGTCCTGCAGCTCCAGGTCGAGGGTCGTCACCACGTCGAGGCCGTCTTCCGGCTCCACCTGCCCCGCTCCCGCCACCCGGCCGGCGAATCCGCGGGCGATGCGCTGCCGCACGGCCTTGCCGTCGCGGCCGGCCAGTTCGCCGCTGTAGAAATGCTCGATGCCGTAGTTGCCCTGATCGCCCTGCTTGCCGATGGTGCGGCGCGCCAGTTCGCCCTGGGGATAGATGCGGCTGTCGCTCTCGATCAGCCGGTAGACGACGCCCATGTTCCAGTTCAGCAGCGGATAACGCCGCAGCACCTCCCACTCGGCGTAGTCGACGTCGCGCGGGAAGATCTCGACGGGCGTATGGTCGCGGATCGTGTCGTAGATCTTGCGCGTAACGGTCTCCTCGCCGTGCATGCGGTCCCTCAACCGGGCCCAGCGCCCCTCCGAACGATAGTAGGTCGTATCGCGCGGCTTCACGAGCCGGTAATGGCGGGCATGCTCCTCGCGGAACATGCGGCGGTATTCGGCGGCCGAACGGTCCTTGAAGAAGGCGGCCAGCAGTCCTGCCAGCGAATCGCTCTGCTCGCGGTAGGTGTCGAGCGAATCGAGCCCCGGCGACGCGAAGTCGAAAGCGACCCGGTAGCGGAAGAGCGACGCGGCCAGCGGATCGCCGTCGCGCGTCACGATGCTGCCCCGCTGGGCCGGGACCGTCACTTCGCTGAAGATGCGGCCGGCCAGCCGCCGGGCGTTGTAGGCCACTTCATGACTGAAGAGCTGCACCCACACGAGCCGCCCCAGCACCACGGCGCCGGCCAGGATGAAGAGCACGTAGAGCAGCCGCACGCGCAGCAGGATGTCGCTCTTGATTTTCGATGGTTCTTCCTTCATGGCCTCAGTCGTCGATCACTTCGCCCGGAGCGGGCGGTTCGCGCAGCGCAATGCCGCGTTCGCGCAGACGCGCCACGATGGCCGAGTAGGTCGTGGCCCGGAAGCGCTGTTCCTGCAGGCGGATGGAGCGTTCGCGCAGCAGTTGCACCTCGCGTTCGAGTTCCGAGTGGCGCATGTCGAGCCCCAGCCCGAAGAACATCACCACGATGCTCAGAAAGAACATCCCCGCCATGTAGAGCATGTAGACATAGTAGCGCGACGCTCCCTCGCGCACCAGAATCGTTCCCGAAAAGAACTGCCGCACCAGATTGGCCCGGCGGCGGCGTTCGCGGCGCGCCTCTTCTTCGGCCGCGGCGCGCTCTTGGGCTTCGCGCTCCAGATCGGCGCGTATCTCCTCGTCGGCTTCGCCCCGCTCCATGCGCAGCACTTCGCGGCGTACGCGGCGGGCGAACTCCTCCTCCTGGAGGCGGCGGGCCTCCTCGTCGGCGTTCACAGGGTCGAATTCATGGTCGCGAAGCATGGTCTCCTACTCAACGTTTTATGGCTGCCCGCAGCTTGGCCGAGCGCGAGCGCGGATTGCGCTCCAGCTCCTCCGCAGCGGGGGTCACGGCCTTGCGGGTCACCGCATCGAAGGGCACCAGCGCCCGGCCGAAAAAGTCCTTTTCGATTTCGCCCGCGAAGTTGCCGCTGCGCAGGAAGTTCTTCACCAGACGGTCTTCCAGCGAATGGTAGGAGATGACCGCCAGCCGCCCCCCGGGCTTCAGCACCTTAAGGCTCTGTTCGAGCGCCATCTTCAGCGCTTCCATCTCGCCGTTGACCTCGATGCGCAGCGCCTGGAACAGGCGCGTCAGAAACTTGGCCTCCTCCTTCCTGGGTGTGCAGGGCTTGACCGCCTCCACCAGCTGCGCCGTGGTGGCGATGGGCGCCGCCGCCCGGGCCCGCACGATGCAGTTGGCCACCTTCCACGGGGTCTCCAGCTCGCCCCAGTCGCCCAGTATGCGGGTCAGTTCTTCGGCCGTCGACGTGTTGACCAGCGCCGCCGCCGTCAGTTTCCCGCGCTGGTTCATGCGCATGTCCAGCGGCGCCTCGCCGCGGAACGAGAAGCCGCGCTCCAGGGCATCGAAATGGTGCGACGAGACCCCCAGATCGGCCAGTATGCCGTCCACCTCCGTCACGCCCCGCAGCCGCAGCGCACCCCGCAGAAAGCGGAAGTTGCTCTCCACAAAGTGGAAACGCCCGTCGTCGGGCCGGTTCGCCTGCGTGTCGCGGTCCTGGTCGAAGGCATAGAGCCGGCCCTCCCCGCCCAGCATCCCGAGGATGCGGCGCGAGTGGCCCCCGCCGCCGAACGTAAGGTCGACGTAGGTGCCCTGCGGCGCCACTTCGAGCAGCGCCACCGACTCTTCCAACAGCACGGGCGTATGATAGGCCGACATGGATCGAACGATAAGAGAATATTTGGGTGTAAAGGTAACAAGATTTGCAAAAAGAATATCTATCTTTGCCGATATATTTTTGTCCGCTGCGGCTCCGAACGCTCCGCAAATCGCGGAACCTGCGGCTCGGCCCCGGGGAGCAGGCCCGGCCGGAAGCCGGGTTCCGGGAAGTGCGCCGGGCCTTGGGCGGTTCTCCGTCGGAAAAGATCCGACCGGCCCACTCCGCAGAACGCCGGATCGCACCGCACCGGCAATTCCGACGATTGCCCTGCACCGACCGCCGGCAACAATAAAGCATCGTCCGCAAACCCCTCATCATCCACGACTTTTCACTTCTCACCTTTCACTTTTCACCTCGCCCCCGAATGCCACAGATCGACATAGCCTCCCTCCTCCGCCAAAAAGCGCCCAAACTGACCCGCCGCCTGCCGCACTGCGTCATCGACTGGCTCCGCCGCACCGTCCGCGAGCGCGAGATCAACCACATCCTCGCCTCCTACTGGGAGCTGCCGCCGCAGGAGTTCATCCGGGCCTGCTTCCGCGAATGGAACGTCACCTATTCCGCGTCGGGACTCGAGCGGCTCGACCCCCGCGGCCGCTACCTCTTCGTCGCCAACCATCCTTTCGGCGGCATGGACGGCATGATGCTGGCCGACAAGCTGATCGAGCACTTCGGCGACGCCCGCGTGGTGGTCAACGACCTGCTGATGCACGTCGAGCCCCTGCGGCCGCTCTGGATTCCGGTCAACAAGCACGGAGCGCAGAGCAGCGACTACGCCCGGCGCTTCGACGACGCTTTCGCCGGCAGCCTGCCGATCCTCACCTTCCCGGCCGGGCTCTGCTCGCGCCGCATCGGGGGCCGCGTCACCGACACCGAGTGGAAAATCAACTTCCTGAAGAAAGCCGCCGCTTCGGGGCGCACCATCGTGCCGGTCTTCGTCGAGGGGCGCCTTTCCGACTTCTTCTACCGCGTCGACCGCATACGCAAGGCGGTGGGCATCAAGTTCAATATCGAGATGCTGTGGCTCCCCGACGAGATGTTCTCGCAGGGCGGCAAACACTTCCGGCTGGTCTTCGGCGACCCGATTTCCGTGGCCGAACTCCAACGCTTCGGGTCGCTGCGCGAGCAGACCGAAGAGATACGCAGAAAGACCTATTTTCTTGAAAAAACGCTCGCCGCAGACCCTACCCAACGCTAAAATGCCTATTTTTGCGCCATGCAACAAAAGATCGAACCCATAGCTCCGCCGGTCGACCGGGCCCTGCTCCGCGCCGAACTCACACCCGAACGCAAGATCCGCGACACCCATAAGGCCGATAACGAAATCTATGTCTTTCCGGCCGCCGAGTGCCCCGCGCTCATGCGCGAGATCGGGCGCCTGCGCGAAGAGGCTTTCCGCGGCGCCGGCGGCGGCACGGGCCGCGAGGTGGACATCGACGAGGAGGACCTGGCCAGCGACGGCTACTACCAGCTCATCGTCTGGGACCCTTCGGCCGAGCAGATCGTCGGCGGCTACCGCTTCATCGTCTGCACGACCTCTTTTCCGCGCCATCTCTCCACCGAGCACTACTTCCGGTTCAGCGACAAGTTCCGCCGCCGCTTCCTGCCCCGCACCATCGAGCTTGGCCGTTCGTTCGTGCAGCCCGCCTACCAGGTGCGGCAGAACGCCAAGAGCCTCTACGCCCTCGACAACCTGTGGGACGGCCTGGGGGCGCTCATCGTGCTGAATCCCGGGATCAAATACCTGTTCGGCAAGGTGACCATGTACACCTCCTACAAGGCCGTTGCCCGCAACGCCCTCATCTGGTTCCTGCGCCGTTACTTCCCCGACCGCGACCGGCTCGTGGAGGGCATCCGCCCGTTGCAGCTCGATCTCGACGATCCCTACTACGAGCAGCTTTTCACCGGAGAGAACTACCAGGAGAATTACCGCATTCTGATCCAGAAGATCCGCGAGTTCAACGAGAACATCCCGCCGCTCATCAACGCGTATATGAACCTTTCGCCCACCATGCGGGTCTTCGACACGGTTTCGAACCCCGACTTCGGCGGCGTCGAGGAGACGGGCATCCTGCTCACGATCAACGACATCTACGACGAAAAGCGCAAGCGTTACACCCGGTGGAACGGCTGGCGGCGCAATCTCAAGGCCCGCCGCGAAGCGTTCCGCCTGCATCTGATCGACCACCTGGCCCGCATCAAGAAGAAAAAGGCGGCCAATTAACGACCGCCGCACCGGCCGGCAAGGAGGCTATCCCCCTCTGCAACCGGTTCCGGCACCGTCGCTTCGCCGGCCGCGGCCGGCGGAGGGCATCGGCCCGCTACTGTCAGTCCATATTGCATGAAAAAGCAGCCCCGCAAATGCGGGGCTAAGTTGTTCGTGCCGTTTTCCGGTCGGGAGACGAGTTCGGGCACGAATCCGCATCTGCCTGCCGCGCTGACGCAAGCCTTGGCCTGCGTCACTCCGGGCGTGGGCTGCCTGAATGACGAAAAAGCAGCGGCAGGTGACGCAACTCACATCCGACAATCACACGATGCCCTTTTCGACCAACCAAGGCAAGGCCGCACTTATTCCGGCTTTGCCGAGACGAAAAAAGGCGCATGAAAGCAAAAAAAGTCTGCCGCTGCTATCTTTGTCCGATTGCATCCGGCAGAACTTCAAACAAAGGGGAACGATGCCGAAATTTCACGCTTTCAAGGCTTTGTCAACCTTCGACCGATAAAATCAACACTTGTCCTCTGTAGTCTAAAAAAAGGGGGCAGCATTGATTTTATTGTTTTGAGGCTCTGGTAAACCCGCTAATCTCCAAAATACAACACCACCCCTGTGAGGTGATGTATCCGAGATTAGCAGAAAATTTACCAGACTTTCAAAACAAAAGATACAATCGCTTATAACGATAGATATGTAAAGAACGCTGTAAGAACTATCTCTGCCATACAAAGACAATGCAAACCGAATGCAGTATCGCATCTGCCCATAATGGCATTGCTATGCAAATATAAGGAAACTTTTCGGAACATGCAAACCCGCTCCATGCCAAGGTCCCCAAAGCAGAATCTTCGTAGTCCGCTCCCGCCCGTTTTCACCGCTTTTGCCCGTTTTCGGCCGTTCTCGCCCGGGCCGCACAGCCCGCCACTACTACCGTCATGTTGAGCACAGCGGATCGACTTCCGCAGCGAGCGCAGAAGACGCAAGGAGGAGAAAGACAAACGAAGGGCAGTCAAAAATCTGTGTGAATAACTTTATACAGATTCTTCGTCGATCTTCCGATCTCCTCAGAATGACAATCGGAGTGCTTGCTTTATCACCCTCGCTGCGGAAGTCGATTCGCTCCGCCCAGAATGACAATTAGCCCCTTTTGCCTTGAAAAAAAACTCCGCCCCGGTGTCGGAGCCGTCAGCGAAAGAATTAATCAATCGACTGCTTTCATTCTTCGCGTGCTCGCCCGGGCCGGCTGCGGGGGTCGCGCCTATGGGCGCGAGCCGGCCCCGGGCGCAGAGCAGATTCTTCACTGCGTTCAGAATGACAAAGCCGGAAGAGCTACAACCCGCCGCAGGGAGAGCGCCAGCCGTCATAGGGAGAACCCAGCCCTCCACAAGAAAAAACCGGCTCCGGCGGGCGATCCCCTCGAAATAACAGGCATAGAATTCGGGGCGGAATTTACGGATCGCAATGGATACCAATCGTCATTCTGAGGAGCGGACAGCGACGAAGAATCTATCGACCCGTATCTCTCACAACCTCTGTCTCTCGGACGGGCCGAAGCCTCCCCCGGCGGAGACCCGCAACCATCCGGCTGATGCCGGGCATGCCCCGCAGGCTTCAGCCCGAATTCCCGGCAGCCCGTCACGGCGAAAAGAGCGCCCCGGCCGGCGGAGACCGCCGCGCAGGCAATGAACGGCCCATTCTCGATTGCAAAACCCACCTTGCAAAGGCTGTCGGGCAGATGCTGGACGCAGCGCACGGAATTGCCCCAGGCGCGCCCCGGCGTATTGAACGGGTTCACGTCGCTGCCCGTAAAATTGAAAGCGCTGCCCTCGCAAACCACGGCAGAGACGGGCGAAGAGGACCAATAATTACTGCCCGCACCGACGCTCGCAAAGCGTCCCGTCTCACGGCTGCGATAGCCCGCAGCAGGCATTAGACGGCAATCGCTCAAGGAATGGACCGGAGAAAGGCTCCGGCCCAGACAAAAGGGAACTGACGGTCGCGAATCCCGGCGAAGCAACACGCACCGCACCGCCAGCGGACTGCGGAATCTGCCTGCCGCGCTGACGCGAGCCGTAGCCCGCACCACTCCGGGCGGCAGCCTCCGGCAAGGTGGAAAGAACAAAGGAAAAGGGGTCCGCAGATGCTTGGACGCAGCGCACGGGAAGACCGTTGGCGCGGTTCGTTCCGTTCAGCGGGTTCACAAGGCTCGCGTTGAAAGCCAGGTAGCCCGCGCCGCAATTGCCGGAAGCATAGGATGACGAAGACCAGGCGTCGCCCTGCACGCCGACGTCCAGCAAGGCTCCCGTCGCACAGTCGCGGAAACCCGCAGCTGCATGTGCAAACAGCAGTCGCTGGAATGAATATGCCGGAGGAGCAAGCCTATAAACCCCGGCACAGACTGGGATGAAAAACTGGACGGCCGCGGCCGCCAGCGGACTGCTGAATCTACGGAACCTCACTGGCGGAAACCCTGGCCCCCGCCACTCCGGGTTCGACAGACGGCCCCCGTTCCGAAGCGGAAGGCAGCCGGTTCTTCCCCCAAGCCCCCCGCTTTTCACCGGCGCCCTCAGTTGGACGCCGCGAGGGTCGACGGAGTCACGCCCTGCGAATCGCGGGCCCAGTCGCCGCGGGCGCGCAACACCTGTTCGATGATGTCGCGCACGGCCCCCGCGCCGCCCGCGAACTGCGAGACATAGCGGCACGCCCCGACCACTTCGGTGGCCGCATCGGCCGGGCAGACCGGAATCCCCACCTCGCGCATGCACTCCAGGTCGGGGATGTCGTCGCCCATATAGATCACGTTGGCCGCATCGATCCCCTCGCGGCGGAAATAGTCGCGCAGCGTGGTGATCTTGTCCATGCAGTCGAGATGATATTCCTTGATTCCGAGCATTTTCAGTCGGTTTTCGAGCGTCCGGCCCCGGCCGCCCGAGATGACGCAGACCCGGTAGCCCATGCGCAGGGCATAGGCCAGCGCATAGCCGTCCTTGGCATTGTAGCGGCGGATGAAGTCGCCGTCGACCGTGGGGACGATGCCCCCGTCGGTCATCACGCCGTCGACATCGAAGACGAAAGCTTCGGTGCGGGCTATATCTTCCTTGAAGTTTCCCATATTCTCTGACTGATTAAGTTGTAGATCGTTCGCAGCAGGTCGTCGTCGAGCATCGCCGCATGGCGTTCCTGCGTAGGCACATCGCCCCGCACGGCCGGTCCCGTCTGCACGGCCGCGGGCGATGCGGCATCGAGGGCCTTGGCCGCCGTCTCGGCGATCAGCGGCTTGAGCAGGTCGAAATCGAGCCCCGCTCCGTTCATCAATCCCTCGCCCGCGGCATACATGCCGTTGACGAAGTTGCAGACGAAGACGGCCGCCAGATGGAGCCGGGCCCGCAACGCCGAATCGGCCCGCAGCACCCGGCGCGACAGCCGCCCGGCGAACGACTCCAGCTCGTCCTGCAACGCGGGCGTCGACGCCTCGATGAAGATCGGCACCTCCGACCAGTCGACCCGCCGGCCCCGTGTGAAAGTCTGCAACGGGTAGAAGACGGCCCGCCGCACGAGCTTCGCCGGCAACGCCTCCAGCGGCACGCTGCCCGCCGTATGAGCCACCGCGGCGCCCTCGGGAAAGGGAAGCGCCCCGGCCACTTCGGCCACGGCCCGATCGCTCACGGCCAGCAGATAAAGGTCCGCCGGAGCCAGCTCTTCGGGCCGGTCCGCCCAGCCGCAGCCCGCCATCGCGGCGATCTCCGCCGCCCGCGCCCCGTTGCGGGCCCAGAGCTGCACGAAGTGCACCCCGCTTCCGGCCAACGCCCGGGCCAGCGATTCGGCCACATTGCCGCTGCCGATGACAACCACGTCATTCATAAAACGAAAATTGAACGGTTGAATGCGAAAGGGGCTCGAAACAAAGCGCCTTTCTCTCTTTGCTTTATTTTTGTATACTCGTCCGCAAAAATACCCCTTTGCTGCTTCGGGCGGCTCTCCGAGCCGCGCGGACCGCAGCCTTGCCCGGCGGAGGCCTGCAACATCCGGCTGACGCCGGGCGTGCCCCGCAGGCTGCGCCGCCAGATAAAAATCAGAGACATTTTTTGCAGATAAGCATTTTACTTTTAACCCTCCAACAAGTCTATGATCTTCACATTCTCCTGCGATTTGCGGGCATGCTGCTTGATGCGCTCCAGCTCGCGGTCGATGCACGAGAACTCGGGCGTCGGCGCCGGGTCGAACCCGCCGTTCCCCGACTGCTCCACGGCCTCCAACACGCCGTAGACCGTAAGCGACGTCACGTCCTGCGCCGGAATATACTCCTTTTCGCGATCGTCGGCGTCCACCGGCACGGCCAGCAGGAGATCGGCCTGCACCAGCTGGTAGAGTATGTCGTTCACGATGCGCGTGGGCAGGTCGAGCCGGTCGCGGATGGTCTCCACGGGTGTGGCGCCTCCCTGCGTGCGCAGGTGCTCCACGACGATCAGCATCACGGCCACCAGCACCTTGCGGCGCTGGTCGTAGCTGATGCGCAGCGACTCGCGCTCCTCGCAGAACCGCGAAACGTTCTGATAGGCGAACGAAAGTTCGCCGCCGAAGAGCAGAATCTGCCACGAAGTCTGCATCCAGATCATGAAGAGCGGCAGGGCCGCGAAACTGCCGTAGATGGCATTGTACGAAGTCATCCACCGCTGCACGTAGAGATAGCCCCACTGGAAGAGCGCGAAAGCCGTTCCGGCGACGATGCCGGCCATCAGGGCGCTCGGGAAGCGCACCCGGGCGTTGGGGATGACCACGTAGAAGACCGTGAACATCACCCACACCACCACCACCGACATGACTTGCGAAAGCAGCGAATAGAACCAGCCGTCGCCGAAGCCCAGCAGCTGGCGCGCATAACCGCCCACCGCGCCGGCGATGACCCACAGCACGGGCACGATCATCACGATGGCGATGTAGTCGCTCCACTGGCGGGCGATGCTGCGCTCGGCCTTCACCTCCCAGATATTGTTGAACGCGTTTTCGATCGACCCGAAAACGCGGATCACGGCCCAGAACAGCATGACCAGCGCCACCACGGCCACCACGCCGCCCTGCGTGCGGGCCAGCGCCTTTTCGGCGAACGCCACGATGTAGTCGATGATTTCGGGGTTCTGCGGAAAGATCGAATAGAGGTTCTGCACCAGACCGTCGGCCAGGCCGAAGCCCTTCACCACGGCGAATGCCACCGCCACGATGGGCACCAGCGACATGAGGGTATAGAACGTCAGGGCCGCCGAGCGGATCAGCGTACCGTGCTCCTTCAGCCCGCGGGCCGTATAGAAAAGCAGCCGGTACTGCCGCACCAGCCACCGCGCCGCCGGACTGCGCCACTCGCTCGCGTCGCGCCGGAAGACGGTGTCGGTGAAGTAGGCGATTATATGCTTGATCTTCATAATCTTTCAAATATCGGAAGCCGGCAGTCCCCGACCGCTCTTCCTGCGGACCGGAGCCTCGTCCGGCGAAGCCCGCAAATGTTGCGTGCCCGCAGGCTCCGCCCCGAAAACCGTTTCGGCCGGACACGAACAAAGAGTACGCCGTACAACAAAAATAGTCATTTCAGCCGGATCGTCCAAAATGCCCCGTCGATTTTCGTGAACGCCAGCCGCACGTCATCGCCCGGCCGGAGCCCCGTGCGGCGCATGATCTCCTCGACGGCCAGCGGGAAGTCGCGCTTGAAAATCGTCGCACCGCAGCCTTTGAGTTCGCGCCGCAGGCGCCGCGGATCGTAGGGTTCGACGGATTCGACGGCGAAAACCTTGCCGATCGCGTCGGCAGGCCGCTCCGCCGAGAATCCGAAGCCGTTGTCGCTCCAGATGTCGGCCTGCCCGGCCAGCTGCAGCCGCGCCAGGCGGGCCTTCTGCAACGCCACGTCGGGCACCGTGAGCCAGCGATAGCGCGCCGGGTCGAAAACGCCCGGATGCGGCGCCACGGCATCGGGCCGGGCCGTGAAACTGCGGTCCGCAGCGCCCAAGGCCGTGGCCGTCACCTCCGGGCCCGTGCCGTCGTCGTAGACCACCACCTCCTTGCATTCGCCGTCGAGCGAAACGGCCTCCACCCGGCTGTCGGGGAAAAGGCGCAGCGCTTCGTCGATGTCGAAGAGCGGCGAATTCTTCAGACAGAGCCCTCCGCCCGCCCGGCGGATCGCCGGCAACAGCGCCGGAATCGAGGGCGAACAATCCTCCAGCCGCACCAGCTTGCGTCCCGTGGCCGAACGGCGGTCGGGATCGGCATAGACCCAGTCGAAACGCTCGTGCGTCTGCGCCAGATACTCTTCGGCCGACGCGGCCGCCACCTCGATATTGGCCGCACCCAGCCGCCGGAAGTTCTCGCGCGCCACCCGGGCCAGCACTTCGTTTCGTTCGAGGGTCACCACCTGCCCGAACCGACGGCTCAGCGCCAGCGCATCGACACCGAGGCCGCACGTAAGGTCGAGCACCCGCCCGCCCCCGATGCGTTTGTGCGCCGCACAGCGCTCGCTCGACGCCTGTTCGAAGGCCAGCGGCGGCAGAATGCACTGCGCCGCCGCATAGGAGGGCAGTTTCGACACCGCCCGGTGCAGATACTTCACCTGCGTGGCCACCAGCCGCGCATGGGGCACCCGGGTGTCGAGCGCCACCTCCAGCGGGTCGCGGCCGCGGTTTTCGGCCACGGCGCGCGTCGCTTCGTCGGAGACGAGCCATTCGTATTCTTCGAGGGTCATCACGAGGGCAAATGTACGCTTTTTTTCGCTGCGGCATGCCGCAGCACTGCGGTTGCAATCACAAAGAAGACATAGCAGGCCACCGTCGCCCGGGTTGAAAGGGCATATTCGACGGCCGCACCCGGTACGGATGCCGTCGTACGGGCCAGCAGGTCGAGCAGGTCGGCGGCACCCTCGCCGGCCCGACAGATTCCCGGCACAAAGAGTCCCGCCACTCCGCACAAGACCACGATGCCCGCCAGCGGAATGACCGCCGGATTGAGCAGCAAACCCGCCACCGGCACGACGCCGAAAGCATGCGACACCAACGGTGCGGTGGCCAGCGTAGCCGCCGCGCCCACTGCCACGGTGTCGGTCAGCGCGTTCAACACCCGATGACGCCCGTGCAGCCTGCGGCACAACGGCACCGCCCACAGCAGAATAGCCGCCACGGCCACGAACGAAAGCTGAAAACCGATGTCGCCGATCCATGCCGGATTCCACAACAGCATGCCGAAAGCGGCCGCAGCCAGAGCATTCAACCCCACGTATTCCGATCCGACGGCCAACGCGGCCTGCAACAAGGTGCACATCACGGCGGCCCGCACGGCGCTGGGCGGGAAACCTGCCGTGGCGACATAGAGCCACACCGCACCTACGGCCAGCGCATCGCGCACCAGATGACCGCGCCTCAACAACGCCAGCCACCGCAACGCCAGGTTGGCCAGGAGAAAAACAAGGCCCGTATGCAAACCCGACACAGCCAGCAGATGCGACATGCCGCTGCGCGACCAGGCTGCGCGCAGCCGGGGCGTCAGACCGCTCCGGTCGGCCACCGTCATGGCCCGCAACACGGCTCCGGCATCGTCCGGCGAACAGATCCTCTTCATCCGTGCGGCCGCACGCAGATGGAGCCCCGGATCGGCATTCGCCCCGCTCTCAAGCACCCGGCGCGAGGAGAGGTAGAGCGACCCGACGAAACCCCGCCGCGCCATCAGCCGCCGGTAACTCTCCGAACCGCCCCGCAGGGCCCCCACCCGACCCCAGCAAAGGATGCGGTCGCCGCCCGAGAGCATCACGGTCGAATCGGTCCGCAGCACCACCCTGTCGGCCGCCGTATGCCATTGCGTCCGGCCGGGGAGCCGCCACGCCCGGATCACACCGTCGGCCGAGCTGTAACGTCCGCGGCCGGCGGGCATCCCCTCGACCTGCACCTGCCAGAGGCACGTCGTCTCCAGCGGGACCGTCCGCTCCGGTGCATGGAACTGGCAGACGCCCCACCCTGTCACCACAAGCAAGGCCGCCAGGGCCGCACCCGAACGCAGCAGCAACGCCAGAACGCCGCACAACGAAAAAGCCGCGGCGACGAACCACCACGGCAGCGCGAAATGTTCTCCCAAGACGATTCCTGCCGCGAACGGAAGCAACAGTTTTACCATCGGGAGGGACTTCATCGACACAGATTTAAATAGGAGAAACCGGCTTTTCGGAAGGCGGAGTCCTCCTCGAAAGCGAAAGTTCGGGATAATGGCGGAAAGAACGGCTTTCAACGGCAAGTATCGGGCGGCCGGAACATGCGCCCAGCTAAGAGCAGGTATTGCTCCCGGGCCGCACCTGCGGAGATTGCCTATGGGCCACTATTGGAGAAAAACTGCGAAATGCGGGGCTCTTCGGACCGCGGCGACACGAAGGATTTTCACGCTTCGTCGCCAACCGCCCAAAGGGCCAGGTACTTGTCTTCCTTGGCGTGCATGCGGCGGTTGGCCGCAGGGGTCTTGTCCTTCTGACCGCAAAGATGCAGCAGACCGTGAACCACCACGCGGCGCATCTCGACGAGCCGCGCGGCGCCGTAGATCCGCGCATTGTCGGCCACGGTCTCCACGTCGATGAAGATGTCGCCCGAGACCGTGCGCGTACCGCGGCGGTCGCTGTAGTCGAAAGTGATGACGTCCGTGAAATAGTCGTGGCCCAGAAACTGACGGTTCATCTCCAAGAGCCGGCGCGCCGAGCAGAAAATGTAGTTCACATCGCCCAGCACATACCCTTCGGCCGCGGCCACCTCGCGCAGCCAGGCTGTCGTGCGCCGCTTCTGCGGCAGCCGATAGGTGCAATCTTCGTTATAATAGCCTACTTTCATTGTTTGTCTGTCGATCACGCAGGGCCGTCAAGACCTGCTTTCGTCTTCCGCATCGCACCGGCCGAACGCTTCGGGGCTCCCAGCTCCAATATCGCTTTGCCCCCGATCCGGACCCGCGCTGCCGGAACCGCCCGGGATACCCCGGAATCCGACCTCGGGGATCGCTCCGAACCGGCACTGAAACCCGTTCCGACCCTACCCCGGCACGATACCCTCCTACTTGAAACAATTCTCGGCCAGGAGCTTCTGCGACGGTTCGGGCGGGTAGATGCCGAAGACCAGCTTGTACTCCGTGGACATCGTCATCACGTCGACCGATGCGCCCACGGTGCCGATATGCTGGTTTTTGGCCACTTTCTGCCCCTTTTCGACGCTCACGGTCCCCATGTTGGCATAGGAGGTGATGTACTCGCCGTGGGCGATGAAAACATCGAATTTGTCCGTTATGCGGTTGCGTTTGATCTCCACCACCTTGCCCTCGTAGATCGAAACCACCGCCGCACCCTTGGGCCCCGTGATCTCGGCCATGTTCTCGCGGTAGCGCTTCACGCGGCCGCCGGCCACCGGCAGACGCAGGCCCGAGGTCTTCGACGAGAACGAAGCGCCGGCCGTGTTGCCCTTGGTGAGCTTGCGCAGCTGGCCGATCGCCACGCTCAGCTGGCGTTCCTGGGCCATCTTGCGCTGCAGGGCGCTTTTCTCCTTTTCGGACAGCTGCTTCATCTCGGCCCGCGCCTGCTGCGCGTCGCGTTCGAGGTCGACCTTCTGGCGGGCCAGTTTCTTCGTTGTGGCGTCGAGCGACTTATGCCGCGTGTCGAGCTTGCGTTTTTCGGTCCTCACCTGCTCCGAAAGGGTCTCGATCTCCCGCAGCTTGCGCTCGCGCACGGCCGCCATTTCGCGCAACACTGTGATCCGGCGCGCCATGTCGGCAAAACTATGCGACGAGAAGATGTAAGTGAGATAATTCTGATGACGGTAGTTGCGGTAGGTCTCGCGGACCATGGCTGCATACTGGACCCGGTGTCGCGCGCAGGCCGCCGAAAGGTCGCCGGCCACGCTGTCCTTGCGGGCGATCTCCTCGCGCAGGAGCCGCACCTGTTTCTCCGTCTCCTCCAGCAGCCGGTGGCGCGATTCGAGCTGCAGGGCCAGGCGCCGGGCCCGTTCTTCCGTAGCTGCGCGCCCCTTCTTGAGGTTGGCGATCTGCTGTTCTTCGGCCGCGATCTTCTTCTCCAGGTTGGCGATGACACGCTTCTGGTCCTCGATCTTACGGCTGTTCTGCGCCATGGTCGGAGCCATACCGAAGAACAACAACAGGGTCAGCAGCAGTCGGAAGGGTTTCATGGGTCGGATCATGGTTTTTCGGCCTGTTCCAGCCTGCGGGCGATCGCGGCGGCATCGTAGCCCCGTTCGAGCGCCTTGCGCCAGTAGGTTTCGGCCATGAAGCGCTGGCCCAGCGCATGCAGGATGTCGCCGTAGTGGAGCGCCAGTTCCGCGCTGTTGCGGCTGTCGAGCGCTATGGCCTGCTGCATCGTGCGGCGCGCCTCCTCCAGGCGCCCCAGGCGGAAAAGCACCCACGCATGGGTATCCAGGTAGGTAGGATTGTTGTCCGTGAGCTCCACCGCGCGGGTCGACATCGTCAGCGCTTTCTCCAGTTCGAGCCCCTCCTCCGCCAGGAAATAGGCATAGTTGTTGAGAACCAGCGGGTTGTCCGGCGCAAGTTTCAGGCTGCGGTCGTAGGCCCCGAAACACGATTTGAGCGCCCGGCGGCGGTCGGCGGACTTCGGGGCCGGCATCCGCACGGCCATCTGGTGCCAGGTGTCGCCCGTGAGCCCCCAGATCACGGCACGCAGCGAATCGGTGTCGGCATACCCGAGCGATTTGCGGTAGACCTTCAGCGCTTCGGCATGCCGCCCCGAATAGCTCAGCGCATTGCCCTTGGCCATGTGGAACATCGGCCGGTCGGGGAAGAGCGCCAAGGCCCGGTCGGCATAGCGGTCGACCGAGTCGGTGCGCTGGAGGTAGGTTTCGATGTCGATCACCGAAGCGAAATACTCCTCCACGGGGGGCACATCCTCCGTGTGGAGCTTGTAGAGTTCCAGTGCGCGCTCCAGCTCGCCCGACGCGATGAGATGGCGGGCATAAAGCTCCACCACCCGCTTGTCGCGCGGATAGCGGATGGCCAGCATCGAGGCCAGGTCGTTGAGCTGCACGTAGTTTTCGCGATAGAAGCGCATGTCCGAAGTGAACTGCCCGAAACGGGCCGTCTTGCGCTCCAGCGGCATCGACTCGAGGGCGAACATCCGCTTGGTCACACCCAGCATGGCCCGGTAGTTGCGCCGTTCGCCGTAGAAATCGGAGAGTGCGGCGAGCGTGGCGAGCGACGTGGAGTCGATCTCCAGCGCACGGTCGTATTCGGCCAGCGCCAGCGAATCCTTGCCCGTACGGGCATAAAGCCCGGCCAGCACCACATGGTGCTCGGCTTCGTAGGGCGCCGCATCGACCATGGCCCGCGCTTCGGCGACGGCCTTGTCGAGCTGCCGCGTGGAGACCAGCAGCTGCCGTTTCATGGCGCTGAGCATGGGGATGCGGCCGAAACGCACCTCGGCCGTGTCGAGCGTAACGATGGCCATATAGGGCTGCCCGTCGAGCTCGTAGAGCGCCGCCAGGATGCGGTAATTGTCCGGATTGTTGGGTTCGGCGCGCTGCAATTCGCGGAAAACCCCGAGCGCAGGCCGGTACCGGCCCGAGCGCACCAGCGCCTGGCCGTGGAGCGAGCGGTACCACAGATCGGCCGTATCGAGCCGGCTGGCCCGGCCGGCCATCTCGGCAGCTGCGGCGGGCTCCTCCTCCATCTGCGACACGGCCAGCCCGTAGTAGGCCGGCGCGAAGGTCGAATCGGCGCGGATCGCTTCGCGGAAAAGGTCGCAAGCCCGGGCCGAATCGCCCTCGATGGCATAGCGCTTGACGCCCTCGGTGTAGAGGTAGAGGCTCCGCAGCGAATCGGCCCACTCGGGAACCGGACCGCCGCTCCGCTGCGACCTGGGCGACGCCGGCGAGGCGCTCCCCCGGGCCGCAAGGGCCGTCGCGAAGAGCGCCGCACAAAGAACCGATATGGCCGCAAGGCGTTTCATGATCTTTCCGAAAATCCGCAAGCCGGAGCCGCAGCCCGTCGGCCGGCCCGGCCGACGGTCAGAGCGCCTCGTCGAACTGGTGCAGGAAGCGCACGTCGTTCTCGAAGTAGAGACGCAGGTCCTTGACTCCGTATTTGAGCATGGCGATGCGCTCAATACCCATGCCGAACGCGAAGCCGGAGTACTTGTCGGGGTCGATATCGTTTGCTTTCAACACATTGGGATCCACCATGCCGCAGCCCATGATCTCCAGCCACCCGGTGCCTTTGCAGACCGGACAGCCCTTGCCGCCGCAGAGGTTGCACGAGACGTCGACCTCGGCCGACGGCTCGGTGAAGGGAAAGTAGGAGGGACGCATGCGGATGGCCGTCTGCTCGCCGAAGATCTCCTTGGCGAAGTAGAGCAGCGACTGTTTCATGTCGGCGAACGAAACCCCCTCGTCGATATAGAGGCCCTCGATCTGGTGGAAGATGCAGTGGGCTCGGTAGGAGATCGCCTCGTTGCGGAAGACGCGGCCCGGGCAGATCACGCGGATGGGCGGTTTCCGGTGCTCCATGGTCCGCACCTGGATCGACGAAGTGTGCGTGCGCAGGAGGATGTCGGGGTTCTTGGCGATGAAGAACGTGTCCTGCATGTCGCGCGCCGGATGCTCGGGCGGGAAGTTCAGCGCCGAGAAAACATGCCAGTCGTCCTCGATCTCGGGACCCTCGGCCACCGTGTAGCCCAGGCGCGAGAAGACCTCGACGATGCGGTTGCGGACCAACGAAATGGGATGGCGCGAACCCAGCCGCTCGGCCGAACCCGGGCGGGTCAGGTCGTCGGAGGCCGCCGCCGAAGCGTCTGCCGCGGCGTTCTGCAACTCCTCGCGCAGGGCGTTGATGCGCGTCGTGGCTTCGTTCTTCAGCCGGTTGAGCTGCTGGCCCAACTCGCGCTTGAGTTCCGGCGCCACCGTCTTGAATTCCTCCATCAGAGCCGTCAGTTCGCCTTTTCTACCCAGCATTCTGATGCGGAATTCCTCGATTTCGGCCGCCGCCTTGGGTTTGAATTCTTCGACGCGTCGGAGAAGTTCGTTGATTTTGTCGGTCATATTTTGTCGGTTTGTCGTTTTTACCTACTTTTGGCACAAAGCCTTTAATGTGCAAAGTTAAAAAAAATTCACGATTCATAATTCACAATCCGCATTTAGTTTGCACCGCCCCGACCGATGCGGGCCCCGGTCCGCGCCAGGCCCTGCCGTTTCGGCGCGGGAGAACCCTGCGAACGCGGACCTTCCGACCCCGACCGTCATCAACCCCATGTTCAGCATGATCCCCAAAAACCGTATGCTTCGCCCCATGTACCGTTTCCTGCTTCCGCTCTGCGCCCTGGCGCTTTTCGGCCCGCTTCGGGCGCAAACTCCGCACGACGGCTCCCTGCCGGCACGCCGCGGCGTAGGCGTGGTGCTGAGCGGCGGCGGCGCCAAAGGCCTCTACCACATCGGCGTGCTCGAAGCGCTCGAACAGGAGGGCATACCCGTCGATTTCGTAGCCGGCACCTCCATGGGTTCGATCGTCGCGGCCATGTACGCGGCCGGTTATTCGCCCGCCGAAATGCGGGAAATCGTCTCCTCGGGCGTGGTGAAGGAGTGGGTTTCGGGGCGCATCGATCCCATCCGCCACATGTCTTTCTACCGGCAGATAAGCCACAGCCCTGCGATGGTGAGTTTCCGCTTCGACCTGAGCGCCCCCAAGCGCAAGTTCCGCGTGCCCTCCAACCTGATCTCCTCCACGCAGATCGACATGGCCTTCGCCGAACTCTTCGCCTCGGCAACGGCCGCGTCGGGCGGCAATTTCGACCGGCTGATGGTGCCTTTCCTCTGCGTGGCCAGCGACATCAACCACCGCACGCCCGTGGTCCTGCGCCGCGGCGATCTGGGCGAAGCGGTGCGTTCGTCGATGTCCATTCCGCTGGTCTTCAAACCCATGCAGCGCGACTCGATGCTGCTCTACGACGGCGGCATCTACGACAACTTCCCGTGGAAACCCCTCGACCGGGAGTTCCGGCCTGCGCTGATCGTGGGTTCCATCTGCACCAGCGGCAACACGCCGCCGACTCCCGAGAGCAGCATGCTCGACCAGGCTTTCATGCTCGCCATGCAGGACACCGACTACACCCTGCCCGAGGGGCGCAGCGTCACGATCCGCCGCGGCGTCGAGGCGGGCATGCTCGACTTCGACCGGCCCGACCCCATCATGGATGCCGGCTATGCCGACGCCATGGAGGCCATGCCGCAGATACGGGCCGCCGTGAGCCGGCGCCGCACCCCCGAGGAGTCCGAGGCCCGGCGCCGCGCTTTCCGCGCTAAATGTCCGCCCCTGGTCTTCGACAACTACGAATTCGAGGGTCCCACCGAAGCCCAGCGGGCCTACCTGCGCGACTTCGCACAGGTCGAGCGCCGCATGCCCGGCCAGCAGCGCCGCATGGAATTCGCCGAACTGCGCGACAACCTCTACGGCATCCTGGCCGACGACGACATCACCCTGGACTACCCCACCGTACGCTACGACTCCCTGCGCGGCAGCTACACTTTCGCCGCACGGTTCACCGCCAAACCCAACTTCAAGTTCACGGTGGGCGGCAACGCCTCCTCCACGGCATTCAACCAGGTATACCTGGGCATCGACTACCGCACCGTGGGCCGCGCCGCCCAGCAGTTCGGTCTCGATCTCTACCTCGGACCTCTCTACACGTGGGGCGCACTGGGCGGCCGCACCGACTTCTTCCTGTGGCGGCCGCTCTTTCTGAGCTACTCGGCCGACTTCTCGGTCAGCAACTACCGTCACGGCTCTTTCGGGCGGCTCTCCAAGATCGACAACACGGCGTCCGTCAAGGAGAGCGAGGGTTTCGTCTCGCTCTGCGCCGGCATGCCGCTCACGCAGCGCAGCGTCGTCACGCTCCAGACCAACGGCGGCTTCGCCAATTTCCACTACGCCTCCGACAACCTCTCGGTCTTCGACCACACCCGCTTCTCCTACTTCGGCATCAAGGCCGAAGTCGAGCGCAACACCCTCGACAAGGTGCTCTATCCCCGCCGCGGCTCCGACCTCACCGTCTCGGCCATCTACATCTCCGGCCGCGACAAGTTCTCGCCGTCCAGCACCCGCAGCTTCATCAGCCGGATCCCGCGCCGGTGGTTCGGAGGACGGTTCTCGTGGGACATCTACCACGACATCCCCGCGTGCCGCTGGTTCTCCGTCGGGTTCAACTTCGACGCCGTCGTCACCGACCTGCCCCGCTTCACCACCGCCGGCGCCACGCGCATGGCCATGCCTGCCTACACGCCCGTCCAGCACTCCAAGATGATCTACATGCCCGATTTCCGGGCCAAACGCTTCGTCGCCGCCGGTGTCATGCCCACGTTCGACCTGATGCCCAACTTCTTCTTCCGCACGGGATTCTACACCATGCTGCGCGAGCGTCACAACGAACTTTCGCCCACAGGACGCGCCGACCAGCGGTGGCACTACATCACCGAGGCGTCGCTGGTCTATCACACCCCCATCGGCCCCGTCAGCCTTGCACTGACCAAATACGACCTCCACGACTGGCGGAACATGTACCTCACTTTCAATTTCGGCTACGCCATCTTCGCGCCCAAGGGAAGATTCTATTGATCTGGCAATCAATCCGGAAGCAGATTTCCGGAAAACTGCGCCGCTCGTGCCGAACCGCTGCGGAACAACGACAGAACAACGGCGGCAACGGAATTTCCGCGCCTCAACGAAAGCTGCCGGCCGGAGTTTTGCATGTTCCGAAAAGTTTTTTTATATTTGCATTCGGACAATCTTACTCCAAGATAAGATTACAGCACAGGGTTCTTTACATATTTCGTTATAGCGATTGTATCTTTACTTTGAAATCTGGTACATTTTATGGCTTAAGATACACCGACCCTCTCAGGAGGGCGTGTGTTGTTTTATAAGCCAAGGGTTTGCCAGAACCTCAAAGTAATAAACCGGCAGCGTCTTCCTGTATTCATAGGACGTGTGCCGAATTTTACGAAACCCGGGCCTATCGGAAGCCTTCGAAAGCGTAGAACGGCACACTTCTTTTTTTTCTGCCGGATGCAATCGGAAAAAGATAGCAGCGGCAGATTTCTGTTGACCGTTTCATCGTGTACGGCAAACAAGTGAGTTGCGTCGTCTGCCGCTGCTTTTTCACCATCTCAGGCAGCCCCCGCCCGGAGTGATGCAGGCGCGGTTCATGATTCATGCACCGTTTCCCGTTTCGGTTTGGTTTGTGTCAGCGCGGCAGGCAGATGCGGGTTCGCGCTGGAGGTCGGAGCAGGAATCGGTTGCCCCGGGGTCGGACCCGGGAATCGTCCGCCGGCCGGACAGCAGCAACCGTTGTTTTCATAAGCCGGATGCGGAGCCGAACTCGTTTCGAGCTTTGCCGAAGCGAGTAAACCTCCCCGGCAGGGAATGTTGCAACCCGGTATTTGCGGGGCTGCTCTTTGGGGCTAAGGAGAGGCCGGACCATTCTCTTGATGCTTACCCGCAAGAATACCCCTCGCCGCTTTGCAGGTCTGAAAGCCGCATAAGCTGCAACCTCCCCCAGCGGAGCATGCAATTTCCGGCTGTTGCCGGGCGTATTCCGGGCTGCGGTCCGAAAACAAGCCTGAATCCCGCCTCCCCCGACAGACCGAATACCGAATCGGCAGACCGGGAGCATTTACGGATAAGTTTTTGCCGTTCCGAACAAAGGAACGAACCGGTCCTCCGCCGTCCGCCGGCACCCCATAGGCCCTCGCTTCCCGATAAAACAGGAAACCCCGGAGCAAAACTCCGGGGTTTCCTGTTTCTGAAAAGTCCTGCTACCAGATAATCACGCGTTGCTCCTCGGGCAGGAACATGGCGCCCTCGGTGATGCCGAACGCATCGTAGAACGACTGGAGGTTGCGCAACGTGGCGTTCACGCGCCACTTGCCGAGCGAATGGACGTCGAGCTTGGTCAGCCGTGCGATCTCCTCATCGCGGATATTCTGCGCCCACAGGGTCGCATAGCCCAGATAGAAGCGCTGAGCATCCGTAAAACCGTCGATCGGCGCCGGGGCGGGCTTCCCCTCCAGCGAGTTGCGATAAGCCGTCCAGGCCACGCGCAAACCGCCCTGATCGGCGATGTTCTCGCCCAGCGACAAGGCACCGTTCGCGAAGATGGCGGGCTGGCCCTCCTTGGCGGGCAGCACCTCGATGGAGTCGAACTGCTTGACCAGGATGTCGGTCTTGGCCTTGAACGCCTCCGAATCGGCCTCGGTCCACCAGTTGTTCATGTTGCCGTCCTTGTCGAAGTTGCGGCCCTGGTCGTCGAATCCGTGGGTCATTTCATGACCGATCACAACGCCGATGGCACCGTAGTTCACTGCATCGTCGGCCGCAGGGTTGAAGAACGGCGGCTGGAGAATGGCGGCCGGGAAGCAGATTTCGTTGGTCAGCGGGCTGTAGTAGGCATTGACCATCTGCGGGGGCATGTACCACTCGCTGCGGTCGACGGGTTTGCCCAGGTCGGCGATGTTGTCGGCCGTATACCAGGCGCTGGCATTGACGATGTTTTCCCAATAGCTCTTCGAGGGATCGATTTCGAGCGTCGAATAGTCCTTCCACTTGTCGGGGTAGCCGATCTTCACGGTGAACGACGCCAGCTTCTCGCGGGCCCGGGCCTTGGTCTCGGCCGACATCCAGTCGAGCGAGTCGATATGCTGGCCCAGCGCCGTCTGGAGGTTCTTCACCAGAGCGAGCATGCGGGTCTTGTCCTCCTCGGGGAAGTATTTGGCCACGTAGATCTCGCCCACGGCCTCCGAAAGCGTGCTGTTGGGAACCGACATGGCGCGCTTCCAGCGGGGTTTCATCTCCTTCTGTCCGGCCATCGTCTTGCCGAAGAACTCGAACGAGGCGTTCTGGAAATCGTCGCTCAGGTAGTTGGCGGCCGCATCGATATACTGCGCAGCCAGGTAGTAGCGGATTTCATCGAGCGACGCCGTCTTCAGCAGTTTGTTGGCGTTGGCCAGCGACGAAGGGGTCGACACGATGATCGTATCGAAGTCGCCGATGCCCATCGTACGGTAGTAGGCCGGCCAGTCGATAGCATCGTACGTGGCCTCGAACTGAGCTCTCGGCATGGGGTTGTACTGCGCCGGAATGTCGCGCAGCTCCACGCTCGACCACATCTTGTCGGCCAGCCGCGTTTCGATCGCCATCGTGCCCTCGACCGCCTTGCCGATCTCCTCCTCGGGCAGCCCCGCGAGGCGGAAAAGGGTAGAGAGATAGGTCTTGTAGGCATCGCGGAACTTCTCGTTCTCGGCATCGAGATAGTAGTCGCGGTCGCCCATCATCAGCCCCGACTGCGAAGCGTAGAGCGCATTCATCGAGCTGTTCATCAGATCGGCTTCCACACCCACCGAGAAGAACGGATTGGCCACGGCCGAGTGGAGTCCGGCGATAGCTTCGGTGAGCTGCGCGCGATCGTCGATGGCCAGCAGCGAGTCGACGGCAGCCTTGACGGGCGCCGCACCCTCGGCGTTGAGCCGCGCGGAGTCGAGCCCCATCTTGTAGAGATCGGAGATCTTCTGTTCGACCGAACCCGGCTCAGAAGTGCGGGCGGTCATCTCGGCAAAAAGTTCGTTGATGCGCTTCTCGTTGTTCTCGCGCAGCACGTCGAACGACCCGTAGCGCGAAAACTCGGGTTTGAGAGGGTTGTGCGCCTGCCAGCCGCCCGTAGCGTACTGGTAGAAATCCTCTGCGGGAGCGACCGAGAGGTCGAAATTGGCCATGTCGATGGCCGGCGCTTTCGGCTTATTCTGACAACCTGCCATACAAACCATTGCTGCTAAGACAAATACTTTTTTCATGTTTGGAGTTTTGAACGTTCGTAGAAACCGCCCGGAGCCAGCCACCGGACGAACTTTCCGCTGCATGTGCCGCCGGAGGGATCCGACGCGGCATACAAGATTACCAACCGAAAAGGCCGCTCCTCGGGAGCGGCCTTTTCGTGTTTATTCGCGGATGGCCGCCACACCGGGCAGGTCGCCGAACTCGATGTATTCGAGCAGCGCACCGCCGCCCGTCGAGATGTAGGAGACCTGATCGGCCAGACCGAACTTGTTGATGCAGGCCACCGAGTCGCCGCCGCCGATGAGCGAATAGGCGCCGTTCTTGGTAGCCTCGGCGATGGCCAGCGCCACCTCCTTGGAACCCGTAGCGAACTTATCGATCTCGAAGACGCCCACGGGACCGTTCCAAAGGATGGTCTTGCAGCCGAGGATATGCTCGCGGAAGGCCTTCTTGCCCTCGTCGGCGATGTCGACACCCTCCCAGCCGTCGGGAATGTCGTTGGCCGGAGCGGTCTTGGTGTTGGCGTTCTGCGAGAAATCGTCGGCGATGAGCGCATCGGACGACATGACGAGTTTCACGCCCTTCTGCTTGGCCAGCTCCAGGATTTCGAGCGCCACGGGGAACATGTCGGGCTCGCAGATCGAGTTGCCGACCTTGCCGCCCTGCGCTGCGGCGAACGTATAGGTCATGCCGCCGCCGATGACGATCGAATCGCACTTCTCGATCAAGGCTTTGATGACGCCGATCTTCGACGACACCTTCGAACCGCCGATGATGGCGCAGAACGGGCGCGCGGGGTTCTCCATGACGGCGGCGATGGCCTTCACCTCGCGCTCCATCAGGTAGCCGAACATCTTGTCGTTGGGGAAGTACTTGGCAATGAGGTAGGTCGATGCGTGCTTGCGGTGCGCCGTGCCGAACGCGTCGTTGATGTAGCAGTCGCCCAGCGAAGCGAGCTTCTTGACGAACTCCTTCTGCGGACCCTCCTTCAGCGCCTTCTTGGCGGCGTCCTTCTCCTCCTTGGTGGCATCTTCGGCCAGACCGCGGGGCTTGCCCTCCTCCTCGGCGTAGAAACGCAGGTTTTCGAGCAGCAGCACCTCGCCGGGCTTCAACGCCTTGGCCATTTCGGCGGCCTTGTCGCCCATGCAGTCGCCGGCGAAAGCGACCTTCACGCCGAGGTTCTTCTCGACGGCAGGCACGATCTGCTCGAGCGAATACTTGGGATCGGGATTCTTCTTGGGACGTCCCATGTGCGACATCAGAATCACCGAACCGCCCTCCGACAGCACCTTCTTGATGGTCGGCACGGCCGCACGGATGCGGGTGTCGTCGGTCACCTGGCCCTTGTCGTCGAGGGGCACGTTGAAATCCACACGGATAAGCGCGCGCTTACCCTTGAAATCGTAGTTGTCGATCGAAATCATAGTTGTTTGACTGTTAAATATTTCGTAGTTCGTTAACGTTACGTGCGCTGCGCCGCAAATTTAATGAAAAAATTCAAGAATTGCGTTATAAAATTAACAATTAACGATCCGCCCGACCCCGAAAGGCCGCTGTCCGGCACGAAACACCGACAGCGTCAATACTTGTACCTCAACCACTTGGCCAGTTCGCGGAACGTGGGTTTCTTGCCGTACATGAAGATTCCGACGCGGTAGATTTTGGCCGCCAGCCACACCATCCCCACGAACGAAACATAGAGCAGCGCCAGCGACAGGACGATTTCCCACATCGGGATGTCGTAAGGGATGCGGGCCATCATCACCACGGGCGACGTGAGCGGAATCATCGAGAACCAGAACGCCAGCTGCGAATTGGGGTCCTTGATCACGGCGAACATCGCGAAAAGCGCCAGAATGACGGGCAGCGTAACGGGCAGCTGGAGCTGCGAGGCGTCCTGCACGCTGTCGACGGCCGAACCCACGGCGGCGAACATCGCCGAGTAGAGCAGGTAGCCCCCGAATACGAAGAGCAGCAGGCAGACGAATATCTTCACTACATAACCCATGTCGGTCATCGCCGCCACGGCAGACAGCATGGTCGGGTCCATGCCGCCTGCAGCGGCCGCGTCGGGCAGCCCCGCCTGCATGGCCTGCGCCCCGGCCATCACGTCGGAAGGCATCAGCGAGGGAATCAGCACGCTGCCGACGCCGCATATCAGCACGGCCCACACCACGATCTGCACCACAGCGACCATCGCCACGCCCAGAATCTTGCCCAGCATCAGGTCGAACGGCCGCACCGACGACACCATGACCTCCAGCACGCGGCTGTTCTTCTCCTCGATGACCGACTGCATGACCATCGAACCGTAGATCAGCAGGAACATATAGAGCACGAAACCCAACACGTATCCCAGCACCGTGGCCACCACCGACGACTGCGCCTGCGAATTCTCCTCCTGCGACTTGTCGTTGCGATAGGTCTGCATCACGACCGTCGTCTTCACGTCGTCGAGTATCTGCGAGAGGTTCCCGATGTTGTAGCCCTTGAGCTTTTCGGCTTCCAGAATCTGTTCGATCTGCCCCGTGATGGTGCTCTCGACCGTCAGCGACGACGATGAATTGGCGTACAGACGTACGTTGTTGGGGTTGGTCAGAATGTCGCTGCCGATGCAGAGTACCCCGAAACGATCGGTCAGCTCGCGCCGGGCCTCGTCGGCCGCAAGGTCCGTCGGCTCGAACACCAGTTCGTCGCCGCTCTGCAGCCGGGAGGCCACCAGGCCGCTCTCGTCGACCACGGCGATGCGCTTTCGGTCGCCGCGCGAAAACTGCATGATGAGCGCCGGAGCGGCCATCAGACCGAGCATCAGCACAGGCATCAGCAGGGTAGTGACAATGAAAGATTTCTTGCGGACGCGCTCGTTGAATTCGCGCTGTACGATAAGAAAAATGTTGGACATGGACTCGTGATTTTACTGTTTATTCTGCGCCGATGCGAACAGGACGGCACCGACCGACATGAAGATGATGACCCAGATCAAGGAGACGGCCGCCTTTTCGACCGTCGCGCGCCAGATCAGACCGGCGAGACCGCAGGCGAAAAGGAGGGCTCCGGAGAACATCAGCAAGGTCTTCTCTGCTTTTTTCACGGTTGCAGGATTTTTCAGAGCGTGCCGTTGACGGCCCGGATGAAGATATCGTTCATCGAGGGAATCACTTCGTGGAACGACCGCAGCTCGACGGCCTCGTTGAGCGCCGCGATGACGCGCCGCACTTCACCTCCGTCGGCAACCTGCAGCCGGAGCGTGCGATAAGCCGACTCCTCGGCTTCGGCATCGAGAATCCGGCATTGCAGTTCGCCGGCGACCCGTCGCAGGGTCTCCTCCTCGCCCCGGTAGGCCACTTCGAAAACATTGGCGCCATGCCGGCGGCGGATGTCGTCCACACGGCCCGAAAGGATGTTGTGCGACTTGTTGATCAACGTAATATGGTCGCAGATCTCCTCCACCGACGACATGTTGTGCGTCGAGAAGATGACCGTCGCCCCCTTGTCGCGCAAGGCCAGAATCTCCTCTTTCAGCAGATTGGCGTTGATGGGGTCGAAACCCGAAAACGGCTCGTCGAAGATCAGCAGCTCGGGCTCGTGCAGCACCGTGACGATGAACTGCACCTTCTGCGCCATGCCCTTGGAGAGCTCCTCGACCTTCTTGTCCCACCAGTCGGCGATGCCGAAACGCTCGAACCAGACCTTGAGCCGCGCCGTGGCATCGCGCCGCGAAAGGCCCTTGAGCCGAGCGAAGAAGAGCGCCTGCTCGCCGACCTTCATCTTTTTGTAGAGACCGCGCTCCTCGGGCAGATAACCTATGCGCAAGACATCGGCCGGGGCGATTTCGCGATCGCCGAACAGCACGCGCCCGCTATCGGGGGCCGTGATGCGGTTGATGATGCGGATCAGCGTCGTTTTGCCGGCTCCGTTGGGTCCGAGCAGGCCGTAGACCGAACCGCGCGGAATGGCCAGCGAGACATCGTCCAGCGCCGTGTGCCGGGCGTAATGCTTGCTGACATGTTCAACTGTTAGCAAATCCATTTTCGGAATCTATTTAGGGGTCTTATCGTTTGTTTCGAACGTTCGGCGCACAAGAGCTTCTTCTTTTGCGTCTTTACTGCGTTTCATCCGGACAGCGACCCGCCGACATCTTCGGGCGTCGGCCAGCAAACCGACGACGCACCAAGCGGGAAACGACCCGGCGAGAGGAGAACATACGTCCGCACTGCGAGGTATTGTCGCGGCAAATATATACACAAATTTTGAATATCAAAAAATATTTATCGTTTTTCGATATAAAAAGTAGGGTAGCGACCGCCGCATCCCGACTGAAGGCAACAAAAAGCAACTTCGGTGCAGATGCTTGGACGCAGCGCACGGAAAGACCGAAAGCACGAGACCCGCTCCCTCCATTCAGCGTCTGCACACTGCTGGCACCTAAAGAGAAGTAGCACGCATAGGGGCTGCCCGAGAAACGGGGAGACGAAGCAAGGTAATTGCCGCTCGAACCACCGCTCGTCAAGGCTCCCGACGACTCGCGGCGGTAGCCCGTAGCAGGCGCTGTCAAGCAATCGCTCGGAGGAATGCAGCGGAGGATGCGGAACAATGGTTTAAGGATATGTCGGGCGCAGCCTGCGGGGCACGCTTGCGGGCCTCCGCTGCGGGAGGCTGCGGCCCGCACGGCTCAAAGAGCCGAACGACGGCGACGACAGCAAATCGTTCGCAAACTCCGCGGCAGACTGGTGTTGTCAACTGGCGGCAAAGTGGGAAGATAGAGAGAAAAGATGTTCGGGGCGACCGCGGTTTGCAGAGATAAACACCGGCTTCAGCCGTGCGAGCCGAAGCCCCGCCCTGCGGAGGCTCGCAGAATTTACAAATCCCCGTTCTTAACGGGGCTCGCCCCGCGGGCTTCGGCACGAGAACATTTGCGCCACCGGTCGACCGCGTCGGACAAAAAGCCGGTGCCGGTATCTCTGCCGAACCAAAACCGCAAGCCGGCAGCGGCCCGCGTGCAACGCTGCGCACCCGAAACAACTATTTTCTTACATAAACCCACCGCGCCATTACGCCGCCAGCGGACTGCTGAATCTGCTAACCACGCTGATGCGAACCATGATCCGCACCACTCCAGGTGTGAAGTTGCCGGGAGCGAAGATAAAACAAAAATTATTCACACGGAAAATCGGCCAAATCGGATGGCGCCAGAAAGTGGTCCAAAACCCGAGTGTAAGGAGAGACAGGGCATGACTGGAGCAGAGACGGAGCGGGGGGGGGGGGGGGGGGGGGGGCGGGGGGAGGGGGGGCGGGGGGGGAGGGGGCCGGGTGGGATGGGGTGGCAGAACAAGAGACAAGACAAGGCGTGAAACGCCCCAAAAACGCCCCGAGCGAAGTTAAGCCCCAACCACCAACAAAGAACAAAGCAAGGGAAAGGGATTCGCCCAAAAAGCAAAAGACGCAAACCCGGTCCGACCGATCGGTTCCAGCCCGGGTTCGGTCCGTCCAACAAAATCCCCGACGCTCGCAAGCATCGGGGATTCAAACACAGCCGAACAGGGCCGAACAGAGTAGGGTAGGGCGGCCACCCGACGGACCCCGGCTTTACGACTCGATAAAATCGACGTTTACCTGCCGCTGGAACGATTCTTCGAGCGAGATGGTGGTTTCGGTCGTCGCGATACCTTGGATGCGCAGAATGCCCTCGAAAATCGTTTGCATGAGGTGTTCGTTGTCCACGCAGTAGAGCTTCACCAGAATATTGCCCTTGCCGGTGACGAAGTGGCACTCCACGATCTCGGGCACCTCCTTCAGATTCTCCACCGTCGGCTTGAGCAGCTGCGGGTCCTTGAGCGTGATGTTGATGTAGGCGCAGACGTCGAAACCCATGGTTTTGGGATCGACGATCAGCCGGCTGCCCAGAATCACCCCCTGGTCGTGGAGCTTGCGGATGCGCTGATGGATGGCGGCGCCCGAAATGCCGCATTCGCGCGCGATCTCCAGGAAGGGCATCCGCGCGTTCTTGATCAGATACTTTAGTATCTTACGATCGATGGCGTCCAACGTGACTTTCGACATAGGATTTACGCGTTATTCGATGACTTTCAGTTCCTTGCCCACCTTCACGAAAGCCGCAATGCAGCGGTCGAGTTGTTCGGGGGTGTGACCCGCCGACACCTGCACGCGGATGCGGGCCTGCCCCTTGGGCACGACAGGGTAGTAGAAACCCGTTACGAAGACTCCTTCGTCCTGCAGCCGGGCCGCGAAATCCTGCGACAACTTGGCATCGTAGAGCATCACGGCGCAGATGGCTGACTGCGTGGGCTTGATGTCGAAGCCCGCAGCCATCATCCCGGCGCGGAAATGCTCCACGTTGGCCACCAGACGGTCGTGCAGTTCGTTGCTCTCGCCGAGCATGCGGAACATCTCGATTCCGGCTCCCACCACGGCGGGAGGCAGCGAGTTGGAGAAAAGATAGGGGCGCGAACGCTGGCGCAGCATGTCGATGATCTCCTTGCGGCCCGTCGTGAAACCGCCCACGGCACCTCCGAAGGCCTTGCCCAGCGTACCGGTCAGAATGTCGACCTCTCCGCGCAGGTTGTAAAGTTCGGTGATGCCGCGGCCCGTCTTGCCCAGAACACCGGCCGAATGGCACTCGTCGACCATCACCAGAGCGTCGTATTTCTCAGCCAGGGCGCAGATCTTGTCCAGCGGAGCGGCATTGCCGTCCATCGAGAAGACCCCGTCGGTGCAGATGATGCGGAAACGCTGCGCCTGCGCTTTCTTGAGGCACTCCTCCAGTTCGGCCATGTCGGCATTGGCATAACGATAGCGCACGGCCTTGCACAGACGCACGCCATCGATGATCGACGCATGGTTCAGCGCATCGGAGATGATGGCGTCCTCCTCCGTGAAAAGGGGTTCGAAAACGCCGCCGTTGGCATCGAAGCAGGCGGCATACAGAATCGTATCCTCCGTGCCGAAATAGTCCGACACGGCCTTTTCCAGCTCCTTGTGCATGTCCTGGCAGCCGCAGATGAAACGCACCGACGACATGCCGTAACCACGGGCGTCCATCGCCTTTTTCGCCGCTTCGATCAGCCGCGCATTGTCCGAAAGACCCAGGTAGTTGTTGGCGCAGAAGTTCAGCACCTTGCGGCCTGCCACTTCGATCTCGGCCCGCTGGGGCGACTCGATCACGCGTTCCGTCTTGTAGAGACCCGCGGCCTTGATTTCGGCCAGCTCGTGCTGCAGGTGTTCCTTGATTTTACCGTACATGTGAGTTATTTTTGATGAATTTTCCTCGGGAATAGGTCCGACCGGCTACAACAACGGCACAAGCCGCCGGGCAACAACCGTTCCGCCCCGATTGGCCGGAGCGCCGCCGATCTTACGCAAAGGTAAGATTAATTTTGCTGAAACGGCTTTTCGGAGGCTTCTTTTTTCGCTGCAAAGTTACGATTCGTTACCCCGGCCGACCTCCGTTGCCGCGGTCCGAGCACCGGACGACGCCCGCTCCCTGCTCCCCGGCATCATGACCGAGCTATGCTTTCCCCGTCGCCGAACTATGTTCCGCCGCACTTCGCAGGCCGATCTATCTATGGGCGGCAACATAACTCCAGAAGCCCCGGCATCCCGAAACACGAACCTTTCCTCACCGGTTCTCAAAAACAGCTGCAGATGCTTGGACGCAGCGCACGGGAAAGCCGCACGAACGGTTGTAGTTGGACAACAGATCCGCCATGTCCGCACCGAGACGCAACCGGGCACCGTTCGAATGCCCCGACGCATAGGACGAAGAAGCCCACGCATAGCCGCGACCGCCGACGTTGTCCAAGGCTCCCGACCACTCGGTGCGGTAGCCCGTAGCAGGCGCTGTAAAGCAATCGCTCGGAGGAATGCAGCGGAGGGTGCGGAACAATGGTTTTACTGCGAATGTTAATGCAGTCACCTCGTACGGAATGTCGGGCGCAGCCTGCGGGGCACGCTTGCGGGCCTCCGCTGCGGGAGGCTGCGGCCCGCATGGCTCGAAGAGCCGAACGACGGCGACAGCAAATCGTTCGCCCGGACCGGCTGCGATCGTCCCACCTCGACAACCCTACTTTGTCATTCTGAACGAAGTGGATCGACGAACGCAGCGAGAGCAGAGACCGCTTGCGGATTATGCCGAGCAAGGAGGAGAAAGACAAACGAAGTGCAGTCAAGAATCTTTTCCCTTGCGAACCAAAGGCCGCGGACGGACTATGCCGAGCAAGGAGGAAAAAGACAAACGAAGTGCAGTCAAGAATCTGTCTACGTATACTTTTATACAGATTCTTCGTCGATCTTCCGATCTCCTCAGAATGACAATGCTGTCTTTGCATTGAATCATTTCCTTTCGGGAACTCATTCAAGTGCTCGCCCGGGCCGGCTGCGGGGGTCGCGCTTTCAGCGCGAGCCGGCCCCGGGCGCAAGGCCAAAGACCTTGAAATGCCCATTACTTGTACATTGTTCACAAACTCCGCCGCAGACTGGAATATGCAACTGGCGGCAACGCGGAAAGGTGGAAGGAAAAGATGTGCGATTTGTTCGCAAATCTACCAACGTCGAATGCAAGCCGAATTCATAGAATCCGGAGCTCTTAGACGGGTAATTGCAGTTTACAGAGCTAAACACCGGCTTCAGCCGGGCGAGCCGAAGCCCCGCCCTGCGGAGGCTCGCAAAACTCGCCCCGCGGACTTCGGCACGAAAACAACACAGCGCCGACCGAAGCAGAGCTTGCGAACTTACAACGTACGCTCTTTCTGAACGAAGCGAACGTAGCCTGCGGAGCAGCGAGTCCGGCGACAGCCGAAGCGGCGAGCTTCCGCGCCGGGAGGCTGCGGCTCGCGCAACACTGCAAGTTGCAAAAAACAATCTCCAAAAAAACGACTGCAAACAACGCAAGCCTACGAATTGCAAAAACCGCAGAACGAGAAAAACCGGCGCGAAACAACCGCAAACAAACAACGATTCCTAACCCTCCCGCGCCATTACGCCGCCAGCGGATTGCTGAATCTACAAACCACGCTGACAAGAGCCGTAACCCTTGTCACTCCGGGTCAGCTGTTTTCGGATGCAAAGATAGCCGATTCCGCCGCCGGTTGTCGTTATCGGTACATTTTCTGCACGGTTGCCACCATGTATCCCGGGCTGTCGGCCCACACATCCGAACTCCGGAACAGACGCAGCCACGCAATCCGCGGCCGGAGCATACCCGCTGAAAACCGACACCTCACCGCTACAAACGACCAAAAGAAACACGTTGCCGCACCGGCAGGCGGCCTCACCGAAAAAGCAATCCGCCACCGCCGAACGAAAATAAATCATTATCTTCGCGCCGCATACACCCCAATCAAGCCATCATGCTCGAATACGATCTCATAGTCATCGGCGGCGGACACGCCGGATGCGAAGCGGCCGCGGCCGCGGCCCGGCTGGGAACCCGCACGCTGCTGCTGACGATGGACATGACCAAAATGGCATCCATGTCATGCAATCCGGCCATCGGAGGAATAGCCAAAGGTCAGATTGTCAGAGAAATAGATGCTCTCGGAGGACAAACCGGCCGCATCGCCGACCTCACGGCCGTGCAGTTCCGCATGCTCAACCGCTCGAAAGGCGCCGCCATGTGGAGTCCGCGTGCACAGTGCGACAAAACGCGCTTCTCGGAGGTTTGGCGCCGTACGCTGGAGAACACCCCCAACCTCTACATCTGGCAGGACACCGCCACCGAGCTGCTTGTCGATACGACGGCCGGTCCGACTCCCCGCATCCGCGGCGTCAAAACCCGCATGGGGGTGGAGTTCGCCTGCCGCGCTGTCGTGCTCACGGCCGGCACTTTCCTCGACGGGGTCATGCACTGCGGCTCCTCCAACGCCGAAGGGGGTAGGGCAGGGGATGCCGCCTCGCACGGAATCACGCAATGTCTCTCTGCCCTGGGATTCGAAACGGGCCGCATGAAGACTGGCACCCCGGCACGCCTCGATGCCCGAACGATCGACTTCGAAGCGCTCGAGCTCCAGGAGGGCGACGCGAAGCCCGAAAAATTCTCTTTTTCCAACGACACGCACCCCGTCGAAGACCAATTGCCCTGCTTTCTGGTCTACACTTCGCCCGAAGTTCATGACATCCTGCGCCGGGGTTTCGACCGGTCGCCGCTCTTCAACGGCACCATCCGGGGCATCGGCCCGCGCTATTGCCCGAGCATCGAAGATAAGTTGCGGACTTTCGCCGAAAAGGAACAGCACCAGCTCTTTCTTGAACCCGAAGGCCGTACCACCAACGAATATTATCTCAACGGGTTCTCCTCCTCGCTGCCCTGGGAAATCCAATTGGAAGCGCTTCATAAGATACGCGGACTGGAGGATGTACACGTTTTCCGCCCGGGCTACGCCATCGAATACGACTATTTCCCACCCACGCAGCTGCACCATTCGCTCGAAACCAAACTCGTAAAAGGGCTTTATTTTGCCGGCCAGGTCAACGGCACTACCGGTTACGAGGAGGCTGCTGCGCAGGGTCTGATGGCGGGTATCAATGCCCACCGGGCCATGAAAGGAGAGGAACCCGTCGTGTTGAAGCGCGACGAAGCCTACATCGGCGTGCTGATCGACGATCTGGTGACCAAGGGCGTGGACGAGCCCTACCGGATGTTCACCTCGCGGGCCGAGTATCGCATTCTGCTCCGGCAGGACAACGCCGACCTGCGCCTAACGCCGCTGGGACACGAAATCGGGTTAGTCACACGAAAGAATTATGAAACTTTCCTACGAAAAAAATCTGCTGTCGAGGCCCTCGTATCTTTCGCAAAAGAACAGAGTGTCAAGGCCGATGAAGTGAACGATTATCTCCGTTCCGTCGGTTCCGACCCGCTCACTCAAGGCCGGAAGCTCAACGACATGCTGATGCGTAATGGCGTGACGTTCGAATCGTTGCGAAAGGTGCTTCCGAAACTCGAACGGTTCATCGCCTCCAACCAAATCCCGGCCGACGCCATCGAGGAAGCGGAGATACAGATCAAGTATCGCGGATATATCGAGCGTGAAAAATTCATCGCCGAAAAGTTGCATCGGCTCGAAAACATCGCCATTCCCGAAGATTTCGATTACGCCCGAATGAACGCTCTCACCATCGAAGCGCGCCAGAAACTGGATCGAATCCGTCCCGCAACCATCGGTCAGGCATCCCGCATCCCGGGAGTTTCACCCGCCGACGTAAACGTTTTGCTTGTTAAATTCGGACGCTAAATAGCTCTCGTAGTACCGTCCGCAATCCAAAAGAATCCACACATTAAGCGAGTATTTGCACACTCACTCCGGTGCTCAACAGGGGTTGTTCCACGTGGAACAACCCCTATATTTTAGAATGCATCCGCCGCGCGCAATCAACATATTATATTGAATGACAACACATTAAACTAAATATCGCATTCATAATTCTCTGCTCATAACATCGCTCAATACTTGGTTTCCACCCGCCCCAATGCTACTCAGCAAAATAACATTTCGTCAGTCAAAAAACCGACAATAATCAACCAAAATTCGATCAGACACAGAAGTCCGCTTCTCAAAATCATACAAATTCAGCCGCTTCGATTACATCGAAAATCGCACTCTCTTTCTCCGAATTTTATGTAAAAATTCAAATAAAATACATCCCCGAAAACAGTTTAAAGACTCACCGCCGGATCAAATTACAGCTTCAAATAATTTTCTTACCACGAAACTCCGATAGGTTTACAGCCATAACCGGAAAATATTTTGATTTTGCTGCGAAAACCAGTGTCAAAAACATAGGAAAAACAAAAATTTCAACAGAAAAATATCAGTCAAAATCTCAACTTGTATTGACAGCAACACGGCAAGATAAATTTTACGCCAAAAATTTCGCGAGTTTTTTCAACGAAAAAAAATCTATAATTCCCAAAAGTTTAGCTGCAATTCAATCTGCAAAAGCAACCATCCACTAAAAAAGGAGAGAAAAGGGAAGAGAAATAGGGTGGGGTGGTAGAAGAAAGTGCAAAAAAAACAGAAAATAAAAGCGGATATAGCATGAGATAAGATAGAGACAGAATAGAACGGAGAATAATAGGATAAAATTAGCCGGAAAAACTATTGAAAATTTGCCTATTATAAGAGCGAAGGAGCAATCAAAAAACCGATCGACTAAAATTGAGCTGAAATCACAATTAATAATAACTCACAAAAAACGGACGCTCCAAAGAAGCGCCCGGTAATAAAACAGAAGTAGGTAAAAACTACAAAACTTCGGTACACCAACCGTGTTTATCCTCAACTCTACCGTACTGAATATCCTGCAAAAGATTGAAAAGTTTCATCGACATCGGACCGACCTCCTCGCCATACTCGTAAACCTGATTGGTCTGCATGTCGAAAATCTTAGAAACCGGCGAGATGACGGCAGCCGTACCGCAAGCCCCGACTTCCTCGAATGTAGAAAGTTCCTCGACGGGGACTTCGCGCTCTTCGACCGTCAAGCCCAAGTCGGCTGCAAGCTGGCGCAAACTCATATTGGTAATAGATGGCAAAATCGAGGGCGATTTCGGAGTCACATATTTACCGTCCTTGATACCGAAGAAATTAGCTGCTCCGAATTCCTCGATGTGCGTATGGGTTGCAGCATCAAGATAGAGCACATTGGAATAACCCAGCTCATGGGCATGCTGGCCGGAATAGATGCTGGCCGCATAGTTGCCACCGACTTTCACATCGCCTGTTCCACGTGGAGCAGCGCGGTCCTGTTCACGGTCGAGAGCCACCTTGATAGGTTTGATCCCCTCCTTGAAATAAGCGCCGACGGGCGAAGCGTAGATAATCAGCATCGCCTCCTTGGCCGGTTTCACACCCAGACCGACCGACGTGCCGAACATAACCGGACGCAGATAGAGCGAGGCACCCGTTCCGTAGGGCGGAATGTAAGCCTCGTTGCGACGCACGACTTCCTTACAACCCTCGACGATCATCTCTACAGTCGGAACCGGAAGACACAACCGTTCGGCCGAAGTACGCAGACGACGGGCATTGTCGGCCACCCGGAAAATCCGGACCTTGCCGTCCGCGCCGCGGAAAGCTTTCAGTCCTTCGAATAGTTCGAGTCCGTAATGCAGACAGAAAGACGACATGTGCATCCGGATGTACTCGTCGTCGGAGAACTCCATCGGGCTCCACTTTCCGTCGGAAAAAGTATAGCGGACGTTGCAGTCGGTCTTATGGTAGTCGAAGCCCAATGAGCTCCAGTCGATATTGGCCATGATGATATAGAGTTAAGATTATTCGGATTATCCCACGATCGCACCGTCGGCCGTCTTGGCATCGGGTCCGAGCAGGCGCAGTTTTCCGTCGGCATCTTCGGCCATCAGGATCATGCCGCGCGACAGGGTGCCCTTGAGTTCGCGGGGTTCGAGGTTGACAAGCACCAGCACCTGACGTCCGATCAGTTCCTCGGGCGTGAAATGCTCGGCGATACCCGACACGATCTCGCGCTGGTCGATGCCGGTGTCGACCGTCAATTTGAGCAATTTTTTGGTTTTAGCCACTTTTTCGGCCGTCAGAATGGTCGAAACTCGGATGTCCATCTTCTGAAAAGCATCGAAAGTCACCGAATCTTTCTGTTTTGCGACATTTTGCGACGCTTCGGCCGCCAGGTTGGCAGCCTTGGTGGCTTGCAACTTGTCGAGCTGGCGCTGGATGACATCGTCCTCGATCTTCTCGAAGAGAAGCGTCGGTTCGCCGATACGATGACCGGCCGCGATCAGGTCGACCGCACCGAGACGCTCCCAATCGAACTTGTCGACCGCAAGCATGGCAAGAATCTTGGCCGCAGAGAAAGGCATGAAAGGCTCGATGGCCAGAGCGGTATTGGCCGTGATCTGCAAAGCGATGCTGAGAATGGTCTTGACCCGCCCGGGATCTGTCTTGATGACCTTCCATGGCTCAGTATCAGCAAGATAGCGATTTCCGATGCGGGCAATATTCATCGCATCCTTCAATGCTTCGCGGAAGTGGTAATGCTCGATGTTGTTTTCGAGCGACTCCTTGACGGCCGCCATCTCAGCGATGGTCTCGCGGTCGTAGTCGGTCAACTCGCCGCAAGCGGGGACGATGCCGTCGAAATACTTCTGTGTCAATACCAAAGCACGATTGACGAAATTGCCCAGCACGGCCACCAATTCGTTGTTGTTGCGGGCCTGGAAATCCTTCCACGTAAAATCGTTGTCCTTGGTCTCGGGCGCATTGGCGCAGAGCACGTAACGCAGAACGTCCTCCTTGCCCGGGAAGTCGTCGAGGTACTCGTGCAGCCACACGGCCCAGTTGCGCGACGTGGAAATCTTGTCGCCCTCGAGGTTGAGAAACTCGTTGGAGGGAACGTTTTCGGGCAGAATATAACCTCCATGCGCCTTGAGCATCGACGGAAAAACGATGCAATGGAAGACGATGTTGTCTTTGCCGATGAAGTGCACCATTTTGGTGTCATCGGACTTCCAATATTTTTCCCAATCGGGCGTAAGGTCCTTGGTAGCAGATATATAACCGATCGGAGCATCGAACCACACGTAGAGCACCTTACCCTCGGCCCCCTCCACGGGAACGGGAATGCCCCAGTCGAGGTCGCGGCTCACGGCACGCGGCTGCAAACCGCCGTCGAGCCAGCTTTTACACTGCCCGTAGACGTTGGTTTTCCACTCCTTGTGACCGTCGAGAATCCATTCGCGCAAGAAAGTTTCATACTGATCCAAAGGCAGATACCAGTGTTTGGTCTCCTTCATCACGGGCACCGAACCCGACACGGCGCTGTGGGGCTCGATCAGCTCCTCGGGCGAGAGGGTGGAACCGCACTTCTCGCACTGGTCGCCGTAGGCACGGTCGTTGCCGCACTTGGGGCAGGTGCCGACGATGTAGCGGTCAGCGAGGAACGTTTTGGCCTCCTCGTCGTAGTACTGCATCGACGTTTTCTCGATGAACTTGCCCTCGTCGTAGAGCTTGCGGAAAAAAGCCGACGCCGTTGCGGCATGGGTTGCGGACGAAGTGCGCGAATAGATGTCGAACGACATGCCCAGCCGCCGGAACGACTCCTTGATAAGGTTGTGGTAACGATCGACGATCTCCTGCGGCGTGACGCCCTCCTTGCGGGCTTTGATGGTGATGGGCACGCCATGCTCGTCCGATCCGCAGACCGAGACGACGTCGCGGCCCCGCAGACGCAGGTAACGCGTGTAGATGTCCGAAGGTATGTAGACTCCCGCCAGGTGACCGATGTGCACGGGTCCGTTGGCATAGGGGAGTGCCGAAGTCACCAGATAGCGTTTGAATTCTTTTGCCATGATGTAACGAATGCTTCTTTCCAATGTCAAAAATACGAATTTTTACGATAATCCGAAACTTATTCGTGCTTTTTGTCATCGGACGGCAAGAGAAGCCCCGGCGGGGACAGCAAAGTCAACTTCGGTGAAGCAACGGTCTATCGGCAGTAAAGACTGCAAGACCTCCAACGCCCGAAACAAACCGCCTCAACCGTTCCGAACCCGTATCAATCTTTGCCCGAACCGGAAGAAGTTCCTGCCTACCGGCCGAGAAAACGTTCCTTTAGCCAACGCCGGACGGGCTCGTCATAGAGCTTGAGGGCGGCATGCGCCACGGCGATACTTATGAGGAAAATGGAGACGGCGACGAAAACATGCGTGCCCAACGGCGCATCGGGATGTTCGGCCGCCCATTTGAGCTGAACATAAATCCACGGATAATGCGTGATGTAGAGCGGATAACTTATCGCCCCCAACCAGCGGCATACGGCCGTCGTCCTGGCGTCGGTCATCTTGCTGCCGGCACCGACGACAACCAACAAAGGAAAGACGAACAGAACGGCTACGGCATTATACAACCCGTTCATCCACAACGAATCGGGCACTCCGGGACACGGAAGAACCAACACGGCGGCAAGCAAGGCCGAACACCACCAGAAACCTCCGCGCAGGTCGATGCGCCGGCCCAACCGGTACATGAGCAACCCGCAGAAGAAAGGATAGCACAGACGGCCGAAACCGACATACAACTGGTCGGGCGTGAGACCGAAACCACCGATGAGCGTATACCGGGCATAACTGCGGGCCTCCAGCAACGAAAAGGTGTCGATGTTGAAGGCGATGTCGAGCGTAAAAAATGCCGAAACGGCTACCAACACGACAAGAAGCGGTCTGGAAAAACGTCTTATGACGGTGGCATAGAGGATGTTGGCTACATATTCCCACGTCAGCGACCAAGTCGCCCCGTTGAGCGGGTTCATCTCCTGCCAGCCCCGGATGTCGGCGCCCGGAGGAGCCGGAATCATCAAACAAGCCAACAACAGCATCAGAACGACCCGCCACCACGACGTCTGCGCCACGAGCGGGAACATCGGAGCATCGCCGAAGAAGAAGAACAGGGCTCCGATGACACAACCCAGCACCACCAACGGCTGCAGGCGGATCAGACGGCGCTTGAAGAAACTCCACGTGCTCATCTGCGGCCAACGGTCGTCGTAGGCATAGCCAATGACGAAACCGGAGAGCACGAAAAAGAAATCCACGGCGAGGTAACCATGGTTGAGAATCTGAAACACGGGGCCGGCCGAATAAGTCTCGAACAGATGGAACGCCACCACGATCATGGCGGCGACACCGCGAAGTCCGTCGAGAATCTCGTAGCGCGGTTTCGATGCGTCGATTTGCAGAGCCATTGCGTCAGGATTGTTCGGGAAGTGCAAAGTTAACAATAAAAAACGACTGCCGACACCTCCCGCGAAAAAAAGCCGGGGTTGATGCCCCGGCTTTCTACTTATCGTATAATACCTATTTCTTCCCGCCGACAAGCGTCATTTCGTCGAGCAGCCAACCGGCACCGGCGAACTTGTCGATAATGAAGAGCACGTAACGGACGTCGACGGAGATGGTACGCTGCAACTCGGGCTCGAACGCCACGTCGCCCGACATGGCCTCCCAGTTGCCGTCGAACGCCAGGCCAATCAGCTCGCCGCGGGCATTCATCACCGGCGAACCGGAGTTTCCGCCCGTGATGTCGCAGTCGGCGAGGAAAGCGACGGGCAGCTCGCCCTGCTTGTTGGCATAACGGCCGAAGTCGCGCACAGCATAGAGTTCCTTGAGTTTCGCAGGCACGGTGAACTCGGCGGGGTTCTTCGGGTCCTCCTTCTCCATCACGCCCTTGAGCGTCGTATAATGGTTGTAGCGGATTCCGTCGGCCGGATTGTAGGGCAGCACGCGGCCGTAGGTCAGACGCAGCGTGAAGTTGGCGTCCGAAGCCCACGCTTTGGCAGGATTCTGCAACATCAGACCGGCCACATACTTACGGCTGCCCTCGGAGAGGCGGTCGTAGGCATCGCCCCGGGCATCCGACAACTCCTTGTAGAGCTCCCGCACCGAATTGGCCAGCACGACGGCCGGATCGGCCGCCACCTTTTCGGGCGAATAATCGTCGATCAACGCCATGACCCGCTCCTCCGAAGCGAAGATCGAATTGTCGTAGAGCCAATCGACATAAGCATCGGTGTCGCCGCCGAACTGCTTGTCCACGATCCCGGCATAGAACGACGGCAGCTTCGCCATGTTCTCGCGTGCGATTTGCAACATGCGCTTGGCCACCTTGCGGTCGGTCGGCGCATTGTAATCCTTGTACCACTTGGCCATCGCCTTGCGGGCATTTTCGGGCTCCTTGATTTCGGGCATGGGAGCCGACTGCCGCGTGAAGGAGAGTGCGGGCGTCAGCAACTCGATACCGCGCAGGAAAGCCTCGGAAAGGTACTGCAGGCCGGCCGAAGGAACCTCCAGCGTCTCGTAGGCACCGCGGATTTTAGACAAGGCATCCATATATCCCTCCTCGGGCAGCGTATGCTGCCGGGCCCAAGCCTGGAAAGCGGCCTCCTGCTCCTGCTTGCGCTCCTTGACGCGGAGTTTCTCGATGCCGCGCGACATGCCGATCGAATTCTTCCAGTAGTTGGACGAACCGGCGTACTTCGAAGCATACTGGATGCGCACCTTGTCGCTGGCCAGCATGTCTTCCCACAAGATGGCCTGGCGCTCGCCGCGGATGAAGATGCGCTGCGGATTGGAGATGCGCAGCATGTTGTCGATCTCGTAAGAAGTAGCATAGCGCTGCGTAGAACCGGGGAAGCCCATGATCATGGCGAAATCGCCCTCGTCGACGCCGTCGAGCGACACCTTCAGATATTTGTCGGCCTTATAGGGGCGGTTTTCGGGCGAATAGTCGGCCGGTTTGTTGTCGGGACCCGCATAGACGCGGAAAATCGAGAAATCGCCCGTATGTCGGGGCCACATCCAGTTGTCGGTGTCGCCGCCGAACTTGCCGATCGACTGGGGAGGAGTTCCCACCAGACGCACGTCGCGGAACTGCTCGACCACGAAAGCGAAAAACTGGTTGCCCTCGAAGAAAGGTTCGATCTGGATCTGCATGCCGGGATTCTCCTCGGAGAGCCGGTCGGCCAACGCCTTGATGTTCTCCGACGTGATTTCCTCGTACTCCTTCTGTCCGGCGATCGACGGCACGTTGCCGATGACCTCGGACGTAACGTCCATGATCTTGCGGATGAAACGCACGCTCAACCCGGGCGCCGGCAGCTCCTCGGCCTGCGACATGGCCCAGAAACCGTTCTTCAGGTAGTCGTGCTCGACGGACGAAAGAGCCTGGATCGACCCGAAGCCGCAGTGGTGGTTGGTGAACAGAAGTCCTTCGGGCGAGACGATCTCGCCCGTGCAACCGCCGCCGAAGATGACGATCGCATCCTTCAACGACGACTTGTTGATGCTGTAGATCTCCTCGGCGGAGAGTTTGCACCCGCGGTCCTTCATGTTTCTGATGTTCATTTTCTGAAGGTAGGGCAGCATCCACATACCCTCGTCGGCCAAGGCCGAAGCCGACACGCACAGTGCGGCGAAAAGCATAAAGAGTCTCTTCATGGTTCGGAAATATTTTTGAATCTTGTTTTTCGTTATCCCGTTCTTGCCGGAAGTCCGTCTGCGGACCGCCGGCTCGGAATGTACGGCCGGTCGGAATCCGGAAAAGACCGGCCCGCAACCCGCGCTTTCCATCGGTTCCGAATCTTACAACGGAATAGCGGGCCTTCCTATTATATTATCGGATCGCGATCATGTTCAATATGGAGCGCTCGGCCTTGCGGCGCACCTCCTCGTCGAGCACGATTTCGGGCGATTCGTTTTCCAGACACGCGATGATGTTTTCCAATGTCACCATCTTCATATAACGGCAATTGTTGCAGCCGCAACTCTCGTCGTCCGGTGGCGCCGGGATGAAATGCTTTTCAGGATAGCGCCGCTGCATCTCCGCCAGGATTCCGGCTTCCGTCACCACAATGAATTCTTGGGCGCCGCTCTTGCCGCAATAGTCGAGAATAGCCGCCGTGGAACCCACGAAATCGGCCGTCTCAACGATATAGGCCCGGCACTCGGGATGGGCCACCACCCGGGCCTCGGGATGCTCCCGCTTGAGAGCCAGCAGCCGTTCGAGCGAAAACTCCTCGTGAACATGGCAGGCACCGTCCCACAACACCATGTTTTCCCGGCCGGTCAGCTTCCGGATGTAGGAACCCAGGTTCCGGTCGGGAGCGAAGATGATCGGCTGCTCCTCGGGAATCGAGCGCACGACCTGCAGCGCGTTGGACGAAGTGCAGCAGACATCTGTCAAAGCCTTGACTTCCACCGTAGTATTGACATAGGAAACCACCTTGTGGCCCGGATATTTCGCCTTGAAAGCGGCCAATGCGGCGGCATCGCACGACTCGGCCAGCGAGCAGCCCGCCTCGCGACACGGGATCAGCACCTTCTTGTCGGGGCAGAGCACCTTGGCCGTCTCGGCCATGAAGTGGACACCGGCGAAAAGGATGATTTCGGCATCGACCGACTGCGCTTCGATCGCCAGCGCCAGCGAATCGCCGAGGAAGTCGGCTGCGCGCTGTACTTCGGGCAACGTATAGTAGTGCGCGAGAATCACCGCCTTTTTCTTGCGCTTCAGCTCTTCGATGCGATGACTTAACGCTTCCGTCTTATCGGCATTCATGTTTTTATTTTTTAATTTAATATATGAATTAATTAAATATAATGAATATATAATAGCTGTTCATGATGTTGACAACTCGGAGCTGTTTGCCTTTATCTACAATTTATTTTTTTATTGTTTATTACTTATGTTCATTTTTATCTGAAAATCAGATGGATGAAAAAGAAATAAATAGTTGTTGAAAACAGCTTTCAACAAATCGACAACTCAAAATTATTCACATTCCGACCTGTTTCCGGGGGTGTTCCGCTGCCGATAAAAAGGCAGAACTATTTTTGGAAAAAGCGGAATTTTGTATACGGGTTCTGCGGAAGCGGAAAACAAAATTCCGGAGCGTGAAGTTTTCAAGATTTATGAAAGAGTTATCGACCGTTCGGCAGCGGGTTTTTCAACTGCTTTTCATCACTTTTTCAACAATCCGTTCGGCGATGCCGCGATAGGATGCTTCCACCCGCGGATCGATGGCCGCGGCGGGGTGTCCCTCGTCGGAACCCTCCATGATGGAGCGTACGATGGGTATTTCGCCCAGGAAGTCCACGCCGTTTTCCTCGGCGAATTTCCGGGCTCCGCCTTTGCCGAAAAGATAGTAGCGGTTGTCGGGCAGTTCTTCGGGCGTGAACCAGGCCATGTTTTCGATGACGCCGGCCACCGGGATGTTCACATTGGGGTTGCGGAACATCTCCACGCCGCGCAGCACGTCGGCCACGGCCACCTGCTGGGGCGTCGAAACGATCACCGCCGAATCGATTTTGAGTTCGCCGATGATCGAAAGGTGGATGTCGCCCGTGCCCGGGGGCAGGTCGGCCAGCAGAAAGTCGAGCGTGCCCCAACGGGTCTGGTGGATCATCTGCTTGAGGGCGTTCACAGCCATGGCACCGCGCCACAGCAGGGCGTCGGTCGGTTTGATGAAGAAGCCGATCGACATCAGCGCTATGTCCATCGACCCGGCCGGAACGATGCGGTCCTGACCCTCTTCCTGCACGGCATCCGGCAGATAATCTTCCACACCGAACATCTTGGGTTGCGAGGGGCCGTAGATGTCGGCGTCGAGAATGCCTACCCGGAAGCCCATGTTTCGCAGTGCGACGGCCAGGTTGGCCGTCACGGTCGACTTGCCTACGCCGCCTTTGCCCGAAGCGACGGCGATTACGTGGGCGATGCCGCCCGTGGTGGTGGTCTCCTTGGGTTCGGGACGCGGCGGACGCCCGCCTTCCTTGATGGTCACAAGAATTTCAGCTTGCGGAAAGCGTTCTTTAAGAAGGGCCTCCGCCTGGTTTTTGATTTTCGTTGCAAAGGGGTCGCGTGTCTTCGCGAAGCGCAGTACCACGGTAGCTTTGTCGGGCGTCGCCGCGATGTGTTCGATGAAGCCGCACGTCACGATGTCTTCGCCGGTTTCGGGATGGACCACGGCGGCGAGCAGCCGTTTGATTTCGTTTTCCATGATTTGAGAGTCTTCTTCCGCATAGATAACCCGCCGATGGCAAGTCCGAACGCATTCGTGCTTTGCCGCGGCGAAGTTTATCTTCTGCAAAGATAGCGCATGTAGGAGGCAGTAGCAAATTTATTCGCCGTCGTACGATCTATCTTTTACAAAGGTAGCGTAAGCCGGGCGCAATGCCAAATTTATTTGGGCCGGGACCGATTTGTCGGTCGGATTCGGTGCCGGACGGCGGATCGGGCTCTGTTTTCATGCTGCACGTCGCCGCAATGTTGCCGATTATTGTTATCTTTGACTCCGTCTTGGATACTCCCGCCTCGGGAATGCTCAAATAAATTTGGTATTCCACTCGGCTTATTCGTATCTTTATTCAAATATAGATATGTACCGTATAAAAATCAGCCGATATTTTTGTTGTTTGTGGACGGGTCTGACCGTCGCGACGACCGCCACCGCTGCGGAACCCGATCTGAAACTGCATTACGACGCTCCGGCCCGGGTATGGGAGGAGGCTTTGCCGCTGGGCAACGGCCGGTTGGGCGCCATGGTCTTCGGCGATCCGCAGCACGAGCGGTTCCAGCTCAACGAGGAGACCGTCTGGGGCGGTTCGCCCTACAACAACACCAATCCCGCGGCCCGCGAGGCGCTGCCGGAGATCCGCCGCCTGATTTTCGAGGGCCGCAACCGCGAGGCGCAGGCGCTGTGCGGGCCCGCCATCTGTTCGCCGACCGGCGCCAACGGCATGCCCTATCAGACGGTGGGGTCGTTGTGCCTCGATTTCGACATTATCGGCGATTGCCACGACTATTATCGTGAGTTGGATATCGACAGAGCCGTGGCCACCACCCGTTTTTCGGCCGGGGGCGTCACCTATCTCCGCCAGGCGTTCGTCTCTTTCGATGAGCAGCTGTTGATCGTGCGGCTTACGGCCTCGAAACGGGGAAGCATTTCGTTTTCGGCCCGTTACGATACGCCTTTCACCTCCGGAGTCTCCCGTTTTTCGGCCGGCAGCGAACTTCGGCTCGACGGCCGGGCCGACGATCACGAGGGCATCGAGGGCAAGGTGCGTTTCACGGCCATCGCCCGCATCGAGTCCGCGGGCGGCAAGATCGCTGCGTCGGCCGACGGTTCCGTGCAGGTCCGCCATGCCGACGAGGTGATTCTGCGTGTGTCGATCGGCACCAATTTCCGCAACTACAAGGATGTTTCGGGCGATGCCGTGGCAACGGCACGCGCATATCTGGACCATGCGACGGCTTCGTTCCCTGCGTCGCTGCGCCGTCACGAAGCGTGCTATCGGCGTTATTTCCGCCGGGTTTCGCTCGACTTGGGCCGTACGCCGCAGGCCGACAAGCCCACCGATGTGCGGCTCGGCGAGTTCGCCGCCGAGTCCGATCCGCACCTGGCAGCGCTCTATTTCCAGTTCGGGCGTTATCTGCTCATCTGTTCTTCGCAGCCGGGCGGACAGGCGGCCAACCTGCAAGGTATCTGGAACGAGCGGCGCCATGCCCCGTGGGACGGGAAATACACCACCGACATCAACGTGGAGATGAACTACTGGCCTGCCGAGACCACCAACCTGGCCGAGATGCACGAGCCGTTCATCGACCTCGTCGCCCGTACCGCCGAGCAAGGCCGGGCTTCGGCGGCCATGTACGGCTGCCGGGGCTGGACGCTCCACCACAATACCGACATCTGGTGTTCGACCGGCGCCGTCGACGGACCCAAATACGGCATATGGCCCACCTGCAACGCCTGGTTCTGCCAGCATCTGTGGGACCGTTATCTCTTTTCCGGCGACAAACGGTATCTGGAGCAGGTCTATCCGCTGATGCGTGACGCCTGCCGGTTCTATTTCGATTTTCTGGTGACCGATCCCCGCTTCGGCTATCTCGTGGCGGCACCTTCCTACTCGCCCGAGAACGCTCCTCGGGTCGACGGCCGGCGCGACTTCGTGATCGTAGCCGGCGCTACGATGGACAACATGCTGCTGCACGATCTGTTCAGCAATACGTTGGAGGCTGCCGCGGTCGTGGGCGAAACGCCCGCTTTCGCCGACAGCCTGCGGTCGGTACTCGGACGCCTGGCTCCCATGCGGGTGGGGCGTTGGGGCCAGTTGCAGGAGTGGCTCGAAGACTGGGACGACCCGCAGGACCGCCACCGTCATACGTCGCATCTGTGGGGTCTCTATCCCGGACGGCAGATTACCGATGCTTCGCCGGCGCTGATGGAAGCGGCCCGCACTACGCTGCACGGCCGCGGCGACCACTCGACGGGATGGTCCATGGGGTGGAAAGTCTGTCTCTGGGCCCGGCTGCTCGACGGCAATCATGCCGCCGGGTTGATTGCCGAACAGCTGCGTCCCGCCACCGATGCGCGCGGTCAGAACGGCGGCACCTATCCCAACCTTTTCGACGCCCATCCGCCGTTCCAGATCGACGGCAATTTCGGTTGTACGGCCGGCATCGCCGAGATGCTGGTGCAGAGCCATGCCGGAGCGGTGCACCTCTTGCCGGCCTTGCCCGATGCGTGGGCGCAGGGTTCGGTCGGGGGGCTGCGGTGCCGGGGCGGTTTCGTGCTGGACAACATGACCTGGTGCGACGGCCGTCTCCGCAGTGCCGTGCTGACGTCGACTTCGGGCGGTGTGCTGCGTATCCGCTCGTCCGTGCCGCTGAGTCTGGGCGGCAAGCGGTTGCAGCCGGTAGCGGGCGACAGCGAATCTCCCAATCCGTTGTTGAGGGCGCAGGCCGTGGCCTTGCCGCTGATCTCCCCGGAGGCTCCCCGCTGCACGGCGGAGCACCGACCGGCAGATCGGTTTTACGACGTGCCTACCGTTGCCGGCCGATCCTATCGCTTCGACAGCATCGAAGAGTGACGGAGTTTCTGTCCGCTTTGTCCGTTCCGCCGCGGCCGGAAAAAAGCTTGCCGGACTTCAGAGCGGTTCGCGCACCCACGGCGTTGGCAGGCTGCGGCTCCGGAAACCGTAAGCGCTTCGGTGCGCGAATGCTGCGGATTCGGAGAAGATATCATTTCTCATCTATATACTTTGATGTACCGGCGTCCTTGGCCGGCATGCTGAATCCGTCCGCTGCAACTCGCGGCTTTGGCTGCGTATTCAAGTTCCGACCCACCCCCGAACCCCCGCCTCAGGCAGGGGGCTTCTGACGGAAATCCGAAAGAAACGAAATTACAGCATTGTTGGTACGACAAGGTATATAATCGTGTATCATTTTATCGAAAAACGATAAATTTTATTTGTTTTTCGTAAAATCTCACTATCTTTGTCTTACCGAAAGGATTTTACGCCGATTCGCGCGGTTGCGGATCAGCTGCGGAGCACGAAACAAACGAATGCTTTAATATAATAGGTATCATGAACTTTTTCAAAACATTTCTCGCATGCGTCCTCGCGTTTTTCGTGGGTTCGTTCATCTCTTCGTTCATGTGGTTCTTCATGGTGATCGTCATGGCGCTCTCCATGGACACCAACACCGTCTCCGTGCGCGACGGTTCGATTCTCAAGATCGACCTCAGCGAGCAGATCGTCGATTCGCCCGCTTCCGATCCTTTGGCCGACTTCGATTTCCTCTCCATGCAGTCGACCAGAAAGCTCCCGCTCATGAAGGCCCTGCGCGCCATCGAGGCTGCCAAAGACGACAAGCGCATCGAAGGCATCTACCTGCGCATGAACGGCGGCGGGGGAGTCGAGGGTTCGGCCCTGCTCGAAGAGCTGCGCGAGGGAATCGTCGATTTCAAGCAGAGCGGCAAGTTCGTCGTTGCCTACGACGAGGTCTATTCCCAGGGCCGCTACTATCTTGCTTCGGCCGCCGACAGCATCTACCTCCAGCCCCAGGGCGGAATGGACTGGATGGGTCTCTCGTCCAACGTCATGTTCTTCAAGGGGTTGTTCGACAAGCTCGATGTCCGGGCCGAGGTTTTCCGCCCCACGGCATGCCGCTACAAATCGGCCGTCGAGCCCTACATCCTCGACAAGATGTCGTCCGCCAACCGCGAACAGATGCAGCAGCTCGTCAATTCGTTGTGGAAAACCATCGCCGGCAGCGTTGCCGAGTCGCGCGGCATCGAGCTCGCCGAGCTGAACCGTCTCGCCGACAACCTCGCGGTCACGTTGCCCGAGGAGGCGTTGGAGAAGCATTTCGTCGACGGACTGCTCTATGAGGATCAGATGGACGATGTGTTCGCCTCGCTGGGCGTCGAGGCCGGCAAGGACGGCGACTTCCGGTTCGTGTCGTTGGGCGACTATGCTTCGCAGCTCTCCGCTTCCGGCAGCTCGTCCGCTTCCAAGATCGCCATTGTCTATGCCGAAGGCGAGATCGTCGACGGCGAGGCATCCGCCGGCTCGATCGGGGGCAATTCGCTGGCCCGCGAACTCGCCGAGGTCCGCGAGGACGACTCCATCGAGGCTGTCGTGCTGCGTGTCAATTCGCCCGGCGGCAGCGCCCTGGCTTCCGACGTCATCTGGCGCGAGATGGAGCTTCTGAAAGCCGAAAAGCCCGTCGTCGTTTCGATGGGTTCCTATGCGGCCAGCGGCGGCTACTACATCTCGGCTCCGGCCGATGTTATCGTCGCCGACCGGATGACCCTCACCGGTTCGATCGGGGTCTTCGGCATGTTCCTCGATTACAGCGGTGCCCTGAAGAACAAGCTCGGCATCACCGTCGACGGCGTGCAGTCCAATGCTTCGGCCGGCATGGGCGAATTCAAGCCGCTCACTCCTGCCGAGCGCGCATGTATCATGCGCGGCGTCGACAAGGTCTACGATACCTTTACGTCCTATGTCGCCAAGGGCCGCAACCTGCCGATCGAAAAGGTGCTCGACATCGCCGGCGGCCGCGTATGGTCGGGCGAGGATGCCCTCGGCATCGGACTTATCGACACCTACGGCGGTCTGAAGACGGCCATTGCCGTCGCTGCCGACAAAGCCGGGTTGGGCGAGGAGTACCGTGTCGTGGAGAAGATCCGGCAGCCTACGGGTTTCGCCGCTTTCATCGCCGCACTCGATGCCAAGGTGCGGGCCGCGGTCGCCGCTTCGGGTGCGGGCATCGCAGTCGAGGATTACGGCCGTATCCGCAAGGCTTTGGGCCGGCAGGGCATCGTCATGTATTCGCCCTACTGCGTCGAATTGCAGTAGGCTCCGGCAGACACCGGATTCCGAATCATTTGCGGGGCGTTTCCTTTCGGAGGGAGCGCTCCGTTCGTTTTCGGATTGGGCGGAAAGCCGGAAAAAAGCGAATGACAAAATGTTTGTTCGGAGCCCGGCTTATTCGTACATTACCGTCGCTTTGCTCCGGTTTAGGCAGGCTTCGGTTCGGCAATGCACGAATTCGGATTCGGCATTGCGCTCACCTTGCACTGCCTTTGGCTTCGCCCAAGATACTCCCGCTCGGCAAAACAAGCAAGCTTGCTTTTGCTCTCGCTTATTCGTACATTGGGTTCGCCCAAGATACTCCGTCTCGGCAGAACCAAACCTTTGGTTTGCTTCTGCTCTCGACTTTTCGTATCTTTGACTCCGTCTTAGATACTCCCGCCTCGGGAATGCTCAAATAAATTTGGCATTCCACTCGGCTTATTCGTACACTGGCTTCGCCGAAGATACTCCCGCTCGGCAAAACAAGCAAGCTTGCTTTTGCCCTCGCTTATTCGTATCTTTGCCCTATGGCAACAATCAGACTGACCAAAGAATTCTCGTTCGAAACGGCCCACGCGCTCGACGGCTACGACGGTCCGTGCCGCGAGATACACGGCCACTCCTACCGACTTTTCGTTACGGTAAAGGGGCGTCCCTCCACCGAGCCCGCCGACCCCAAGTGCGGCATGGTGATGGATTTCGGCCTTTTGAAACGCATCGTCGGCGAGGAGATCGTCGCGCGGCTCGACCACGCCCTTGTTTTGCGCGCCACGCCGGGCAACCGGACCTTGCGCGAGACTCTCGCCCGGCAGTTTTCCAACATCGTGGAGGTCGACTACCAGCCCACGTGCGAAAACATGCTCGACGACTTCGCGCGGCGCATCGCCGCCCGTCTGCCGCAGGGGGTCGAGCTCTGGTCGCTGCGTCTCCACGAGACGGCCACCTCCTTCGCCGAATGGTTCGCCGAAGACAACCGCGGGTCGGGCCGATAGAGAGCCTGCCGCAATTTCCCCGCACCTCCGAAAAAATGAAAAAACTCTTTCTGGTCGACGCCTATGCGTTGATGTTCAAGTACTACTACGCCTTTCTGGGGCGCCCCATGCGCAACCGCACGGGCATGAACACCTCCGTGGTGTTCGGTTTCGTGAAGTTCCTGCGCGACATTCTCAAGCGCGAGCACCCCGATCTGCTGGGTGTCGCTTTCGACCCCAAGGGAGGCAGTTTCCGGCGCGAAATCTTCACCGACTACAAGGCCAACCGGGCCGAGACGCCCGAAGACATCATCCTCTCGGTGCCCTACGTCAAACGGGTGCTGGAGGCGATGTGCATCCCCGTTCTGGAGGTTGCCGGCTACGAAGCCGACGACGTTATCGGCACCCTCTCGCAGAAAGGTGCCGCGGCCGGCTACGAGGTCTTCATGGTGACGCCCGACAAGGACTACGGTCAGCTCGTGCGCGACAACTGCAAGATATACAAGCAGAAAGGCACCGACGGCATCGAAATCGTCGACTGCGAGGCCATCCGCGAAAAATACGGCATCGACGACCCGGTGCTCGTACGCGACATTCTCGCCCTGTGGGGCGACGCCTCGGACAACATCCCCGGTGTGCCCGGCATCGGCGAAAAGAGCGCCTGCAAGCTGGTCCGGGAGTGGGGCACGGTCGAAAACATCCTCGACAACGCGGACAAGATACCCGGCAAGCAGGGCGAGAAGATCGCCGCCTGGGGCGACAAACTGCGCCTGGCCAAGCGGCTGACGACCATCTGCCTCGATGTGCCCATCGAGTTCCGCGAGGAGGAGCTGACCATGTGCGAACCCCATCTCGACGATCTGCGGGCCTTGTTCGCCGAGCTCGATTTCAAACTCTTCCTCAACGACCTGACCAACCTTGCGCCGGCCGATCCGCTCACCGATGTTCCCCGGCAGGAGGCGCAGCGGCAGCTGGCCGAAATGGCGCGCGCCAAGTCGGCGGCGGCCAAAAAGGCGGCTCTGGCAGGCCAGGGCGATCTCTTCGGCGGCCCGACGGAACCCGCTCCGACGACGGTCGAAATGCTCGTGCCGGTCGAACCCGAAGTGCCGCAGTTCCGCACGGCACTCGACACGCCCCATGTTTATACGCTCGTCGAGACGGCCGACCATCTGCGCGAGGTGGTGGCCGAGGTGGCGAAGTATCCCGAATTCTGTTTCGATACCGAGACTACGGGTCTCGACATCTTCACCGACCGCATCGTGGGGCTCTCGCTTGCCGTCAAACCCCATGAAGCATGGTACGTCTCCTTCACGGAGGAGTGTACGGCCGAGTTCGCCGCCATCGTCAAGCCGCTGTTCGAGAACGGGAAGATCGCCAAGATCGGTCAGAACATCAAGTTCGACTGGATGGTGCTGCGGCGCCTGGGCATCGTGGTGCGGGGCCGCAAGTACGACACCATGATCCTCCACTACCTGCTCGACCCCGAGTCGCGCCACGGCATGAACGCCCTGTCGGAGCGCTATCTGGAGTACCGGCCCATCGAGATCGAAACGCTCATCGGCAAGGGCTCCAAGCAGCTCACGATGGACCTGGTGAACATCGAGCGCGTCAAGGAGTATGCCGCCGAGGACGCCGACGTGACCCTGCAGCTCAAGCACAAGCTCTTTCCGATGATCGAAGAGATGGGGCTCACGCAGCTCTATTTCGAGGTCGAGGAGCCGATGATCGAGGTGCTGGCCGACATCGAGATGGCCGGCGTGCGCATCGACACCCCGGCGCTGGAGGAGTTCGGCGTGGAGCTGAGCCGGCGTCTGGCCGAGCTGGAGAACGAGATACGCACCGAAGCGGGCGAAGCGTCGCTCAACATCAATTCGGCGCGGCAGCTGGGCGAGGTGCTTTTCGGCAAGATGCGCATCGCCGAGAAACCCAAGATGACGCGCACCAAGCAGTTCTGTACCGACGAGGAGTATCTTCAGACGTTCGCGCGCAAACACCGCATCGTCGATCTGATCCTCGAATACCGCGGTGTCAAGAAACTGCTTTCTACCTATGTCGAGGCGCTGCCCCAGCTGGTCAACCGTGTCACGGGGCGCATCCACACCTCGTTCAACCAGGCCGTCACGGCCACCGGGCGTCTCTCGTCGGCCAATCCCAACCTGCAGAACATTCCGGTGCGCGAGGAGATGGGCCGCCGCATCCGCAAGGCCTTCATCCCGACGGACAGCGATCATGTGCTGCTCTCGGCCGACTACAGCCAGGTGGAGCTGCGTCTGATGGCCCATCTGGCGGACGACGAGTCGCTTATTTCGGCTTTCGAGCACGGCGAGGACATCCATGCCGCCACGGCCGCCCGTCTTTTCGGCAAGACGCTCGACGAGGTGACCCCCGAGGAGCGCCGCCGCGCCAAGACGGCCAATTTCGGCATCATCTACGGCATTTCGGCTTTCGGTCTGAGCCAGCGGCTCGAAATCCCCCGCAAGGAGGCCAAGGAGATCATCGAGGGTTACTTCGCTTCGTATCCCAAGGTGCACGAATACATGGAACGGGTCGTCGAAAAAGCCAAGGAGGAGGGTTTCGTTTCCACCATCCTGGGCCGCCGCCGCTACCTCAACGACATTGCGTCGCACAATGCTGTGGCCCGCGGTCTGGCCGAGCGCAACGCCGTCAACGCGCCGATCCAGGGTTCGGCCGCCGACATCATGAAGATCGCCATGATCGAAGTGCACCGCCGGTTCGCCGCCGAGGGCATCCGTTCGCGCGTCATCCTGCAGGTGCACGACGAACTGGTCGTCGACACGCTCCGCTCCGAGCAGGAGCAGGTGGTGCGCATCGTCACCGAGAGCATGGAGCACGCCGCCGACCTCCGGGTGCGCCTCCTGGTCGACTACGGCATCGGCAACAACTGGCTCGAAGCACACTGAGTATAAAGTGAAAAGTATAAGGTGAAAGGTGAAAAGCGAAAGGGATTTTTACAAGCATCATCCATGTTTCTCCGTAGCGATACTCCTTGTCGGCAAGACTTGCCGGCCGGTGCCGAAACAGACTTCATGATAGCCTGCGGCGGCTTCCATTCTCACTTGCTCGCAAGGTTTACCTTTAACTTTTCACCTCTCACCTTTCACCTTTCACCTCCCAACAAGATGTCCCGCCAACTGACCCTCATCCTCACGCCCCGCGAAGCGGCCGACGCGAAGACCTATACCACGCTCGCGGCCCGGCGCATGGGTGTCTCCGAGCGCGACATCGCCCTGGTGCGGGTCGTCAAACGCTCGATCGACGCACGAAGGGGTGCGCCCAAGGTCAACCTTACGCTCGAAATCTACGTGGACGGCGAACCCGAACCGGCCCCCGTCCGGTTCGACTACCCCTCGGTCGCGGGCCGTACGCCCGTGGTTATCGTGGGTGCCGGACCTGCCGGACTGTTCGCTGCTCTGCGGCTGATCGAGCTGGGCCTGCGCCCCGTGCTGCTGGAGCGCGGCCGCGACGTTTCGGCCCGCAAGGTCGACATTGCGCAGATCAACCGCAACGGACGCGTCGACCCCGATTCCAACTACGCTTTCGGCGAGGGCGGCGCCGGCACTTTTTCCGACGGCAAGCTCTTCACCCGCAGCAAGAAGCGCGGCGACTACAACAAGGCGCTGCAAACGCTGGTTTTCCACGGCGCCACGCCCGAGATCCTCTACGAGGCCCATCCGCACATCGGCACCGACAAACTCCCGGGTATCATCCGCAACATCCGCCGCACGATCGTCGATGCCGGCGGCGAAGTGCTTTTCGGCCGCCGCGTCACCGGTCTGGAGATCAAGGGCGACCGCATCGTCGGCGTACGGTGCGGCGACGAACCGATCGAGGGTGCCGCCGTGGTGCTGGCAACGGGCCATTCGGCCCGCGACATCTACGAGCTGCTGCATCGTTGCGGCGTGGAGATCGAGGCCAAGCCGTTCGCCATGGGCGTGCGCATCGAGCATCCGCAGGCGCTTATCGACTCGATCCAGTATCGTTGCGAACGGCGCGGCGACTATCTTCCCGCGGCCTCCTATTCGCTTGTCAGCCAGGAGGGCGGACGCGGCGTCTACTCGTTCTGCATGTGTCCCGGCGGCTTCATCGTACCGGCCATGACCGACGCCGCGCAGTCGGTGGTCAACGGCATGTCGCCCAGCGGCCGGAGTTCGCCCTATGCCAATTCGGGCATCGTGACCGAGGTGCGGCCGGCCGATTTCGAACATCTGCGCGCCGAGTGGGGCGAGCTGGCCGGTCTGAAGTTCCAGCAGCAGTTCGAGGAGCTTGCGCGGCAGAACGGCGGCGAGCATCAGATCGCCCCGGCACAGCGCGTCGCCGACTTCGTGGCCGGCCGGGCCAGCGCCACGCTTCCGGCCACGTCCTACATTCCGGGCATCGCTCCCTCGCGGCTCGACCGCTGGATGCCGGCGTTCATCGCCGACGGCCTGCGTGCCGGGCTGGCTACCTTCGGGCGCCGCATGCGGGGCTTCGTCACGTCGGACGCCGTGGTTGTGGGCGTCGAGTCGCGCACATCGTCGCCCGTGCGCGTGCCGCGCGATCCGCAGACGCTCATGCACCCGCGTGTCGCCGGACTTTTCCCCTCGGGCGAGGGGGCCGGTTACGCCGGCGGCATCATCTCCGCCGCCCTCGACGGCGAACGCATCGCCGAAGCCATCAGAAACTACATTCGCTGAACAATATGCAACCCAAAGTCAGTGTCATCGTTCCGGTCTACAACGTCGAATGCCATGTCGGGGCCTGCCTGGAATCGCTTCACCATTGCGCAAAAAAGAGATGATTATGGATGCTCGTTTTCCGATATTTCAGATTTTCGCCTCCGCGACATGGGGCGGCGGCGAGCAGTTCGTCGCCGATCTTTCGCGCCGTCTGCTGGACGACGGCCGTCCGGTGGTTTTCGTCTCGCGCCGCAGCCGAGCAATCGCCGAGCATACGGCCGACATCGGTGCCCCGCTTCACTGCTTGCCGCTCAAGGGGATGCCCGATTTGGTGTCTGCGCTGTTGCTGGCCCGACTGCTATTGCGCTATCGGCCCGAAACAATCCATGTCCACCACTTCAAAGATGCCTTCACGGCGCTTTATGCGCGGGCTCTTGTCCGGCTTTTCGGCTTTCGGCCGCAGATCGTTCTCACTCGCCATCTTGTCCGTCCGGCCAAAAGCGGGCGGCTCCACCGGTGGATGTACCGGCGGCTCGACCGGGTGGCGTTCGTTTCGGAGCTGGCCCGGCGTGAGTTCTTTTCGTCGGGCCCGGTACTCGATCGGAGCCGGACCACCGTCATCCCCAACAGTTCGCCTGCCGCCCGTACGGAGGGCGAAGCTCCCGACCTGCGGGAACGTTACGGTTTGACACCCGAGATGCCGGTGTTGCTTTTCTGCGGACGGCTGGCTCCGGAAAAAGGGTGCGACGTACTGCTTCGGGCTTGTGCCCGGCTCGGGGAGGAGCGGCTTTTTGCGTTGTTCTTTGCCGGTGCGGCTGCCGATACGGGATACCTTGCCGCACTGCGTGCGCAGGCCGCTGCGCTGCCGTCCGGAATGCGGATCGAATTTCTCGGTTTCGTGCAGCAGGTCGGCGCGCTGCTCGCCCAAGCCGATATTTGCGTGCAGCCATCCGTGGTGGCCGAAGCGGGAAGTCTGACCGTCATCGAAGCGATGCAGGCCGGTTGTGCCGTGGTGGCGTCGGACAACGGTTCGCAACCCGAGTATGTCGAGGCTGGAAGTACCGGGCTGCTCGTGCCGCCCGGCGATGAAGAGGCGCTTGCCGATGCTCTGGCCCGGCTTATGGACGATATATCACTGCGCCGGACGATGGGCAAAGCGGCCCGCCGCCGTTTCGACGAAGAGTTTTCCTACGAACGTTTCTATGCCAAATACCTTGCGCTCTATGATGAATGAACCTCTTGTAATCGCTTACGATGCCAAGCGCATCACGCATAACGCCACGGGTCTGGGAAACTACGGGCGCATGATGGTGGAGGCACTGGTGCGTTTCGCACCGCAGAACCGCTATCTGCTTTGCTCGCCCGATCCTGGACGGACCGACTTGCGCGAACGTCTGCCGCGGGTGGAACAAATCGAATTTCTCTTTCCGAATCCGCCGCGCCGCGGGTTGGGCAAAGCGCTGTGGCGTTCGTTCGGCATCCGGCGCGAACTGCCTCCGGAAACGGCCCTTTTCCACGGTTTGGCGGCCGAACTTCCGTGCGGATTGCGCAAGGCGGGCGTGAAGTCGGTCGTGACGATTCACGATCTGATCTTCCTCCGTTATCCGGCCTATTACAAATGGATCGACCGCAAGATTTATACTTATAAATACAAAAAAGCCTGTCGCGAAGCCGACCGTGTCATCGCTATCAGCGAAGCGACCAAGCGCGACATCGTGAAGTTCTTCGGCATTGCGCCTGAAAAAATCGACGTAGTTTATCAGGGCTGCGACGAGCAGTTCAAACGCGAGGTTCCGCAGACCGCGCTGCAGTCCGTGCGGGCAAAATACGCGTTGCCGCAGCACTATGTATTGACGGTGGGCAGCATCGAGCAGCGCAAAAACTTGCTGCTTGTTGTGCAGGCGGCGGCCCGGATGGCGGAACCGCCCCATATTGTGGCCGTTGGCCGGCGCACGCCTTACACGGCGCTCGTAGAACGCTACGCCGTCGAGCATGGGCTTTCGGAGCGGCTGCACATCCATGACAAGGTGGAGTTTGCAGACCTGCCGGCAGTCTATCGCATGGCCGACGCGTTCGTCTATCCTTCGCGTTTCGAAGGGTTCGGCATTCCGATGATCGAGGCGGCCTGCTGCGGCGTGCCGACCGTCGGAGCCACGGGCTCGTGTCTTGAAGAAGCGGGCGGACCCGGTGCGGCCTATGTCGACCCTGACGATCCGCAGGCGTTGGCCGACCGGTTGACGGAAATCCTCTCCGACGAATCGCTGCGCCGCCGCATGGTCGACGCGGGCCGCGAATATGTCGCCCGTTTCGAACCCGAACGAATCACGGCCGACCTGCTGCGGGTTTATCAACGCGTGCTGACTTCCGAATAAATTGCGGCCATGAAAATCACTGCCATCCCCGGAAAAATATGCCGCGAACTGGCCCATGCCTACGAAGGGCTGGGCCGGCTGGTCATGCGGCCGCTCTTCGCCGCATGCGGCAGAAACGCGGTGTTCTTTCCTGCGTCGTCCCATTTCAGCTACAAGCATGTTTCGCTCGGGAACAATGTCTATATTGGTCCGGGAGCCTTCATGCTGGCCCATCTGAGTTGCATCCGCATCGGCAGCAACACGGCTATCGGGCCCCATGTCACGATCATCGGGGGCGACCACCGTTTCGATCAGGTGGGACGTACCGTCAACGGATTTCCTCCGCCCGACAAACTGCCGGAAAACGACCTCGACGTGGAGATCGGCGATGATGTTTGGATCGGCTGCAATGTGACGATTCTCAAAGGGGTGACCGTTGCGCGCGGTACGGTGGTGGCGGCCGGGGCGGTGGTGACGAAGAGCTTTCCGCCCTATTCGATTTTGGGCGGCGTGCCGGCCCGGGTCATCGGGCGCCGTTTCACCGACGAACAGATCGCCCGGCACGAACGGGTTCAGTATGATGGTAATTAATTGGTTTCCATCATGTTGATATTCTTGATGAAGCGGTTTCGGAATAGCGTATATTAAATTTTATCAAAAAAATTTGAAAAAATTTTAATAAAAACTTGCGCGGTACGATTTTTCGCCTTATCTTTGCAGTGAAGTTTTAAGGTTCATTTAGGTTAGTAGTTTTAGGTTGGTTGAGGAGATCGGCAGGTTGTAACGGAAATCCGTTACTAAGACTTCGAGGGCGGTGCTCGTCCGAAAAGTCGAATACCTCCGATTGACCCTCGTTTTTCGACGGGGTGGTTCCCGAAGAAAAAAAGGTCCGAGTCTCGTGAGACTCAGGACCTTTTTTGTTGTCCGTACCCTGTGCCGGCAGGGCGGTGCGGCGGTTGCCGCTGCGGTTTACAACGCTTCCAGTTCCTTGCGGCCGATCTCCACCTCGACGGCGCCGGTGGCGTAGCAGGCGATCTCGTAGGGATTGTAGATGAAGACCGCACCGTCGGGCGTGATCTTGAAGTTGTCCGTCACGAAGAACATGTCGGGGAAGAATCCCTGTTCCGAGAGCCCCTCGTCGTCGGAGACATCGTATTTCTCGTAGAGCTTCTGCCGGATCAGTTGGCCCAGGGCCTCCATCTTGTCCTCGCCGAAGAAGTCGCCGGCCGTGTATTCGAAGCCGCTGGCGATCGAATAGAGGTGGTATTCGGTCGAATAGTTGCCGTGGGCGCCGCCCATGTAGTCCGAGCGGTAGATCGAGTAGCAGAGCAGCGAATCGATCACGTAGCCCTCGCTCTCGGTCGAAGTGTCGTACTCCATGTCGTGCACCGACGTATAGTCGGGGTCGCCGATCCGCAGTTCCTTGGCGAGCTGTGCGAGCGATTCGTCCATGCCCTTTTCGGCCGGACCCTCGAAATCCTCCAGATGGAAGAAGTAGTTCGTATTGCTCTGCTCGATGATGCGCAGGGCCTCCGACTTGTCCGCATTGGCGATCGAGGCGAAACGGTATTCCACCTGGCACGTGCCCAGCGGATGGTTCAGCAGCGTGTCCAGGGTCAGTTGTTCGAAGCGGGGTTTCACGGGGCCGTTGCAGGCCGTCAGCGCTCCGGCCGCGAGAATCGTCAGGAGAATGCGGGTCGTTTTCATGGTTGCGAATGTGTGTATGGGTGCATCGTGTGTTTGCGTTTTCGGGGCTCGTGCGCCGGTATCTGCGGCCGGCCGGTCTGCTGCGGGGTGCGTCGCTTGATCCCGGATTTTCCGTCCGTCACGCCGGCGATTCGTACCTGCCGTGCGACTTTACGGCGCAGCCCCGGCGTCCGCATGTCGGACTGCGGTGTCCGGACAAGAGACCGTTTCCTTATGTAAATATAGGCAAAAAGCGGGGAAAAAGGGTCGGTTGCAGAATTTTTTTGCAGTTTTAACCGATTTTTTTTGCAGATTCGCCAAAACTGCCCTATCTTTGCACCACAAAACTTACTTGGTGGATTCATCTAAGGGTTAGGATACATGCCTCTCACGCATGACATAGGGGTTCGAATCCCCTATCCACTACAGGCAGCCGACGGAATACGGAAGTATGACCGTCGGTTTTTGCAAAGCGGTGGGGGGATGAGAACCCCGGGTTCGGACGAACGGAGCAGCGAGGGCAGAGCGGACGAAGTTCGTTTTGCCGAGTCGCGACGTTCAAAGGCAAGCGAAGCGCCGCCAATCCCCTATCCACTACTCGAAACCTCGCAATTACTTATCAGTCAGTAATTTGCGAGGTTTTTTGCAGAACGGCCGGGACAGAAGCGGGACAAAATTTTCACCGTTTTTGCTTGGATTTATGTCTTGAAAATCAACGTTCTACATTTTTGCCACGCCCGACACCGTGTGCGAAAATGTAAAAAAATGTTGCCTGTCAAAACCGCGCGAAATAAAGCGCTGGACGAAATTCTATCCACTGCGAGCGGTCCGGTCATAATCGATATGACCGGATTTTTATATGCTTTCCTTGAAATCCCTCTTTGTCGATTCTCTATTCGCTCGGTCGCGTAGCTGGGTTCGGCCCGCAATGTGCGCCGAGGCTTGCTATGAGCAGTGTTTTGTGCCGGATTCAGGGACACGCTTTGCTGCGTACGCCGGGCGTGCCGGGTCGTTGCGGACTTCCGCCGGGGAAGACTGCGGTCCGAGCGGTTCTGCGAGTGGTCCCAAAACGATCAAGGCATCTGGTTGCGACGGGTTCGGGTTGCGAAGCGTGCCGATTGGATCAAGGCGCGAAAGTCTGTTTGGATAGGGACTTGCATCCGGTCCGCCGAACTGCGGGGAAAACAAAAACGAGGAGAACATGTTCTCCCCGTTTTTTGTTGAAGACCGGAAAAGGCTTATTTTTCGAAGCCTTTGCCGATGGCCAGGAAGTCGTCGGCCTTGAGGGCGGCACCGCCGATCAGACCGCCGTCGACGTCCTCCTTGGCGAAGATTTCGGCCGCGTTCGACGGTTTGCACGAACCGCCGTAGAGGATGGCGCACTCGTCGGCTGCGGCGCCGAACTTGGCGGCCAGCACCTTGCGGATGTGGGCGTGGATCTCCTGTGCCTGGTCGGCCGTGGCGGTCTTGCCCGTACCGATGGCCCATACGGGCTCGTAGGCGATGACCAGGTTCTTGAACTGCTCGGCCGAGAGGTTGTAGACGACCTCCTCGATCTGCTGTTTCACCACGTCGAAGTGCTTGCCTGCCTCGCGCTCGTCGAGGTTCTCGCCCACGCAGTAGATCGGGGTGAGGTTGTTGGCGTAGGCCTGCTCCATCTTCTTGTTGAGGGTCGCGGAGGTCTCGCCGTAGTACTGGCGGCGCTCCGAGTGGCCCAAGATCACATACTTGCAGCCCAGCGCCGCGATCATCGAGGCTGCCACTTCGCCCGTGTAGGCGCCTTTGGCTTCGGCGGCGCAGTCCTGCGCGCCCAGCGCGATGTCCGAGCCCTTGAGCGCTTCGGCCACCATCGAGAGATGGGTGAACGGCGGGCAGACGATGAAGTCTACGCACCTGCACACTTCGCCGCGGCCTGCGACGACACCCTTGGCCAGTTCCACACCTTCGGCCGGAAGCGTGTTCATCTTCCAGTTGCCGGCTACGATTTTCTTTCTCATGTTCGGTTTGTTTTTATAGGTTATGTTGTATACGATTGCAATCAGCAGCACCCATGCGAGCAGGAGGAGCAGTTTCAGCATAAACCGCTTGCCGGGATGCCCTGCATCGTCCGCGAGCGGAAGGAGCGGCCCCGCGAGAAGGGGTACGGCATAGGTCCATAACAGCATCCGGTTCCGGCGCTTCGGTGTCATTCGGGGCAGCACCCGCCGCAACGACAGCCACCAGACGAAAATCAGGAGAGCCGCAGCGAGCGCCATCCACACCGTGCCGAGCGTCGCACCGTCGATCGTGGGCATAGGCTACTCCTCGCACCACTTCTTGACCTCCTCCATCGAGGGGGCTTTCAGACCGAGTTTGTTCTTCTTGTTGAACCCGCAGAGGTCGTTGAAGAACTTGCCCGCCGAGAGCTTGCGCAGCGAATCGACCGTCAGATAGCCCATTTTCTGGATGACGGGCACCCATTCCTCGGGCACGCCGATTTCGATGTACTTCTCGGCCGGGTCGCTGACGGCTTTCTTTTCGGGACGCATCTGCGGGAAGAACAGCACGTCCTGGATCGACGTCTGGCCCGTCATGAACATCGTCAGACGGTCGATGCCGATACCCATGCCCGAGCACGAGGGCATGCCGTACTCCAGCGCGCGGACGAAGTCCATGTCGATGAACATCGCTTCGTCGTCGCCCTTTTCCGAGAGGCGCAGCTGCTCCTGGAAGCGTTCGAGCTGGTCGATCGGGTCGTTCAGCTCGGAGTAGGCGTTGCAGAGCTCCTTGCCGTTGACGAAGAGTTCGAAGCGCTCGGTCAGATCGGGGTTTTCGCGGTGACGCTTGCAGAGGGGCGACATTTCGATGGGGTAGTCGGTCACGAACGTAGGCTGGATGAGCTCCTCCTCGCAGTATTGGCCGAAGATGGCGTCGATGAGCTTGCCTTTGCCCATCGTGTCGTCGATCTCGACGTTGAGCCGCTTGCAGGCTTCGCGCAGCTGTTCTTCGCTCTGGCCCGTGATGTCGTAGCCGGTCTTCTCGCGGATGAGGTCGGTCATCGTCACACGGCGGAACGGCGCCTTGAACGACACGGCCTTGCCGTCGACGGAGAGTTCCGTGGTGCCGTTGGTGGCCATAGCCACCCGTTCGAGCATCTGTTCGGTGAACTCCATCATCCACAGGTAGTCCTTGTAGGCCACATAAATCTCCATGCACGTGAACTCGGGGTTGTGCGTGCGGTCCATGCCCTCGTTGCGGAAGTTCTTGCCGAATTCGTAGACGCCGTCGAAGCCCCCGACAATCAGCTTTTTAAGGTAGAGCTCGGTGGCGATGCGCAGGTAGAGGTCGATGTCCAGCGAGTTGTGGTGCGTGATGAACGGCCGGGCCGACGCTCCGCCCGGAATGGGCTGGAGGATGGGCGTTTCGACCTCGATGTAGCCGCGTTCGTTGAAGAAGTCGCGCATCGTGGCCATGATTTTGGCCCGCTTGACAAACGTGTCCTTGACCTGCGGATTGACGATCAGGTCGAGGTAGCGCTGGCGGTAGCGGATTTCGGGGTCGGTGAAGGCGTCGAACGTCTTGCCGTCCTTCTCCTTGACCACCGGCAGCGGCCGCACCGACTTCGACAGCACGGTGAACTTCCGGCAGTGGACCGACAATTCGCCCGTGTTGGTGCGGAAGGCGAAGCCCTCGACACCCACGAAGTCGCCGATGTCGAGCAGTTTCTTGAAAACGGTGTTGTAGAGCGTCGGATCGCCTTCGGGGCAGATGTCGTCGCGGCGGATGTAGACCTGGATGCGGCCCGTGTGGTCCTGCAGCTCGAAGAACGACGCGCTGCCCATGATGCGGCGCGACATGATGCGGCCCGCGATGCGGATGTCGCCGAAAGCGGCCTGGTCGGCATCGTTGTAGTTGTCGGCTATCCCGCGTGCCGTGGCCGTCACTTCATAGCGGGCGGCGGGATAGGGCTCGATGCCCAGCTCGCGCAGAGCCGCGAGCGACTGCCGCCGGAGCTGTTCCTGTTCACTGAGTTCGATGGTCATGCGTATGCTGTTTTTTATGTTGTCGGTTTATCCCTGCAAAAATAATAAAAAACAATGAAAAACGGGCGCGTCGGAGTTATTATCGGCGTCGGCCGGGAATGCCGGTCCGCTTTCGGCATGCGGAATTTTGCGATGGCGGGATAAATTCGTATATTCGCCGAAATGGCCTGCGGGCCTTAACCGAATGATTTATGAAAGGATGGAGTGGAAGCGTCGGTATCCTGCCCCTCGGTTTGCGAGGTTTGCTGGCAGGATTGCTGGTTCTGTGCGCGGCGGCGTGCGGCGGTGACGGAAAAGAGGAGGAGCCGCCCTATGTGCGGATCGTCAGCGAAGGGTTCGTGTTCGACGAAAACGATCCGGAGGCCAACCGCGTGGAGGTGATTTCCAACACGCAATGGCGGGTGACCGCCACGCCGGCCGATGCGGCGGTGGTGTTCGAGCCTGCGTCGGGTGCGGGCGACGGTTCGTTCCGCATTGCCGACATGCCGCAGGGCAAGGCGATCCGGGTCAACGTGCAACCGTTGTCGAATGCGTCCCGGGGCGAATCGATCGTGGTGACGCGTGCCCCAAAAGAACCCGATGCACCCGACCCCGGCCCAGCACCCGGGCCGGAACCCGATCCGGTCGGTGGCTACCGTTTTCCGGAGCTCCCGTCCAACTGGACGGAACCGACGGGCAGCAAGGCAACCATCAAGGGCGACTATGCTTTCTTCACGCACTGGTCGCAGAGCGTGGAATCGAAGAAGCGCGTGCGCAACTATTCCTATTGCTACGACACGCGGCGCCACAACCCCGTGTGGGTGGCCTATCCGCTGCATCCGGTCTACCGTGAGGGCGGCACTGGACGCACCGACCCCGATCCGTGGGCGCCCGACCCGGCGTTGGACGAAAAGTACCAGTCGAAGATATACAAGAGCGCCAATGAAGGCGGAGGCAGCTACGAAGGCTTCCAGTTCTGGGGCACTGCGCTGCTCGAATCGATGGGCAAGGAAGGCTATTGGTCGAAAGGCCACCTCTGCATGTCGAGCGAGCGCGGCGGCAAGGACGCTCCGATCAACATACAGACGTTCTATCCGACCAACATAGCGCCGCAGTCGAGCAACAAGGCTTCCGACTTCGCCACGGTGTGGAGCTACGTAGAGTCGCTTTTTTCGGGCACGAACAACTACAAGAAGACCGACTTCACGGCCGACGACGGGACGCAGAACATCAACATCGTATCCGACACGCTGTACCTTGTTGCGGGATGCTATTACGCGCACGACAATTGGGCCGACTACGACGCGTCGAACTACAACGAGACACCGCCTACGAGCGGCTTGTCGAAAAAGTGCATCATGCCTACCCACCAGTTCAAGATAGCGCTGCGTACCAAGAAAGGCAACACGGGCAAGAAGATTTCGGAATGCTCGGCCGACGAGTTGCAGGCCATCGCGTTCTGGATCGAGGCGTTCCCCACGCTTTCGGGTACGAGCGCCACGGCCGAGCTCAGGAAGATCGTCAAGCCTGTTTCGTTCGTCGAGCAGCAGCTGGGTTTCGAGTTCTTCCCGGATGTGCCGGCCTCGGTCAAGGAGAGTTTCAACGCGGCCGACTGGGGATTCTGACGGTGCGGCAGATACCGTCCGGCAAGTCCCGGTTCGAATGGTTTCACCCCTGTCAGAACACGTTCTGACAGGGGTGATTTTCAATTTCGGGGAGTTGCCGGTTCGTCTTTTTGCAGCCGGGCGAAGCGCCGGAAAAGCACGAACGCACCCCAGCCGAGCAGGGCGCCGACCAGCGTACCCCAAAAGAGGTCCATGGGGAAGTGCTTGGCCAGATAGATGCGCGAGTAGCAGATGAGCAGGGTGCTGGCGACCATCAGCCAGGCGAACCACCGGCGGCGGATGGCTGTGATCGAGAGCACGGCCAGCGCCACCACCGTTGCCGCATGGGCCGAGACGGTGCCGTAGCGTCCGCTCACGGCCTCGACGGGTACGTGCACCGCCCAGTCGCCCGGCAGGTCGGCTCGGCGGATCGCAGCCAGCGAATCGGGCGTGATGGCCAGTCCCTCCAATTCGGGAGTGAACATCGGGCGCCAGCGCGGTTCGAAATCGGGCAGCAGGCCGCCCAGCACTCCGTTGTGCTTGAAGATGCCCGACACCATGTCGGAAAGCCCCAGAGCGGCAGCCATCAGAACGATGAACAGCAACGTGTTGCGCCATCCGTAGCGACGCTGCACGAGCCATAGGATCAATGCGTAGAGGGGCAGCCACATGGCCGTGCCCGAGACGGTCAGCATGACTCGGTCGAGCGTCTCGCCCCCGTCGAAGTTGAGGGCCAGAAAAAGGGTGTGGTCGAAGTCGTACATTTATCGAAGCGAAAGGTAGAGGGTGAAAAGTGAAAGGTGAACTTTGCCGGGAGGGAGCGATGATGGTGCAGGCGGCATTCAGAACTGAAAATAGATGAAGGGTTGGATGTCGCTCGACTTGATCTGCATGACGCTCCAGATCATGGCGGCCATCAACAGCACTTGCAGCGCCATGGGCGCCTGCGTGACGCCGCTGCGGATGCGCTCGTCGATGCGTGCCGGCACGAAGTGGAGCGCATAGCCGGCGGCGATGAAGGCGAAGACCGCGGTGTAGCCCGTCAGCACCTGCGGGATGACCGGAGCGTTGAAGTCGAAGAAGATCTGGTGGAGCATCAGCGTGACCGTCTGCATCGACTCGGCGCGGAACATCAGCCAGCTGAAGCACACCAGGTTGAACGTCAGGAAGATGCCCGCTATGCGCCAGCCGCGCTTCATTTCGCTGCCTGCGGCCTTGGCGCCCGGCACGACGGAGAGCCACAGCTTGTGCAGCGCCAGGGCCATGCCGTGGATGCCTCCCCACAGCACGAAACGCAGTGCGGCGCCGTGCCACAGACCGCCCAGCACCATGGTGACCATCAGGTTGAAGTAGGTGCGCACGCGTCCCTTGCGGTTGCCGCCCAGCGAGATGTAGAGGTAGTCGCGCAGCCACGACGAGAGCGAGATGTGCCAGCGGCGCCAGAACTCGGTGATGGTGGCCGACTTGTAGGGGGCGTCGAAATTCTTGGGAAAGCGGAAGCCCAGGAGCAGGGCGATGCCGATGGCCATGTCGGAGTAGCCCGAGAAGTCGCAGTAGATCTGCAGGGCGTAGCCGTAGATGCCCATGAGGCACTCGAAGCCGGTGTAGAGCAGCGGTTCGTCGAAGACGCGGTCGACGAAGTTGAGCGAGATGAAGTCCGAGATGACGGCTTTCTTGAAGAGGCCCGTCAGAATGAGGAAGACCCCCGTGCCGAACATCTCGCGCGTGACGACGACCGGATTGCTGCGGATCTGCGGAATGAAGTCGCGGGCGCGGACGATGGGCCCGGCCACCAGCTGGGGGAAGAACGAGAGGTAGAAAAGGTAGTCGATCCACCGGTCGAGGGGGCGCAGCTGTCCGCGGTAGATGTCGATGGTGTAGCTCATCGACTGGAAGACGAAGAACGAGATGCCCACCGGCAGGAAGATGTTCTGGAATTCGAGGAAACCCTGCCCGAAAAGGCGGTTGCCCATGTCCACCAGGAAGTTGGTGTACTTGAAGTAGCCCAGCATGCCGAGGTTGACCGCCACGCTCAGCAACACGAGCAGGCGGCGGATCCACCGCCTGTCGGCGCGGCAGATGCCTCGGGCGATGAGGTAGTCGCTCGCGGCGGCGAAGATCAGCAGCAGAAAGTAGATGCCGCTCGACTTGTAGTAGAAATAGAGCGAGAAAAGGATGACGTAGACGATGCGGGCCGTGGGCGTGCGGTGCAGGGCGGCATAGAAAAGCAGGAATCCCGTGAAGAGAAACAGGAACAGCCCGCTGCTGAAGATCAGCGGCGACGAAGCATCGTAGGCCAGCAGTCCGGCGATGCGGGCCGTTATCGTGTCCGCTGCGAGCATCATGGCATCATCGGGTTGAGGTGGATGGGAGCGAGGATCAGCGGGTCGCGCAGCGGTTTCAGATGCAGCGAGTCGGGGAGCACGGGGTCGAAGCAGACCCTGCGGCGGCGGAGTTCGTGGGCCGCACGGATGCGGTCGTTGAGCGCATCGAAGAGGGCCCGGCCGATGCGCCTGCCGCCCGAGTAGTTGATGTGGGTGAAGTCCTTGCCGGCCCAGCCGCTGCGCACGAAGTGGCCCATGCCTCCCAGGTTGTGCATGGCGTCGGCCGTGGGCCAGAAGGCCGCCTGCACGTTGCTGGCCGCCAGACGTTGGTAGGCGGTCATGTAGGGCACGGCCGCCATCGGTGCGAATCCCGCGTCGGTGCGCACCGAGCGGTCGCTCACGCCCATGACCAGTACGGCAGCCCCGGGGAAGCACTCGCGCACGAAGGTCACCATCTTCTCGATCTGCGCCGCGTAGTTGGTGTAGTTGTAGACGCCGTTCTGCATGATGTTGAGCCCGTATTGCAGGATCACCAGGTCGTAGTCCAGCATGGCGTCGATCTGGGCGTCGATCGAGGGATTGGTCCAGAACATGGCCTGGCCGTTGTTGCTGCGGATGGAGTAGTTGTCGACCGAGACGCCGTCGCTTTCGAGCACCGCGCCGTAGCCGATGAAGCCCCGCGTGCCCGACACCACGCGGAAGGCGAGCGACCCGATGCGGGGCGCCCGCACGGCGATCTGCCGCACCGAGGGGTCGCCCTCGACGCTGAATTCGCGGCGCAGCGAGTCGTTGACCGTCACTTCGATGCGGCTGCTGTCGGGCGAAAGGAAGAAGATGCGGCCGCAGCTGCATTCGTCGAGCTTGCGGCGGTAGGCGGTGGTTTCCCAGCGTGTCGAGGCTCCTTCGACGGGCTGGCACACCCATCCCGAGACGTAGAACTTGTCGCGCAGCGTCTGCGGGGTTTTCTTGCGCTGCATGATGTTGTAGGAGGTCCAGCCCTTGGAGACGGTCTTCACCGTGCGGCGGAACGCCGTGAGCGGCGAAGCCATCGGTGCGAATCCCGTACCGCCGCCGCCGTAGGTCTCCTGGAGCCGTTCGCGCAGGTCGGCCGTGAGGATGTCGCCCTCGATGAAGGAGTCGCCCAGCACGGCGATGCGCACCGGACGTCGCGCCAGCAGCACCGTGTCGTAGAAAGCCCGCATGCCGTCGGGGCGCAGCGAGTCGTACTCCTCGATGGCTACGATGCGCCGCGTGCAGGCGGTGTCGGGCAGCACTTCGGCGCGCAGCGTCGTGTCGCGGCCGATTTCCCATTCGAAGAGCGTCTGCACGCGCGGCGGCAGGGTGTCGGCATCGATGCGCTCGGCCACTTCGGTCATGTCGACCTGGAACTCCTCTTCGTTGAAGACGGCCGACTCGGGGCTCCGGGCCGGGGTGTCGTCGAAGTCGAAGATGTCCGAAAGGATGTTGGCACGGCGGATCTTCACGCCGCCCAGCGTGCGGGGCGGTATGAAGCTCACGGCCACGAGCACTCCGACGAGCGCCGCGGCCGCGATCCATCCGTTGAAGGTGTAGTTTTCGGACTTCTTCGCCATGCGTCAGTCGCGGCGGTTGCCGAGGATCAGGAGAACATAGTAGAGCATGGCCGCGATGGCGCTCAGTGCGGCTACCAGGTAGGTGCGGGCCGCCCAGCGGAGCGCTTCGCGGGCCTGGTCGGCCTGCACGCCCGTGAGGGTGCGGCTGGAGGTCAGCCATGCCATGGCGCGCTCCGAGGCGTTGTATTCGACGGGCAGCGTCACGATCGAGAAGAGCGCCGAGACGCCCACCATGCCCACGCCGATCCAGCAGAGCAGTTCGTTGTTCGTCGCCGTCATGAGGAGCAGACCGGCGAGGATCACGCCCATGGCTATTTTCGACGAATAGTAGGTGACGGGCACCAGCTGCGAACGCAGCTTGAGCGGTCCGTACTCCTGGGCGTGCTGGATGGCATGGCCGCATTCGTGCGCCGCGACGGCTGCGGCCGCCACGCTGCGCGACGAGTAGACCGAGTCGCTGAGGTTGACGGTCTTGGTCGCCGGGTTGTAGTGGTCGGTGAGCTGGCCCTTGACATGGGTCACGACCACGTCGTGGATGCGGTTGTCGCGCAGCATCTTCTCGGCGACTTCGGCGCCGGTGAGTCCGCCGGGGAACTCCACTTTCGAATATTTGGCGAAGACCTTCTCGAGCCTGGCGTGGACCAGATGGCCGATGATGCCGATAACGATGATGAGGACCCACATGCCCAGGGTGGAGGCCGGGTAGTTCGCCGTTCCCGGAAGTCCTGCGTAGAGCAGGACGAAGAGGGGTTGGATTGCCATAATTTGTCGGTTTTGTGACGGTTTGCCGGCGCCGCTGCGTGCGCGCGGCACGAAAAACAGCGTTCGGTGGGGCAAAAGTACGAAATTTTATGTTACTTTGCATGGCGATTCCATAATAATATGTATCATGGATCGCAGGCTTCCGGTCCGGGCGGCTCCTTGCCGGCGCAGACCCGGTTGCCGCTACCGAACCAACAGCACGCATTCGTGAATCTCGCCTTTTTCATCGCCCGCCGCACCGCACGGCCGCTCCCCGGAGAACGGCCCGGGGTCATGGAACGCATTGCGGTCATCTCCGTGGCGCTGAGCCTCGCGGTGATGATCTTGTCGCTGGCCGTCATGATGGGATTCAAGAGCGAGGTGACGCGCAAGATCGCCGGCTTTGCGGCGCATGTCGTCCTTACGGACATCCGCAGCGTCGACGCCCTCGACTCGCAGCCCGTGCGGCGCAGCGGGCAGCTCGAAAATCTGATCCGCAGCACCGAAGGGTTCGTCTCGATGACTCCCTACGCCGCGCGCGGCGGCATCGTCCGCACCGACGAGGCTGTCGAGGGCGTGCTGCTCAAGGGGGTGGAGGGGGCCGGCTACGACCGGCGCATCTTCGGCGAGTGGCTCGAGGAAGGTTCGCTGCCCCGCATCGGCGATTCGATCCGCACCAAGGACGTGCTCTTGTCGCGCAACCTCGCCCGGCGGCTGAAACTGGGCGTCGGCGACCGCGTGGAGATGTTTTTCGTCGAGCACGGCGAGCTGCCGCGCCGCGACCGGTTCAAGGTGGCGGGCATCTACTCCTCGGGCATGGACGAGATGGACGACAAACTCGTGCTGACCGACATCCGCAACGTACAGCGCCTTTCCGACCGGGCGGCCGACGAAATCACGGGCTACGAGATTCTGACCCGCGACCTGGCGTCGGCCGACGACTTCGCCCGCCGGCTCGACCGGGCGCTTTTCGACGACGAAACCGGTGCGGGCGACAACCTTACGGCCACGAGCGTCGGGAGCCGCTATGCCCATGTCTTCGACTGGCTGAACGCCCACGACATCAACACGGCCGTCATCATCGGCATCATGCTTGCGGTCGCATTCTTCAACATGACCTCCGCGCTGCTGATTCTTGTCATGGAGCGCATCCGCATGATCGGGCTGCTCAAGTCGTTCGGCATGCGCAACGCCACCCTGCGGGGCATTTTTCTCTATCGGGCCGCTTTCGTGGCCCTGCGCGGCATGCTGTGGGGCAACGGCATCGGGCTGGCGCTCTGCCTGTTGCAGAAACATACGGGCGTCTTCAAGCTCGATGCCGAGGGCTACCTGCTTTCTCAGGTGCCGATCGCCCTGGAGTGGGAGTGGCTGCTGCTGCTCAACGGCGGCGTGCTGGCGGCCATCGTCCTGCTGCTGCTGGTTCCGGCCAGCATCGTCTCCACCGTCAAACCCAACGAAGTGATCCGATACGAATGACCGTAAAACCCTACAACGCACACGATTCCAAGAAGGAGCAGGTGCGCACCATGTTCGACAACATCGCGCTGCACTACGACCTGCTGAACCACACGCTTTCGTTCAGCATCGACCGCTGGTGGCGCCGCCGCACGGTGAAGATGGTGGCCGGAAGCCGTCCCGCACGGATTCTGGACGTGGCCACCGGCACGGGCGATCTGGCCCTCGACCTGGCACGGCGGATTCCGGCCGCTGCGGTCACGGGCGTCGATCTTTCGGAGAAGATGCTGGCCGTGGCGCGGTGCAAGGTGGAGGCGCGCGGCCTGGGAGAACGCATCGCTCTGCAGCAGGGCGACGCCGAGCATCTCGCTTTCGGGACGGGGTCGTTCGATGCCGTGACGGTCGCATTCGGAGTCCGCAATTTCGGCGATCTCGACGCCGGGCTGCGCGAACTGGCCCGGGTGCTGCGGCCGGGCGGCAAGGTCTTCATTCTGGAGTTCTCGCGCCCCCGCAACCGCGTGTTCCGGGCGCTCTACGAGTTCTACACGTTCCGGATTCTGCCGTTGGTCGGCGGCGCCGTCTCGCGCGACCGGCGGGCCTACGCCTATCTTCCGGCTTCGGTGGGCGGTTTCCCGGCTCCCGAGGCGTTCGTCGAGCGGCTTTCGCGTGCGGGTTTCTCGGCCACGCGCGCCCGGAGTCTGAGCGGCGGCATCGCACATGTCTACACGGGGGAGATTCATTGATGCAACATTCGGAATCCATGATTGATATTCACTCTTTCTTCGGGACGACGGTTCGACCGAAGATCAGAAACCTCGGTCTCACTCTGTCGCTTTTTCTCTGCGTCGGCATGACGTCGTGCCGACGTGCGGCGGAGAAGGCGCGCGAACAGATCCGGATCGAAGCGGTCGAAGCGGTCGAGATGCGCGGATTTGCGGGTTTGGACCTTGTTTTGCGGGTGCGCAACGATACGGGCTACAAGCTCAAGATGGAGAAGGTCTCGTTCGACCTTTTTCTCGCTTCGAAGCGCGTCGTCGGCGCGGCGTTGAGCGAACCGGTGGTGATCGGGCGCCGCAGCGTCGGGAGTCATGCGATGCGGTGGCGCGTGCGCGTCTCCGACCCGTTTGCGCTTCATGCGCTGTTGCGGCGGCTGGGCGACAACGACCTTTCGGAAGTCGCCGTTTCGTTCGCCGTCAAGGGCCGCGGCGGTCCGAAAGCGATAAATATTTCGCGCGAAAGGGTGCCGTTGTCCGAATTTTTGAATACCTTTGGAATCGATTTGCACGATCTGAAAAACAATTTCGAACAATGATTCGCCATTACATAGCCGCCCTTTTCGCCCTTGCGGCGATCATCGGAGCGCGCCCTGCGGCGGCCCAGTCGCTCGAGGCGTTCAAACAGCGCCTGGCGCGGGCCCAGGTCTGCGCGGAGTCGGAGACCCCGGCCAGCGTGACCGTCACGGAGTACGGCGATGCCGCCGAGGCCATTGCCGAAGCCGTGCGCAACGTCCGCCGGCCGGTCCTCAAGGCCTACAGGGTATGTATCTACACGGACAACGGTCCGGATGCCCGCTCCGGCGCCGCGGCGGCCAAGTCGCTCTTCGAGGAGACCTTTCCCGGCACGCCGGTCTACATGTTCTACGAGAATCCCTATTTTCGGGTTACGGTAGGAAACTGCCTGACGCTCGAAGAAGCCATCATTCTCAAGGGCCGCGTCTCGGGGACTTTCCCCAAGGCTTTTCCCAAAAGCGAGCAGCTGGCTTTGGGTGATTTCCGGAAATAAGGGGGCGACCGTTTTGAAATTATTTTAAAATTTTTCTTGCATTTTCCGCTCGATTACCTAACTTTGCAACGTTGTAAAACAACTGAACTCAAACGTTTGAAGTTATGAAAAAGTTTTTTTCTTTTGCTGTGATGCTGGCTGCTGCCGCCATGGTAAGCTGCTGCGGTAACGCCAACACGAAGTCTGCCGAGACCCAGGCCGAAGGTGCCGTTGTCGAGGCTGCCGCCGAGGAGAACGCATGCTGCGGCAAGTGCGAGGAGAATTGCGATTCGACCGCTTGCAGCAAGTGCGCCGAGACCGCTGAGGTTGCAACCGAAGCTGCTGCCGAATAATTCCCGGTCAGGCATGAAAAAAGAGGGTTCCCCGTCGGGGAACCCTCTTTTTTTAGGTGAAAGGTAGAAAGTGAAAAGTGAAGAGGCCGGAGCGGCAGCAAAGTTCACCCCATCCCTCCTCAGAACGAAATACCGACGCGTACGCCGAAGTTGCTGAGGTTGTTGATCTTGTAGGTCAGCAAGCTGCCGCTGTTGGTGGCGTAGCTGTAGTAGAGCGCCAGATGGAGTCCGAAGCGGTAGGTGGGGTTGGGGAAGATCGAGACGCCGAGCTCGGGCGACATGTAGAAACCCCACGAATCGTCGTACTGCTTGATAACGTAGTAATAGGACGAGAACTCCGAGTAGGAGGCACCCAACTTCAGACCGATGTAGGGCTGCAGCACGCTGTTGTTGCACCAGCTGTAACGGCCCGTCACACCGAACGGCAGCTGGAAGACGGCGTGTTTCTGGTTGGTGGTCAGCGCCGAACCGTTGTTCAGAATCAAGGTCTGGCGGTCGATGTTCTGCAGGTTGGTGTGGTACGAGACGAACGGACCCACCGCCACGGCCGGCGTGATGCGGTAGCCGCCTTCGAAGTTCATGCCCCAGCCCGAAGCCTTGTCGGCGAAGCTGTTGCCGAGCGGCACGTTCATCTGCCAGTCGATGTTGATGTAGGAATTGGGGAAAATCTGCGCCTTGCCCGGCAGGGCGGCGGCCAGCAGCAGCGCGCAGAGCGCGACGACGCGGATATGTTTGGTCGATTTCATGGTCGTTGGAAATGTGTTGGTTGAACGTTTATTTGAGGTAGGGCGACTGGGCGAATGCCTGTTCGATGGCTTCGATCGTGCGCTGCTGGTTGAGGGACTCGTTCGACGTCAGCAGGCCTCCGATGAAGGTGTCCCACACGACGGGCAGCCGCTTGCCTTCGGTCTGCGGAGCCTGGAGGTCGAGCATCTCGATGAGCAGCGATCCGGCCGTGTAGCCGTAGTAGACGCGGTAGGGGTAGTGCCAGCCGAGCCAGTCGCCCCAGTAGCCGGGAGTCCAGTAGTAGGGGTAGTACCACCACCAGTAGGGGTTGTTGTAGCCTACGAAGTAGGTTTCGCGCTCGACATAGCTGAGCTGCATGCCCAGGTTGGCCGCAGCCTTGTCTTCGGTGCGCGTGAAGCCGGCGTTCTGCATCTTCGCAACGACGGTGGCGACGATCTCCTGGGCTTTTTCGTCTTTCCAGTAGAGGGTTTGCTTGTTGTCGCCGATGATCAGAATGCTGTCGGGCACATAGAAGGTTTCGAACGCCGCGAAGTCGGCCTTCGTGTCGTGGTCGGTGTAGACCAGGTAATCGCGGTGCAGACTCGACGTCGAGGGGTCTTTCTGGCACGAGCAGACCGCAGCCGCAAGCAGCGCGATCGCAAGGTAGTGAATGGTTTTGACGGTCATGGTTTTCGGATTTTTGGTTTGCTGTCGTGTGCGGGAGTTCAAAATTCGTTCCGCAAGCGCCGGCGGAGCGACAAAAATCTTCATGGCCGATAAAAAAAGACGCTCTCTTTCAAGAAAGCGTCCGAACGTAAAAGCGGTGAAACGGTGCGGGTTTACCGGTAGCGGTGCGAGATGAGGGTCATGAACTCCTCGCGCGTGCGGTGGTCGGAGAGGAAGATGCCCGTGAAGGCCGACGTGGTGGTGGCCGACTGCTGCTTCTCGACGCCGCGCATGCGCATGCACATGTGGCTGGCTTCGACGACCACGGCCACGCCCATGGGCTGGAGCGCTTCCTGGATGCAGTCGCGGATCTGCACCGTCAGCCGCTCCTGCACCTGCAGGCGCCGGGCGAAACACTCGACTACGCGGGCGATCTTCGAGAGTCCGGTGATGCGCCCGTCGGGGATGTAGGCCACGTGGGCCTTGCCGTAGAAAGGCAGCATGTGGTGCTCGCAGAGCGAGTAGAGCTCGATGTCCTTGACCAGCACCATCTGCTTGTACTCCTCGCGGAACATGGCCGAGCGGATGATTTCGAGCGGGTTTTCGTCGTAGCCCTTGGTGAGGAACGACATCGCCTTGGCCACCCGTTCGGGCGTCTTCAGAAGCCCCTCGCGCGCCGGGTCCTCGCCCAGCAGACGCAGGATCTCGCTATAATGGTGTTTGAGCGCTTCGACGGTCGCCGCGTCGAAACGTTCTTCTTTTTCGTAGTTTTTCGTCTCCATAGGACCGCGAAGATAGGCTATTTCTCGATGGAATGCAAATAGGCCGCAAGCCGGCGCACGGCTCGGCCGCGGTGCGACACGGCGTTCTTCTCCTCGGCGCTCATCTCGGCGAAGGTCTTGTCGCCGCCGTCGGGAATGAAGAGCGGGTCGTAGCCGAAACCTTCGGCTCCGCGTTCGGCGTCGATGATGCGGCCCTCGACGATCCCTTCGAAAAGATGTTCTTCTCCGTTGAGTATCAATGCGATGACCGTGCGGAAGCGGGCCCGGCGGTCGGTCGTCCCCTCCAGGTTTTTCAGCAGCAGGCGGTTGTTGGCTGCGAAGTCGTGACCGTCGGTGGCGTAGCGGGCCGAGCGGACGCCGGGCGCTCCGCCCAGAGCGGCGACTTCGAGCCCCGTGTCGTCGGCGAAGCAGTCGAGCCCGGTGCGTTCGTGCAGGTAGCGGGCTTTCTGGAGGGCGTTGCCTTCGAGGGTGGGCTGCGTTTCGGGAATCTCTTCCGTCACGCCGCAGTCGCGCGGCGTCAGGAGGCGGACCCCGTCGCCCAGCACCTCGCTTACTTCGCTCAGTTTGTGGGCGTTGTTGGTGGCAAAAAGAATCTTCATCGTATCAGTGCCAATAATAATCGTTTTCGTAGGGGCCGCTTGCGATCGTGATGCGGTTGTCGGGGAGATATTGGGCCGTGGCTTCCAGCTCGTCGCCGTCGATTCGCCCCGTCAGCTCCAGCTGGCCCAGCTCGAAGCGCTGCGGCACTGTCGAGATGTATTTCAGCGTTTCGGTTATCCGATAGCGGAGTTCGTCGAATCCGTAGAGGTCTTTTTCTGCGGTCCATGCGCCCGAACCCGTGAGCGACAGTTCGCACCAATAGCGGGTGGCGCCGTCTTCCTGCGTCCGGCCGGGGAAGACGGCCGTGAACGTCAGCTCGCCGCCTCCGTCGGGCAGCCGGAGGTCGTAGGCGGTTTCGTCGCCGTTCGTGCGGCAGGCGATCGTTGTCTCGGCATAGGTCGGCGAGAGGTAGAAATATCGCCAGACGGCACCGTCGGTGGCGAGCGGCTGCCCGCCGGTGAGGATGACCAGTTCGCCGTCGCGGTCGATGATGCGCCATTCGCCGTTGCCCGAATCGACGATGCGCGAGGTGTAGAAATAGCGGTCGTGCAGCGTCTTGCGCTCCTCGTCGGAAGCCGAGTAGTAGAGATTGAAAAGCATCGCGCGCGACGCGGCGGCCGCTGCTTCCGTGAGGTGGCGGTTCGCCGACTGCAACATGCGGTAGCCGTCGGCCGTGGGGTCGAAATATTCGGCCTCCTGGATTTTGCAGCCCGTCAGTGCGACGGCGGCCGCCAGCCATATCAGTGCCCGTTTCATCTTGTACGCATGTTTTGAGGTTTGAATTTGTAGCCGATCCCCATCATGAAGACGCCCTGCGCGCCTAAACCCAGCTCGGCGAATCCGAACAGCGAACGCCCCACGGCGATGCCGACGGGGGTAAGCTGAAAGGCGATGAAGCCGTCGCGGAAAGGTTCCGAGTTGTGGTCGAAGCGTCCGCCGGAGAGCGTCGCCCCGAGCCCCAGCGTCGAGTACATGCGCACCCAGCCGGTGTTGACCCATGTGAAACGCACGGCGGGCATGACGGTGAGGGCATGCGCCCGGTTGCGGCCGACCGGCGAAGAATCGCGGTTGCTGTAGGAACGGCTGTATTCGCCGTAGTAGCTGAGCGTCAGCCCCAGATCGAACCATTTCTTGAACCGGTAGTCGTAGCTCAGCGACCAGGTTCCGCTCGTGTAGACCGGGCCGCGGTGGGTTCGGTCGTGGAAGATTCCGGCGGCGCATCCCTCCCAGTCCGACATGGAGGGCAGGAGCGGGTAGGCTCCGGCCGTCAGGCGCAGTTCGTGCTGCGGAGTGAACGGCCTGCGCACTCGGACGACGGCGGGTTCCTCCTGTGCGAAGACTCCTGCGGGCATGGCCGACAGCAGGAACAGCAAGAGCAGTTTCTTCATGGGTTCGGGGTTTGCGCGTTTCGGTTGCAAATACAAATATAAGATGATCTTCCTCGAAAAACCGGCGGATTATTTGCCGTCGGGCTCCGGAATCTTGGTTTGCGTTTGCCGGGGCCGGGTCAGAGGACGGCCTCGCGCCGTTCCAGCCGGTCGTCGAGGTCGATCTTGTCGATGATCATCTTCACGATGGTGTCGATTTCGGAGCCGTCGGTGTAGTCGGCCGGGCAGACGTGGTTGACGCGGTTGTCCTGGATGAGCGACGCCATCTCGCGGTAGGCGCTTTTCTGCTCGGGGTTGTAGACGGCGATGGAGTGGCCGCCGTAGTTCTTGACCAGGCGCATGCAGGGGATGTCGGTGGTGCCGTCGCCGACGTAGATCATGCGGCTGAACGGCACGGGCCGCTCGTTCTCGGGGATGTAGCGGTTGACCTGCGTGGAGTCCGACACCGATTCGACGCCCTTGTTGATCTTGAAGATGAACTGCGTCTTGTTGGTGTAGTTGACCGCCACGGCAGGCCAGTAGGCGATGCCGTCGACATCGTAGAGGAACGAGCAGGCGTAGATCTTGCGGAATTCGCGGGCGATTTCGGTGCCCTCGATGATCTCTTTCAGTCCGGAGGAGTTGATGTAGTGGAAGATGCGGATGCCGCGCTCGGCGCCGTAGCGGTTGATGCGCCCGAACCACTCTTTCACGCCCCGGAAGAAGGCCACTTTGCGGCCCGACTCCTGGAACGCTTCGCGGCGCAGCGACAACCCTTTCGACCGGGCGCCCTGGATCATGCGGGCCATGTAGGTGAGGACCATGTCGGCGTCCTGCTCCTCGGCCAGCGAATTGGCCTCGGTCCAGAACTCCTTGTTGCTTTTGCCCACCGTGGGGATGAAGTCGTATTCCTGCATGTTGCCCGGGGCCAGCGTGCCGTCGAAGTCGTAGATCAGCGCTATGGTGAAACGGTGTTTGTCGTTCATGGGGATGAAGTTTTAATCTCTCAAAAATAGGGTTTTTTCATTATCTTTGCAAAAAGCGCAGCAAAAACCCCTTATTAGGGATAGCCCCTCTGTTTTTTGAGCGGCTCCGGGAGCCGCGCGGGCTGCAATCTTCCTCGGCGACCTGCAACTGCCCGGCGCGGGGCGTGCATTGCAGGCTGCGGCCCGGAAACAATCCGAAACCGTGGGAACGAGGGTATTTTTGCGGATAAAAACTAAATCTTATCGATATGGAATTCAAGGAGATGATCGCTCGGCGCCGTTCGGTGCGCAAGTTTACGGAGCGGACGGTATCCCGCGAGGTCGTCGACCGCATCGTCGGCGCCGCCCTTACGGCGCCGTCGTCGCGCAACAGCCGTTCGACGCGGTTTCTGCTTGTCGACGATCCCGCCGTGGTGGCCCGCATGGCCGGCATGCGCGACTACGGAGCCGGTTTTCTGAAAGGTGCGCCGTGCGCCGTCGTGGTGCTGGGCGATAGGGCGAAGACCGATCTGTGGCGCGAGAATGCCGCTATCGCCGCGACGATCTTGCAGCTGGCGTGCGTCGACGAGGGGCTGGCTTCGTGCTGGGTGCACGTCGACGGTCGTCCGTGCGTCAAGGATGCCCCCGACGGTGAAAAGGCAGCCGATTATCTGCGGACTTTCCTGCCCATGCCCGAGGGTTGCAACCCTCTGTGCGTCATTGCGCTGGGTTACTCCGATTTCGTGCCGGCCCCGCTCCCCGAAGCCGACGACGCGGCGCGTGCGACGTGGCTGAAGTGAGCGATTGAAAGTGAAAAGTGCGGCTGAGCGGAATTGAAACTCGCTGCACGATTGAAAAAGAAAAGGTGAAAGGGCTTTAACTCCTTTCACCTTTTTCAGTCGGATGCAGCAGGCGAAAAGCATTCGGATACGCTTTTCAGCTTCTACCTTTCACCTTTCACTTTTAACCTTTCACCTTATTTAACCACGGGCTTGATGTCCTTGATCCGCAGCTGGGTGGTGATGTTGCCGCGGTAGTGATTCTCGACGATCTGGTAGCAGACGTCGATGGGCCGCCCGGCCTTGACCCACTCGTAGTGCGTGGGCTGCTGGAACGCGATGGACTGGATGCGCGTGTTGGGCTTCTGCCGCTGGATGAGGTCCATGCGCAGGTGCTCGCACTCCATGCCCACCAACTTGGCATCGCCGTGGCTGCTGACGCCGTAGGTGACGAAGACCGGCGCCGCGTTGCCCGGCCCGAAGGGCTGGAAGCGGTTGAGGTGGTCGCGGAACTTGGGCGTGATGTCGGAGAAGAGCAGCTCGCTGTCGATGTCGACCTGCGGAACGAGCATCTGCGGGTCGATGTGATCCTCGACGAAGTCGTTGAAGCGGCGCGTGAACTCCTCGATGTTCTCGGGACGCATGGTCAGACCGGCGGCGTACATGTGCCCGCCGAAGTTCTCCAGCAGGTCGGAACACGACTCGACGGCCTGGTAGAGGTCGAATCCCGGGACGGAGCGCGCCGACCCGGTGACGAATCCGTTGCTCATGGTCAGCACGACGGTGGGCCGGTAGTAACTCTCGATCAACCGCGAAGCGACGATGCCGACGATGCCCTTCATCCACTTGGGATTGTAGATGACGGTGCTTTTGCGGCTCTTGAGCTCGGGGTTGCTCTCGATGTAGTTGTGGGCCTCCTGCGTGACGGAGCGGTCGATCGACTTGCGGTCCTGGTTGTAGGCGTCGATGACGTTGCCGAACTCCTCGGCGACGCTCTCGTTGCCCTCGATCAGCAGTTCGACGGCGGCATGGCCTCCCGACGGCGAAGCGTTCTCGTCGTTCTCGTCCATGCGCATGCGCCCGGCGGCGTTGATGCGGGGGCCGATCTTGAAGACGATATCGTCGATGGTGATGTTGTGCTTGTCCAATCCGCAGATCTTGATGATCGACAACAGACCTTTCGACGGCTCGCGGTTGAGGCTTTTCAGACCGAAGTAGGCCAGAATGCGGTTCTCGTCGACCAACGGCACGATGTCCGACGCGATGCTGACGACCAACAGGTCGAGCAGGTCGAGAATCTGCTCCGACGGGATGCCGTTCTTCTGGGCATAGGCCTGCACGAGCTTGAAGCCCACGCCGCACCCCGACAACTCGTCGAACGGATAGGAACAATCGACCCGCTTGGGGTCCAGAACGGCTACGGCGCGGGGGATCTCCTCGGCCGGGAGGTGATGGTCGCAGATGATGAAATCCACGCCTTTCTCTTTCGCATAGACGACCTTTTCCATGGCCTTGATGCCGCAGTCGAGGGCGATGATCAACCCCACGCCCTTGCGGGCGGCGAGGTCGATGCCCTTGACCGAGATACCGTAACCCTCGGTATAGCGGTCGGGGATGTAGAAGGTCAGGTTTTTGTGCCCGATCCGGCGCAGGAACTTGTAGACCAGCGCGACGGCCGTACAACCGTCGACGTCGTAGTCGCCGTAAACCATGATTTTCTCATTGTTCGCGACGGCCTGCTCCACCCGCTCGACCGCCTTCTCCATGTCCTTCATCAGGAACGGATCGTGGAGGTCGGCGAGGCTGGGCCTAAAGAACTTCTCCGCCTTTTCTACGGTGTCTATGCCTCTCTGTACGAGTAGATTCGCCAGCACGGGCGAAAGCTTCAGCGCAGCCGACAGCGCGGCCACCGCTCCGGCATCGCCTTGCGGTTTCACTACCCAACGTTTTTCTATGGGCATACGAACTGTTATTTATATATTTTAACATTTACTTTTCTCTTTTTGGCGAACGGCTGTGTTTTCGCCGGCCGTTCGGTCTTGCGGGCCGGAACCCGCCATGTGAAGCCCGCAGGTGTGCTGCGGGTTCAGCCCGCAAGTCAGGGCTTCATTTCAAGGCTCAGCCGGTTTCCCAATTCGTCGAGAACCAGCCGTTTCACTTCTTCCATTGCGACCTCGCGGCCCGTTTCGCGAGCGATCGAGGTCACGCCGCGGTCGCTGAATCCGCACGGGTTGATCCGCGAGAACCACGCAAGATCGGTGGTGACGTTCAACGCGAATCCGTGCATCGTCACGAAACGTGACGACCGCACGCCCAGGGCGCAAATCTTGCGGGGCACGGGTCCGCCGGGATCGATCCACACGCCTGAAGCACCGGCGATGCGGCCCGCCGCGATGCCGTAGCGGGCGACGGTGCGGATGACGGCTTCTTCGAGCAGGTCGATGTACTCCCGCAATCCGATCCCGATGCGTTCGAGGTCGAGGATGGGGTAGCAGACCAGCTGCCCCGGGCCGTGGAACGTGATGTCCCCGCCGCGGTCTATGTGAAAGAACTGTGCTCCGAGCCGCTCCAGCGCCGTGCGGTCGACCAGCAGGTTTTCCGTGCGGCCGCTCTTGCCCAACGTGTAGACCGGCGGATGCTCGACAAGCAACACCGTGCCGGCTTCGTCGGAAACTGCGCCGCCGTCTGCGCCGCCGTCTGCGCCGTTCTGCCGCTGCCGCTCCTTCTTGGCGAGGAGCTCCTCGAAAAGCGACCGCTGCAGTTCCCAGCAGGCGGCGTAGTCCATCTTTCCGAGGTCGCGGCAACGGGCTTTCATTGCTGCGGGCCTTTCGTGCTGCGGAGCGCCTCTTCGGCCATGTACGACGAACGCACCAACGGAGCGCTGGCACAATAGCCGAAGCCCATCTCCAGGGCCCGGAGCCGGTACCTTTCGAATTTTTCGGGAGTGATGTACGCCGCAACGGGGTAGTGCTCCAGAGTAGGCCGAAGGTACTGGCCGAGTGTCACGATCCCGACGCCCGCTTCGCGCAGGTCGCCCAGGGTCTGCAATACTTCGTCATCGTTCTCGCCGAGACCGACCATCAGGCCGCTTTTCGTGGCGACGCCCCGGCTGCTCAGGTAACGCAGCGTTTCCAGGCTGGTGCGGTACCTGGCCCGGGAACGCACTTCGGGGGTCAGCCGCTCGACGGTTTCGATGTTGTGCCCGATGATGTCGGGCTTCGATGCGATGACCGTGTCCAGCAGGTCGGGCCGCGCATCGAAATCGGGAATAAGGAGCTCAATTGCGGCGTCGGGATTCCGTCGGCGGATCGCCTCCACGGTGGCGGCCCAATGGCGGGCGCCTCCGTCGGGCAGATCGTCGCGCGTGACGGAAGTCACGACGACACACCTCAGTTTCATCAGTGCGACGCTCTCGGCGACCCGCCGCGGCTCGTCGGGATCGGGGGCGAGGGGCCTGCCCGTCTGCGTGGCGCAGAAACGGCAGCCGCGGGTACAGATGTCGCCCAGGATCATGAAAGTTGCGGTCCTCCGGCTCCAGCATTCGGCCTGGTTGGGACAACGGCCGCTGCTGCAAATGGTGTGCAACTTGTGTTTTTCGACGATCCGCCGCACGTCGGCATAGTCGGCCGTGCGATGCAGCCGGATCTTCAGCCATCCGGGTTTTCCGAGTACGTCTACCTTGTCATGCAACTTCGGCATTCAAGTTCATTATTTTCCAATTGACGCAAAAATACGAAAAAGAATTGAGAATTCTTAGTCTTTTCCCATATTTCTGTGACGGATCGCCGCGCGCCGCCCTCCTGCGCCGTTCGCGGGCGAAATATCCGGTTTTTGCGCCGGCTCCGGTTCGGATTCTTGTTTTTCGCTCTCTTTGCCGCGGGGCAAAACAATTCAAAATCCAGATTCACAACTTTACGATTAAGCGAGAGTAAAGACCGTTTACGGGCTTTACCGAGCAGGAGTGATGATGATGCAAGCCGAGAGTCATGCCGAACTTGTTCGAGCATGACCGAGGCGCCGCCCATCCAAGGCACAGCCAAAGTCAAGCCCCCGTAGGAGGAGAAAGATAAACGAAGTGCATTCAAACATCTGTATTTTGGTCGTCACACAGATTGACGGTAGGATGGGATGACTCGGAAAACAGCGCTGCGTATTTCCTCGCCGAAACCTTTCCCTTTTAACCTTTCATTTTTACCTTTGAAAAGGCAACTTCACACCCGGAGTGACAAGGGTTACGGCTTTTGTCAGTGTGGTTGGTAGATTCAGCAGTCCGCTGGCGGCGTAATGGTGCAGAAGGATTGATAAGGAATAGTTGTTTGCGGACGGTTGTTCGATCGCCGTTTTTTCTCGTTCTGCGGTTTTGTAATTCGCAGTGTTGCGCGGGCCGCAGCCTCCCGGCGCGGAAGCTCGCCGCTTCGGCTGTCGCCGGACTCGCTGCTCCGCAGGCTACGTTCGCTTCGTTCAGAAAGAGCGTACGTTGTAAGTTCGCAAGCTCTGCTTCGGTCGGCGCTGTGTTGTTTTCGTGCCGAAGTCCGCGGGGCGAGTTTTGCGAGCCTCCGCAGGGCGGGGCTTCGGCTCGCACGGCTGAAGCCGGTGTTTATCTCTGCAAGCCGCGACCGCCCCGAACATCTTTTTCTCTCCACTTTTCCGCGTTGCCGCCAGTTGCATATTCCAGTCTGCCGCGGAGTTTGCGAACAATGAATAGTTTGGTTCCAACGCGTTGTGCGGATCGCAGTTCTTCACGTTTTGTCATTCTGAGGAGCAGAGCGACGAAGAATCTGTATGGACAGTATACAGATGTTTGACTGCACTTCGTTTGTCTTTCTCCTCCTTGCTCGGCATAGTCCGTCCGCGGCCTTTGGTTCGCAAGGGAAAAGATTCTTCACTTCGCTCAGAATGACAAAGTAGGACTTGGGATTCGGGACGCAGCTGGCCCGGGCGAACGCTTTGCAAGAAAATGCGTTGCGATTAATTTCGGGCGCAGCCTGCGGGGCACGCTTGCGGGCCGCAGCCTTGGCCGGCGGAGGCCCGCACGGCTCAAAAGAGCCGCACGATGCAACGACATTCGTACAGAAACCATTGTTCCGCACCCTCCGCTGTATTCCTCATAGCGACTGCTTACAACGCCTGCTGCGGGCTTCCGCGACCGTGTGAACGGAGCCTTGGAGAGCGTCGGCGTGAATGGCGAGTATTTCTCTTCGTCTCCGTTCATGGCCGGTCACTATTATGGTGGCATCTTGTATTTCACGGCCAGGACGGTGTATCCGCTTTGTTTGTCAGCAGGTGCCCGCTCGGTAGCGCGCGCCGTGCGCTGCGTCCAGCATCTGCGGAAGTTGCCGCCGGGGCGAACGCACCGGATGCTTGCTCGCCCGAATGAACAAAGAAGAATCCCGAAGACTGGAAAGTCTTCGGGATTCTCGGTTAGGTTGGTTAGGTTGATGAGAATGGGGATTTCTCCCCGCTCTTGCTATACAAAGATAATCGGAATTTTATGAAAAACAAAATAATTTTGTCTTGTTTTTGGCTTTTTTCCTTCGGTTTTTGTAAAGTCGCTATCGGCGGGTCGGCGCGGGATGCCCATTATTAAGATTTTGATTAAAGGGCTTCGCGCACCTCTTCTGCCGTGGCGGCGGGTTGGGCTTCCATGGCGCTCATGTGCCGGTTGCGATAGGTGGCGGGCGTCACGGAATACTCTTTCTTGAAAAGTTTGATGAAGTGCGACGTGTTGGGGAAGGTGCATTCGTTGCCGATCTCGGAGATCGATTTCGAGGTGGAGATCAGCAGCAGATGCGAGTGCATGAGCCGCTGGCGGATATACCACTTGTGGGGCGGCATCTGGAAATGGCGGCGGAACTCCTTCTTGAACGAAGTGAGCGAACGGTTGGTCAGCCGCGCGAGCTCGTCGATGGAGATGTCCTTGAAGATGTGGTCGTAGACGATCTGTTCGAAGTTCTCCTTGGCTGCGTCGACATTGCTCAGCAGCTTGCTTTTGATGCAGCAGTCCTCGTGCGAAGCGATCAGATAGATCAATTCGGTCATCTTGATGTTTTCGGCCGTCTCGTCGTGGCGGAAATCATCGTCGCGGAGGTAGTTGTTGGTATTGAGGAAAAAGTTGCGGATGGCGTTCCATGCAGGCATGGTCACGTGCATGCGGCTGTTGCAGTTGTCGCACGAATGGGAGTTGGAGATGGTCAGTCCGTAGGTGATGTTCAGATGGAGCAGAATGCGCTGCAGATCGGTGGGCGTGTAGTACACCAGAATCTGCTCGAAGGGCTGGCCGTTCTCCGGGAAGTGCTCGATATAGTGGTGGCCGATACCAAGATAGAAGACATCGCCGCGCGTGAGCTTGCGGCGTTTGTCCCCATCGTAAATGTACATCGTGCCGCGCAGCACATATCCGATGGCATAGCGCGACAGAGTTTGCGATTGGATGCCCGTGTGAAGCGTTTCGACATACTTCACAATCATCGGCTGCTGAGCCGACGAATTCAATGAATCTTTCATCGTGTGATTGTTAATTTTTGTTTTTGCAAACAACGTGTTGCGTCACTTTTGTTGCACTCCAAAATTACAATCTAAACTTCGATTTGTAAAATTAAAAATGGTAAATACGGACGCGAGAGTTGATATTGAGCCAAATTTACCAATATTAAGTCTAAATATTTTATTGTAAGTAAACGTTTGCCAGCGCTCCGCCGAGCAGCAGCAGGTAGGCCGGTTGGGCCACAATGGGGTGGGTGCGGATGAAGAACCACGGTGCGATCACGGCGGCCGGGACGGCGGCCAGCGCGAAGACGGCTGTCGGGGCGCTGGGCAATGCCGCGGCGACGGCGATGAGCAGCATGGCTTCGATATGGAAGGCAAGGATGCGCTTGGCCTTGACGCTGATGGCATAGAGCTCGGCCTGGAAAGCGGAGATGCCCAGCACGAAGCTGAACAGGAGCGCGCCGCCGAGGAATTGCGACAACAGCGTCCGTCCGAAGAAGACGCTGAAAAGTTCGCCCCGTATGATTTCGTGGCCGAGTGCGATCATCGGGTCGAGGAAAGGATGTCCGGCGCCCCAGTTGACATAGCAGAGCGTGAGTGCCGGGAGCAGGACCCCGGCGAGGGCGATGATCAGTTCGCGGACCGTGCGGTGGAACTGGATGAGGGCCAGCGGCAGGAGCAGGAGCAGCGGCGAGGCCTTGGGGCAGACGACGACCAATGTTCCGAGGTAGAGCGAGCCTCTGAATATGGCGTCGAACGCATAGTTGGGCGAGTAGGAGCGGCAGAAGTTGCGGATCGAGAGCACCAGCAGCAGAACGGCGACGAACGTGAAGAGGTCGGCGAGTCCGGCCGTGAGTCCGCAGGCGACGATGCCGAAGAAGGGGATGGCCAGGCAGGTGTTGGCGGTGTAGAGGTTGTAGTGCACGGGAAGGTATCCTGCGCGCGTGCCTGCGATGACGATCAGCAGGCAGGTAAGGGCCTGGGCCCATTGCGGAAATGCGGCCTGGAAGCGTTGCAGGAGCTCGCCGGGCAACCATAGTACGCTGTCGGAGGCGGAAGCGGCGGCCGTGGCGGCCGTTTCGCCTGCGTGCGGAGCGTAGACAGCGGTGGCAGCCAACGCGGCCAGCGTGAAGAAGGCCGGGAAGAAAGATTGGCGGGCAAGGTTGAATTTCATGCGGGCGAAATGGTTGGGAAGACAAAAATAGCGAAAAAGTTCGTAATTTTGCCATATGCTCGAAACGCAATATCAGTATGAACTCCTGGAAGCCGGCTGCGACGAGGCGGGCCGGGGGTGTCTGGCCGGGCCGGTTTTTGCGGCGGCGGTGATTCTTCCGCCCGATTTCAGCGACCCGCTGCTCGACGATTCGAAGCGGATGACCGAACGCAACCGCGACCGGCTGCGCGAGGTGATCGAGCGCGAAGCGGTGGCCTGGGCCGTCGAGGCGGTGTCGCCGGCGCGCATCGACGAGATCAACATTCTGAATGCGTCGTTCGAGGGCATGTCGCTGGCCGTGGCGCGGCTCGCTCCGCAGCCCGGGTTCCTGGCCATCGACGGCAACCGTTTCCGTTCGACGCTGGAGATTCCGTTTTGCTGCATCGTGAAGGGCGACGGCAAGTATGCCGATATTGCGGCTGCTTCGGTCCTGGCCAAGACGCACCGCGATGAATATATGCGTCGTCTGGCCGATGAATATCCCGAGTACGGATGGCGGACGAACAAGGGGTATCCTACGCGTGAGCACCGCCTTGCCGTTCGCGAGTTCGGCGTCACGCCTTACCATCGGCTCACGTTCAATCACGAGATCGATCAGCTGGAGCTGCCTTTCGGTGAGTGATCTCCGGGAAGCCGGTTGTGGATGCGGTGGCCGCCCGGGGCAGGATGTGCGATTTTTCGATTTTTAATGCCCGTTTTTTTTGGTGTCCGGCGCCGATGTCCAATGTTTAACTTTTTATGTCGGTGCTCGGTCCGAGTGACGGGACATCTTAACATACAGCCTTTCATGACCCGGAGCGGTGCGGACTACGGTCTGTTTTCACGATCTTTTACTGTTGCGGCAGAGTTCCGAATAAGTTCGGTTCCGCGTGCAGCTTATCGAAAGGTCGCACCGGAGCGGTCGGCAGATTCAGCAGTCCGCTGGCGGCGTAATGGCGCGGCTGGGTTAAAGGAATAGTTGTTTTTGGGGCGGGTTTTGCGCCGGGTTTTCGGCGGTTTTGCAATTCGTAGAATTGCAAAACCGCAGCCAGCTTGCGGTTTTGGTTCGGCAGAGATACCGGCACCGGCTTTTTGTCCGACGCGGTCGACCGGTGGCGCAAATGTTCTCGTGCCGAAGTCCGCGGGGCGAGCCCCGTTAAGAACGGGGATTTATAAATTCTGCGAGCCTCCGCAGGGCGGGGCTTCGGCTCGCCCGGCTGAAGCCGGTGTTTACCTCTGCAAGCTGCGGCCGCTCCGAACATCTATCTTTCCCTTTTACCTCCCCTCGTTGCCGCCAGTTGCATATTCCAGTTTGCCGCGGAGCCGGGACAAGGTCAATTCACAATTCAAAATGCACAATTCACAATTGATTGTTTGCAGACTTTGGCTCCCGCTCGGTAAAGACCGTTCACGGGCTTTACCCTCGCTTACTCGCAAAGTTGTGAATTGACCTTGTCCCCTCTCCGCCTCATTCCCCTTAGTGATTGCTTCCAGCGCCTGCTGCGGGCAGCCGCCACAATGCGACGGGTACCTTGGATAGTGTCGGTACGGGCGGTCTCTTTTTCGTTTCGTCCGTCTATGCCGCGGGCCACTTCGGCGGCGGTTGTATGCACTTCGGTGCGGGGACCGTGTTTCCGTTGGGTAGTCCGGCCCGGGCTTTCGGTTTCCCCGTGCGCTGCGTCCAAGCATCTGCAAGGCTGTTTTTCTTTTGGGTGAAAAGTCGCAAGAGTCGGTGCGTGGGTTTCGAAAGAAACCCGCCCCTCCGGCTGTCCTGATTGCAGCGCCGGATGTCGCCGAACGTTAACGTTGCCGAACAACAGAATCGGAACCTCCCCGATATATCATTCCGGGCAAGAACAAAGTGGCCCAAGCGAATAAAAAAAACGACGGACCCCGCAAAGGGCCCGTCGAGAGAGAGCGGAAGGTCGGATTAGTATCCGAGCGACCTGGAAGCCGCATAGGAGATCTTCAGCGCGTTGGCGCGTCGCAGCTCCTGCTTGACGTCGGTGATGATACCCATTTTGGTGGTGCCGTCGGCCTTGAGGCAGATGGTCATCAGGGCACGGTCCGACTCGCTGAGCTTGTCGCGCTCGGCGGCGCAGAAGTCGAGGATGTCCTTGGCGGTCTTGTAGGAGTCGTTGAGCTGGATACGCGGAGCCGTGCCGAACTTGGCCTGCATGGCCAGCGACGGCTGTCCGATATGGATGTAGCTGACGAGCGACTTCTTTTCGAGTTTCTGCACCTCGGTAGCCTCGGGGAGCTTGTAACGCACCAGGAGCTCCTGGTCGCGCATGGTCGTGGAGACCATGAAGAAGAAGAGGATCATGAAGATCACGTCGGGAAGCGACGCTGTCGAAATGGGGGGCAAGCCTTTGTTGCCCTTCTTTTTCATTACTGCCATAATCTTACTTCTTGATGTTACGCGGCTCAGCCTCGGAGATTTTCAGAGGAACGGCCTTGGTGATGATGTCGCGCTGTTCCGAGTTCAGCGACTCGAACTTGTCGCCGAACTTCTTGAGGGCCACTTCATCGCGGATCTCATTGAAAGCGCGCGCCAGTTCGTTCTGCACCATGATGTAGGGCTGGTAGCCCGTATCGCGGGTGGTCTGCAGCGAAACGACGCCCAAACTTACCGGATAGGTCCACTTGCTGCCGTCGGGAAGATCGAAGACGGTCTCTTCCTTTTCGGGCAGGTCTTCGTCTTCCAGGGGGTTGAGCACGAACTCCCGGGTTTTGTTCTTGAGGTCGCGAAGCTCGATGAACTCCTGCTTGCCGGGCTGTCCCGCCATGATCTGACCGCTACCGTTGATGAGCACAAGGAAAAGATTGCGTTCCTTGACCTTGACTTCCTCCTGCTGTTGGTCCTCGGGAGGAATGGGCGGGAGCATGCGAGCAAGACCCGTGTCGGTGTTCATGGTAGTGGCGACCAGGAAGAAAATCAGCAGCAAGAAGGCAATGTCGGCCATCGAGCCGGCGTTGATTTCCTGTACTTTTCTTTTATCCGTTGCCATTTGGTTTCGATTATTTGAGGGCGCCCCGGATTTCCGTAACGATGGCCGTCAGGAAGGCGGCGACGAAAGCGACGTAGGTCACCAGGATGCTCGTTTCGGTAATTACGGTTTCGCCGTGGCCGAAGAACCCGTTGTTCTGCAGGTCGATGATGTTCACCGTATGGCTGGCCGAATAGAAGTACGACACGCCCACGACGATCAGAATCAACGCTACGGAGAGGATGGTCCCCTTGATGCCTGCCGGGTTCTTGATCATTCCGAAGACGGCGCAGAAGAGAGCGGCGGCGATGGCGAACACGAAGAGGAAGTATCCCCAGATCAGGTTCGCGCCGATCGCTGCTTCCGAGCCTCCGGTAGCCATCGCGTAGACCAGAAGGACTGCGGTGATGGCCATCATAACGCCCAGCAATATGTTAAGAATCTTTTTCATGATGGTTTGTGACTAACGTTAACCGTGATTATTTCTTGTTGTAGGCCGTCAGGATGTCCATCAGCGTAATGGACGAATCCTCCATATCGTTCACGAGCGAGTCGATCTTCGAAACGATATAGTTGTAGAACAGCTGAAGAATAACCGCGGCGATAAGACCCATGAGGGTCGTCAGCAGGGCGACCTTGATACCGCCTGCAACGAGCGTCGGGCTGATGTCGCCGGCAGCCTGGATGGCGTCGAACGCGCCGATCATACCTACGACCGTACCCATGAAGCCCAACATCGGCGAGAGGGCGATGAACAGACCGATCCACGACAGACCCGACTCCATCTGGCCGGTCTGTACCGAACCGTAGGAAACGACGGCCTTCTCGACAGCGTCGAGACCCTGCTGGTAGCGGTCGAGACCCTGGTAGTAGATCGAGGCGATCGGACCGCGCTTGTTGCGGCATACGTCCTTGGCAGCCTCGACGCCGCCGTTGCGGAGAGCCTCCTCGACTTCCTCGACGAACTTCTTGGTGTTGATGGTCGAGAGCGACAGGAAGAGGATGCGCTCGATGGCTACGGCCAGACCGATCACGAGGCAGAGCAGCACGGGAAGCATCCAGCCCCAGCCGCCTTCGAGGAACTTCTGCATCAGAATGTGGTGCATGCTTTCGCCGGCGATTTCGGTTTCAGCGGCAACGACCGTCTCCTCGACGGCTGCGGCAGCCTCCTGCGCGAAGGCATTCACGGTGCCCAGGGTGAAGAGGGCCACCGACAGAATCTTAAAAAGATTTTTCATAGTGGTGTTTGATAATTGATTTGATTAGGTTGTATTCAGTCGTTCGTTTTCGCTTGCTCTTTCCGGCGGGCCGATTTTTTTGCGGAAAAAGGCCGCTTTTTTCTCTTCCGGTCGGCATCGGCGCTCCGTTTCCGACTGCAAGGACGGTTGCGGACACCTGCGCACGAAAGCGTACTCCGGGAAAGGCGCTTTTGTCTAATCGGTTGGTTATTAATATCTTAATTCGCCGATCCGGCCTCCCTGCCCGGGGTTTCGGGGCGGAAAGGATGGATTAGCAGTGCGAAATATAAGAAAAAAAATCGTTTTGTGCAACGGCTCATGCGCTGAATTCTCCGCGCAGGGGTTTGCGCAGCAGCGCGCGGGTCTCGTCCTCGGGCAGCCCGAGCCCCAGCACATACATCAGTTTGGTGACGGCCGCTTCGGTGGTCATGTCGTAGCCGCACAGCACGCCGGCTTTCTGCAGGCGCAGCCCCGTTTCGTAGAGCTCCATCGAGACCTTGCCGCCGCCGCACTGGGTGATGTTGAGCACGATGACGCCGCGTCCGATCGCCTCTTGCAGCGTGCGGATGAACCATTCGCTCGTGGGGGCGTTGCCGGCGCCGAAGGTCTCCAGCACCACGGCCCGCACGCCGGGTGCCGAAAGCATGGCGTTGAAGACCCGCTGGTCCATGCCGGGGAAGAGTTTGATCACGACGATGCCGTCGGCCAGCCGTTCGGCGCACCGCAGTTCGGGGCCGCCGCTCTCCGGACGGAGAATGGCCGGCAGGTTGTAGGCGATGTTGACGCCCACCTCGGCCAGGGGCGGGTAGTTGTAGGAGCGGAAGGCGTTGAGCGCTTCGGCGCTGCGCTTGGTGGTGCGGTTGGCGCGGAACAGCCGGTTCTGGAAGTAGAGCGACACCTCGGGCACCGCGGGGCGGCCGTCGATGCGGGCGCCGGCGATCTCGATGGCCGTGATGAGGTTCTCGCGGCCGTCGGTGCGCAGCACGCCGATGGGAATCTGGCTGCCGGTGAAGACCACGGGTTTGGCGAGGTTCTCGAACAGGAAACTCAGGGCCGAAGCGGTGTAGGACATGGTGTCGGTGCCGTGCAGGACGACGAATCCGTCGTAGCGCGCATAGTTGTCGCGGATGAGTGCGGCCAGGGCCAGCCAGTTGGCCGGCGATACGTTCGACGAATCGATGACGGGCGACATGGTCTGCACATCGATGTCGATGTTGAGCCGTTTGAGCGAGGGGAACTCGTCGTAGATGCCGCTGAAGTCGAATGGCACGAGAGCTCCCGTTGCAGCGTCGGTCTTCATGCCGATGGTGCCGCCCGTGTAGATGATCAGAATCGAGGATTTCGGGTTATTCATGGTGTTCCGTTTGGCTGGGGCAGAGGCCGAACATGCGTTCGGCGTTGGCGGTAGTGGCTGCGGCGACGGTTGCGGGCGTCGTGCCTTGCAACTCCGCTATTTTTGCGCAGACAAATTGCGTGTAGGCCGGTTCGTTGCGCTGGCCGCGGTGGGGTGCCGGTGTGAGGTAGGGGCAGTCGGTCTCGAGCAGGATGTCGTCGGGGTCCATTTCGCGTACGGTCTCGGCTGCCCGGCTGTTCTTGAAGGTGACGACTCCGCCGATGCCGAAGAGAAAATCGCCGCAGGCTTTCAGACGGCGGTAGGTTGCTGCGTCTTCGCTGAAAGCGTGGAAGACGCCCCGGAGTCCCGTGCCGCGGAACGCTTCGATGACGGCCGTCATTTCGGGCCAGGCATTGCGCGTGTGTACGGCGATGGGAAGGTCCAGGTCGACGGCCAGGCGGCATTGGCGGCGGAAAGCCTCGGTCTGCTCGTCGCGGAAATCGGCCGACCAATAGAAATCGAGCCCGATTTCACCTACGGCGCAGAAACGCGCGATTCCGTCGGGCGGTGTTCGGAGCAGTTGCCCGACCAACTCCAGCTCCTCGCGCCAGCGGGGATTGTCGTTGACCGACGTGGGGTGGAGCCCCATCATCGGGATGCAGCGGCGGGGATGGCGGCGGCAGAGGTCGAAAAGACGGCCGTGGCTCTGCGAGTCGATGGCGGGGCAGAGCATCCGCCCGACCCCGGCGTCGACGGCCCGGGCGAGGGCCTCCTCGCGGTCGGCATCGAACTCGGGTTCGTAGAGGTGGCAATGGGTGTCGACGATCTGCATCTTCGGGGGTGTTTCGCAGGAGCAAATGTAATGAAAAATATGCAAATGTCGTGCTGCGGAACCGAAGATCGTTCCGGGGTGTTGCGACTCCGCAGCCTGTTGGTATGAACGGTGCTTCAGGTCGTGCGGAAAACGGGCGGGCGGCTACGGTTTCATGTAGCGGTTGCCGGGGAGCTGGCGCAGGAGTCCGACCAATTCGAGCGAGAGGAGCGACGTGGCCAACCGCCCGGGGTCGAATCCGGTGGCGGTTTGCAGGGCGTCGATGGCGATCGGATCGGACGACCGGAAAAGAGCCAGCAGGGCGGTTTCGTCGGACGTGAGGTCGGGCGTTTCGCTGTGGGGCCGCCGTGCTGCGGGTTCGGCTTCGAGGTCCCAGCCCATCTCTGCGATGATGTCTTCGGCCGAGAGGACGAGCTGCGCCTTGCGGTGGCGGATCAGATGATTGGTGCCGGCAGCCGAGCGGTCGGTGGCGCGGCCGGGCAACGCCATGACCGTGCGGTTGTATTCGTCGGCGAAGCGGGCCGTGAGCAGCGAACCGCCGTTGTCGGGCGATTCGACGACCAGGCACCCGGCGCTCAGTGCAGCGATGATGCGGTTGCGGGCGGTGTAGGCGGTGCCGTTCTGGCGGGTCTGGCTGTGCATTTCCGTCACGAGGGCTCCTCCGTGGTCGAGGATGTCGCGGGCAAGGGCCGTATGCTGGGTGGGAAGGACGCCGGGAAGCGGGCAGGGCAGAACCGCAGCGGTGGGGATCTTGCAGTCCAGTGCGGCGCGGTGGGCGGCCGCATCGATGCCGAAAGCCAGGCCGCTGACTATGACCAGACGGGGCACGCGTTCGGCCAGACGTTCGACGAGCTTGTGACATATGCTTTGTCCGTAGGGCGTCATTTCGCGCGTGCCGACGATCGACAGGGTGCGTGCTGCGAGGGTCTGCGGATCGCCTTTTACATAGATGACGTGGGGATAGTCCGGGATTTCGCGCAGCAGGGCCGGGTAGTCGGGATCGGTCGAGGCGATGGCTTTGATGTCGTGTTTGCGGCAGTATTTCGCTTCTTTTTCCGCCGCGGAGAACCCCGTGCGGCGGACGATCTGCCGGGCCGGTTCGGGGCGCAGTTCCGCGCGGCCGATCAGTTCCGGCTCCGAGGCTTCGAAAATCCGTTCTGCCGTTCCGAAGCACTCCAGCAGATGCACGGCTCCCTTGATGCCGATGCCCGGGGTCATCTGCAGGGCGATGTCTTCGATGGTCATGACGGAGTTTTCGTTATGGATTGCTGCTGGGACAATGTATTCCGGCTCAAGTTGCGAGCAAGACCGTGCGCCGAATTTTCGTTCTGATCTGCGTCTGCCGCAAGTTGCCCCGGTCGTTTCTTGGGTGGTTTGCGTGTTCGTTTGCGTGTTCGTTTGCGTGTTCGTTTGCTGTCGGTCCAGTCGGTCCAGTCGGTCCAGTCGGTCCAGTCGGTCCAGTCGGTCCAGTCGGTCCAGTCGGTCCAGTCGGTCCAGTCGGTCCAGTCGGTCCAGCGCTAATTTATTAAAGTAAAGATAGTCGTTTTGTGCGAGACTGGAAAATATA
>Ga0137307_100050_pt1 | contig 182517 bp, 139 predicted proteins | sample NAcewD2O_March_2_FD_97180 | JGI IMG/M metagenome (GOLD analysis project Ga0137307, IMG submission 97180) | Mouse cecal microbial communities from Vienna, Austria - N-Acetylglucosamine amended D2O_March | ecosystem: Host-associated > Mammals > Digestive system > Large intestine > Cecum | place... | reverse complement strand
CAAGCACCTTAATATCGGATGAACAAAGTTCTTGGGCAGCTAGAGTCAGACGACGGTTTTTGATGTACTCCCCAACTGTAAATCCACATAATACATTGAATATTTTTTGAAAGTAGAAACTTGACACAAATGCTTTGCTTGTGATTTCATTTACATCAATATCCTCGGTCAGATGCTCTTCAATGTAACAAATTGCATTACGTATACCGCTATTCCAACTATACATGGGTATCCTTCTCCTTCCTGTGTCGCTGTAATTATATTATACAAGCAAAATCTTAAATTTTCCCGATATTTTGTGTTCTCTAGTGTGGGATGGCTCCATGTTTGCGATAGTCCCTGTGCAGTCGCCCATAGCGTTCGATGAGACGGCTTTAGGAAGGCTCGTCACTGACCAGCTCAATCACGTCCATAATGTCACAATCCAGCGTTTTGCAGATTCGTGCCAGCGTATCCATGCTGATATTCAGGATTCTTGCTAACGCACAAATATTTCTCGACGGTATCGTCGTTTCCGTCTGGATTGTGCTTTTCCTTTCCTCTTTTGATTACCTTTAATTAGCCATGGCTTGTATCATACCATGTTGTGCCGCGAAATGCAATACAGATATAACATCAAAACGTGGCAGAGCGCAGGGGACTTGAACTCAAGATACAGATGGAGGGCTGTGCAGAAAAGACAGAATACATTAGCAAATATATCAGAGTCCCATTATAATGATTTATATGAATGAGGTGCTGGTGTTTGCAAGTTGTTTCAGTATTGAAAATTTATTTTTGGCAAGAGCTAAAGCGAATCAGAATTTTTTTAGTACAGTTCCCCCGCACATTTTAAGTGCCAGCTTCGTTATACATTGTGTAGGGACTGTTTGAAGGAAAGCATGGGTCTTTGGGACACGGCAGATGAGGGGGTGATGCAGTATGCTTGGAGATTGTTTTGTCGATATGGAGGAGCAGTATGACAAAATTTACCGCTACTGTTATTTCCGGCTGCGAAGCCGGCAGGCAGCGGAGGATATCACACAGGAAACCTTTCTGCGCTATTTCGAAAGATACCAGTGCGCGACATCGGAACAGACTTTGCGGTGTCTGTATACGATTGCCAGAAATCTGTGTGTGGACGAATACCGGAGGGATTCAAGGGAGGCTGCGTGGGCGCAGCCGTATCCGTATCCAGAGGAGGAGAAAGGTGAGGGCGACGAGCAGGTGCTTACAAGCCTTTTGGTGAGGGCGGCGGTGGCGTCGCTTGAGCAGGACGAGCAGGAGCTTTTGCTGCTGCGTTATGTGAATGAAGTTCCGATACAGAGCATTGCTCAGTTCTATGGAATTTCGAGATTTGCAGTGTACCGGAGACTGGCCGCAGTGACCAAGAGATTTCAGGCGGCATTGAGGAAGGAGGGATTTGGATGAGACGGGAGGTACGAGAGGAATTAAAGAGGGTATTTGAGCCGCCCAAGCCACAAGGCAAAAGGGCATTTTTGCGCGCGCTTGCACAGCCTAGAATCAGCATTCTGCGGTTTGCCCTGACGCAGCTAGGTTATATTCGGAGATGGAGCTGGGCAGTGTCTGTCATGATTTTTGCAGGCTCGGTTGCAGCTTCGGTGTGGAGTCCGTCAAGGCTTCTTGGGATTGTCTCGGCATTTGCGCCGCTGCTTGCGCTGACTGTCGTGACGGAGAGCGGACGCTCGGAAAGCTATGAGATGGCAGAGCTGGAGACGGCGACGCGCTTTTCGCTCAGAAGCGTGCTTCTGGCAAGGCTTGGGCTTCTTGGACTGGCAAATCTGGTGATGTTTTTCCTGCTGCTGCCAGTGGTGGTGTGGCGGCAGGAGCTGGGCGTGCTGCGGGCAGGGCTTTATATACTGCTGCCCTATCTGTTGACGGCTTTTGCAGGGCTTTGGGTTCTCCGCCGGTTTCGGGGGCGCGAGGCAGTGTACTGCTGTGTGGGCGTCGCAGCTTGTATCAGTTTTCTGGCGGCAATGCTTTTTGAGACGGTGCCGCAATTGTACCAGCCGGATATGGTTTCATGGTGGTTTGCCGGTGTGCTTGCGCTCGGCGTGGGGACAGTGAGACAGTGTACAGGGATTGTCCGCGACAGTCTCGCAGCATAAATTATCGAACAGACTGTAAGCATCTGTTTAAGAAAATGGAGGATTCGTATGAAGCTTGTCATAGACCGTGTATCAAAACAATATCAGAACCGGATTGCAGTGGACCGTGTTTCTGCAACATTACAAAAGGGCGTGTATGGGTTACTCGGCGCAAACGGCGCAGGAAAGACTACATTGATGCGGATGCTCTGCGGGATTTTGAAGCCGACAGGAGGGACGATCACATTTGACGGCATTGATGTGAGTGAGGAGGCTTACCGCGCAGTCCTTGGCTATCTGCCGCAGGATTTTGGCTATTATCCTGAGTTTAGTGCGCTGGATTTTCTGCTGTATCTGGCGGCGTTGAAGGGAATCCCCAAGGCGCAGGCAAAACGTAGGGCAAGAGAGCTGCTTGCGCTGGTATCCTTGCAGGAGGCTGAAAAAAAGAAGATTAAGACCTTTTCAGGAGGAATGAAGCAGCGGCTTGGCATCGCGCAGGCACTCTTAAATGACCCCAAACTGCTGATTTTGGACGAACCGACAGCAGGGCTCGACCCAAAGGAGCGCGTGCGCTTTCGGGACTTCATTCAAACGCTTGGCAAGGACAGTATTGTGCTGCTGTCCACGCATATCGTCTCGGACATAGAGCATATCGCCGATGAGATTCTGATGATGAAGGCAGGGCAGCTTATTTACCGGGGCAATTGGGCGCATGAAAAAGGCGATTTGGAGGAATTTTACCTGCAACAGTTTGAGGAGGAGGGGACACATGAATAATTTTGGGACACTCTATTATTATGAAGTGAAAAAGATTTTGAGCCGGAAGCTGGTCTGGAGTGTGTTTTTTATCAATGTATGCTGCATTGTCATGTTTACATGTGCAGATTTGACGGGAAAGTATTATGTGGATGGCGAGGTGGCTGACACGCATTACCATATGTTTCAGGTCGATCAGGACTACCGGCGCGCATTGTCCGGCAGGCAGCTCGACACGGCGCTGCTGGAGGAGATGCAGGAGGCGTACAGCAAAATTCCCGATACGCAGGAGCGGTATATGCTCACAGACGAATACCAGACCTATGCGCGTCCGTACTGCGAGATTTATAACTTGTTTCGGAGATGGACGCAGAAAAAGGAGCTGGATGAACTGCGTGCGTGGCAGCCAGACGAGGAGGCGCTCTACGCGGCAAGACTTGAGACGATGGAACAGCTATGGCGTGAGCAGCAGCTAACCGATGCGGAGAAGGCGCTATGGCGTGAGAAGGAGGCGCAGGAGCAAGAGAACAGGCCGCTTACGTATCTGTACCATGAAGGCTATACGAAGCTGCTTGCCAATGGCTTAAACACGCTGAGTATCTTGGTGCAGATGTTTGTCTGTATCTGTATGGCAGGCGTTTTTACGGATGAGCACACACGCAGGACCGATCAGCTTATTTTGTCAGGCGCAAAGGGAAAAGAGATGGTATACTGGGCAAAAATAGCAGCCGGCGCCAGTGTCTCCGCAGCGTGTGCCGCGCTCTTGTCAGCGATTACCTTTATGCTGGTATTTGCAGTATATGGGGCGGAGGGATTTGGGACATCCCTGCGCTTTAGCGCCTATCTGTGCTCCTCGTCCGAGCGGTTTTCGGTAGGTCAGGTGTGTCTGATAGAATACGGCATTTTGATTCTTACCGCGGTCTTTGTCAGTGTGCTGGTGCTGGTGGTATCAGAGCTGCTGCACAGCAGTATTGCGACGCTGGCAGTCAGCGTGGGCTTGCTCATGGCAGGCATACTTGCAAGGATACCAGAACAGTACCGTGTGCTCTCTCAGCTCTGGGACTGGCTTCCCGCGCGGTTTCTCAATGCAGTCTACATCTTTGACAACAGAACGGTTCCGCTGGCAGGATACTGTCTGGTCTCATGGATTGCAGTTCCGCTGTGTTACATGCTGGCAGGGCTTGTGATGGTCCTCGCCGGGAAACGGATTTACCGGAATTATCAGGTGTTAAACCGCTGATTAACAAAAGTAAAGTGAAATTAAGTTGCTATATCTTCCTCTTAATGATATAATGTCAAAGGTCATGAGAAGTTAAAAGGAAAGTAAGGCGCATACTTATGAAAATAGTAATCTGCGATGATTGTGTCGAAGATTTACAATATATAGAGCAATTGCTTGGGCAATACACAGAAGCGGCTCCGGGTGCCGATTTTGTGGTGGAAAAATATTTGGATGCTGCCGTCTTGTACGACAGAATCCAGGAGGGCGAGCAGGCCGAGATTTATATACTGGATATGATTATGGCAAAACGCACAGGTATTGACCTTGGCAGCCTGATCCGAAAAGTGGGAGGGGACAGCGTGATTATCTATATCACGTCCTCCGACGAGTACGCAATGGAGGCATACGGGGTTCATGCAGTGCGTTATTTGCTAAAGCCCGTGAGCAGTGAGAGCTTTTTTGAGGCGATGGATTCTGCGCGCTCGTCCGTCAGAGGGCGGCGCAAACTGATGTTTATGGTAAAGACGAAGGCAGGAACCGTGGGGGTGCCTTATTCGGAGATTGAATATATAGAGAATTATTCTAGGACACTCAGCATCAGACTGGCGGATGGAGAGCAGATCAGAAGTATTTTTATCAGAAAGTCGTTTGACGAGGAGATCCGCGAGATTGCAGGGGACAGAAGTTTCCTGCAGGTCCACAAATCCTTCCTCATTAATATGGAGCATGTAAAAAGGCTTGAGCAGGGAGAAGTCGTGATGGATAGCGGAAAACACATTCCTGTCAGCAAGACGAGGGCAGCCGATGTGAAAAAGGCGTATCTGCTGTTTTTGTCAGCGTGCTACAGATAAGGAGTTGTCCATGAATTATAAAAATTTATCCTATACCATCAGCCATGTGTTTTTGATGCTGTTCATGTATCTTTTTATCGTGCACCGGTATTCGAAGAAAAAGACGGCAGGAATCTGTATCTTTTCGTTTTGGACATTGAGGCTTACCGACTATCTGAAGTTAGACCTTTATCCAGACAGTCAGATGTGTTATGCCGTTGTGACGATGTTTCAGATTTTCGTGACGCAGTTTACGGGGATATTCATTGCAAAGCACCGGGACGGTAAACTTTTGTTTGCAGGACTCAGCGCATCGAATTATGTGATTGCCGGGAGTGTCGCGGCAACAATTTTGTATATGTGGACGCAGGATCTGGTGATTTCCATGCTGGGAAGCGTTGTGGTCCATACAGTCATACTTTGGATCTTATACGGCCGTATCCGCGCAATATGGCTTCGGTATCAGGAAAAGGAGACAGAGAAAAACTGGTGGGAGCTGTGCCTGATACCAGTGTTTTTTTATTGCGGTTTTTGCACACTGGCGTTTTTCCCGATCACGCTGGAGGACAACCCGCAGAATATTCCGGCAGTCCTGTCATTTATCGTCACAATGTTTGTCGCATATGTGGTGGTGATACGATATATGGAAAGTGAGTCCGAGCGGGCAGGAATTTACTGGAAGAATGTCTTTTTTGAGTCGTATATCAAGGGACTGGAGGACCAGTATTACTTGGTGCAGCGCTCAGAGCAGAATCTCAAGATACTCCGTCATGACATGCGGCATTATTCTGGTATGATTGACACGCTGTTAAACCAGGGTGCCTATGATGAGATTCGGAATGTGACAGCACATATCAAGGAGGTTTCGGATGAGAACCGGGTGGTCAAGTACTGCGAAAATCTGATGGCAAACTCGATACTCACACATATCATGGAGAGGGCGCGGCGGTGCGGCGCAGTGGTCCACCTCGAGGCAGCCGTTCCAAGGGAGCTGCCGTTTAACGACTACGAGTTTGCAGCAGTGCTTGCGAATCTGTTAGAGAATGCAGTGCGGTGCGTGAGTGCGTTTCAGGAGAAGGATAAGCGCGTGGAGGCGAGGATTGAGTGTGCGGACGGCCATGTGCTGATTCACATACAGAATGAATACGAGAATGAAATCCTGCTTGATGCGGCGACGGGACTTCCGAGGAGTCAGGCGGGAGAGGGACATGGACTGGGAATGCAGAGCGTGCAGTCATTCTCTGATAAAATTGGCGGCAATATAGGATGCTACTGTGAGGACGGGGTGTTTCATTTGATGCTTTTTGCGAAAATTTAGGCTTTTTTTGTGCAAAAAAGGAAATATGGCATACCAGTTTGCATGATATAATGAAGGAAGCGGGACAGAAGGAAAGGCGGAGATTGGTATGCAGAAGATTTTTATAAAATACGTGGCAGTCATTATGACAGCAGCAATATTCTTGATTCTTTTTATCAATGGATTATTTAACAGCCATACGATGAGAAACCAGCAGTATAAGACATTTCAGGCAAAAATAGACCAGATGATACATACCTTGGAGAATAACCGGATGGAGTTGGCACTGCTCAACGAAAATCTGGACGCGGATTATCTGACGCGTGCGCGTGCGGCGGCTTATGTGATGGACCGTCAGGAGGATGTGCTGATGGATGTCTCCAAGATGCAGTATCTTGCAGATCTGCTCAATGTCGATGAGCTGCATGTTATTGATGAAAACGGTTTTATCGCGTATGGCTCTGTATCCCAGTATGTTGGTATTGATATGGCGGACCATGAGCAGACGCGTGCGTTTCTGGCACTGCTTGACAGCGACGAAGAGGATGCGTACTTGATTCAGGAGCCGCAGCCCAATGCCGCAGAGGCGAGGATGATGCAGTATGTCGGTGTGGCGAGACAGGGGCGCAAGGGTGTTGTGCAGGTCGGGTTTGAGCCCAAGAGACAGATGGAAGCGCAGTCAAGAAATACGTATGACTATATATTTTCAAGATTTCCGACAGATATCGGCGAAGAGCTTTTTGTGGTGGACTGCACTACTGGGGAAGTGCTCGGACATTCGGAGGATATTGACCGTGATTTTGGCAGGGAGTACTATCAACTGGATTCACTGCTGGCGTGCACGGAGGGCGCGTACTTACCGGGGGCAGAGGGCAGAAGCATGTATGTTGTCAGCAAAAAGTACGAGGATACATTGATTTGTGCAGCGCTGCCCCGGGAGGTGCTGCTCCAGAAACTGCTGACCAACACGCTGCTGACCTTTATTTATTTGTTTGTGATTGAGCTTGCGGCGGTGGTGGTGTTAAATTATCTTGTCAAACGCAAGGTGATTGACGGGATTCATCGTATTATAAGAAGTCTGTCTGCGATAACGGACGGGAATCTGGGCACGACGGTAGATGTGGGCGGAAACCGCGAGTTTGAGGAGTTGAGCAGTGGAATCAACACGATGGTATCGAGTATTATAAATATATCAGACAGAATCTCTGCGATTATCGACATGAGCGGCTTCCCGCTGGCAGCTTTTGAGTATGAAAGCGGGGCGAATGCGATGTTTGTCACTTCGGGTCTGGGCGCGCTGATGGACATTTCGGACAGGGCAGTCACAGAATTTTGCAGGAATGCAAAACGCTTTGACGCTTATATTCAGCGGGTTACGGCGTCGCCCATCGAGGGAGAGACTGAAGTATACCAGATACACAATGACCGCTATGTCAAAATCCACATGTCTGAGACCCCGACAGGGAAACTTGGCGTGATTACGGATGTGACGCAGGATATCATGGAGAAAAACAGAATGCGTTATGAAAACACGCATGATCCGCTCACAGGACTTTACAAGTACCAGTATTTCCGCCAGCTTGCACAGGATATGCTGCGCAAGCTGCCAGACGGGGAGGTATGCGCGTTTGTCATGCTGGATCTGGATTATTTCAAGGGCATCAATGACACCTATGGACATGACACGGGCGACCGGTATCTGCAAAGTTTTTCGGCAGTGATGAGCGCGATGCCCCAAGAGCATTTTCTGGCGGCGAGACGCTCAGGAGATGAATTTAGCATGATGATCTTTGGGTGCGCAAACCGGGAGGAGATTCAAAGCTTGCTGCATGATTTTTATGAGCAGCTTGGACAGAACCAGATCTTTTTGTCTGACACGGAGTCAAGGACAATCAGCGCCTCCGCAGGCTATGCGTGGACGGACAATGCGGAGGCGGAGATAGCGGTGCTGCTGAGCCATGCGGACGAAGCCTTATATAAAGTGAAGCGGGACACCAAAGGAAACTATCGTGAGTATTGACAGGAGTATTGTCAAGCGCCCTTCAACGTGCTATAATTTTTTATTACAAAGCCGTTGGAAGGAGATGCAATGAAAGCAACAGAAATACTAAAGACATACTTTGGTTATGATTCGTTCAGAGAGGGACAGAGGGTGATCATCGAGGCTATTTTGTCCGGTGAAGATGCGCTGGCGATTATGCCGACCGGCGCAGGCAAATCTATCTGTTATCAGGTTCCGGCGCTGATGCTGCCCGGCATCACGCTTGTGGTCTCGCCGCTGATTTCCCTGATGCAGGATCAGGTCAAATCCTTGAACGAGGCGGGCGTCCACGCTGCGTTTATCAATTCGGCACTCACAGAGACACAGATTGCCAAGGCGATGCGGTTTGCGATGGAGGGAAGATACAAGATTATCTACGTTGCCCCGGAACGGTTGGAAAGCGCTGGATTTATACAGTTTGCACAGACTGGGCAGATCTCGATGGTCACAGTCGATGAGGCGCACTGCATCTCGCAGTGGGGGCAGGATTTCAGACCAAGCTACCAGAAAATTGTGGACTTTATAAAATGGCTGCCAGTCAGGCCGATTGTGAGTGCGTTTACCGCGACAGCCACAAAGGAGGTCAAGAGCGATATCGAGTGCAGCCTGAAGCTGAAAAAGCCGCGCGTTATCGTCACAGGATTTGACCGGGAAAATCTGTATTACAGTGTCGAGCATGCCGCTGGGCGGAACAAGGACAAATTTGTGACAGAGTATATCAAAAATCATGCCGGCGAGAGCGGAATCATCTACTGCGCTACCCGAAAAAATGTGGATATGCTGTATGAGAAGCTGTCTGGGTGCGGCGTTTCGCTGACACGCTATCATGCGGGAATCGACAATGAGACCCGCAAGAAAAATCAGGACGACTTTATCTATGACCGGGTGCAGGTGGTCATTGCGACAAACGCGTTTGGCATGGGCATTGACAAGTCCAATGTCCGCTATGTGATTCACTATAACATGCCGCAGAGCATGGAGAATTATTATCAGGAGGCAGGGCGCGCAGGACGTGACGGCGGACCTGCACAGTGTATTCTGCTGTATGCCACGCAGGATGTGATGATTGACAAATTTCTGCTGGAAAACAAGGAATTTGAAGGCATGGCAGTGGAAGATATTGATCTGGTCAGGCAGCGGGACAGCCACCGCCTTCATGTGATGGAGGGGTATTGCAAGACCACGGAATGCCTCCGCAACTATATTTTGGAATACTTTGGGGAAAAGGTGTCTGTCCCGTGCGACAACTGTGGCAACTGCCATCAGGAATACTTCGATCAGGATATGACAATGGAGGCAAAGTGGGTCATTAACTGCCTTGCAGAGACGAGGGGCAGATATGGTATGAATATTGTCACCGGCACGCTGACCGGGGCAAAGCGCGCCAGAATCCGGGAGGTCGGCGCCGACGCATACAAATCATACGGGGTGTTGGCGCAATGGAGTGAGAAGGATATCCGGCTGCTGATCGACCATATGATCACAGAGGGGTATGTCATTCAGACGGACGGGGAGTACAGTGTACTACAGATGGGCGATATCCATGCACTCAGGGAGGAGAGCACCCATGTCATCGTCAGAAAAGCCAAGGCACGGGAAGAAACTGCGGGGAAGCAGAAAATAAAAAGTACAGATGTTCTCACCAGCGCGGGCTACAGGCTGTTTGAGCGTCTGCGGCAGCTGCGCCTTGGCATTGCGAAGGAGGAGGCGATGCCGCCCTATATTATCTTTAGCGACAAGACACTGATTGACATGTGTGTCAGGCTTCCGAAAGATCAGCGGGAGATGCTCATGGTATCCGGGGTTGGCGCCCATAAATACAGCAAATATGGGCAACGTTTTTTGACGGAGATTACGGTATTTATGCGTGAAAATCCCAGTGCGGTGCTCAGCACGCCGGCAGAAACAATTTGAGAGGGGAGAACGCCTTATGAGATATACGTGGCTGGATGAATATTTACTGGCAAAAACTGGCGTGACAAAGGACCACAAGAAAGAGTGGAACTGGATTCGCTACCAAATAGGAGGCAAGATGTTTGCGGCAGTCTGCCTGAATGAACAGAATGAAGCCTGTTATATTAATCTGAAATTAGAGCCGGAGGAGGGGGCGTTTTTGAGGACGCAGTATGAAGATATCATTCCGGGATATTATTCAAACAAAGTGCACTGGAATTCTGTGAAGCCAGATGGAGCAGTGCCAGATGATCTGCTCAAAGATCTGCTGGACAAATCCTATCAGTTGGTGTTTGGCGGACTGAGCAAGAAAAAACAGCGGGAAATTTTGGAGACAGCGGGATAGACAAATACAAGGCAGCGGTCGTGGAGACTTCCAAGCTGGGAATCTACGACTATGTGCTCAAACCATTTAAGGGTGAAGACCTGCACCAGCGGATTAACCGTGTACTAAGGAACTGTAGAAAAATAATAGGGAGGAAGAAAAGATGGCAGTACAGTATGATGTATCGGCAATGGAACTCATTCGGCTGTTTGGCTGCGACAAGCCAGCCAGCGGGGCGCTGTGGGAGGTAAAAATGCCCGCTCTGCTGGAGGAATTTCTGCGTCTGGCAAAGGACCAGCCACTGTTTGAAACGTCAGATTTCTGGTCAGGAGGACCTTATTTCTTCTATGAAGATATCGAAGAGCGGATTGAAGATGATGAGGAATACTGGGAGGAGGATCCAGAAGAGTACGAAGAGGATGAGTACTATCAAATGTCAAAGATTCCCAGAGAGCAGTGGGGAGAGCATATGCCAGACTACTTGCAGATTGGCAGTGATTACGGTGTGGGCTGTGTGACGTATGGAATCTGTGAGACGGATCTGGAGAAGGAGGACCCGCCTGTTTATATTTGGAATGAAGCCGATTCATTAAAGGACTGGCGGGTGCTGACGGATTCGCTGTCCGTGTTTCTTGGCGGGATTGTGTGCGATATCTTGTCAGGTATGAACTATCCGACAGCGAAGAGGGTGCTGGAGAAAGACGCATGGACGTTTGAGGAGCTGAACCATTTTGATCTGCTGGCACAGCGGCAGATTGAACTTTCAAGCATGAAAAAATATCCGTCATTTTACGGCGTGGAAGTTTTTTACCGCGTCTGTGTAGATGTGGAGGCAAAGACGCTGTATCTGGTAAGAGATGACAAAGAACTGCTGGTGATTCAGAAAGCAGAATAAGCATAAAAAAAGGGATTGCATTCAGAACAGATGTGTGATAAGATAAAACAAACATAGATTTGGAAAATTTGTTTGATTTTTCTTGTCACACATTTTTATTTTAGAGGAAGCTGAGGGGAACTACATGAGTTTGATTCGTCAAAACAATCAAAAACCAATACATTCTAGCGATGAACACGGCGTGGCGGCAAACACAGATGTCAATATTGAGCTGCACACAACCTCAGCACAGACGATTATGGAGAAGCTGGCAGTGCTGACAGATGCCGCCAAGTATGATGTGGCGTGCACCAGCTCTGGCGTTGACAGAAAAGGAAATGGCAGGGATATGGGAAACTGTGTGGCAGCAGGCATCTGCCACAGCTTTTCGGCGGACGGCAGGTGTATCTCGCTGTTAAAGATATTGATGTCAAACGAGTGTATCTATGACTGTAAATACTGTATCAACCGCAGAAGCAATGACGTGCCGCGGGCGACCTTCACGCCTGACGAGATCTGTGAGCTGACGATGAATTTTTACAGGAGAAATTATATTGAGGGGCTGTTTTTAAGCTCTGGCATTATCCATAATCCAAGTTATACGATGGAGCTGCTTTACCAGACACTGTACAAACTCAGAAAAGTCTACCGCTTTCAGGGCTATGTGCATGTGAAAGGAATCCCGGGCGCAGACCCGCTCCTAATCCAGCAAACGGGGTATTTGACAGACAGAATGAGCGTTAATTTAGAGCTTCCTACAGCGGAGGGGCTTGAAAAACTTGCGCCGAATAAGCACAGGAAAACAATTCTGACACCGATGCGCCAGCTTCAAAATAGCATCGCGCAGGGGAAGAAAGAGCTTGTTCAGTACCGCAATGCGCCTGCGTTTGTGCCGGCGGGACAGTCCACGCAGATGATTATCGGCGCGACGCCGGAGAGCGACTATCAAATCATGTCTGTCGCGGAGGGGCTGTATGATAAATTTGGCATGAAGCGCGTGTTTTATTCTGCCTATGTGGGGGTCAATGAGGACAAGGCACTGCCGTCGGTGCAGACCGCCTCACCGCTCTTGCGCGAGCACAGGCTGTATCAGGCGGACTGGCTGCTGCGGTTTTACCAGTTTCGGGTAGAGGAGCTCTTGAATGAAACGCACCAGAATTTTAATGTGCTGCTGGACCCCAAATGTGACTGGGCATTGCAGCACTTAGAGCAGTTTCCAGTGGAGATCAACCGGGCAGACTACGCGATGCTTCTGCGCGTGCCCGGCATTGGCGTCAAGAGCGCCCAGCGCATTTGTAAGGCGAGAAAGAGCGGGGCACTGGATTTTGAGCATCTCAAAAAAATCGGCGTGGTCTTAAAACGTGCGCTGTATTTTATTACCTGCAATGGAAAGATGATGTACCGCACAAAGCTTGAGGAGGACTACATCACAAGGAATCTGCTGGCGGAACATGAGAAACTGCCGTTTGACAAGGACGGCGTTACGTACAGGCAGTTGTCGCTGTTTGACGATACGCAGGAGAATGCAGTGTTATTTGGCAGTTAACGTTTTTCGTTTGTATTTGAGCTGCCCGAGGGCGGCATGGGGGAGTTGATGAAATGTGTACGGGGATAGAATACTATGTGTTAATCTGCGAGGACAGCATGGAAGGAATCCTCACAGGGGTCTATGAGGCATACCAGATAAAAAAAGACAAGGGCATAGAAAGCCATGACAGTATCCGCCTTGCGGTAAAAGAGCCGGCTATGCAGTGTTTTTTTACGCAGTATGAGCATATACAGACAGACCATGAGAAGGCTGCAAAAGTGACAGACACCATCGCAAGGCAGCTTGGAGACGAGACATGGTACAGAATCAGTATGGCGATGGTTTCTGATTTTGAGGATAAGGCAGATGCAGTGTATCATACGATTGTTCTTGGGCTGAAGCTGCACGACAAACGGATCACAGACCGCTTGCAGGAGGATTGTGTGCAGCGCACGTTCAAGTGCGCGCGGGCATCTGAAAATGAGCTCTGCCATCTGAAACAGTTTTCGCGCTTTTCTGAGCTGCAAAATGGTATGCTGTATGCCAAAATCAACGCGAAGCATCATGTACTGCCGTTTCTGATGCCGCACTTTGCCGACCGCCTGCCCGCAGATAATTTTGTAATCTATGATGAGAACACGCAGACCTTCGGGCTTCACGCCAGCTATAAAAAGTGGTATCTCATGCAGGGTGCTGCGTTTGACGAGGACCGCATTGTGTATTCCGAAGTCGAGGCGGTATACCAAGAGCTGTTCAAGCGTTTTTGTGACAGCATTGCCATCGAGTCGCGCATCAATCCCAAGTTGCAGATGAATATGCTGCCACTGCGTTTCAGACCGAATATGACGGAGTTTCAATAGCATGACAAGTCTTAAATATTCTCTAAGATCCGAATATCTACCGCGGTATAATGATACTCTTTGTCAGGAAGTTCGCCGGAGGTAAGATAGTGAAAGAGCAGGTCAAGCGGTTTTTTGCCTTGGGTGCGCGGCTGCTGGCAGATGACGGCAGAGAGCACGCCGTCCCGCAGGAACTGTTCTGTCGTGTCTGCTTTGTCGAAGGCGATCACGCACAGTTTTCCGGCGAGCCCGAGCGCCGTTATGGCACGGCACCCGCCGTAGACGCCGCCGGCAGCAAAAAACAGCGCATTGGTCTTAGGATATTCTTTTAACAGCCGCAGGGTCTGTTCATAACTTTCAATCTCATCGTCCTGTGTCTCTGCAATGGACACAATCTTCATATGCGCTTGACAGGGGGTCAGGGCTGCCATAAATCCCGCGATACGTTCTGTATGGCAGAGAATTTCTGATGAACCAGTGATAATGCCAATCTGAACATCGCCGTGCGTCATCAGCCGCAGCAGACCGGCGGCAGTCCTGCCGCTCTTGGTATAATTGCTGCCGACATAGGCGATGCGGGTGGAGTTTTCGATGTCTGTATTGAAGGTCACGACAGGGATTCCCCGCTGGGACAGTTCGTTGATGCGCGTGCGGATACGCTCGTCGTTCTGCGGCGCGATGGCTATGCCGTTTACTTCTTGGGCGAGCAGTTCATCTATGGCGCTTAGCTGGGCATCGACATTGATTGGAATTTGTTTCACGAGAACAGCACAATTGTATCCGGCTAAGTCGTCTGCCTTTTCATAGATGCCTTTTAACACGTCAGCAAAAAAGGGGTTGTCCGTGGAAAAAAGGACTACGCCTAGTTTTAGTTTCTTTTTTTGAGCGGCAAGCGCCAGCCCGGCTTTGTTTGGCTTGTAGTCGAGCGCCTTTGCGATTTCGTTAATTTTTTCGGCAGTAGCAGGATTGACAGAACCCCGGTTGTTGAGAACCCGGTCTACGGTTCCGCGGGAAACCCCGGCAAGTGCGGCAATATCTTTGATGGTTGTTGCCATAGCATCCTCCAGTGTTAGCGTGTTGAATTGATACCAGTATATCGTTTCCATGCCGAAAAAGCAAGTACATAGTTGCACGTGCACAAGAAATCTGTGTTCTCTTTTTTTTAGATATAAGCGCAAAGATTGAAGTATAATGTTGCACGTGCACGAAAATCAAAGTTGTTTCATGTTAAGCCGCTGAAATTTTAGTGTGGGACGCCGGGAAGGCGCTGTGAATTATTACCAGAATAAATCTTGATATTTGTTGTATTTTGACGAAATTAAAATATCTTCAAAGATTTGCTTGATTTTTAGAGTGACTCCTACTATCATGAAGATAGTTGTTGTGCGTGCACGAGCACAGTCGCAGCGGATAACAGACTATTTTCAGAAGAATACAAACTGGACAGAGTACTGTTCGATACAGAAACGCTGAGATGGTCAAAATTTAGCAGGACAGCGGGCAATGGCGCTGGCTGCTGTATTATAATGAAGGAGGATTTCAAAATGAACAATTTACCACAGGTAAAAGTAGGGATTGTGGCGGTGAGCCGTGACTGCTTTCCAGAGAGCTTGTCTGTAGACAGGAGAAAGGCACTGGTCAAGGCATATGCGGACAAATATGGTATGGACGGAATCTATGAGTGTCCGGTCTGCATTGTGGAGAGTGAAATACATATGGTACAGGCGCTCGAGGATATCAAGAAGGCAGGCTGTAATGCACTCTGCGTATATCTTGGAAACTTTGGGCCGGAGATCTCAGAGACACTGCTCGCAAAGCATTTTGATGGTCCTGCAATGTTTATTGCGGCAGCGGAGGAGACACAGAACAATCTTGTCGGCGGACGCGGTGACGCATACTGCGGTATGTTAAATGCGAGCTATAATTTAAAGCTGCGCAATATCAAGGCATATATTCCCGAATATCCAGTTGGAACAGCAGAGGAATGCGCTGATATGCTCAATGAGTTCCTGCCGATTGCAAGGGCAATCATTGGACTTGCGGACTTAAAGATTATCTCTTTTGGCCCAAGACCCCTTAATTTCCTTGCGTGCAATGCGCCAATCAAGCAGCTTTACAACATTGGCGTTGAGATTGAGGAGAACTCCGAGCTTGACCTCTTTGAAGCTTTCAAGAAGCATGAGGGAGATGAGAGAATCCCGGCAAAGGTGAAGGAGATGGAGGCAGAGCTTGGCGAGGGCAATATGAAGCCGGAAGTGCTTCCCAAACTGGCACAGTATGAGCTGACACTGCTCGACTGGGTTGAGGCGCACAGAGGATACCGCAAATATGTTGCGATTGCCGGAAAGTGCTGGCCGGCATTCCAGACACAGTTTGGCTTTGTGCCCTGCTATGTAAACAGCCGTCTGACTGGTATGGGGATTCCGGTATCCTGTGAGGTGGACATTTATGGCTGTCTGAGTGAGTTTATCGGCACATGCGTGAGTCAGGACGCCGTGACGCTGCTTGACATCAACAATACCGTACCGGCAGATATGTACAGCGAGTCCATTAAGGACAAGTTCAGCTATACGCACAATGATACATTTATGGGCTTCCACTGCGGCAATACAAACACCAAGAAGCTCAGCTTTTGCAGCATGAAGTATCAGATGATTATGGCAAGAACACTCCCGGAGGAGGTTACGCAGGGAACGCTCGAGGGCGACATTATTCCGGGCGATATCACATTTTACCGTTTACAGTCCACAGCAGACTGCAAGCTGCGCGCGTACATTGCGCAGGGCGAGGTGCTTCCTGTGGCGACAAAGTCTTTCGGAAGTATCGGTGTGTTTGCAATCCCTGAGATGCAGCGTTTTTACCGTCATGTATTGATTGAGAAGAATTATCCGCACCATGGAGCGGTTGCGTTTGGACACTTTGGAAAAGCATTGTTTGAGGTATTTAAATATATCGGTGTGCCTGTTGAGGACTTAAACTACAATCAGCCAAAGTCCCTGCCATATCCGACAGAGAATCCGTTTGCGTAATCTGCGGTCACAACAGCGTGCACGCTGGGCAAGAGACAATACAGAATGAAACAATAACATAGAATGAAGGACAAGAGGAACAAGGGTGGATGATGCATGTGAAGTTCACCCTTGTTTTTGTCTGTTCGCAGGTGGTTTTCTGCACTTGTTAAATCCTGCCGGTTCACATATAATAATAGATAGCAAAGAAGCGTGGTAAAATATATGTGGATAAGACAAAGCTGATTGCAGTAAAACAGCACACCAAATAGGAGTTGAAAGTACATTGACGAAACAGACAAGCAAGGATAAACTATATCAATATATGAACCATATGAAGCTCAGCCGGAAGCTGACGCTGTTGTATGTGTTCTGCGTGCTGCTGCCGCTGGTGGTAACAGACAGCATTCTGCTGTATATTGTGCTGAACAATGAGAGTGTGAAGCAAAAGCACGCGATGGAAAATGAGGCGAGAGCGATACAGTACAGCTTGACAAATGACATTGACTATGCCGCGGCAGTGGCAAAACAGATTTATATGAATGAGTATATTGAGAACTATCTAAACCGCGCGTATGTCGATGCACTTGCGTATGTTGTGTCTTATCAGGAGTTTGTCAAGACCACGCTCTTTAAGGGTGGGGCGGGCATGGACAACACGATTATCACAATGTACGCAGACAATGCAACGATCGTGAACGGGGGAGAATTTTCACAGCTCTCGGCGATCGAGGATACCGGCTGGTACCGCAGCTTTGAGGCGTCCGGACAGGACACCATGTTAGCATTTTATTATGATGATGAGAGACTGCCTGCAGTCAGTGCCAAGCGCAAAGTCTTATTTATGAAGAAACTGGATTTTTTTACAGGAAACAGATGCGAGAAATTTTTAAAAATCGAGCTGGATTACAGCAATATGGTGCGGGGGCTTGTCAAACTGGGATACGAGTTTCCAGTGTATATCTGTCAGGGGGACACGGTACTGCTGGCAAACGACGGTCATAGCAGCATCAACCAGCGCTTTGAAGCATTCACACTCAAAAAAAAGGCTGGCGTGTGCAAGGAGATCAGTCTGTATGGCTGCGATATGCAGATTTATATTTTAGAGCCGGAGACGAATATTCTAAAAACAATATGGGAAAATCTGCCGCTGATAGCGCTGCTTATTTTTTCCAACGCGATTCTTCCGTGGCTGCTGATGAAAGAACTGAACCGTTCTCTCACCATGAGAATCGAGCAGCTCAGCCAAGTGTTTGACAAGGTGGAGGATGAGGAGCTCAGCCAGATTGACACAATCAGCGGCAGTGATGAGATTGGCAGGCTGATGGAAAACTATAACAGAATGGCGGCGAGGACAAACGAGCTGATTCAGACAGTCTACAAGGACCGTATCCGAGAGCAGGAGATGGATATCGCAAGACAGAATGCAGAGCTTCTGGCACTTCATAGCCAGATTAATCCCCATTTTCTGTTTAATGCGCTGGAAAGTATACGAATGCACTGTATACTCAGGAATGAGCATGAGATCGCACAGATGGTAGAAAAACTTGCCATCATGGAGCGGCAGAATGTCGATTGGGCGACGGATACGGTGGAGATTGGCAAGGAGATGGAGTTTGTGGAGGCGTATCTGGGGCTGCAAAAATACCGTTTTGGGGACAGGCTGTCGTATGAGCTTGAGGTGGAGGCGTCCTGTGAAAGCATCAATATTCCCAAACTCACCGTGGTCACGTTTGTGGAGAATGCCTGTATCCATGGCATTGAGAGCAAGACGACACAGGGGTGGATATTCGTCCGTATCTACAAAGAAAAAACAGCGCCGTCAGACGGTGGCGTGTGTGAGGAATTGTGCATCGAAGTGGAGGATACGGGCAGCGGCATGGAGAAGGAAGAGCAGCAGCGGCTCTTGGAGACAATGCAGAATGCAAAGATTGAACGGCTCAAGGAAAAGGGCAGAGTCGGCATGTTAAATGCCTGTCTGCGGCTGAAAATGGTGACAGACAATCAGGTAAAGTTTGCGCTGGACACTGAGAAGGGAATCGGTACGATGGTACAAATCCGGATTCCGATGAAGTAAGAATGAAATCAAAAACAGTTTTGGAGGGAAGTGGTGAAGTATGTTGAAAGTGTTACTTGTCGATGATGAACCGTTGATCGTGCAGGGATTGTCCCTGCTGTTAGACTGGGAGAAGGAGGGGTATGAGATTGCCGCGACGGCGCAGAATGGCAAGGAGGCGCTGATTTATCTGCGTGAGAATAAAGTAGATTTGATCATTGCGGATATCAAGATGCCGGAGATGACCGGGTTGGAGCTTCTTGAAACCATACGCAGGGAGCAGGTTTCTGACGCGTACTTTGTCATACTCAGCGGCTACAGCGATTTTTCGTATGCACAGCAGGCGATACACTATGCCTGCATGGACTATGTGTTAAAGCCTGTGGAGAAGGAGGTGCTGACAGAGATTATCCGCAAGGCAGCAAATATGTCCGCGACGGAGATCCAGCGGCAGGAGGACAAGAATCAAATGGAGCAGGCATATATGGCAAGAAATGTTATTGCATTATTATTGGGGAAATACGATGCCATTAATCTAAAGTATGTCATGGACCATATGCATCTTTCTGACGGTGTTCGGTATATTGACATACAACTCATGAATGCCGCAGATCCCGAGGATGTGGAGGATATGGAGATGCGCTCATGTCAAAGAAAACTGTACCAGAGCTGTAGTGAGTATCTCAAGGAGGACGAGGCACACTGCATACTCGATGTGTCCTCGGAGGAAAATATATATGATGTCGGGTTCATCTACTGTGACTATATGGCGGCAAAAAATGACTGTTCTGAGAAGGAGTATCTGGAAAAGCTGCTGAGTTATCTCAATGTGGCATTAAAGCAAAAGCTGGTGATGATGGTGGGGAAGAAGGTTGCGGATATTGCTTCGATATCAAAGTCTTATGGTACGGCGTGTATGTTAAACTCCCTACAGGCATTTCATGACAGGAAGGAAATCTATTTCTATGAGGAGGAAATACAGGTAAATCATGATGGAATCCTGCTGTGCAAGACAGAACTTGACAATCTGATTTCTGTAATCGAACAGAATGACAAGCTGCGCATCCATGAGGCCGTGGACAAGCTCTATGAAGAGCTGCGCCGGATGGGGGCGATGGGAGAGATGATCAATCTGAATATCAACTATCTGCTGTTCCAGTTGATTCATGTCGCTACCAAACAGGATGACTGCGTAAATCAGGAGGAAATTCTTCATCTGATCAGTGAGAGTGCCTTCGAGGACGGCGCGATGCGCGGGAGCAAGATTCATCTGGCAAGATTTGCATGTGAGTATGCGGAGTATCTGGCGCAGCTTCGCAAAAATGTGTCGCGCGGCGTGCTGGCAATGATTGAGCAGGAGGTGAAAGCGCGTTTTGCGGAGAATCTCACGCTGCGGGATTTAGGGCAGAAGTACTTTATCAACAATGCCTATCTCGGTCAGGTATTTCGGAAAAAATACAATCAGTCGTTTAAGGATTATCTGAACAATTACCGCATCGAGCAGGCGGCGCAGATGCTTCTTCGGACGGACGACAAGATCTATAAGATTGCGGAGGACGTAGGCTACAAGAATACCGACTATTTTATAAACAAATTTATCGCTGCAAAAGGGTGCACGCCTTCCAAATTTAGGAAACAGTCTCTGAGCATTGCAAAAAGTATAGATTAAATTCTATACTTTTTTATGTTATTAACTATTCTTTATTGGGTTTTTTTAGTCTCAAAATAAAGTAGAATTGACTTATCCAATAACGAAAGGGAGGCATTCATATGAGAAAGAAAAAAATACTATCCGTTTTACTGGCGACAGCGATGATGTCAGCAATGTTTACCGGCTGCGGCGGCGGTGGGGACGATGCGGCGTCAACGAACACAAATTCAGGAGACAACACAAGCGCAGACGCTTCATCTTCAAATTCAGGAGACAGCGCAAACAGCGGGTCATCTGGCTCAGGTGAGATCAAGGAGTTTACAGCATTCTTTGCAGTACCCGGCTCAGAGATTAACGACGACAATGAGATCCAGCAGCTCATTGCGGAAAAGACCGGCGTGAAGGTAAAGGAGACATGGCTCACAGGGCAGACTGCACAGGAGGCAGTCGGCACACTGATTGCAGGAGGCGAGTATCCTGATTTTATTGATGGCGGTGACGGATGTGCACAGCTCTATGATGCAGGCGCGCTGGTAGCGCTGGACGACTATATTGACAAATATCCCAATATTAAGGAATTTTTGACAGAACAGGAATGGGATAAACTCCGTCAGGAGGATGGACATATCTACTGGATTAACCAGTTTGGCAATATCTATGGTGAGGAGAAAGCGACGACACACAACGATGAGGCATTCTGGATTCAGACAAGAGTGCTTGAGTGGGCAGGATATCCAGAGGTTCACACCATGGACCAGTACTTTGATCTGATTGAGCGCTACAATGAAGCCAATCCGACGATGGAGGACGGAACAGCAAATATCCCGTACACGATCCTGTGTGATGACTGGCGGTACTTCTGTCTTGAGAACGCACCAGAGTTCCTTGATGGATATCCGAATGACGGAAGCTGTATCGTAGACCCTGAGACACTCACCATCATTGACTACAACACGACACCAACGGCAAAGAGATATTTCCAGAAGCTGAACGAAGAGTTCAAGAAAGGCGTTGTGGACCCTGAGTCTTTCACACAGACTTATGATGAATACATTGCGAAACTTTCTACAGGACGTGTGCTTGGCATGATTGATCAGTGGTGGGATTTTGCATACACTGTAAGAGATTCGCTCAAACAGCAGGGACTCGATCTCAAGGGCTGTGATTATGTACCGCTTCCAATCACGATTGAGGAAGGTATCAAGAACCAGTGGCACAATTCAGGCGGCGTATTAAATGTTGCAAGCGGAATTGCCATCACAACAAGCTGTAAAGATGTTGAGGGTGCAATGCAGTTTATCAATGACCTGTTAGATCAGGATGTACATGACCTTCGGTTCTGGGGTGTCAAAGATGTAGATTACAACGTGGATGAAAACGGTGAATTCTCACGTACAGAGGAGATGAGAATGCAGTCCTCTGATACGGCGTACAAGGCTTCACACAGTTGTACATATTCTTATTTCCCACAGTATGCAGGCACAAGCAGAGACGGCATCAATGCTATGAAACCAGAGAATCAGCCCAAAGAGTTCTATGATGCTTTGAGCAAGAATGTACAGGAATGCTTTGATGCATACGGCGCACAGACTTATGTAGATATGCTGGGCACCAGCGAGGCACCAGGTCCTTGGTATCCGATGTACTCCTACTCGAACAACATGACGACAGCCACAGAGGGTGGTACAGCATGGGCAAAGATGGGCGAGATCAAGCATGAGTATCTGCCAAAGGTTGTTATGGCGGACGACTTTGAGGGTGCTTGGGAAGAGTACATGGAAGTGTACGACGGCTGCAATCCGCAGGCATTTATTGATGAGATGCAGGCAGAGCTCGACCGCAGAATGGAAGAAGCTGCAAAGTACAATTAATCAGACAGGGCGGACTGATCGAAACGGTCCGCCCTTTGTATAAGGAGGGAGATTATGGCTTCACAGGATAAAAAGAGAACAATAACGTGGAAAGAAGTTAAAAAGCAAAAAGTATTGATCATATGGTCTTTGATCATTGTTGTTTACGGTGTCATCTTTTGCTACCTTCCACTGGCAGGCTGGATGATGGCATTTCAGGATTATAAGCCCAAGAACGGGCTGTTTCACTCTGCATTTATTGGATTGGCAAAATTCGAGCAGTTGTTCTCGGATTCCACTTTTATCCGCGTAATCCGAAATACGCTCGGCATGGGTGTGATCAATCTGGTTGTTACCTTTGTGGCGGCGATTGTGTTTGCGATTTTATTAAATGAAGTGAAATCAAATGGCGGCAAAAAGACAGTACAGACGATTTCGTATCTGCCCCATTTCCTTTCATGGATTATCGTTACAGGTATTCTTCACGATGCGCTGTCCAGCACAGGAATTATCAATGAGCTGCTGCTGAAATTCCATATTTTAGACCAGCCTTTGAATTTCTTTGCACATCCGAAGTATTTCTGGCCAATTGTCGCGTTTGCAAATGTGTGGAAGGAGACAGGCTGGAATGCGATCATCTATCTGTCCGCCATCACGGCGATTGACCCATCGCTCTATGAGGCGGCAAACATGGACGGCGCCGGGCGCTGGGCGCGCATCCGCTATGTGACGCTCCCCGGCATCAAGCCGACGATCATGATTCTTCTGCTCATGAATGTTGGTAATGTATTGAACGCAGGCTTTGAAATCCAGTATCTGCTTGGAAACGGTCTGGTAAAGAGTGTGTCCGAGACAATTGATATCTATGTGTTGAAGTGGGGTATCAGCCAGAACGATTTCTCCATTGGTACAGCGGCAGGTATCTTTAAGAGCTTTGTAAGTATCGTGCTGATTGTGATTGCAAATCAGATTGCAAAGAAAAATGGTGAAGAACGGCTGTTCTAGGAAGGAGATGCAGATATGAATAAGATGAAAGGTACGAAGATAAAAACCTCTGCGTGGGACAAAGTGTTTGTTGTGTGCAACACGCTGTTTATGGTTGCGTTTGTAGTCGTTACGCTGTACCCGGTATTAAATACGCTTGCCATCTCATTTAACGACGGTACAGATGCGCTGAGAGGCGGCATTTATCTGTGGCCGCGTAAATGGACACTCAAGAATTATATCACAGTGCTTCAGAAGCAGAACTTAATTACAGGTGCGTACATCACTGTGGCAAGAACCGTTTCAGGCACACTGCTTGCGCTGGCTGCAAATGCGATTCTTGCGTTTATTGTGAGCAGGAAGAACTTTTTGTTCAAGCGTGAGCTCTCCCTGTTCTGGGTTATTACCATGTATGTAAACGGCGGTATGATTCCAACTTTCCTGTTGTACAGAGGTCTGCATCTGACAAACAGCTTTTGGGTTTATATTATCCCGGGAATGTTCAGCGCATTTAACATGCTGGTCATTCGTACATACATGGCTGGAATACCAGACAGCCTTGAGGAGTCTGCACAGCTTGACGGCGCAGGCTACACCACAATTTTTTTGAAAATTATATCACCGCTCTGCAAACCAGTGTATGCAACCGTCGCGCTCTTTGTGGCAGTGGGACAGTGGAACTCATGGTTTGATGCCATGCTGTACAACAGAATGAGCTCTCATCTGACCACCTTGCAGTACGAGCTGATGAAGCTGTTATCCTCCGTCACCAATCAGGGAACTTCTGCGGAGGCGATGAAGAATGCGGCTGGAACGGTCACGCCGACTTCCGTCCGCGCAGCAGCGACAATTCTCACCATGCTTCCGATTATCTGTCTGTATCCGTTTTTGCAGCGGTATTTCGTGACAGGTCTTACGATTGGCGGTGTGAAGGAGTAACTTTTATATAGTTCCTTAGAAATTAGATAAAAAGAAGCGGTTGCGCATATTGCTGGCAAATGTCAAAATGGATATAATAAGTGACAGAAACAGACAAAAAGGAGTCAGCAGATGAAGAAAAAGAACGTGACGGCATGTATTTTGGCGGTGGCTGCGTTGTCTATTGTATGTGTGGCAGCAAGTATCGCAAATGGCAGCAGAGACAAAAAAATAAAGGAATTTACTGCTTTCTTTGATGTTCAAGGCGAGGAAATTGATGAGGATAACGAGATTCGGGAGCTCATCGCGCAGAAGACCGGCGCGCGCTGTATTGAACAGTGGCTTTCCGGGAAATCCGCAGAGGATGCAGTTGCATCCTTTATCGCAAGCGGAGAATACACGGATTTTATCTCGGGAAGCACGATACTCTATGAGGCGCGCGCGCTGGTACCGATTGATGCGTACTGGGACAATTATCCGAATATCAAGAATTTTCTGCCGGCAGAACTGTGGGACAGATTCCGCCAGCCGGACGGACATATCTATTGGATTCCGCAGTTTGGTGTCGTGCATGGCAAGTCGGCGGAGGTGCTGCATGAGGGTGAGGCGTTCTGGATACAAACGCGGGTGCTCAAATGGGCAGGGTATCCCAAAATCCGCACGGTGGACGAGTATTTTGACTTGATTGAAGCGTATGTGGCGGCAAATCCTATGATGGGAGATGAGAAGAATATACCGTTTACCATACTCTGTGACGACTGGCGGGATTTCTGTCTGGAGAATCCGCCGCAGTTTCTCGACGGGTATCCCAATGACGGCAGTTGCATGGTGGATGCAGAGACGCAGACGGTGCTGGACTACAACACGACCGAGACTGCCAGAAGGTATTTTCAAAAATTAAATGAGGAGTACAAGAAAGGAATCATCGATCAGGAATTTTTTACACAGAACTATAAAGAATATCTTGAGAAGCTTGCAAGCGGCAGGGTGCTTGGCATGGTGGATCAGTGGTGGCAGTTCTCGTATGCGGTCAACAATTCACTCGAACGGCTGGCTGATCATGGCTGTAGTTATGTGCCGCTGCCGATCACAATTGACAGGAGTGTCACAAACCAGTGGCATGTGAAGCGGGGGGCGGAGCTGAGTGTTGCAGACGGCATTGCGATCACGGTAAGCTGCGAGGACATAGCTGGGGCGATGCAGTTTCTCAATGATATTCTGGACGAGGAGATTATAAAGCTCAGATATTGGGGCATCGAGGGCGTGGATTACGAAGTCAGTGAAAATGGTATGTATTTCAGGACGCCTGAGCAGAGAGTGAAGTCGAGAGATATCGAATACAAAAACGCGCATTTTTGTATATATTCTCATTTTCCGCGGATAGAGGGAATGCTCGGCGACGGGATGAATGCTTTTTCGCCGGAATATCAGGAGGAGGAATTTCTCAATGGATTAGTTTCAGATGTGCGGGAGTGTCTGGCTGCCTATGGATGTAGGACCTATGTGGAGATGCTTGGCACGAATGAAGCGCCGGGACCTTGGTTTCCGATGTACTCGTTCTCGGAGATGCTCACACAGGAATCAATGGCAGGAAGAGTGTGGGACTGCATGAAAAGCGTCAAAAATGAGTATCTGCCGCGGGTTGTCATGACAGAGGATTTTGATGCGATGTGGCAGCAGTATATGCAGAGCTATAAGGCGTGCCAGCCTGAAATATTTTTCGATGCGATGCAGCAGGAATTGGAACGCAGAATAAACATTTCCAAATGAGGCTATTGCGTATGCGATAGCCTTTTTTGGAGGCAGCTTTACAGAGGAGGGAGTCAGCAGGAATGACACTAAGACAAGGATATAAGAAACAGGGCGAACACAATCCAGTCATGACGCAGCGGTTTGGGGCAGACCCGTATGCGCTGGTGTACGAGGGGAGAGTTTACCTGTATATGACAGGAGACACTTTTATTCGTGATGAAAATGGCGAGGTGATGGAGAATGTATATTCCCAGATTGATAGGATAAATGTCATATCCTCGGAAGATTTGGTGAACTGGACAGATCACGGTACCGTGTATGCGGCAGGGGCAAATGGCGCAGCGCCGTGGGGGAAAAATTCATGGGCGCCCGCGGCAGCCTGCAAAGAGATTGACGGCGTGATGAAGTTTTTCCTGTATTTTGCAAACGGTGGCAATGGCATCGCAGTGCTAGAGGCGGACAGTCCGACAGGCCCGTTTACAGACAGGCTGGGGAAACCCTTGATTTCAAGGCAGACGCCGGCATGCAGCGATGTGACATGGCTGTTTGATCCGGCTGTGCTGGTGGACGATGACGGAGAGGCATATCTTTATTTTGGCGGCGGTATTCCGAATGCGGACATGGCGGCGAATCCGGGGACTGCAAGAGTCGTGCAGCTTGGCGGGGACATGCAGAGCCTGCGGGGGACGCCGGTGGTGATTGCAGATGTGCCGTATTTATTTGAAGATTCCGGCATCAACAAGATCAACGGCAGGTATTACTATTCCTATTGCTCGAATTTTTCAATACCCGAAGAGCAGGTTTCCTCACTTGGATTTGACAAGGGGGAGATTCTGGTTATGACCAGTACAAATCCGATGGGACCCTTTGAGCTTGTTGGACCGATCTTAAAAAATCCCGGTTGGTTTTTTGGGCTGGAAGGCAATAACCATCATTGCATGTTTCAGTTTATGGATCAGTGGTATATGGCGTATCATACAAGGATTCTTGAGGAGAGAATGGGAATTTTGCAAAATTACAGAAGCACGAGCATTGACAGCGTGCAGATTGACGGGAATGGCAGAATCAGCAGCATACAGGCGACAAGGGAAGGTGTTGCGCAGACCCAGCCGTTTTATCCTTATTGTAAGCATAAAGCAGTCACAATGGCAGCGATGGGCGGCATTACCACAACACAGTACGGAGAGGACGCTGTCAAATATGGTTCCGGGGAGATGCTTTTGACAGGGATATCAGACGGAAGCTGGATCCAGCTCTGCGGGGTGGACTTTGGAGAAAAAATGGTTCAGTGCCTGGAAATGACAGTGCGGGGAACACAGGGAGGCTGTGTGAAAGCATATCTGGACAGTCCTCATGGCACATGCTTGTGCGAGACAGCGCTCATACCCGGAGATACGCAGGAGTTTACTGTCTGCAAGGGCATAGTCAACAGGCGGTTAAATGGGATTCATGACCTCTATTTTGTATTTCAGGGAGAGGGCTATGAAGTGTATGATTGGAGGTTTGTATGAAAGAGACATACCGTAATATATTTGCGGAAATGGGCATAGCGCAGCAGCAGATTGATAAGCGTCTGCGGGAAATCCGCGATTTTTATTTTGACGGAAAGGACGACGAGCGTGTCTATTACCCGGTGGGCGATGACATGGCATATATCATGGACACAGGAAACAATGACGCGCGCACGGAAGGCATGTCCTACGGAATGATGCTCTGTGTGCAGCTCGATCTGCGCGAAGCGTTTGACCGCCTCTGGAAGTGGACAAAGACGTATATGTGGATGCCAGACGGCGAAAACGAAGGATATTTTGCATGGTCCTGCGCTACGGACGGGACGAAAAATGCCGAGAGTCCTGCGCCGGACGGCGAAGAGTTTTTTGCGATGGCGCTGTTTTTTGCATCGCACCGGTGGGGCGACGGCGAGGGGATTTTCAATTATTCCCATGAGGCAAAGGAGATACTGCGCGCGTGTCTCCATAAGGGAGATAACGGTAGAGCCGGTGCACCGATGTGGAACCGGGAAAATTACCAGATTTTATTTGTGCCGGGGTGCGGCTTCACAGACCCGTCGTATCATCTGCCGCATTTTTATGAGTTGTTTGCGCAGTGGGCATATGAGGAGGACAGGCACTTCTGGGCGCGGGCGGCGCTTGAGAGCCGCAGGTATCTTGCGGCTGCCTGTCATCCGGAGACAGGGTTTTCGGCAGAGTACGCTGAATTTGACGGAAGCCCGATGAGCAGGCGGCTGCCGTGGACAGACGAACGGCACGACTGGTTCTACAGTGATTCCTATCGCACTGTGGCAAACATCGGACTGGACTATGAGTGGTTTGGAATGGACGAGGGCCAGTGTCAGGCGGCACAAAAAATACAGGAATTTCTGCTGGAGGATGGCAGGAAAAATACCTATCACATCTATGAGACAGACGGAAGGATTGCCGGGGAGCAGGCGCTTCATCCAGTGGCAGTCACCGCGACGGTGGCAATGTCTGTGCTTGCGGCGGATACACCCTACAGCAAGGAGTGGGTAGAGCGGTTCTGGAACCTGCCGATGCGCACAGGCGGCAGGAGGTATTATGACAATTGTCTGTATTTCTTTGCATTTTTAGCGCTCAGTGGAAATTATAGAATCTGGTAGGAATGTGTTCATAAAAAACAGGGATAAGATGTTTAGTTTGACGGGTAACATCGTCCCTGTTTTTCATACAATAAGGATAGCAGAATGGCGGCAGAAGATAAAATGAAAAAATAAAGGAGGTACAAAGAGGATGGGAATCAAGGCTAAGCTTTTGTTGATGGGGATATTTTCTATTGTTGTGGCAGTATGCATCGGTGTTCTTGGCATTAACTCGATCAACAGGAATGGAAGAAACAGTGAGATTGAATCGATCGTCAATGAGATGGATGTGCTACAGGCCAAAAATCTCGCACTGGAGGCGCAGTATCAATACTATATTGACCAGAGCTATCTTGCGCAAATCCGCAGCAATTTAGAGCAGATGACGGCAAATGCTGAGCTGCTGCAGCGTCAGGCGGGAGGAAAGTACAAAGAGGACGTTGACATGATGCTGGACAGGCTGACGAGAAGCAGGGAAAATTACAGCAATATCAGTGAGTACAGCAGCACACGGGGATTTGACGGCGAGAGTGGCTTATACCAGCAGTACCTTGAAGCGGGCAGTGCGCTGACTGAAAGCTTTAAGGGGCTGGTGGACAAGCAGGAATGGCTTGAAATCAAATGGATAGACGCCCAGATGTGGTCGAGCGGCGAGCGTGTGGTGATAGATGACAAGGACTATGTAAAACTGGTTTACACAGGCCCTGTGCCGGAGAAGGTGAAGCGCAACTCGATGGCGTTTCGTATCGGAGGAACACTGACGTATCATAATAACAGCTACATAACAGACATTAAACTGACCAATGACACCGACGAGATGAACATTGATCTGGGTACGGTTGAGAGCGTCAGCGGTTCCGGGCTTGCCTATGTGGACAGTGAACTTACCACCTTTGACGGCCAGCCTGCGATTCGTGTGGGCTGTAATTTCAATGCGGCAAATGAGGGCTGGGAGGAGTTTGCGGTGCAGATTTCTGTCAAAGAGTATCCAGTACAGGATTATCATACGATTGTATACACGCTTTATCTGGAACCCACCGATCTGTCCTTTGACTATAAATACGGCGGGTCTTACTCTGGCGTCTACAGTTTTGAAACCAGCCATGAACAGCTTGACAGCATGGTAAATGCCTACAGCAAACTCGTGGTGGAAGGAAAAGCTGTGCCGGAGGATTATGCAAAGATAGAGGCGCTTGCGGCGGAGCTGGCAGAGAATATTCCGCTGTACACATCAAGCGGAGATCTTGCACAGGACTCTATTGCCAAGCTGAACGCAAAGAAGGAATTTCTCCAGCAGATGAAGGCGCTCGACGACAAGATTCTTGCCTTGAAGGCAGAGAATGTAGTGTTAAACAATGAGCTGAGCGCATTGTGCACCACGGTCAAGGACAAGACTTCTGCGGATATGGCGCAGGTAAAAGCTACTGTACAGCGCGTAAGTATTATAGTGATTGTATTGGCGTCAATGATACTGGTGGGCATGACGGTGCTGATCGGTACCGGCATTGACCGGACAGTCATGCTGTTCCGGCAGGCATTGGACAAGATTACACAGGGACAAATATCTGTTCGAATCAAAGCGGACGGACGCGATGAATTTTCGCAGTTTGGCAGGAGTCTGAATGTGTTCTTAGACAAACTCGAGGGCAGCATCACCCATTTACAGGGAATTTCGACAAATCTTGCGGAGACAGGCGGCAAACTCGAGCAGAAGGCAAACCAGACGAAAGGGGCGGCGTCGGTGGTGAGCACTGCGCTGGATGAGATTGCAAGAGGCGCGGCGACGCAGGCAAGTGACCTTGCGGCTTCCTCACAGCAGGTATCGGGTATGCAGGAAAATATGGTTCACATCAGTCAGAGTGTGGATGTCTTGTCAGAGACTGCCAAGGGAATGAACGAAAAAGGGACACAGGCGACCAGAATCGTCCAAGAGCTGAGCAGTACGAGCGACAAGACAACAGATGCCTTCCTGAGAATTTCAGAACAGATTCATAAGACGGATGCGTCTGTTGTAAAGATTCAGGAGGTGGTGAATCTCATCGCCCAGATTGCGACCCAGACCAACCTGCTGTCACTCAATGCCAGCATAGAAGCAGCGCGGGCAGGAGAGGCAGGAAAAGGCTTTGCTGTCGTGGCGAGTGAGATTCAGAAGCTGGCAGAGCAGACCAATTCCTCCGCAAAGGTAATTGATGAGATTATTTTGTCTTTGTCGAATGAGTCCCAGCAGACAGTACAGTCGATCAATGAGGTCACAGATATGATCGTGAACCAGAAGGCAAAACTCGACGAGACCAAAGCGAAATTCGAGGTTGTGGAGGAGGGGATCCTGTCCACTGGCAAAGGAATGAAAACAGTGCTGGAGCAGGCAGATGTGTGCGGCAGGGCAGGCGAGCATGTCGTCAGCCTGATGACAAATCTCTCTGCCATAGCAGAGGAGAATGCCGCGACGACAGAACAGACAAATACCTCGATGAATGAGCTCAATGATGCCACGGCGTCGCTTGCGCGGACTGCAATGGAGTTAAAGCAGTTATCGGCATCAGTTGAGGAGAGCCTGAACTATTTCCATACCGAAAAATAATATCTATAAATAGTAGTGATAGTTTGTAAACTTTAGTAGGTTTTAAAAAATGCTAAAAAAGGCTAAAATGTACCTACAGATTTACGATGCACGAACATTATTTTTTGAGTATGGAGGAGGGAAAACATGATTCGGTACAAAAGCAAAAAAATTCTGGCATTGATTTTGTCAGGGGTGCTGATCGCGGGAAGTGTTCCGGTCACGTCCAATGCTGCGGAGCAATCGGGTGAAAGCACCGAGGAATATGCAGAAAGCACAGACGGGCAGTATACGGACAGCACAGAGGAGAACCGTGCAGCCGGGAAGGACACGCCCGAGGAAAGTACTGACGAGGAGAGCAAGCCAGAGAGCAGTGCAGCGCATACCGATGAGGAGAGCAAGCCAGAGAGCAGTGCAGCGCATACCGACGAGGAGACCAAGCCAGAGGAAAGCATTGTTGAAGGAAGTACTGACGAGGAAAATGCTGCTGAGGAAAGTACTAATGAAGAAAATACTAATGAAGAAAATGCTGCTGAAGAAAATACGACGGAGGTAAACAGCAGCGAAGAGAGTACAGCTTCGGAGACGACAGAGAATGTGACAGAAACAGAGACAGAAACAGAGACGGATACAACAGAGACAGAAACCGAGACGGATACGAAAGAGACAGAGACGGAAAGCGAAACGGAAACAGAAGAGACAGAAGATTTTAAGATATTATTGAGCGACAGACAGATTGCGGAGACGGATAATATTCTATCAGGCTACAATACAAGCTTTGAAGAAACAGATGAGAACGGGAAACTGCACTGGTGGAATCATTTAACGAACGGCGCAAACGATAAGCTTACACAGAAAGAATACGGTGGGAAACCAAAGCCGTCAGCAGACTGCGGTGACTTTTATTTGGAAGCTAATCCTGATATTGATGCGAATAAGGGAGAAAGCGGAGCCTATATTTGCAGTAATGGGATTGCCGAGGTGATTAAACCAGAAGTAACGTATGAATTTACATATTTTGCTAAACTGGCTGATGGAATGGATAGCGGAACTGTAAACTTGGAAGTGAAAAGTGTCGGCGAAAACTGGTCTACGGTAAAGGATGCTAAGATAACGCTGGACAGTGAGGTGGAACTTGACAGTAAACAATGGAAGCAGGTGAGCGGAACTTTTCAATTGCCGGCACATGCTGAACGCAAAGAGGTTGCAGTGAGATTTGTAGCATCAGAGAATCTTGTATTCTGCATCGATGATCTAAGAGTAGCGACAGTGGAAGGTGTGGAGGATGACAGCCAGATTTCAGATAAAGATAATATCCTATCAAAATTTAATACAAGTTTTGAAAGCGTGGGAGATGGCGGAATACTGCACTGGTGGAATCATTTAACGAATGGCGCAAACGATAAGCTTACACAGAAAGAATACGGTGAGGAATCAAAGCCGTCAGAATACTGTGGTAACTTTTATTTGGAAGCTCATCCTAATCCTGATATTGATACGAATAAGGGAGAAAGCGGAGCCTATATTTGCAGTAATGAGATTGCCGATGTAATTAAGCCAGAAGTAACATATAAATTTACATATTTTGCTAAACTGGCTGATGGAATGGATAGCGGAACTGTAAACTTGGAAGTGAAAAGTGTCGGCGAAAAATGGTCTACGGTAAAGGATGCTAAGATAACACTGGATAGTGAGGTGGAACTTGACAGTAAACAATGGAAGCAGGTGAGCGGAACTTTTCAATTGCCGGCACATGCTGAACGCAAAGAAGTTGCAGTGAGATTTGTAGCATCAGAAAATTTATCCTTCTGTATCGATGACCTGCGTGTCGCTGCCAGCGACAAAGGCGATGTCGAGTACAGCGATAATCTGGTGAAGAATCCATATTTCGCAGAATCTGATCTCTCTATGTGGCAGAAGGCAAAAGGAGAGGCATCAATATCAACGGCAACGGCAGACAAGGTAGTCTTTGATGATATTACAACCTATGGTGTCATCGAAAACAGGACAAGCAACTATGACTGTTTTGCACAGGACATGACAGGAATCCTCAAATCAGGCAGCTCGTATGAATATTCTTTCTATGTTAAGCTCGATGCTGAAGATTACAAAGATGCACCAGAAGAGCAAAGAGAGGTATGCTTTGGACCATATGTGACTGTTAATGGAACAAGCACTTACTGGGGTTCATATTCTTCAGGCGTGCTGGATAACGGGTGTAGCAAAAAGATTCCAGCAGGAGAATGGGTCAAGTTCGAGGGAACCTTCAATCCCAAATTTGAAGGTGAGGCGGATGAACTGATTATTCGAATCCTTGAGCAGGGAACCGATAATGGAAGCGGCGCAGGCATAAAAGGCAAGTACTATGTAACAGGTGTCTCTATCCATGAAGTCAAGAAACCCATCAAAGAGATTGAGTGGGAAATCCCCAATCTCAAGGATACAGTTTCCAGCAACGATAAGGGAATCGGTACAGATGCCTACACAGGCGCGCTCCTCACGGTTTCAGATTTGTCAGACCAGCCGTTGATGGACTTGGTTCAAAAACATTTCAATGCAGTGACCTTTGAGAATGAGATGAAAATGGACGCCATGTTTGGCTATCATGACAACAATAACTCGGCACCGGGGTTTGATACAATCACATGGACGCGTGCGGACGGTACAGAGATGAAAGACTACAAAGTTCCGCAACTGGATTACAGCAGGGCGGACAAGATACTGGATGCACTCAAAGAATGGAATACCAATCATCCAGACAGCGTTATCAAGGTCAGAGGGCATGTGCTTGTATGGCATTCACAGGCGCCGGAGTGGTTTTTCCATGAGGACTGGGATATCAATAAACCTGATGCCAGCGCAGAGGTGATGGATGCACGTCAGGAGTGGTATATCAAAACAGTACTTGAGCATTATACAGGGGACAGCAGCCCTTATAAGGGAATGTTTTATGGCTGGGATGTCGTTAATGAGGCAGTCAGCGACAGCAGCGGAGATTACAGACATGAAGATGAGAAATCCAGCTGGTGGCGGGTATACAAAAGCGAGGATTTTATCGTCAATGCATTCCGCTATGCCAATCATTATGCGCCGTCAGATCTTGAGCTTTATTACAATGATTACAATGAGTGCATGGGAAATAAAGTATCCGGTATCGAAAAGCTGTTAAGAGAAGTAAAATCCCATGAAACGGATGAAAAGCTTCCTACAAGGATCGATGCGATGGGAATGCAGTCGCACCATACAATTTCTTCTCCGACAGTCAGCCAGATCAGGGATGCAGCGGTAAGGTATGGCAAGATCGTCGGAAAGATACAGCTTACAGAGCTGGATCTCAAGGCAAGTGATGATTTTGATGGCACAGATGCCACACTTCAGAATGAGTATACCAAGCAGGCGTACAGATACAAAGAAATCTATGATGTGATGCGTGAAGTTGACGCGATGGAGGACATTGATGTCAACGGAATTACTGTGTGGGGTGTGATCGACGGCAATTCATGGCTCCAGGACAGCAGTGATGTCGGAGGCGGAGCAGACGGAAGCAAGAAGCAGGTACCATTGCTTTTTGATGATGATTATAAAGCAAAGCCATCATTCTATGCGTTTGTGAATGCAGATAAATTAGAGCCGTACATTCGCAGCATCACAGTGATGCAGGCTGCGGATGACAATCCATATGCAAACGGAAAAAGCTATGAGATTCAGGGAATCAATGCGAAGTTTATTCCAGTTTGGACAGATACGGAATTAAAAGTACAGGTGACTGTACCCGATACAACTGTTGATGCAGGCGACGAAGTTATATTGTATATTGACTGGGATAAATCTGCGTCGGAGAATGCAGCGATCACGACTGTTAAAATGACAAGAGCAGAGTGTCAGGCTCAGGAAGACGGCTATATTGCAGAATTTGCATTGCCTAGAGAATGCAGAACAGCGATGAACTTTAGCATGGATGTTGTCGTTTCGGACAATGGCAAGACATATGCTTTTAATGATATGACGATGAGCCAGGGAACGAGCAGTAAATATTTTGCCACGGCGATCACGAAACCTTATATGACGATCGCCCAGGTCGGCAATGGCATCATCGCGGTGGATGGTCAAAAGGAAACGGTGTGGGATCAGGCAAAGGATGTACAGTTGCAGATTCGTACAGGGACGACTACGGCAGCAGTTACAGCAAAGCTTTTATGGGATGAGCAATACCTGTATGTGCTTGCGGATGTGACGGATGCAGCGCTTGATAAAACGTCTTCGGAAACGCATGAGCAGGATTCTCTCGAAGTATTTATCGATGAGAACAACCACAAGTCAGATTCTTATGAGGACGACGACAAGCAGTATCGAATCAACTATGAGAATGCACAGAGTTTTAGCGGACTGAACTGCAATGAAGAGAATGTGGTGTCTGCGGCAGTTGTGACAGACAAAGGGTATATGATTGAAGCGGCATTCAAGTGGACAGAAATTGCGCCGGCAGTGGGAGATACGATTGGCGTAGAGTTACAGATCAATGATGCAGAAGGCGGAAAGCGCATTGGTACAGTGAGCTGGTATGATGAGTCCGGACAGGGCTGGTCCTCACCGGGCGTATTTGGCACGGCGACGCTGGGCGGCTTGATCGAAGTTGAGAGAGAAGGACTGTGGGCGTTAGAGATAGCAGATGTAACTTACACCGGAAAAGCATTGAAACCTTCGGTAACAGTATATGACGGCAAAACACTGCTGACATTAGGCAGGGATTACACTGTAAGCTACAAGAAAAATACAAAGCCGACAGAGCAGGCAGAGGCAGTCATTAAAGGAAAAGGAAACTATGCTGGAAGCACTACAAAGAAGTTTAAAATTGTACCGAAGAATATCGCAGACGAAGATATTCTCATTCCGAATCTCTATGTCAAGGCACCCAAGGCAGGCAAAAGCGTGACCGTAGCGCCAGTCGCGACAAGAAACGGCAAGAAACTGACCAAGAAGGATTTTATTGTAGAGAGTATTCAGGACAATGCAGGCAGCAAGGTAGACCGCGTGACACAACCGGGGACATACACGGTGGCAGTCAAAGGTGTGGACGCAAACGGATACACCGGAACCAAAGAGATTCAGCTCGTGGTGCTAAACAGCAGTCAGGTGCTCATGAGTGCGGTAAAGGTGACAGGCATTCAGAACAAAGCATACACAGGGGATAAAGTTGTACCTGAATTTACCGTAAAATATGGACAGGAAACACTGGAAGCAGATAAGGATTATAAAGTATTCTGTGACAGCGTAGAAGTCGGTACTGCGACAGCAGTTATCAAGGGCATCGGTGAAAAATATGTCGGCGAAAAAACCGTGACATTCAAAATTACAGGCACCGTGTTAAAGCCAGCAAATGTTCAGCTCGAAAATGCTTCGAATCTGTATTACACTGGAAATGCGATAGAACCCGTGGTAAAGATTTCAGACGCAGAGCAGGACCGTGATTTTACAGTGTCATATGACAAAAATGTAAAGGCAGGTACAGCCACGGTGATGGTAAAGGGCATTGGAAAATATACCGGAACCGTAAAGAAAACATTTAAGATTGCACCGTTTGACATCCAGCAGAATCCGGAGGGCAAGCTCAGCTATCAAACTGCTGGTATGGAAGTACCTTATATGAAGGGCGGAAGCAAACTAAAAGCATCCGATCTGAAAGCAGTATTTAACGGTAAAAATCTGGTTGAAGGTACAGACTATACACTGGTTTATTCAGGAAACAAGAAGCTTGGAACAGCTACTGTTAAAATCAAGGGCAAAGGTAATTTCAAGGGAACGACAGCGCCAGTCAGCTTTACGATTCATGCACAGGACCTTGCCAAGTTGACAAATGTTATCATATCCGATGTGGCAAATAAGAATGCAAGGAAATACACCAATGTAAGTCTGACGATCAAGGACTTTGACGAAAAACCTCTGAAAAAGGGAACGGATTACAGTGTTACCTTCACAAAGACGGACGGCACAACACCGATTACAGGGACGCCGAAGGCGGGCGTTGTGATTCGCGCAACAATAAAGGGTAAGAATTGTTATACAGGAGAAATTTATAAAGACTTTCGGATTATAGACGACAGTGCGGATATTTCCAAGGCAAAAGTAGAAGTGACCCCGCAGTATTATACTGGAAAGGAAATTACATTGTCAGAGATCAATCCCGTCACAGGAAAACAGCAGATTTTCGTTACCATCAATGTCGGCGGCGAGAAGAAAACGCTCAGGGAAGGAACGGACTATGAGATTGTCAAGCATGGCTACACTAAGAATATCAACAAGGGCACCGGAAAAATGACAATTCGCGGAATCAATCAATATGGCGGAATCCAGACTGTTTCCTTCAAGATTACAGCGCAAGCGCTCGACCATGTAGAATGGTATGAAAACCTGTATAAATCGTCAATGTCTGGCATCATGAAAATTTTATCCAATAAATCCAACTGAATCCATTCATTCAGATAAAAGAAAATCCCTCCATATAACGAGGGATTTTCTTGTGTATACAAGTATGCGCCGCTGTCAATCAGTCCTGCTGTCATGAACTTTTATCTGGTAAATTCGCAGAATAAATGTTAAAATAGGCAGTATCAAGACGGAACTGGAGGAGGAGTATATGCTGGATTTGGAAATAAAAGAATATCTTTCAAAAGTTGGTATCCGCAGACTTCATGCGCTGGACACGGCACTCATTGAAGCCTTTGGACAAGACGAGGGGGAGAGGCACATAGAACGGCTGACACATCTGTATGACCAGTCAGAAAAACGGTTAGTCTATGGGGAAGATGGAATATCCTTTCTTCACCGTCAGGAGGAGATTGTCGATTACCTGAATCAAAGCTTGCAGATGAGCCTGCTTGCAGCATCGTTTTATGACCACGTGTTTTTCAAAAGAGTTCTGGAGTATCTTGTTAAGTATGACTCGTTTTGCGCGGGAGAGCTTGTGGATATTGGCTGTGGCAATGGGATACTGACCTGCTTTCTCGCACTGCGTCATCCCGAAGCGGTGGTCACAGGAATCGAACTTTCGCAAAATGCAGTCTTGGCGGCAAGCGAGCTTGCCGCGCGCCTTCAAGTGGACAATGTGCAGTTTTACAGCGCGGACAGGCTGCGGCAAAAGAGCTGTGACACGCTGTTTTCGTGCCGTACAGTGCATGAAAATGTCATATGGAGAGCGCTCTGCGAAGAGCCAGAACCGGCATCGCTGTCCGTCGAGGAACACACCAGACGGCATAGCGCATATGCAACAGAGCTTGCGGCGTACATCAAGCCCAAAGGATATTTTATCAGTGTAGAGCGCTATGAGGAGGGCAACGCTTACACCGGCCTGCTTCGCGCATTCGAGCGCGCGGGACTTTGTCAGATCAGGGGGACACATATGCAGTTTTCCTGCAAAAATGGAGAGAATACGGCAGTGTTTCAGGCGATGATTTTTCAGAAAACAGGCGTGTAGCAGTGCCGGACGTGGACGGCGCTGGCGGCATGTTCCTTTCCATGTCTGTGCGCAGAACCTGTGCAGAAAAAGAAAAGAGGTGCAGTATGGACAGCAAACCATTACCGGTAGGGATTGATAATTTTGAGCACTTAATAACAAGGGGATATTACTTTATAGATAAGACATGCTTTATCAAAGAGCTGTTGGACAAAAAGGGAAGTGTCAATTTATTTACGCGCCCGCGCCGCTTTGGAAAAACGCTGAATATGAGTATGCTTCAGTATTTCTTTGAAGATATGCGCACGGACGATGACACGAAAAAAGACAACACGTATCTTTTTGAGAATATGAAAATTATGGAGGCGGGTGAGGAGTATCTTGCGCATATGGGAAGCTATCCTGTGATCAATCTGACATTGAAGGATGCCAAGCAGCCTGATTTCACACTTGCATATGAGGTGCTCAAGTGGCAGATTGCGGACGAGTATGCAAGACACCAATACATTTTGCAGGATGAGCGGCTTGCTGCGGAGCGGGACACCTATATGGAGATTCGGATGCGCAGGGCAGACCGCAGCGCATACAATAATTCCATCAAATTCCTGTCACAGTGCTTGCAAAAATATTACGGCAAAAAAGTGATTATCCTGATTGATGAATACGATGTGCCGCTTGAGAATGCGTTTACCCAGAATTTCTATAATGAAATGACAGGGTTTATCCGCTCTTTGTTTGAGTCTGCCTTAAAAACAAACAGCAGTTTGGAATTTGCTGTGATAACAGGGTGCCTTAGAATTTCAAAGGAGAGTATTTTTACCGGACTGAATAATCTTGAAGTGATATCCATTCTTGACTGGAATTATGGGGAGTATTTCGGATTTACAGAACAAGAAGTCCGTAAACTTTGCAATGACTATGAACTGGGGCAAAAATATGATCTAATTAAAGAATGGTATAATGGATATATATTCGGAAATACCAAGGTCTATAATCCGTGGAGTGTTATCCAGTATGTGAAGGCATTGACAACGCATGAGGAGGAGTTCCCGCGGTCATACTGGGCCAATACATCCTCGAATACCGTAGTGCGCAGGCTGATTGAACTGGCAGATGACAGCGTAAAGAGTGAACTGGAAAATCTGATTGACGGAGGCACGGTGGAGAAGCCTGTCCATGAGGACATCACTTACAGCGAAGTGTATGAGCGCATGGAGAATCTGTGGAATTTTATGTTTTTTACCGGATATTTCAAGAAAACAGGCGAGCGGATGGGAGAGGATGATATGCGTTATCTGACGCTTGCGATACCCAATCGGGAAGTGCGCTATATTTTTCGTGAAAAGATTATGGCATGGTTTGAGCACAAAATGAAAACGCGGGACTTGACCCGACTGCACACGGCATTTGTCAATAAGGATACCCAGACGCTAGAGGAAGAACTGACGGCGGTTTTATACGAAACGATCAGTTCTTTTGATGAGAGTGAAAATTATTATCACGGGCTGGTGGCGGGATTGCTGTCGGGAATGAAAGGATACCGCACAAAATCCAACCGGGAGACGGGAAAGGGCAGGTGTGATCTGTTCGTCAAACCCATCTCACGCCGCAAGGAGGCTTTTATCGTAGAATTTAAAACCACGAAAAAGATCAAGGAGCTTGAGCCAAAAGCCAAGGAGGCACTGCAACAGATCGAGGACAAAAAATACAGTTTAGAACTAGCAGATGACGGATACGATATTGTAGGGAATTATGGGATTTCATTCTGCGGAAAGGACTGTTGTGTCATGTTCCGAGCGGGGACGACGCCGTGACAGGGGATTGAACGAAGTCAGAACTTCACAAAGAGGTTCTGGCTTTCTTTTTTTGGTCATGAATCTGACATTTTTGCTATGAATCTGATTTTACTTTGATCAAGAATGCGATATGCTCAATCAGGAAGGAACAGGGGGTATTGGGGCATCGAAAGAATGGAGGAAAAATATGCAGCCAGAAACAATTGTATCGACAAATCAGATCGCACTTGATCACGGAAACGAGATTTTCACACTCAATCATCCAGACAACTATACATATCTGTATTTTCCGATTGCCGGAGAGCAGGGGATCAAGTCCAGCGTAACGCCAAGTTTTGGGGGCGACAGCAAATTAGATCAAAATACATTTCTGCTTGAGCCAGTGAGCAGCGAAAATCTTCACAACAATAAATCGTCCAGAAATTTTTGGTGCTGTGTTGAAGGCGTGGGCGCATGGTCTGCGACAGGCATGTCAGCGGAGGCGGAGTGTGACAAATATACAGCGCGTCAGGACGAATGCAGCATGGAGGCAGGTTTCATGTGGCAGACTGTGACCAGAAAGTCTTCCAGATACCAGCTCAAATCGACTGTCACAAGTTTTGTGCCTGTTGACCACAATGTAGAGCTTCTGCATGTTGTCATTGAGAACACAGCAGAGCACACACAGCAAATAACACCAATTGCAGCAATTCCAATCTATGGGAGAAGTGCGGACAATATACGGGATCACCGCCACGTAACTTCGCTTTTGCACCAGATCACAGTGACAGGGCAGGGCGTGGAGGTGAAACCCAAACTATCCTTTGATGAGAGAGGGCATCAAAAGAATGAGGTGACATATTTTGTGTACGGCGTAACAGGCAATGGTGAGACGCCGGAACAGTTTTTCCCAGTCACAGAGGATTTTATCGGGGAAGGTGGAAGCCTGACTGCGCCGCTGGCTGTAAAGAACAATGCAGAGGGCGCAGAGGCAGGCATACAGATTGACGGAAAAGAGGCGCTGGGCGGTCTGAAATTTCGCAGTGTGGCGCTTGAAAAAGGCGGGACGGTGTCATACACCATCATCATCGGCGCTGCGGCGGCAGCAGCAATGGAGGAGATGCGGAAGGTGGCTTTCGCCTATGACAGCACAGACAAGGTGCGCGATGCCATACACAAAACAAACGATTATTGGCAGGAGAAAGTCAATGTTTGGTTCCAGACTGGAAATAAGACAGCGGACAGCTATCTGCGGTGGATTTGTTTCCAGCCGATTCTGCGGCGTCTGTATGGGTGTTCTTTTCTTCCGCATCACGACTATGGCAAGGGCGGCAGGGGATGGCGGGATCTCTGGCAGGACTGCCTGTCGCTGCTGTTCATGAATCCCGACGGTGTGCGTCAGATGATAGTTGATAACTATGGCGGTGTCAGAATGGATGGGACGAACGCCACGATTATCGGCGAGAAGCAGGGCGTGTTCAAGGCGGATCGAAACAGCATTACGCGCGTCTGGATGGATCACGGGTTCTGGCCGTTTCTGACAACAAAGCTCTATATTGACCAGACAGGGGACATTCAAATTCTTGACGAGAAAGTACCGTATTTTAAAGACCGTCAGGTACACAGAGGGCAGGCGGCTGACAGTGAGTGGAACGAGGATTACGGTATGCAGCAGAGAACGCAGGAAGGTTCCATTTATACCGGGAGCATTTTAGAGCACATTCTGTTGCAGCAGTTGTGTGCATTTTATGAGGTGGGTGCGCATAACCAGATTTGCCTGCGCAATGCAGACTGGAACGATGCGCTTGACATGGCGCCGGACAGAGGAGAGAGCGTGGCGTTTACAAGCGCTTATGCATACAATCTCAGAGAGCTTGCAGCGTATCTTGAGAAATACGAATCCGCTACAAAAACTGCGCAGTTGGAGTTGGCTGAGGATATTAAAATCCTTCTTGCAGGCGAGGTGCACAACTATGATGAAATCGAGTGGAAGCGGGCAGTCTTGCAGCAGTATACATGCACCTGCACGCATCATATTTCTGGCAGGACAGTACAGGTAACTGTCTCAGAGCTGGCACAGAAGCTCAGAGATATGGCGGCGTGGATGATGGAGAATATCCGCCGCAAGGAGTGGGTGACGGACGCGGAAGGAAACGGATGGTTCAACGGCTACTATGACAACAATGGAAATCAGGTGGAGGGCGTGCACGGCGGCAATGTGCGCATGATGCTCACCAGTCAGGTATTTTCTATTATGAGCGGAACGGCTGACGCGGAAATGACGGCAAAAATTTGCCGGAGTGCGGACAGGTATCTCTATCGGGAGAACATTGGCGGCTACCGGCTGAACACGGAGTTTGACGAGGATAAATTTGATCTTGGCAGGATGTTTGGCTTTGCGTATGGCGAAAAAGAAAATGGGGCTGTGTTTTCCCATATGACTGTCATGTACGCCAATGCACTGTACCAGCGAGGCTTTGTCAAGGAGGGATACAAGGCGCTCAACACCCTGCTGGCAACGGCGATGGATTTCGGTACAAGCAAAATTTATCCCGGTGTGCCAGAGTACTTTGATGCCAATGGGCGCGGAATGTACCACTACCTGACAGGGGCGGCAAGCTGGTTTATGCTGACCATGATTACGCAGGTGTATGGCGTCAGGGGAGATCTGGGGAATCTGGTGCTTGCGCCGAAGCTGATGTCCGAGCAGTTTGATGCGGACGGAAATGCTTCCGTTCAACTGAACTTCCTGAAAAAGACATTCTTAATCCGCTATCACAATCCGAAAAAGCTGTCCTATGGGGCATATCAGATTGAACAGGCTTGGTGCGGGGACAGGAAATTGCAAAAAATGACACAAATGTCAGATATGGTATGCATGGAAAAGCAAGCAATCGAAGCGCTTGACAGCACTGTGCATGTGATTGATGTGACGCTTGGTTCGATTGCATAATCTGTTTGTAAAGGACGCAGATGGACGAAATAAATTCGTAAAGGCAAAAGGAGAAAAAGAAAAATGCAATATGGTTATTTTGATGATGAGAAAAGAGAGTATGTGATTACCAGACCTGACACGCCTGCGCCGTGGGCGAACTATCTTGGCTCCCCGGAGTACGGCGCGGTGATCTCCAACAATGCGGGTGGTTACAGCTTTGCGAAATCAGGGGCTAACGGCAGGATTCTGCGTTATGTGTTCAATGGCTTTGACCAGCCGGGACGCTATATTTACATACGCGACAATGACAGCAAGGATTACTGGTCGGCTTCATGGCAGCCTGTCGGCAAAGATTTGGATTCCTACCAGAGCAAATGCTGCCATGGAACAGCATACACAAGAATGGAGGCGGACTACAGCGGCATTCATTCGGAGGCGCTTTACTATGTGCCGCTCGGCAAGTCCTACGAGGTCTGGAATTTGAAGATCACAAACAACACCGATGCGCCAAGGAATCTGAACATCACAGGATATGCAGAGTTTACAAACAACAATAATTATGAACAGGATCAAGTCAATCTCCAGTATTCCATGTTCATCACAAGAACCTCTTTTGAGAAGAACCGCATCCGCCAGACAATACACGGCAATCTGGACGGTCTTGAGGATGGAAAGGAGGTTGACAACAAGCTCGCAATCGATCGTTTCTTTGGTCTGGCAGGTGCGCAGGTGGCTTCCTACAGTGGAGACAGGGAGAAATTTATCGGACGCTATCATGGCTATGGAAATCCTGTAGGTGTTCTGAACGGAGATCTTGGCGGGGAATTAAGTTACAATGAAAACGGCTGCGGCGCGCTTGCCACTACACTGACACTTGCGGCGGGTGAGACGAAGGAAATTGCCTTTGTACTTGGCATGAAGTACAAAGATGAGGCGGACAGAATTATGAAAAATTATGAGAATCCGTCACAGACCTGCGCACGGGAGTTGGAAGAGCTTGTCACATACTGGCATGAAAAACTGTCTCATTTTCAGGTAAAAACACCCAGTCCGGCATTTGATACCATGATAAATACATGGAATGCCTACAACTGTTTTATGACCTTTATCTGGTCGCGCGCCGCTTCTTTTATCTACTGTGGTCTCCGAAATGGATACGGCTATCGCGATACTGTGCAGGACATTCAGGGAATCATTCATCTGGCGCCGGAGATGGCGGTCGAGAAAATTCGCTTTATGCTCTCGGCGCAGGTTGACAACGGCGGCGGACTCCCGCTTGTGAAGTTTACGCACAATCCCGGACATGAGGACACGCCGGACGACGCGTCCTATGTACAGGAGACAGGACATCCCGCATACAGGGCAGACGACGCACTCTGGCTGTTTCCTACCGTTTACAAATATGTGTCAGAATCAGGAAACATGGCGTTTATCGACGAGGTGATTCCATTTGCCAACAAGGATCAGGCAACGGTGTATGAGCACTTAAAGCGCGCCGTGGACTTTTCGATGAAGCATCTGGGGCCGCATGGTCTGCCGGCAGGACTTTATGCGGATTGGAATGACTGTTTGAGGCTGGGAAAGGAAGGCGAATCTTCCTTTGTGGCATTACAATATTTCTATGCAATGACAATCTTAAAGAAGTTTGCCGTGTATAAGAAGGATGATGCCTATATCGCCTTTCTGGATGAAAAACAAAAGGAACTTGGAGAGCGCATTCAAAAACTCTGTTGGAATGAGGACAGGTTTATCAGAGGCTTTACAGAGAGCGGCGAGGTGATTGGAAAGCGGACGGACAAGGAGGCAAATATGTGGCTCAATCCTCAGAGCTGGGCAGTGATCAGCGGCCTTGCCACGGCTGAGCAGGCGGACAAAGCGCTTGACATGGTATATGAGCGGCTGAATACAGAATATGGCGCTGTGCTGATGGACCCGCCGTATCATTTGGAGGCTTTTGACGGTGCGCTTGCAGTGATTTACAATGCGGGCGTCAAGGAAAATTCCGGCATTTTCTCGCAGTCGCAGGGATGGATTATTCTTGCAGAGGCGCTTTGCGGACACGGTGAGCGGGCATTTGCCTATTTTCAAGAAAACGCGCCGTCCGCCCAGAATGACAGGGCGGAGATTCGCAAGCTGGAGCCATACTGCTATGGACAGTTCACAGAAGGCAAGGCAAGCCCGCACTTTGGGCGCTCACATGTGCACTGGCTGACAGGCACAGCGTCCACTGTCATGGTGGGATGCGTGGAGGGAATCCTTGGAATGCGGCCTGATTTTCACGGACTCAAAATCGCGCCTTCCATACCGAAAGCGTGGGACGGATTTGAGATTGACAAGGATTTTCGGGGCGTGCATCTCCATATCACAGTGAAAAATCCCGGTCATGTGGAGTCTGGCTGCAAATCGCTGCGGGTAAACGGTCAGTTGATGGAAGAAAATTATATTCCGGCAGAGCTTCTTGCGAAAGAAAATGAAGTGGAGCTTGTGATGTCGTAAATATTTATATTTTAAATAGAAGAAACGTGACAGCATGTTTACGGTGCAGTCACGTTTTTCTTTCTGTACAGGCAGTTTGGTGTCTGATTCACCATGTCTGGTGGTAATGTCTGTCGCGGTATTTTTTTGGGGTGAGTCCGACGTATTTTTCAAACGTTTGAATAAAATGACTCTGCGAGGAGAAGGCAAGGTAATTGGCAATGTCAATCAGACTATAGTCGGAGTATCGGAGAAGGTTTTCTGCCTTCTCTATTTTTTTCTCGCGGATATAGTCGCTGATGGAAATGCCGAGATTCTGTTTAAAGAGACGCGACAGGTAGCTTGGCGACAGCGTTGTGTACACGGCAAGCTCATTGATGGTAATGCGCTCGTTAATATGGCTGTAGATATAGTCTGTACACTGCACAATCGGTTTTGAGATGATGGCGTTTTTTTGAAGTACAAGCATTTTGCCGGTGAAATCAAGTACCATACTCCGATGCAGTTCTGCGATGGTTTCGATGTTGGTGCACGAATCCATCTTTAAAATATAGAAATCGCTGAGCCGGTAAGCCTGCTCTAACTCAAGTCCGCCCTCGACACAGTGCCGTGTCAGCAGCGCGGCAGTGACAACAAAATGATATTTTAGATTGGTCAGCGCATTTTTAGACAGCACGCCCATACCTTCTGGATTGGTGAAGTCTCCCTGATTTAGATTTTTTCTGACAAATTCCATATCACCGTTCTTCACGGCGGAATAAAAGGAATATTCTTCCTCCATTGGACGGTGATAGGTTTCGGATTCGCTGTCTGACAGCTCGCGTTTATACCATTCGTTTCGCAGATTGTTCATATGTATACACTCCCTATGACAAAATTTAATCAATTTTACTTTATTTTTTAAGATTATTATAATTATGTCATGATTTTGATATTTTTACAACTAATTTTGTATTGGTTTATTGGGCAGTATGCTATAATCCTTCTTGTAAGTTCAAAGTAACTGTAAATTTGCATAGTAAAACACAAAGGGAGGACTTTAAAATGAAGAAAAAAATAATCAGCAGTTTATTGGCGGCTTCCATGATCATGACAGCGCTCACTGGGTGCGGCGGCACGGACAGCGGCAATAACAATGCAACGCAGGACAATGCAACGACAGTGAATAATGACAGCGCGAATAATGCAGACAACGCACAGGAGCCTGCTGACGCGGCACCGGAGGGCGATGACGCGGCGGCGTCCAATGAGGGCAAGGTGATCAATGTCTACAGCTTCAATGATGAGCTTCGCAAACGTATCACAGCGGTTTATCCGGAGATTGTGGACACGTCAGACGACGGCACGACCTCCAGCTTAAAGGACGGCACAGAGATCCACTGGATCATCAATCCGAATCAGGATGGCGTCTATCAGGATAAACTGGATGAGGCGCTCAACAATCAGCTGACGGCAGCGGATGATGATAAGGTGGACATCTTTGCAGCGGAGATAGACTATGTGGTCAAGTACACAGATGCGGATATTGATGCGGCGATGCCGCTCGAAGCGCTGGGAATCAACCCGGAGACCGATCTGGCAGACCAGTTTGACTTTACCAAGACCGTTGCGAGCGACCAGAATGGTGTCATGAGAGCTTCTACATGGCAGGCATGTCCGGGCGTACTGGTATACCGCCGCGATATTGCCAATGAGGTGTTTGGAACCGATGATCCCGAAGTGATTGGCGAAAAGACCAAAGACTGGGATGCCATGAAGGCGGCTGCGGAGGAGCTCAAGGCAAAGGGATACTATACATTCTCATGCTATACAGATACATTCCGCACCTACAGCAACAATATTTCAGAGCCATGGGTGGCGCCGGGCGAGACCACAATCAAGGTTGATCAGAAGATTATCGACTGGGTAACGGATTCTAAGGAGTGGAAGGATGCAGGCTATTTCGATCCCGCTGTAAAGGAACAGTGGAATGCAGACTGGTTTACAGCGATGAGCTCCAGCTCCAAAGTATTTGCATTCCTGTTCCCGGCATGGGGAATTGACACGCAGTTAAAGCCAAACTGGGACGGCGAGAACGGGGCATGGGCAGTGACCAATGCGCCGCTGTCATACAACTGGGGCGGTACTTTCGTGCTCGCGGCAGAGGGGACAGACAATCCGGGCCATGTGAAGGATATCCTTCTTGCGCTCACGGCGGACGCTGACAATTTGAAAATGATTTCAAAGGAGTATGCAGACTTTACCAATGCCAAGACACTTATGGAAGCAGCCAAGACAGACAATTCATTTGCATCGGATTTCCTCGGCGGGCAGAATCCGTATACATATTTTACACCAGGTGCAGATGCAATCGAGATGGCGCCGCTGTCCGCGTATGATCAGGGCTGCGTGGAGTTGATTCAAAATGCGTTTGGCGATTATTTGCGGGGTCAGATCGACTATGACAAGGCAAAACAGAATTTTGAGACAGCCGTTAGAGAGCGCTATCCAGAAATCTCAGAGATTCAGTGGCCGGAATAAATCAGAGAATCCATAAATCATTGACTGCGGTGCATCGAAGCACCGCAGTGTTCAGAAGAGGGGGAATGGTAGCTTATGAAACAAAAACGTAAAAAGATTGATTATTCGAAATGGGGGTACATCTTCATCCTTCCATTTTTTCTAAGTTTCTTTATTTTTTCGCTCATCCCGCTGGTAGATACGATTCGGTACAGCTTTTTTGAATATTATCGTTCTGGTCTCAAGCAAATTGGCCCTAATTTTGTCGGGATGGAAAATTATGCCAGTCTGCTGAAATCAGATATGTTGAAATATGCGTGGAATACCTTAGTCCTGTGGCTCATCGGTTTTGTCCCGCAGATTGTGATCGCGCTGCTGCTCGCTTCATGGTTTGTCGATGCCCGGCTGAAAATCCGCGGACAGCAATTCTTTAAGGTTGTCATTTACCTGCCGAACTTAATTATGGCGTCTGCGTTTGCGATGCTGTTCTTTACCTTATTTTCCAACAAAGGTCCTATCAATTCGATCTTGCTGTCCATGGGTCTGACGGATACACCAATTGATTTTATGGGAACCGTATTCGGAACGAGAACGCTGATTGGCGTGATGAATTTCCTCATGTGGTTTGGCAATACGACAATTATGCTGATGGCTGCAATCATGGGCATCAGCCCGGACATCTTTGAGGCGTCTGAGATTGACGGCTGCAACAGTATACAAAGGTTTTTCTATATTACGCTTCCAATGATTCGCCCGATTCTTGCCTATACACTGATTACTTCTATCATCGGCGGTCTCCAGATGTTCGACGTGCCTCAGATTCTGACAAATGGTCAGGGAAGCCCGGACCGTACTTCAACGACCTTGATTATGTTCCTCAACAACCATTTAAAGAGCAAAAACTATGGTATGGCGGGTGCGCTGTCTGTTTACCTGTTCATTGTGAGCGGCATTCTGTGCTTTATCGTATACCGCATCACGAACGATGAAGATCCGGACGGTTCTAAGGCTGCTGCGAAAAAGAGAAAAAAGGCAGAGAGGAGATAAGAGAATGAAATCAAAGGGATATAATTGTTTTCGTGTTATTTTTGCACATGTACTGCTCGTCATACTGTCATTGATGTGTCTGTTTTTCTTCTACATTCTGCTTGTCAATGCGACGCGTTCCCATGCAGATTTGCAGAGAGGCTTCTCTGCGCTGCCCGGCGGACACCTGCTGACAAATTTTCAGAATGTGGCAAATGACGGAACCTTTCCGATGGTGCGCGGTATCATCAACAGTCTGATTGTCTCGGGCAGTTCTGCGGCAATCTGCACTTATTTTTCCGCGCTGACTGCGTACGGACTCTACGCATATGACTTTAAATTAAAGAAAGTCGCGTTTACGTTCATTATGGCAATCTTGGTGATGCCGACGCAGGTTACAGCAATGGGCTTTCTTCGACTGATTACCGGCATGGGCATGAATGATTCTCTGCTTCCGCTGATTATTCCGTCTATTGCATCGCCCTCTGTATTTTATTTCATGTACAGTTATCTGCAGTCGTCTCTGCCGCTCTCACTGGTTGAGGCAGCCAGAATCGACGGCTCTAAGGAGTTTCGTACCTTTAATCAGATTGTCCTTCCGATCATGAAGCCGGCGATGGCCGTGCAGGCAATCTTTACCTTCGTAGGTTCGTGGAACAATTATTTCGTTCCTGCGCTGGTGATTCAGTCGAAGGAGAAAATGACGGTGCCAATCCTGATCGCACTCCTTCGTGGAGCGGATTACATGAACCGTGATATGGGCAAAATATACATGATGATCATGGTGGCAATCGTTCCGATTGTTCTTGTTTATCTGATTCTTTCAAAGTATATCATTGCAGGTGTGACGCTTGGCGGTGTCAAGGGTTGATTCGTACCCCAACGGCTTTGGCTGTTGGGGTATCTTCAAATAATAGGAGGTGCGTGGTTTTGAGACAAAAGTATCATTGTCTGATTTTGGCCGCGGCTTTGACTGCCCTTGTTGGAAACGGCTGTCGGGCGCAGGATACAGGAGACGATGTCAGAATCTACTATTCTGCGATAGAGGACGGCGACTATTATGAGGGATGGGCACTGCAGCTGCAAGAGCAGGCGGCAGCACATGGCGCCGCGTTTGAGGCAGGGTATGCACAAAATTCTGTGGAGACACAGGACGCCCAGATCAAGAGCGCTGTGGTGAGTGGCTGTGATGTGTTATTGTGCGGACCGGTTTCGCCGGATACGGTGACGGAGATCAAGGCGGCAGCCGGAGACACGCCGATTGTATTTATCAACAATGCGCCAAAGGACCGCGCATTGGAGAAGGACCGCTATATTTACGTAGCGTCAGATGAGTATATGGCAGGGCAGTATCAGGCGGAATATATACTGGAAAAGTTTGGACAGAAGGAAGAAATTAACGTGGTGCTGCTCAAAGGCCCAAAAGATGCATCGGGCGCGGCAGGCAGGACAAAAGGACTCAAACAGACCCTGAAAGCCAGCGGAAAGACGATTCATTATGTCTTTGAGGACTATGCCGACTGGAATCAGGATAAGGCGCAGGAGTTGACGGCGATGTTTTTAAAGACAGGACAGCCTGTTGACTGTGTGGCGGCGAACAATGACGATATGGCGCTCGGCAGTCTGTCCGCTTTCGAGCAGGCGGGACGCAGTACAGAGTCTGTATTGTTTCTGGGTGTGGATGCCTCTGCGGGCGGCTGCCAGGCGATTGCGGAAGGACGAATGGATTTCACCGTCTATCAGCCGACTGCGGCACAGATTAGCGCTGCGGTGGAGGCGGCGGACAGACTGGCTTCCGGCAGGTCCGTCGCAGATCTGGAGGGGGCATCGGCAGATGGAAAATATATATTGATACCTTTTGAGAGAGTGGATAGCCAGAATGTGACACAGTATCAATAATCTGGTGAGAAAGCGTGGGGAACAGGTTATGACAGAAAAGACGAAATTTATATCCATCAAAGTAAAGCTGCTTGGAATTATTCTGCCCGTGATGATTCTTATTATGACAGTGCTCACAGGGCTGTTCTATTATGTATCAAAGACTGTGATACAGTCAGATGCGCATAACCTTTTGCAGACCTCCGTGGAGAGTCAGGCTGCTGAGATGGAGGCATGGCTGAACCAGAACCTTGTGTCTGCCAGCCTTGCCAAACAGGCAGTGGAGCAGATGGGGTTTGACGACAAACAGCTGCAGGACTTTCTGGATTCCTATTACAACTATGACAGCAACTATTCCGAGGGCTTCTATATCGCAGGTACGGACGGAACACTTCTTCGGGCAAATCCTGTGAGAGCTGTTGAGCTGAGGGAACCGGACGCGGAAGGCAATTATCTCAATAACGGCAGCTTTGCGGTGAAGGAGAGCCTGACAGACGATAAGGACTGGATATTTCTGCTGGCGCTGGAGGGACAGGCAGAAGCGCAGCTTGAGGAGAATGAGGTGTTCATCGACATTGCCAATGAGGGAACCGTGGATTACAGCGTGCAGTTTGTGCAGCCCAATGTTCCGTTGAAAAAGGATGCCGTGTACACTGTCCGTTTTGACGCGAGTGCGGAGGAGGACAGAACGATCAAGGTCAGCGTCACAGCGCCGGACAGGGATTATAAGCGCTATCTTGAGGATACCGTTGTCAGCCTGACCACCGAACGGCAGACATATTCCTATGAGTTTACCATGACGGATTATGATGATGCGAACGCACGGATGGAGTTTAATCTTGGCGCCGCCGGGTCCACAGCGGGTGTAACAATCAGCAATGTGTCAATTGTCATGAGCGCGCCGCCCGCTACAGAGAAGGAGGAGGACACAATCGGGACGGAGGTGACGCAGACAGCGTGGTTTCGCGACGCCCTGACCCGGGTGAATGTAGGATTTACCAACGCATACGTCAACGAGAACGGTATGCCGGTCATCAGTGCGTGCGGTATGCTGCGCACGGATACAAATGACGTGCGTGTCATTTCGATGGACTTGTCTCTTGACAAAATCAGTGTCTATGTCAACAGCTTTGTAAAAATGGACCATGCGGAGGCGTTTCTGGTGAATGCCAATGACAATACAATCCTTGCTGCGCGCGATAAAGCGATGATTTCCAGGAAGCTTGATGAGCTGGACGATGTGTTTATGAGAGAGATCGCTGACAGGATTTCTCAGGGAGAGATGCATCTGGCAGAAATTGACGGCAACATGACGGTATTTGAGGAGATCACAGGCACCGAATGGGTGCTGGTGTCCTATGTTCCCTCAAAGATTGTATATCAGGAGTTGAATCATATCAGAAATGTGATGCTGCTGTTTGCCATTGTCTCTGTGCTGGCGCTGACAATACTGATCGAGCGGATTGTGCATGTGGTGATTCATCCGGTGCGGGGATTGACAGAGGTGATTCAGCACATGACAGACGGAAACTTTATACCGTATCACGCAGCCGGAAACAGTGATGAAATCGGCATTATGAGCCGCTGTGTCGAGAAGTTTATCACCACGATGCGCGGCATGATTGTCTCGATCGACAAGGTGTCACACACGCTGCACGAGCAGGCGGATAACAGCAAGAAGGTTTCCAATGAGATGTTCGATGCCTCTAGGAAGCAGAATCAATCCATGAAAGATTTGAATATGACAGTAGAGCAGTTGTCCATATCGGTCAATGAGATTGCGCGCAGTGCGACGACGCTGGCAACTCTCGTGGCGGAGACCAAGGAGGACGGAGACGGCATGAATGGCAGGATGAGAGCGACTGTCAGTATTTCCCAGAAGGGAAAAGAGGTCATGCAGGATGTGGACACGGCGATGCAGCGTATTGACAGCTCTGTGCGGCAGCTGCAGCATGCGATTGACGAGGTGGGAAATGTGTCGGGCGAGATTACAAATATCACGAGGGTGATCGGCGATATCGCGGATGAGACAAACCTGTTGTCGCTGAACGCTTCCATTGAGGCAGCGCGGGCGGGGGCAGCGGGAAAAGGCTTTACGGTGGTCGCGTCAGAAATCGGCAAACTGGCGCAGACAAGCATGGAGTCCGTGAAGCATATTGACACGCTTGTCATGGAGATTCAGAGACTGATCGGCGATGTCATTGATCAGGCAAACGGCAGCGTGGAGAATATCAACAGCAGCAGTGCGCTGATTGGCAATGCGGTGACGACGTATGATACGATTTTTGAGAACATTGTCGTGGTCGGTGAGCTGGCGCAGCAGATGATTCAAAAAGTGGAGCAGGTAGAAGATGTCGCGCGGAATGTGGCGGCAATCTCCGAGGAGCAGGCGGCAAGCTCGCAGGAGATCCTCAGTTCTTCGGATATTCTGGTAGAGCAGGCGGATGGACTGATGTCAAACAGCGGCAGCGTGGCAAAGGAGTCCGAGGAGCTGACGGCGTCGGCAAGAGAGCTGGAATCGCAGATTAAGATGTTTCAGGTATAACATCTGACAGAAAAAGGAGGTGGTCGAGAAGAAATAATATGAAATGTTGATTTATGGAAATACAGAAAGGAGAATGCAGATGAAGAAAAAGGTACAGATCGCACTGCTGACCATGCTTTTGACACTGTTGTTCGGAAGCGTGGCAGTTCACGCCGAGGGCAGCTTTTTCATCAATATGAAAACAGCGACCATCAATATCGGCGATGAGGAGAACCAGCTTGTACTTGAGATTGAGAAGCTGCCGGAAGGCAGAAAGACCCGATGGGTTTCATGGAATGAGAATATCGCAGTCGTGGACCAAGAGGGGCAGAAGGGCGTTGTGACTGCGCTCAGGAAGGGAAAAGCCATAATTTCCTCAGGAATTGGCTTTCCGCGTGAGACCTGTCTTGTCACAGTCGTAGAACCCAGCATCAAATTAAATAAGACAGCGGCAGTCTTATACTGTGCGCCGGTATCAGAGAGCGCAAAAGCAGTGTCTGGCGGAGATATATTACAACTAAAGGCGACAGTGAAGGGCGCAGACAAAAATACGATGTGGCGCAGCAGCAACAAGAAGGTTGCCGTCGTAGATCCTGACACAGGAAAAGTGACCGCTGTCTCCGCAGGAACAGCAGATATCACTGCCACGGCAAACGGCGTGTCGTCAAGTTGTAAGATAACTGTGAAGGATAATACACTCTCACTGAATCTTGACACCATGCTGCTGAGCACGAAGGGCGCAGGAAGCACTGTCAGGCTCGTGCCCACAGTGGTCGGCGCAAATAAGAAGGTGGCATGGAAAAGCGATGACGCGTCCATTGCGACTGTAAAGGGCGGAAAAGTCACAGGAAAGAAAGCCGGAGTGACAGAGATTACCGCCACCGCAAACGGCGTGTCAGCCAAGTGTAAGGTCAGGGTGGAAGAAGGGCTGGTCTCTGTGAATGAGGAGTATATACAGCTCTATCGGACAGAGGATTCTTCTGAGACAAAGCAGCTCAAGACAAACGCCTCCCGAACTGACACGGTAGTGTGGACAAGCAGCGATGAGAAGATTGCGTCCGTGGACAGCAGTGGACTGGTATCGGCAAAAGGCGCAGGAACAGCGCTGATCACAGCCTCCTGCAATGGAAAAACAGATACCTGTATTGTCGAGGTGGCAGACACAGCGACACGGATAAACGAACGGATTGTACACCTAAAGACCAAAGGAACAGCCAAAACCTATGCATTGGACTGGCAGGTGACTGGACGGAAAACTGCCGTAAAATGGAAAAGTTCGAACACAAAGGTCGCTTCGGTCAGCAAAGGGAAGATTACGGCAAAGAAACCCGGAACGGCGACCATCACAGCAGAGGCAAACGGCGTCACGGACACCGTACTCGTGACCGTACAGGAGTTTACGCCGTCTATCACCCTGAACCAGCGCGAGTATACGCTGTATACCAAGGGGAAGGGAAACACCATCTCGATCAAGGCAAAGGTAGACGGCGCAGACAAGAAGGCAGTGTGGCGAAGCAGCAATCCGAAAGCTGCCACAGTCAATGACAAAGGAAAAGTGACTGCCGCAAATGCAGGCAGCACACTGATTACCGCGGAGGCAAACGGTGTGACGGCAAAGTGCTGGGTGCGCGTGAAGGAGTCCAAAGTGACACTTGAAAAGAAGTACTATCTGCTGAACACAGGCGATACGCAGAACTTGGCAGTGGACGTAGTCGGCCAAAGCCAGTCTGTGAAATACAAATCCTCCAACACAAAAGCAGTCGCAGTCAGGAAGGGGGTTCTCACAGCCAAAAAAGCTGGCAGGGCAGAGATCAGCGTGACAGCAAACGGCATTACCGCAAAGTGTCATGTGATGGTGACGGACTGCAAGGACCATGAATGGAAACCCGTGGAAGAGGCAGACCGGGAAGAGGACGATGTCGCAGCAACCTGTGAGGAAAGAGGACTCACGACGTATGTCTGTGCGAAATGCAGCGGCAAAAAACAGGACGTGGTCGAGCCATTAGGACATCAGTTTGGGAGGTGGACCGTGACAGTCAAGGCGACAGAACAGGCGGCAGGACTGGAAAAGCAGGTGTGCAGCCGCTGTAAAGCAGAGAATACCAGAAGCATTCCAGTCAAAAATAAAGTGGAGATTGCAGACGCCTACAAGCTTGTGTGGGAGGATGAATTTGACGGGGACCAGCTCAACATGAACGACTGGAATTTTGAGTACCATGAACCCGGCTGGGTCAACGCCGAATTACAGGAATATGGAGATTCTCCGAAAAATACCTATGTAAAGGATGGCAATCTGTATATTCAGGCAATCAAGGAGATCATTGACGGCAAGCCTTATTACACATCGGGCAGAATCAATACACAGGGAAAGCATGATTTCCAGTACGGCAGATTTGAAGTGCGGGCAAAGGTGCCAAGCGGCAAAGGCTTCCTGCCGGCATTCTGGATGATGCCCACAGACGAGAGCTATTATGGCCAGTGGCCAAAGTGCGGCGAGATTGACGTGATGGAGGTGCATGGAAGCGCGCTGTCCACCACTTACGGAACGCTTCATTTCGGAGAGCCGCACACACAGAAGCAGGGCAGCTATACACTGCCGGACGGACAGAAGAATTTTGGCGAGGACTTCCATGTATTCGCCTGTGAGTGGGATCCGGATGAGTTCCGCTTCTATATGGATGACGTGCTGTTCTATACAGTGAACGACTGGTTTACCAAGAAGGCAGGATTTGGAGAGAGCGCATATCCTGCACCGTATGATCAGCCGTTTTACATGATACTGAATCTGGCAGTCGGCGGAAGCTGGGTAGGATATCCCGACGAGGATGCCGTGTTTGGCGACAACGCACAGTTTGTCATTGATTATGTCAGAGTGTATCAGAAGGACAGCTATGATCTGGATGTGAATAAGCCGGAAAATGAAGTGAAGCTCAGAGATCCGGACGAGACCGGAAACTACATTGTAAACGGTGATTTTGCAAAAGCGGAGGATTTGACCAAGGAGGAATCCAACTGGCGGCTGCTGCTTGCCGGCGGCGGTGAGGCACAGGCGGAGATTTCCGGCAATGCGCTGCACATCACCTCGACCAGTGCAGGCGATGTAAATTACGGCGTGCAGGTGGTACAGGCAAACCTGCCGATGGAGAGTGGTGCAAAGTACAAACTGACCTACGATGCCTATGCGGACGAAGCACGCACCATGATCACGGGCATCTCCGCGCCGGACAAGGGCTATATCCGCTATCTGAATGACACGACCGTAAATCTGACGACAGAGAAACAGTCTTATGAGCATATTTTTGATATGACAGCAGACAGCGACGCAAACGGCAGAGTGGAGTTTAATCTTGGCAATCAGGGGTCCCTTGCAAAAGTCCATCTCAGCAATGTCAGACTGGAAAAGACAGGCGCAGCAGAGGAGGAGGAGAAGGGCATCCTGCCAGACGGCAACTATGTCTACAACGGACAGTTCAATGAGGGCAATGAGCCGGGCAGACTGCGCCTTGCGTACTGGGACTGGGATACAAGACAGTGCAAGAGTGCAAAGGTATCGGTGACAGCAGACAGCAGACGGGAATTGAAAGTGACAGTGCCGGAGACCGTGACAGCGCTGGAACAGGTTGTGGTAAGCCAGAACCCGATCGCCATCACAGGCGGGAAGAAATTTGTCCTGAGCTTTGACGCCTATGCAGACCAGAACAAAACGATCAGGACTGTCATCGCCGGACAGAACTTTGAGAGTGCTCTCACGACCGAGCGGAGTACCTACAAATATGAATTTGAGACCGAGGCAGCGCTCGAGGGCAGCACACTTCAATTTCTGCTTGGCGCAGCGGGCACGACCTATATCGACAACGTGCGCATTCAGGAGGACGGCATGATCGTGAACGGGGATTTTGCCAGCGGAATGACAGGATATGAGGTGTATGTAAATGATGCGGCGAAGGTGCCGAATTATATTGTGGACGGATTAAACGAGAACAATGCATTCTCGATGGATATCGCGGATACCGGAGCAGAGGCATGGTATATTCAGCTCAAGCAGAATAATATCAAACTTGAGAAGGACAAGTGGTACAAGCTTGCCTTTGACGCCAAATCAACCACAGACAGAGAGATTATGTATGCATTGCAGCGCGACGGCACCAACGACGACAACTGGACACCGTATTCGGGTGAGCCAAAAGCCGCGCTGACAAAGGATTACCAGAACTTTGCGACCGTGTTTAAGATGGATTACGACACAGATCCGAATACGGTACTCAGCATTTCACTGGGAGCAGTCGGCGGCAAACGGATTTCAGAAAAGCACACCGTGGTGATTGATAATATCACGCTTGAGGAGACAGCGCCGCAGGAAGAGATACCGCCAGAGCCGGACACCGAGATGATTCAGAACGGTGACTTCGCGGCAGGCGAGGAACATTGGGAGAGCTTTGTCGGCGAAGGAGGCGAGGCGGAAATCAGCTTCGCAGAGGAGAAAGCCGTTTACCAGATTACGAAGGTTGGCAATGAGGACTGGAGTGTACAGCTAAAACACAAAGAGTTGCTGACACTGGAAAAAGAAGCCGTTTACCAAGTGAAGATGAAGCTCAAATCCACCGAGTCCAGAACGGTGAAGTATTCCTTCTTAGATCCGTCATATAAATGGTATGGCGGCGAAGATCTTGCACTGACAGCAAACGAAGTCAAAGAGGTCGTGTATGAACTAAAAGTGACAGAGGATACAAGCAGCAAGATAACCTTCTCAATATCTATGGGTAAGATCGCAGGTGAGGAGACTCCCGCATCGACAATCGAGATAGATGACATCAGTGTCATAAAACTCAGCGGCGGCACAGATACGCCGGTTGAGCCGGATACGCCCGATGAGCCGGTGGCGGTTGGCACAGAACTGATAAAGAACGGTGATTTTGCGGAGGGTGAAACGAACTGGACCAACGCAGTGACAGCGCCGGGGGCAGCAGAAGCCAGCTTTGCAGATGGAAAGGCAGTGTACCAGATCACCAATATCGGAGACGCGGACCGGAATGTACAGCTCAAGCAGTCAGGACTCAGGCTAGAGCAGGGAGCAAGCTACAAATTAAATATGAAGATCAAGTCCACAGCATCAAGGACTGTGAAGGTGGCGTTATTAGATCCTAAAAATAATTATGCGTATTATGGCGGAATGGATCTGGCGCTGAATGCAGACAGACAGAAATCCATAAGCCGTATCATTACAGTAGGTGAGGATAAAAATACAGTAGATACCATTGATTTTGTGATTTCTATGGGAAAAATGGAAAATCTGGAAACTCCTGTATCAACCATTGAAATCGATGATATCAGCATCATAAAAGTCGAGAGCGGCACACAACCAGACGAGGAGACCGAAGAGCCAGCGCCGGATGAGCCCGAAAATCCCGACAATCCAGATACACCAGATAACTCGGATGAACCCGACAATCCAGATACGCCCGATGCAGAAAACTTACTTCAAAATAATGATTTTGCAAACGGCAAAGAAAGCTGGACAGATTATGTTGCTGCTGCTGCGTCCGCTACAACAGATTTTACACAGAATAAGGCACGCTATGAGATTATCAAGGCAGGAACTGATGACTGGAATGTTCAATTAAAACAGGAAGGTCTTGAGATGGAGGCAGGTGCGGCTTACTTATTAGAATTTAAGATTGGCGCATCGGTAGACAGAGATGTTAAAGTAGCATTTATGGGTGCAGGTGACGCATGGTATGGCGGAACAGATATCAGCTTGACAAAGAACAAACTAAAATCAGTAAGCCGTATCATCACGTTAGAAAATAAAGAAATAACAGGTACGCTTGCATTCCAGATCTCTATGGGTAAGATAGGAGAGACAGAGCTCGCAGCGCATACAGTAGAAATTTATGACATTCGTCTCACAAAAGCTGGGAGCGGGACAGAGGCAGGGCAGGAGACAGAGACAGACCAGACCATAGCACCGCCAGAGAATCAGGAGAATCCAGAAGAACCAGACAATCCAGATACACCCGGTGCAGAAAACTTGCTTCAAAATAATGATTTTGCAAACGGCAAAGAAAGCTGGACGGATTATGTTGCTGCTGCTGTTGCGTCCGCTACAACAGATTTTACACAGAATAAGGCACGCTATGAGATTATCAAGGCAGGAACTGATGACTGGAATGTTCAATTAAAACAGGAAGGTCTTGAGATGGAGGCAGGTGCGGCTTACTTATTAGAATTTAAGATTGGCGCATCGGTAGACAGAGATGTTAAAGTAGCATTTATGGGTGCAGGTGACGCATGGTATGGCGGAACAGATATCAGCTTGACAAAGAACAAACTAAAATCAGTAAGCCGTATCATCACGTTAGAAAATAAAGAAATAACAGGTACACTTGCATTCCAGATCTCTATGGGTAAGATAGGAGAGACAGAGCTCGCAGCGCATACAGTAGAAATTTATGACATTCGTCTCACAAAGGCTGGGAGCGGGACAGAGGCAGGTGAGGAGACAGAGACAGACCAGACCATAACGCCGCCAGAGAATCAGGAGAATCCAGAAGAACAAAGCGTACAGCCAGAGGCAGAGGAACCCGGTTCGAAATCAGACACAGAAACCACCAGCTCCGAATCAGAGCCCTCCGCATCGGACACAGATGAAACACAGTCCGAACCTGACACGGAAGCAGAGACAGAGACAGCACTAACAACCGAAGAGGACAATGACGAGACAAATACTGGTATGGAAACTGAAACTCAAACTGAAACAGAACAAGCATAATGAAAAAGGAACTGTCACACGAACGCATTCGTGTGCAGTTCCTTTTTCTGCGTGGCCAATATTCCTAACGGACGCGCCTTTTGTACATTTTGGGCGATTCGCCATAATATTTCTTGAACGTCTCACAGTAGTAGCTTGCACCATTGAAACCATATTCGCAGGCGATATCAGAGATCGTCCGGTCAGAGTCAAGCAGTGCAGCAAGACTCTTGCGCAGCCGCAGTTTCGTGGCGTAGCTGATGGGCGTATCGCGCAGGTATTTTTTGAATAGCAGGGCACACCTGCTCTTGCAGCAGGCACCGGCGAGCGCAATGTTCGCAAGGGTAATATGCTCTGTGTAATGTTCTTCCATGTAGGCGATCATATTTCTGAGCGATGAGAGTTCAGCGTTTTCTGCTTTCCGGGTCTGGTCCGACAAGTCAAGATGCGTATAGAGCTGCTCTAAAATCGCAGTCAAAACAGAAATCGCGGCAAAATAAGATGATGGATTTGCCGGCAGGTTCTGAAAGGAAGCATAAAATTCCTCTGCCTTTTGCAAAATAACTGCTGTCCAGTTTTCTGGTGCCAGATACAGATAGGGATAGCTGGAATTTTCTGTGATGCATGTGACGTAGTTCTGATAAAACCACTCGTTTCCTGCCAGCAGTTCAGGCGAAAACAGGAGACAGATAAACTCACATTCCCGGTGTGCTGCGGAAAAGCCATAGTGGAGCTGTCTGCTGTTGACCAGAATACCGCATTTTTCAGTCAGTTCCACCAGCGCGCCATTGACATTGTAGGTCATGGCCCCCCTTTTTATCAGGATCAATTCCAAATCCTCGTGCCAGTGGCTGATACAGGAATAACCGGGATAGGACGACAGGAAACTGTATTCGGCGTAGACAGGAAACAGCGGATTGTTGTAGGCTACTGTCTCGGAAGCATCCTGATGAAACACTGAGCAGTATTTTATAGATTTTTTCATATAAAACCTCCAGACTTCTCAAAAAAGAGGATTGTTATATAAAAAGAGAATATATTGAATGATTTTAAGGTATAAATGTGATATTGTCAAATAGAAAACAGGGATGAATCTATGGAGGAAAATCAAATGGACAACGAAAAAAGGAAGATGACAAATATTGAGCGCAGGGACGCGGGCATGGCGTATATTTCGGACGACAGCGTTTTTGCCGAGCAGCTGGTGTGCAGGAAAATCTTACAGCGGTTAAATTTTATTGACCGGTCTGATTTTGCAGGAATCAGTGAGGTGGTGAAGGAGCTTTTTGGCAAGTCGGACGGCGCTTTTGTCAATCCGCCGTTTTACTGTGATTACGGGAAACATATCGAAGTCGGCAAAAACTTTTTTGCAAACTACAACTGCACACTGCTGGATGTGGCAAAGATTACAATCGGAGACAACTGCCAGATGGCGCCCAATGTGGCAATTTACACAGCAGGGCATCCCGTTCATCCGGTCAGCCGCAACTCAATGTATGAGTATGGAAAAGAGGTGACAATCGGTGACAATGTGTGGCTTGGCGGCAATACGGTGGTCTGTCCCGGCGTGCACATCGGCAGCAATGTGGTGATTGGCGCCGGCAGTGTGGTGACGAAGGACATTCCAGACTGGTGCATTGCAGCCGGAAATCCCTGCAAAGTCCTCCGCAGGATTACCGATGAGGATCAGAACAAACTGTTCCGCGATGAGGAGATTGATGAGGAAGCATGGAATGACATTGTGGGAAGATAACAGCTCTTGGGGGCTGTTATTTTTGTGAAATATGAAATCGTTCTCACAAAAATATTCAAAATATATTTAGAAAAATTAGGCAAAATGACTATTTACAATCGTTATTCCATGGTATATGATAAGTTTGTATATGAAACCGATAACATACGAAGGCTGAACTTATTTGGAAAGGAATGATTTTATGCAGAAGGTAAATATTAAATTTAAGGATGTAGAGCAGGTAAGGCAGTTTGTGAACGTGATTGACAAATTTGACGCGAGTTTTGACCTTGGTTCGGGGAAGAAAATAGTAGATGCAAAATCCATACTTGGTGTGATGGCATTGGATTTGTCAGGCCCCCTCTGCCTGAGATATCATTCAGATGATAAGGAGATTGAGGAAAAAATAGCGCCGTTTGTATATATGGAAGCATAATAAAAGAAACCATTGGGAAAGAAAAAGAGGTGTGGTCATGGGAAAAGAGGACAAAGTTTTTTTGGAGAGGCTGGAACGCCATCATGATGAGCTGCGCTGGCTGTACATGGAGCTGTACGACAACGATTCCATGTTTGCTGAGCTTAGCGACAATCTGAGGCAGTTTTATCTTGCCAGGAACAAGGAGTTGAAAAAAAGCGATGCGCAGCGCGCAGAAAATGCGGGCTGGTACAAACAGAATGACATGCTCGGCATGATGTTCTACATCGACAATTTTGCCGGCAATATGAAGGGCGTGCAGTCAAAGCTCGACTACATAGAACAGTGCAATGTGAACTATATCCATCTGATGCCGTTTCTCGATACGCCCAAGGGGCGCTCAGACGGCGGGTATGCCGTATCAGATTTTCGAAAAGTGCAGTCAAAGCTTGGTTCAATGGAGGACTTGGACAGTCTGACTGCCGCCTGCCACAAGAAAGGCATCAACGTCTGCATGGACTTTGTTATGAACCACACATCTGAGGAACATGAGTGGGCGAAAAAAGCACGTCAGGGAGACGGTGAGTACATGAGCCGCTATTTCTTCTATGATAATGCAGCAATTCCCCAGCAGTATGAAAGGACAGTTCCGCAGGTTTTCCCGACAACTGCACCGGGCAACTTCACATGGCTGCCGGACATAAACCACTATGTCATGACCACCTTTTATCCCTATCAGTGGGATTTGAATTATAAAAATCCAAGAGTCTTTAATGAGATGATGTACAATTTCCTCTATCTGGCAAACAGGGGAATCGACATTATCCGCATTGACGCAGTCCCTTATATATGGAAGGAACTGAACACGCCATGCCGCAATCTGAAACAGGTACATACTATTGTGCGCATGATGCGCATGATTAGTGAGATTGTCTGTCCGGGCGTGCTGCTGCTCGGCGAGGTTGTCATGGAGCCGGAGAAGGTGACGCCGTATTTTGGCACTGTCGAGAAGCCAGAGTGCCATATGCTCTACAATGTAACCACGATGGCGACCACATGGCACACGGTTGCAACGCGCGATGTGAAGCTGTTGAAAAAGCAGCTCGATATTGTGAATGCGCTTCCCAAGGATTATGTATTTCTAAATTATCTGCGCTGTCATGATGATATCGGCTGGGGGCTTGACTATGCCACCTTGCAGATGGACGGTATGGAGGAGAGAGCGCACAAAAAATACTTAAATGACTATTTTCAGGGATACGACGGCGGCAGCAACAGCCGCGGCGAGCTGTATAACGCGGACCCTGTCACTGGCGATGCGCGGTTCTGCGGGACGACAGCGTCGATGTGCGGCGTGGAGAAAGCCGCATTTGAGCATGATACTGCCGCGCTCGAAAAAGCAGTAAAGATGGACTTGATGCTTCATGCATACATGTTTATGCAGTCAGGTATCCCTGTGCTGTACAGCGGGGATGAAATCGGGCAGTTTAATGATTACCACTATAAGGAGGACGCGGACAAAGCACCGGATTCAAGGTATATCCACCGCGGGCCGATGGACTGGAAGCAGGCAGCTAAGCTTCAGGACACAGACACAGTGGCGGGAATGATGTTTCAGGGCTTAAAGCAGCTGGAGACTATCCGAAAAGCGCAGAAGGTGTTTGTCTCCTATGCGGACACATGGACAGTTGACACAAGAGATGCTTCTGTACTGTGCATTGGCAGATATTATGAGGGTGAGACCCTGTACGGCATTTTTAATTTTAGTGAGACAGACAAGACGGCGCGGCTGGACAGCGTGGCTGGTGACGGCACAGATCTGATAACGGGGGAAAAGAAAAACTTGGCGCAGATAGAAATTCCGGCATATGGATATTTTTATCTCAAAAAGTGATAGATGGCGTATCCTGCGTTTTTATCCAAAGGCTGTGTGTGATGCACGGCTGGGGCAAAACCGCAGCAGCGCAGGTATGAAAAGGGGCGGTGCAGATGAATATAGCAGATATAGCGAAGATGGCGGGCGTTTCGCGGGCGGCTGTATCGCGTTATTTTAATAATGGATATATTTCGGAGGAAAAGCAGGCGGCAATCCGCAAAGTGGTGGAGGAGACTGGCTACCGTCCTTCCATTCAGGCGCAGACACTGCGGACGAAACGGACTAAAATGATTGGCGTGATTGTGCCCAAAATTGCTTCCTCGTCCATTGGGCGGATTGTCGAGGGAATGCTTGCGGAGTTTCATGACAGCGACTACCGTATGCTGCTCGCAGTTACCCAGAATGAGCCGCAGAAGGAGATTGATTATCTGGCGGCGTTCAATGACAAGCAGGTTGACGGAGTCATACTGGTTGCGACAGTGTTCACGGCGGCGCATAAGCGCACGCTGAAAAGCATGTCAGTTCCAGTTGTGATTGTAGGCCAGCATCTGTCAGGATACTGCTGTGTGTACCATGACGATTATCATGCCTGCTATGACCTCACAAAGCTGATGTTCGAGAAGGGCAGGACGACGCTTGGTTTTATGAGTGCGATGTGGCAGGATAAGGCGGCTGGCGAGGCAAGGTACAAGGGCTTCTGCGATGCGGTGTGCGACATGGGGCGCAAAGAGCTTGCCCAAAATGTTGTCATTGCAGATTTTACGCTTGCTTCCGGCTATGAAAAGACCGGGGACATACTGAATAAATGCGCTGGTCTGGACGGACTGGTCTGTGCGACGGACGCGATGGCGGTCGGTGCGATGCGGTATTTGCGGGAGCATGAGATTCCAGTCCCGCAGAAGATTCTGGTAGCGGGGCATGGGGATTCTGAGATTACGCGCATGACAGTGCCGTCGCTGATTACAGCGCACTATTATTACGAGAAAAGCGGCAGAATCTCCGTGCGCAGGCTGATGGAATTGCTTCGGCATGAGGAAGGCGCTGTGGAGGAAGTCAAGCTGGGGTATGAGATTGTGGATTTAAATGGATAAAATCTGATTTATAGAGCAAGATAAACAAAAAACTTGTTTATCTTGCTTTTTTGTTTTATACTGAAGGAGGAGGTGTTAGTTATGAAGCTGTTACGAGTAGTGGCAAGCTATTTTAAAAATTGCAGGGATAATTTTATGATTGATTTGATATCCAAATCAAAAAGGACTTCGGAAGATAAGGAATATGAATTGCACGAAATAGATGAGGGATTATATGTATATAATACTGTTGCGTTTGTTGGCAAAAATGCTTCTGGGAAAACAACGGCTGTAGAGCTGCTGGATTGTTGCTATTCCATATTAGGAGAATTTCGCGTTGAGAACAAAACATATCAATATGACCATGTTACACTGGATATCATTTTTTACCATGAAGGAATGATTTACAGGTATTTTACAAAGCTGGAAGCAGATGCATCGTTAGAAAATAAGGCTGTGTTTACCGACCAGCATATTTTTCAAAAAAAATACTATAAATCAAGGTCAAAATCAGTTTATGACGAGCGTGACTTTAAGGAGATGGAAGATTTAGGCAGTCTGCCTGAAGATACATCCATCGTATTTTTTGTACTAAAGAAAAAGCAGACCAGAGCACTGTATTTTGACAGTGAAGGAAAAGGGGCATCTACGTATCAGCTTTTATTTAAGGCACTTCGAAATTATAAAATTTCAACAGAGGTATTGGCAGATATTATCCATATATTTGATGAAAATATTTGTGGGTTACAGATGGTTGATGACAACAATTATAAACTGCTGTACAAAGCGGAACAAAAAATCGTTTCTGATACGGAATTAGTTCATTTGTTATCCAGCGGAACGACAAAAGGGATTTTGCTGTATACGATGGCAGCAGCTTCCTTACAGATGGGGTTTGATTTGATTATAGATGAAATAGAAAATCATTTTCATAAAACGCTGGTTGAAAATTTGATTAGCTTCTATAAAGACAAGATGGTGAACAGAAACAAAGCTGCTTTATTGTTTACGACACATTATTGCGAAGTGCTTGATTTATTCAACAGGCGTGATAATATTTGGATTTCGAAATCAAAAGAAAAGGTTTATCTTGAAAATATGTATGAAAATTTTGATATTCGGACTGAGCTTTTAAAAAGCAATCAGTTTTATAGCAATGCTTTTGACACAGCAGTAAATTATGAGGAACTTATGAATTTAAAAAGGAAGTTAATGGAATGAAATATTTAATCATGTGTGAAGGTCCAAATGAGTTAGAAATTGTGAAAATTCTTTTAGAGAATGATTTGTTGCTCTTTGATAAAGATGAGCTGCTCAATTTGATTCCATATCATGCCAGACAGATTGATAAGTCGCCAGCTGTACAGCTGGCTTTAAATATTTATCCGGGAGAAGTAACGGTATTGCGCATTGGTGACGGATTGACAGAGAAACTTCGGATTCCAAATAAATACAAAGATAAAATTATTGCAGTGGAAAAGTACTGCACAAAGCCTGAATTAGAAATGCTTTTAATCATAGCGGAAAATTTACTAGATGAGTACAATAAGGTAAAATCGGCAAAAAAACCCAAAGTATTTGCAAAAGAGCATATTCAATGTGGGCATCAGAAATATGATAACAGTACACGGTTTTATGAATTGTATTTTGGCAGAAATCCGCTGCTGCTTGCTGCAAGCATTAAAGAGTATAAAAGAAAACATGGCAGTCACAAAAAAGAGGAGAGGTATTTGGCAGATTTATTGAAATAAAAACTTGACATTAGTATGACAATCTGTTATTCTTAAAGCATAACAAGCTGTCATACTAAAAATACTTGCAATGAAGGAGGATTTCATGATGCTGCAACAAATATCAGACGCCGAACTGGAAATTATGAAAGTGGTATGGGCAAAAAATAAAGAGCCGTCGCTGTTTGCCGAGCTGACAGATGAACTGGCGGCAAAGGGCAGACCATGGCAGAAAAATACCCTGATTACACTGCTCAACCGCCTCGTCAACAAGGGCTTTCTAAAAGCAAAGAAAATCGGGCGCCGCAATGAGTACACGCCTCTGGTGTCGGAAGCGGAATACCAGACGGCACAGACAAAACATTTTTTGGAGAAGCTATATGAGGGGAGTGCGTCAGGGCTTGTCGCCACGCTGATTTCAGGCGATCTGCTGACCGACGAAGAGTACAGTGAACTAAGGCAGATGCTGGAGAAAGACGAAAAGAGGTAGATTATGTTTGAAAAGTACGATAGTTTTTTGAATGTTTTCTTGGCTATGTCATTTTCCGGTACACTATGGATAGTGGTTTTGCTTGCCGGAAAACGGTTTTGGCAGGACAAAATCAGCAGGCAGTGGCAGTATTATATTTGGCTTATTGTGATTTTGCGCCTGCTGCTTCCCTTTGCGCCAGAATGGAATCTGATGGAAACAGCCCGCCAGACCATCGGGCAGGTGCGCTCCCAGACAACAACGCCAGTTCAATCACAATCCCTAATAAACCAGTCAAAAGATGTGGACCTTGTTGCCGTCAATACGCCGCAAGATATTGAAAAACCAGATAGCCCGGCGCAGGACAACAAAAAAAGAACCAGTTCGCTGCAAGGCAAAAAAATGCTCAAAAATCTCATGACACTGCTGTGCAGTCAAGTCTGGCTGATCTGGCTTGCGGTCGTGTCCGGGCTGCTGATACGCAAAATAACACTGTACCAGAGCTTTGTGCGCTACATCAGAGCTGGAATGACCCCAGTAGCTGACATCGCCATGCTCGAGAGGCTTTCGGAGATTGAGAAACAGGCAGGCGTCAAAAGACCAGTAGAGCTTTGCGTCAATCCCTTTGTCTCGACGCCGATGTTCATGGGATTTCTCCGTCCCTGTATAGTGCTGCCAAGTGCCAAGCTGCCCGAGAAGGATTTTTATTATATCGTATTGCACGAACTGATGCACTATAAGCGGCGGGAGCTTTTGTACAAATGGCTGGTAGAACTGACAGTCTGCCTGCACTGGTTTAACCCCGCAGTGTATCTGATGCGCCGCGAAATCACCAAGGCGTGTGAGTTTTCATGCGATGCGGCAGTCCTTGCAAAAGTGGGCAAAAGCCACGCGCCAGATTACGGGAAAACGCTGTTGGACGCGATGGCGGCAGTCCGCAAATACAGGGAAACAGTCGGCGCTGTTCCACTGAGTGAAAATAAACAACTATTAAAAGAAAGGTTAGGTGCAGTTATGCGTTATCGGAAAAAATCAAGCGCAGAAGTCCTGATGACAAGCGCTTTGACACTCGTCATTGTCTTGAGCGCCGCTTTGGTCGGTGTGTATCCCGCTGCTGCGGCAGAGACGTCGGTGAGACAGGAAAAAGGTACCTTCGCCGCGCAGATCAAACAGTATTATGAGGAAGGAAGTCTGCCGCTTTTTCAGATTGCATTCTCACAGTTAGATGAGACGGCAAAAATGGTGTGGCTCGAGCGTATTTATACCGATGGACAAATACCCTTTCTGGGAGGCGCCGTCAATGAGCTGGAGATTGACAGCGCCGCAGTCTCGCACTATGCGGAAAAAGCATATGCAGACGGCTCGGTGTCCATTTTCTCCATTATGGCAAAACGCATGAGTGAAAAAACATTGAGAACATGGCTGGACAGGGCACTGGCAGATGGGCAGTATGCATTTCAGTCTGTGCTGTTTGGACTGCTGGACGATGAGCGTCTTGACGCCTTGGAGGAGGAGGCTGACCGCCAGTTCGACGCGGCGCGGCGGCAGGAATATCTGGAACACGGCATTTATGGCGAGGGAAAAAACTATTACTATGAGTCCCAGCTTGCCCATATTTTTCTCGATATCAGAAAGGAAGGCTCATTTTATTATCTGGAGGTCAATCCGCAGGGCACTGTCAATATCAAAGTCAGCCGCGATGAAAACGGCAGCATCGAAAGCGTCAGCTATATGACCCAAGCCGAGGTGGAAGAGCTTTTTGGCGATATGGAGGAGGCAGATGAAGAATATATTGACGAGGAATGTATGGATGAAGAATATGCTGACGAGGTAAAAATTGCAGATGAAGATCAGTTCACTGGCAGCATGGGAGGTGCAGATGCATTCAAAGCTTTTGATGCATTGAAAAGTCTTGATGCACTGAAAAGTCTTGATGCATTGAAAAATCTTCAAGCTTTCAAAGCCTTTGATGAATATGCAGATGCGTATGAAGCGTCAAAATATGACACGCCGCAGATCATTACAGTCAATGAACAGAGCATAGCGGCAGGAGAGAAGCTCTGGTTTGGGGACTATGACCTGCGCAGCGGAGACACAATCCGCTATGAGATCGAGGCGGAGACTGGCAGCGCCTTCATGATTGGATTTGTCAACAATGAAACCAGCGGATTTCCGAATGTCACATATCATTCTGTCCTGCTGCACCGCGAAGATGGCGTGCTTCGGTGTACCGCGGATTTTATCCGCGATACTTCCATAAAAGATGGGAACTATAAGCTCTATATCTATGCGCCGGAGGACACTCTGGGAAATGTGAAGGGCACAGTCTCGATTGCACATGCCAAATCGTAAAATTGAATCATGTAAAGGAACATTAAAATAGGAACATTAAAATATAAAATTCCTGTTGTCTGATTCAGAAATTAACCGTATAATAAAAAGAGCTTGAGATATTTAGGAATTTTCAATACGAGAAGGAGATACAGCATGCTATACTTGAAAGCGGATAAATTGTCCCAGATACAGGATGTGTTTAGTGCCAGCCCATTGCAGGACGAAAAAGAAATCAGGCAGTATTATCAGGACACGACAGAAGCAAGAACAGGAGATGCCTATTCAGGTTTTGTTGAGAAAATGGAACTGCTGCTGGAAGATTCGCACCATTCATATATTCATAAATTGTTTATTGGTCATGCTGGCGTTGGTAAGACGACAGAATTGTTCCGCCTGAAGCATAGCGCGGAAGAACAGGGATTTCTTACCTGCATGGGAAGATGTGATATTGATTTGGATTCAGGCGATATTGAGTACACAGATGTTCTGTTTTACATCTTGGATTTGCTGGTGAATCAGGCAAGTGCGGCAGGATTAAAAATTAGTGAACGGGTTGTAAGTAAAATCGAGCATTACTGGAACAGTGATACAGAGCTTGTCAAGACAATTTCCATGCAGGGTGAGACGGAACTTTCTTTTGGTGTTGGGGTGGAAGCCGGCGTTAGGAAAGTTCTCAGCCTGCTGGCAAATGTGCGTGGAATCCTAAAAAACAGTGCAGAATCCAAAAGAGAAATTCGTCTGAGGATAGAACCGCGCAGCAATGAACTGCTTCATCAGATTAAGGATGTGATAGAAGAAGTAAAAAGGCAGCTTGCGGAAAAAGAGCGTCCAGAAATACCGTTTGTAATACTGGACGGACTCGACAAAATTCCATTGGGACAGGCACGTAAAATTTTTCACGAAAATGGTTCGCGCTTTCAGGGGCTTCCGATACATTTGCTGGTGACATTTCCTATCTCCTTGACATATACGCCAGAATACAAGGATATACAAGTGTGGTTTCCCAACCCCGAGAAGCTTCCTATGATTAAAATTCGGAATTGGCAGTGTGGCGCATATCAACAGGATTATACAGAGGGTGTTAAGACAGTACAGTCAATCATTGGAAAACGTGCGGAGTTATCGTTGTTTTCAGAGAATGCTTTGCTGGACTTAATCTGCTATACAGGCGGGTATATCCGAGATTTATTCCGTTGCATTTGTGATGCAGCCCTGCGGGCGCGGCTAAGGAAATCGGCGATAATTGAGCAGGAGGATGTAAAAAAGGCACTGGCAGTGCTGGAGTCAGATATCAACGGGCGTTACAATGATGAACTGATTGGAAGAATGGAGGATATTTACAAAGGAAATAAACATGTTTCCTCCTCGGAGGAGATTACCGTGCTGTTGCAGATTGGTGCTGTTTTGGAATACAATGGCACAAGATGGTGTGATCTGCATCCTTTGGTGGAAAAGTGGCTGGTAGAAAACAATAAAATAACGGAATCATAGCGGAGGCATATTTTATGGAAAACGATACTCAAAAGAATGAAGAACAGCTCGAAATGCTGTTGATGACATTGGAGGAAGTTCGGCATGGAATATGCCTGTTTCAGTCTGAAAATCAGGCAAAACGGGTCGCACTGATTCAAAAACGATTTGGAAAAGAAAAGGTTATCACGCGCAATATCGCAGAGGAGGACGAAGCGGTAGGAATGGTGAGCGCGCAGGATTTCAGGAGATGGGCGTCACAGTCGGAGGCAAACGTGGTGATCGTCTATAATATACAATTGTTAGGGATTCGGTTTGGAGATGAAGCCGTTATAGAGAAGCTCAACTTTATGCGGGATCAGATACTTGCAATCGGCAAATTGTTTGTGTTTGGCGTGTCGCACTATTTTCATCTGCTGCTCTCAAGGAATGCAAGGGATTTGTATTCTGGTATTTTATATCAATTTGCATTTCAGGATGCAGACGAAATAAGCAATGGACTGCGCAGCTATCATATGGCTGCGGTGTCCGGTGATGATACGCTTGCGATTGAACGGTACAGGGAAATAAAAGAGCGGATACAGAATTATAATGGAAAACAGGATAGTTCCATAGATCTGTCGTGTATGGATATCTGGAACCATGTGAGGCATGTACTGCCGTATGAGGAACGGGAGTTTATCAAACCTCTGGCGGAAAAGACTGAACAGCAGTATAAGGAAAAAGAAATAGGAATAAAAGATGTGGAAAATATCTGGATTCTGGCAGGCACATGGATTGGACTGGAGGAGTTTGATAGAAGTGTATTATGGTATGAGAGAGTGCGTTGCCTTGTGAAAGAAAAGCTGGGTGAGGAACATTTATTGTATGCAGATACATTGGTTGAGTATGCAAACTATTTTCAGGCGGTTGATGACTATATGGCGGGTGAAAAATTTTATGAACAGGCTATCCGAATCTATGGAGAAAAGAACATGGAATATACCGCAAAAGGCAGGGCAGCTCTGATACAACAGGCTGCTGCCTGTCAAGCGCAGTATAAATTTGCCGAGGCATTGGAAATTTATAGTAAATTATTAAATTATCAAAATGAAACATATGGAAAATACTATTATGGCAATGCAGAATTGTACAATGATATTGGAACCTTATATAGTATGCAGGGGGATTTGTCAAAGGGCTTATCTCATTATAAAAAGGCATTAGAAATACTTGAAATTACTGGGAAAAAATCAGAATTGCTCGCTTGTATATACAAAAATATATGTAGCGTTTATTTGAATGGTGGAAGTGGAAAAGAAGCATGGAAATATAGCAAGATGGCAAAGCGGGTTATAGAGGAGATATACGATACAATATAGGGGCTGTAGGAAATTTTCCTACAACCCCATTTTATGCACAAACCTGTGCAATGGAACTATGCCGCAGACTACCGCATCAATTCCTCCATCTCATCAATCAGGCTGTCAAAGAGTTTCAACGCCTCCTCGACAGGCGTTTTGGTGGACATATCTACACCAGCGTCCTTCAGAATAGAAACTGGGTCTTTGGAACGTCCAGCGCTCAGGAAGTTTTCCTTGTAAGCTTTTACCGCAGGGGCGCCTTCCTTTAGTATTTTCTGGGACAGCGCGATGGCAGCAGAAAATCCCGTAGCGTACTGGTACACATAGAAGTTGTAGAAGAAGTGTGGGATACGTGCCCACTCCAAATCAATCTTCGCGTCGTGCACAATATCTTTTCCGAAATACAGGTCAATCAGCTCATGATATACTTTACATGCTGATTCCGAGTTGATGCTCTCGCCGTTCTGAACCATCTGGCTCATCTTTAATTCAAATTCCGCAAACATCGTCTGGCGGTAAAGCGTTGTCCGAAACTGCTCGAGGAAATAGTTAATCAGATAAGCGCGTTCCTTTTTGTCAGTGGTCTTTTTTAACAGATGCTGCATCAGCAGGGCTTCATTGCAGGTGGAGGCAACCTCCGCCACAAAAATAACATAGTCCGCATCGGCAATCGGCTGGTGTTTGTTGGAGAGGTAGGAGTGCAGGGCATGTCCCATCTCATGAACCGTCGTGAACTCACTGTCAAGATTGTCCTTGTAATTTAACAGCACGTAGGGATGGACGCGGCAGCCGCAGGAATATGCGCCGCTGCGCTTTCCGGTGTTTTCATAGATATCTATCCAGCGGCTGCGGAAGCCTTCGTCAAGCAGTGCCACATAGTCCTCGCCGAGCACAGCGAGCGCTTCGCGGATATTTTCCTTGGTCTCTGCAAAGGAAATGCTGCGCTCTGCGTTGGATACCATCGGCACATACAAATCATACATGTGAAGCTCATCCACCTTTAACAATTTCTTTCTGAGGCGCACATACTTGTACATGGATTCCATATTTTCATGGACCGCTTCGATCAGGTTATAATAGACCTGCGGGTTGACATTGGTCTGGTCGAGCGCCGCCTCAAGCGGGCTGTTGTACTTGCGCATTTTAGCAAAGAAATTGAGCTGTTTCATCTGTGCAGACAAGATTGCAGCAGAGGTATTTTTGTGCTCATCATAGGTTTTGTACAGGGAGTCAAACGCGTCTTTTCTGACATTTCTGTCATAATTTTGCATCAGTGGAATAAAACTTGCATGGGTTACAGCAAGACGGTTTCCCTCGATATCTGACACAGATTCATACGTCATGTCCGCATCGTTGAGCAGACCAAAGATATCCTCCGGCGACTGTGCGAGGTCTCCTGCGGCAGCGAGAATTTTCTCCTCCGCGTCGCTTAGAATGTGCGCCTTTTTCCTGAGAATATCATTTAAACTTCTCTTGTATGGCAAGAGCGCTGGCTGTTTTTCATAAAAAGTATTCAGTACTGCATCAGGAAGTTCAAGGATTTCGGGCTCTGCAAAGGACAGTGCCGAAGAAATCTCCACGCACACGCTCATTGTCTGGTCTTTGTACCCCTGATAGGTTGTGTTTTTGGTGTTCTCGTCCGCTTTTCGCAGCGCGTAGTTTGCAAATTTGTCCATCAGCACGACGATGTCGTCCTGTAATTTCAGGAAGGCGAGCAGGCTGTCTGCACTCTTGCCAAGCTGCCCGCGGAAGGTTTCGATCTGCGGGAGCAGGCTCCTTACTTTTTCCAGATCTTTTTGCCACTCGGCATCACTCGCGTAGAGATCCTCCATAGCCCAAGTGTACTCTTTGGGCACATCACTGCGTTTTTCATAACTGTTTTGTTGGTTGCTCATTCCATTTTTCTCCTTTATCAATCTTTTCATATTATAGTCTATCATTTTATCAGTCATTATGCTAGACTATTATGAAGAGAAATTTTAAGAAGTGATAGATTTTAATAAAGGAACAATCTTATCAAAGGAGGGCGAAATGGGACTGCGGTTTTATATTGGCGCATCAGGCTCCGGCAAGAGCTATCAGCTCTACAATCATATCATTCAGGAAGCAATGGCAAATCCGCACATGAATTATCTGATCGTCGTACCAGACCAGTTTACGATGCAGACACAGCTTGAGATGGTGAGGCGCCATCCCAACAAAGGAATTATGAATATTGACGTGCTCAGCTTTGGCAGACTGTCCCACCGTATTTTTGAGGAGGTGGGCGGCAACGACCGGCCGGTGCTTGACGACACGGGAAAAAGTCTGGTGCTGCGGCGTGTGGCGGCAGGGCTTGAGGAAGAACTGGGTGTCATGAAGCGCAATATCCGTAAGCCCGGCTATATCAGCGAGGTAAAATCGGCGCTTTCTGAGTTCATGCAGTATGGCCTTGGCACGAAGGAGGTCGAAAAACTGTGTGAATATGCCGCGAAAAGAAATGCGCTTGCCTTTAAATTAAAAGATCTGCACCTGCTATATGATGGGTTTCTAAAATACATCAATGAGCGCTATATCACGACGGAGGAGACGCTGGATTTGCTCAGAAAAGTGCTGCCGCGGTCAAAGGTTGTGAAGGGCAGCGTGATTGTCTTTGACGGATTTACCGGATTTACGCCTGTGCAGTACAATGTGATACAAGAGCTGATGCTGCAGGCGCGGGAGGTGATTGTGACGGTCACAATGGGCGTGGAGGAGAATGCCTATTTGCAGGATGGAGAGCAGAAGCTGTTTCATCTGAGCAAAAAGACGATACATGACCTTGACCGCCTCTGCAAAGAAGCAGGCGTCACGCGCGAGCCGGACGAGCGGATTACGGACGCAGTGGTTTACCGCTATCGGGACAATGCTGGCCTGTCCCATCTTGAGCGCGCGCTGTTTCGGTATCCGGTTCAGGAATATAAAGGGACGCAGGACAGCATTCATCTCTTTGAAGCGTCTGCGCCCAAGGAGGAGCTGAGGCAGGTTTGTCTCGAAATCCGCAGGCTGGTGCGCGAGCAGAAATATTGTTACCGCGATATTGCGGTGGTGACGGGCGACTTGGAGCGGTATGGATTTCTTGCGCGCGAGATGTTTGGACGCTTTGACATTCCGTATTATCTGGACCAGACAAACAAGCTGGTTTTGAATCCATTGATCGAGTTTATCCGAAGTGCGCTGCTGGTGGTGATACAGGAATATTCATACGAAGCCGTCTTTCATTTTCTGCGCTGCGGCATGGCAGGCGTGACGCCCGACGAGACAGACAGGCTGGAGAACTACTGTCTCACAATGGGAATACGGGGCAAAAAGGCATGGCAGAAAAAGTTTACCAGACGCAAGAAGAAGCAGGAGGAGGCTGCGGCAGGACTTGACGAGCTCAACGCCGTTCGTGAGCGGGTTGTTTCGATGTTAGAGCCGCTCATGCAGAAAAAATCAGAGAAAAAAGCAACGGGCAAAGAGCTGGTCAAGGCATTGTATGCGTTTATCGTCAACGCGTCCATCGAAGAAAAGCTCGTGGCGTATGAACAGTATTTTACCGAGCAGGGCGAGCTGGTCAAGGCAAAGGAGTATGCCCAGATTTACCGGCTTGTCATGGAGCTCTTAGAGCAAATCTGCGGCCTTTTGGGCGAGGAAGAGCTGGAAATCAAGGAGTTTGCGGACATTCTTGACGCGGGCTTTGCAGAGATTAAGGTAGGCACGATTCCGCAGACTGTAGACAAGGTCGTCATCGGTGATATCGAAAGAACGCGTCTGTGCGAAGTGAAGGCGCTGTTTTTCATCGGTGTCAATGACGGCATTATTCCAAAGAGCGGCGGGACAGGCGGCATCATCTCAGACATTGACAGGGAATTTTTGCAGGAGTCGGAGTTTGAGCTTGCGCCGACACCGCGGCAGCAGATGTACATACAGCGCCTTTACCTGTATCTGATGATGACCAAGCCGACAGCGCATTTGTACCTGTCCTATGCCAAGGTGGATAATGAGGGCAAAAGCATCCGTCCAGCGTATCTGGTCAATACGGTGCAGCGGCTGTTCCCAGAGCTTGTGATTGAGCAGCCGCAGCTGCGTCCGATGGAGGAGCAGATGGAGTCGCCCACGGACACGCTCGCATATCTGGTTGAGCTGCTGCGGCGCTATGCGGCGGAGGAGATTGGGGAGGAGAGGCGGTTTTTTATCACACTTTATGACACGTATGTCAGAAATGAACGGTATGCACCCGTTTTGGACCAGATGCGCAAAGCTGCATTTTCCTATCTTTCGAATGCAGATACAAACAGGCTTCCAAGAGAGCTTGCACGGCTTTTGTACGGACAGGTGCTGAAAAACAGTATCAGCCGCCTTGAAAAGTTTGCCTCCTGTGCCTACGCGCATTTTCTGGAATACGGTCTGAGTCTTGAGGACCGTGACAAGTACAGCTTTGAGAATGTGGATATGGGAAATGTCTTTCACGCTGTCTTGGAAAGCTTCTCCGACAAACTTGCCGAGGAGGGATATACATGGTTTGATTTTCCCAAAGAGGTCGGAGAGCGGATTGTCGGCGCATGCCTTGAGGATTATGCGGTCTCCTACGGCGAGACCATCTTGTACAGCAGCAAACGCAATGAGTATATGATCACAAGAATGCACAGAATCCTGAACAGAACCGTGCTGACATTGCAGTACCAGCTGCAGAAGGGGGCTTTTACGCCGGAGAACTTTGAGCTTTCTTTTCAGATGACCTCTGATCTCAATGCGGTGAACATCGCGCTCTCAGACGAGGAGCGGATGCAGTTAATCGGGCGCATAGACCGCGTAGACACCTGCAGACAGGAGGATAAGCTGTATGTTAAGATTATCGACTACAAATCGGGCAGCAAGAAGTTTGACCTTGCCGCGCTGTATTATGGGCTTCAATTGCAGCTTGTCGTGTATATGAACGCGGCGGTGGAGGTGCTGAAAAAGAAAAACAAAAAGGAAAAAAATGACACGCATGTCATTCCTGCCGCGATGCTCTACTATCATGTCAGCGACCCTATGACGGAGACGGACAAGGGAAATCCCGATATTTCTGAGATTCAGGCGGCGATCTTGGAGGAGCTGCGCATGACAGGCATGGTCAGCGACGACGAGGAGGTTATACAACTGCTGGACAGGGATTTTGATACCAAATCCTCTATTCTGCCGGTGGCAAGAAAGAAGGACGGCAGTTTTACAAAGGCGTCCTCCGTGCTCTCAGACAAGGATTTTGAGACGGTTTCGACGTATGTGAACCATAAGATTAAGGAGCTTGGCGTGTCGATATTGGACGGCGATATCGGGCTGAACCCCTATGAGCAGAAGGATGCGGACGCCTGTACCTACTGTGATTACAAGGGCGTGTGCGGCTTTGACAAAAAACTGGGCGCGAAGCTGGTCCGGCATCTTGAGGACATGGAGCAGGAGGTTGCGATGGAGCGCATTAAGCAGAGTCTCGGCATAGACGAGCAGGAGGGAGACGGACAGGAATGGCAATGAATTTCACATCAGACCAGCAGCGGGTTATTGACACCAGAGGCTGTAATATTCTGGTATCGGCGGCAGCAGGCAGCGGCAAGACAGCCGTTTTGGTAGAGCGTATTATCCAGATGATAACAGACGACAGTCACCCTGTGGACATCGACCGCCTGTTGATTGTGACCTTTACTTCAGCGGCGGCGGCACAGATGCGCGAGCGCATCAGCAAGGCAGTGGCGCAGAAGCTGGAGGAGTTTCCGGAGAGTGAGCATTTGCAGAAGCAGACATCGCTGATCCACAATGCCCAGATTACGACCATTGACTCCTTCTGCCTGTTTGTAATCCGCAATAATTTTAACGAGATTGGGCTGGACCCCGCGTTTCGCGTTGCGGACGAGAGCGAGGTCAAGCTCATCGAGGCGGACGTGATGGGCAGGCTTTTGGAGGAGGCGCACACAGAACCGACAGCGCGCTTTCTGCATTTCATTGAATGCTACAGCACAGGCACCAATGAGAAGAAGATAGAGGAGGCAATTTTGAGGCTCTATCACTTTTCGATGAGTTATCCGTTTCCTGAAAAGTGGCTGACAGAGCGCATGGAGGATTACCGGGTTGGAGCGCTTCATGAGCTCTCGGAGAAGAAATGGTTTCAGTGCGCGCTGGCATATATCCGCACAATTTTACAGGAGTGCAAAAACCGTCTGCATCAGGCGCTGGAGCTTGCGAACAGTGCAGGAGGCCCGATACAGTATGCGGACAATCTTGTGTCCGACGTTGGATTCATAGAAAAACTCCAGCGCGCGTCGGACTATGATGAGCTGTATGATCTGTTCACCTACTCAACGTTTACGCGCCTTTCCGGGAAAAAAGCGGAGGGCGTGGATCCGGTTTTAAAAGAGATGGTCAAGGCGATACGCGACGAGGTGAAGAAAAATATTGCAGATCTCAAGAAGTTTTTGTTTCAGATTTCGGTGGAGAACACGCTGCGCGATATGGCAGCCTGTCAGGAGTCCGTCGAGGAGCTGGTATCGCTCACGCTGTCATTCAAGAAAATGCTCGACCAGTCCAAGCGTGACAGAAATGTGATTGATTTCTCGGATATGGAGCATTTTGCCCTGCAGATTTTGTTAAAGTGCGGTGAGGACGGCAGGATTATGCCGTCCAATACAGCGCTTGAGCTACAGGATTATTTTGAGGAAATCATGATTGATGAGTACCAAGACTCCAATGAAGTGCAAGAGCTTCTGCTAAAATGCATCTCCGGTGAGGACAAAGGGCGCTTTAACCGCTTTATGGTCGGCGACGTGAAGCAGAGTATCTATAAATTCCGTCTGGCAAGGCCGGAAATTTTTATGGAGAAATATGACACGTATGTCATAAATGATGCGCGCAGCAGCAATGTCAGAATTGACCTGAGCATGAATTTCAGAAGCCGCCGCGAGGTGACGGACGCGACAAACTTTATATGCAGCCAGTTGATGACAGCGAAGGTTGGCAATGTAGAGTATGATCAGCGGGCGGCGTTGTATGTGGGTGCAGCCTACCCGGAACCAGACAGCACCGGTGAAAAAGACATATATCAAACTGAGCTTATGATTGCCACGCCGGATTCTCTCGTATCACAGGAGACGCCGCAGGAGGGTGAGCGGGCGCTGCCCAAATATTCTGAGAAGGAGATTGAGGCGGTGATGGTGGCGGAGCGCATCCGTCAGCTTGTTGGAAAATTTCCAGTCACAGATGCAGCTTCCGGAGAAGTCCGTCCGGCAAAATATTCGGATATCGTGCTTTTGTTCCGGGCGACAGCAGGCTGGGACGAGGATTTTAGAAGAATCTTGTCCGAGCGCGGGATTCCCGTGCATGTGACCAGCAGGGCAGGATATTTTGAGACATTAGAGATACAGGGAATTGTCAATTTTCTGCGTGTGCTGGACAATCCGTTGCAGGATATCCCGCTCTTTGGGGTGCTCAAACTCCCGTACTTTGGATTTACAGAGACAGAGATTGCCTACATACGATGCTATGTGAAGGATGCAAAGAAGCCATTCTTGTATGAACAGATACAATACTATTATGAGAGCGTGCATGAGGAGGATAAAGTCAGTCAGGCGAAGCTGAAACGGTTTCTGGATATGCTTGCGGTGTACCGCCGCAAGGTTGCATACACGCCGATCAAAGAGCTTTTGCAGCAGTTGATTGCAGATACGTCCTACGACGCCTACGTCGGCGCTATGCCGGGCGGCGACCAGCGGATTGCCAACATCGGACTCCTGTTAGAGAAGGCAGGTGCGTTTCAGAATACGAGTTTTTACGGGCTGTTTCATTTTATAAGGTATCTCGAGACAATACAGGAGCAGGAGGTAGACTTTGGCGAGGCCAATATCCTTGATGAGAATGCGGATGTGGTGCGCATTATGACGATTCATAAAAGCAAAGGACTTGAATTTCCGATTTGCTTTGTCTGCGGGCTCTCCAAACAGTTTAACCAGATGGATATGCGCAAAAGCATTTTGATGGATGTAGAGCTTGGCATCGGCGTGGATTACATTGACCCGGAGCTGCGCCTGAAGCGAAAGACTATGCGCAAAAATGTGGTGGCACAGCGCATGAAGGAGGACACGCGCGGAGAGGATTTGCGTGTATTGTACGTGGCGCTCACTAGGGCGAAGGAGAAATTGATTCTGACTGGCTACATCAGCGATCTGGACAAAAAAATTGCCAACAATGTGTACCTCACGATGGAGTCTGCCGAGAAGCTTCCATACTCAGTCATGATGGGCGCAGTTTCCTACATGGATATGATACTTGCGGCGCTGATACGTCATACCTGTATGCAGGAGCTGCTCGAGGAGCGGGGGTTTGAATTTGCCAGACACCCGCTCCCCTATAGGGAGATTCCGATAGAGATTGCTTTGTACCAGCAGACGGAGAGTCAGGCAGAGCAGATCAGGCGCCAGCTCAAAGAACAGGGGCGGTCAATTGCTCTGGAGGATGAGCTTTCCAGAACAGCAGCACACGCAGATGCCGCGCTCAAGGCAGTGTTTCAGGAGAAGCTGCACTATGTATATCCACATGCGGCTCTCGAGGGACTGACTGTCAAGACGACTGTATCTGAGCTCAAAAAAGCGTCTTATGGGGAGGCAGCCGCAGAAGCGGCAGAGCTGATCGTGCTGCCCAGAGAGCGCTACATACCGGATTTCGCGCTGGAAGAGATGCAGGAAATGACAGATGTGTCAGAATTGGAGCAGACAACGGGACATGCAAAAAAAGCGCAGTCCGGTATTCAGTACGGTACAGCAGTGCACAAGATTATGGAGCTGTTGTCTTTTTCGGAGAAATTCCGCACGGAAAACAAACATCTTCTGGCGGACATCAAGAGCGAGCAGGAGAAATGGATTACAGACGGGACCGTCACTGCGGACGAACTTGCCTGTGTCGGGGTGCACAAGCTTCGGGCATTTTTCCAGTCCAGCCTGTCTCAGCGGATGATTGCGGCAAACGGGCGCAATGAACTATTCAAAGAACAGCCCTTCGTGCTTGGAATCAGTGCGGACCAGCTGAATCTGGGCTTTCCACCGACAGAGACCGTCTTGATACAGGGCGTGATTGATGTATTTTTCTATGAAAAGAATGAAATCGTGCTTGCAGACTACAAGACTGACCGGGTAAGCTGTAAAGACGAGCTGGTCCAGCGCTACAAAAACCAACTGGATTACTATCAAAAAGCGCTTGAGCAGATTACTGGCAGGAAGGTGAAGGAACGATATCTGTATTCATTTTATTTACAGGAGGAAATTTATGTTTAAATATATTTTATTTGACTTGGACGGCACGTTGACAGACCCGAAGCTTGGCATCACAAGCTCTGTACAGTATGCGCTGCGGGCGCTTGGCATCGAGGAGCCTTCGCTGGACAAATTAGAGCCGTTTATCGGGCCGCCGCTCACAGACAGCTTTCGCGAATTTTACGGGCTGGAGGGGGAGAGGCTGGCCATGGCGATTGACAAGTACCGGGAGCGGTTTGCCACGCAGGGAATCTTCGAAAATGAAATCTATCCGGGCATTCCCCAAATGCTTGCAGACTTGAAGGCAAAGGACAAAATACTGGCAATCGCATCAAGCAAGCCGACGCTGTTTGTAGAGCAGATTTTAGAGCATTTTGAGATTAGAAAGTATTTTGACCATGTTGTCGGCAGCAATATGGATGGCACGCGCGGCACAAAAGAAGAGGTCGTTGAGGAGACGCTGCGCCAGATGCTTACGGTGGAAATGACGCCGGCGCAAAAAAGGGACGCGGTGGCGATGGTGGGCGACCGCAAGTTCGATATTGAGGGTGCGCGGGCGCATGGCATTACCTCGGTGGGGGTATTGTTTGGCTATGCACCGGAGGGAGAACTGGAGGAGGCAGGCGCGGACTATATCGTCAATTCAGTGAGGTCGCTGCAGGTTCTCCTGACGCTGCTGACCTGACAATACGATGAATGGAGAGTTCGATGAGTGTGAAAAATTCAAAAAGACAGGTGAAAAAAATCCCAAAACGCACGACACTGCTGCAAAAGCTGGCATATATATTAAGACCCTTTGTCCTCTATATGCTGGTGAAAACGGCGGCAATGCTCCTGCTGGCAATGGCGGTTCCAGCGCTGCCCATCGCGGGAATTACCGCGTGGGTAGCGCGCAATTCGTATCCGCTCAGCGCGGTTGTGAATGGTGTGGCAAGTCTGGTGGCAGTCGGCTTTTTGCTGAAGGATTTTCTAATCGAGGCGAGTACAACCGGTGAGGTGGATATTGACAAGGGAAGCTTTGGTCAGATGATTGCTTTTGTTCGGGCGGACTTATCAGAAAAGAGAAAATATAAGGCAGTCCGTCTTATGCTGTGCATTTTTCTTGGAATCACGGCTTCGCTTGCGCTGAATATCATGGCAGAGCTGGCAGCGCAGATGTCCGCACCGGGCGGCAGCCTCCTTGACTCCGGGCGGTATGAGGCGGTGGAGGCAATCCAGTACTCTGTGCCTGTCGCAGCAGGCATTATTCTATATGGAATCATTTCACCAATTGTAGAAGAAATCGTGTTTCGCGGGGTTCTTTATAATCGAATTAGAAAGTTTTACAGCATGGCAACGGCGGTAGGAGGTTCTGCGCTTTTGTTCGGAATGTTTCATGGGAATCTGCCGCAGTTTTTGTATGGTACGGCAATGGGCGCGATGATGGCAGTCTGCTATACGTATATTGGCTGTTTTGCCGCGCCGCTGCTGGTGCACATGTCCGCCAATCTCTTTACTTTTCTGATCTCAGGGGCGGCAGCGCAGACGGCAGTTTTGATTACGCCCTTCTGGTGTGTCGTGTTTACGGTTCTGTCGGCGGCGGTACTCTGGTGTATTGTCCATTTTTCAGAGGAAAACCTTCGCTGATATGGTTTTTGATGCCGATATACATACACAAAACGCAGGTTGAATGCCTGCGTTTTTGCGTGTAGATATAAATTTACGTATTGTACAGATTCAGCGCGCCATAAGCTCAATGATTTCTCCAATATACATTGTGTGCAGGTCGCCGTCCTTGTACCACTTGGCAATCTCTGGCGAGAGGAACGAATCCTCCGTCAGCTTGACAGCGGACAGCTTGTGGCATAGGACGACGAAGCTGCCCTCGTCAATGAACGGAATCGAGAGCTTGTAATTCCATGTGAGCCCGGCTTCCGGAACCTTGTCACCGTCACGGCCGGAATGCGAACCGCAGTAATTGAGCGCCTCCCGGTATTCCTGACTCATAAATGAAATCGAAAAAAATTCTCCTTGATCGAGAAATTCCTTGGTGTATCTTGAGTCACGCACGAAAATGAAGGCAACATTCTTTCCCCAAAGAACACCGATGCCGCCCCAACTGACAGTCATGGTATTTGCTTTCTTTTTGGAACCGGCAGATACAAGCGCCCAGTCCTTTCCAAACGATTCAAATGGATTGATTTCCAGCATATCGACTGGAATCGGTTGAAAAACATGCATAATAAATTCTCCTTTTACAGTTTGTTGTTGACTATATTACTAAGTATACTATTGCAGCATGAAATTGACAACAAATTAACAAAAATATTCTGAGAAAATAGAACAGGAAAATGATTAAATAAATATATCTGGCTATTTTATGGCCGGAATTGTGGTTAAAACGATACGAAGGAGAAGGATGAAAGATTATGGCAAGACATGGAGAGAACATTAGAAAACGAAAAGACGGGCGCTGGGAAGGACGGTATCAGGTATACGATCAGGAGAAGCAAAAGAAAGTCTATCGGTCAGTGTACGCCAAATCCTACGAGGAGGTCCGCAAAAAACTCGAAAAGCTAAAAACAGGAATGCAGTTAAGGCAGACAGTAAAACAGGCGGGCAGCGCTTTGCCGGAGGAGACGAAACTGGACGACATTGCGCAGATTTGGCTGGAGGAAATCAAAGAAAAACGAAAGCCCTCCACTTATATTAAGTACCGGCTGCTTTACCGCAATCACATTCAAGCACTGTTTTGCGAGGCATATTTGTCAGATATGACAGACGCGTTTGTGCAGGAACGGATTTCCGGCCATTTTTCGGAAAGCGTACATAAAAGTGTTTACTGTATTCTGAATCAGCTTTTAAGGTTTGCGTCTGTGCGGTATGCATTCATCATGCCGGTTCTGAAAAGACCTGCGCTCGACACGAGGAGCGCACCTGTCAAAGTGCTTGCAAAAAGCGAGCAGAAAAAGCTGATGGAGGTCATCTACAGCGGTATGGACTGCTTTAAGATGGCGGTGCTGATGTGCCTGTTTACAGGACTCCGGCTAGGTGAGCTGTGTGCGCTCAAATGGAGTGATATCGACTTTGAAAACAAAATCTTAACGGTTAACAGAACCGTACAGCGCCTGTATGCCGAAGGGCACGAAACCAAGACAGTTTTGACAGAGATGATACCCAAAAGTCCGTACTCCCAGCGTGAGATTCCGCTGTCGGGCGCAGCGTTGGAGCTGCTGATACGTTTTCAAAATGACAAGGAATATGTCTTTGGCGGCGACAAGCCGCTCGAGCCAAAGCGCCTGCAGTATCATTTTAAAAAATTATTAAAAGAGGCGGCGCTCTCCGACAAGCATTTCCATATCCTGCGCCATACTTTTTCGACAAACTGTATCGAAGGCGGGATCGATGTCAAAAGCCTCAGTGAAATCTTAGGGCATTCCGATGTCCAGATTACCCTGAACCGCTACGTACATCCGTCGATGGAAACCAAACGGCAGTATATGGATAACCTGCTGGGATTTTATGGACAGATTCAGGGGCAGGTGGGGTAAAATGAACAAATATTCGAACAATTCTTGACTTCGCACTTTTTCAATGTTATAATATTCTTATCATATCCTGTAAGTATAATAGCAACAGAGGAGATAAGTGCTATGTTAAAGATATTAGATGAGAAGGTTTTAAAGACAGATGATGAGATTGAAGAATTATATAAAGACTGTAAATATATATACATTATTGACAGTTACGAGAAATTGATAGAACATAGCGGATATCTGTATTGTGTCAGTACATCGAATGAGTCCTACACCGAACTGTACAGGGAGCGTAATAAATTGCGTGACGAAGGAAAGATCTGTGTAGTTGGCGGAAGTTATAATAATGGAGGTGCAATCGGTGTACAGTACGAGTATAAAGCAAAATAGATGCCGCGTTGAGTGTATTATAGTTGCGGAGGATATTGCTGTAGAAAATTTTGTTGTAGATACAGGTGCGATGTACACCTGTTGCAATTATTTGCTTGTCAATGATAAACTGGATGAAACCAGTTTGAAGGACTGTGAAACAAACTGTATTGGAGGACTGATTGAAGGTGACAAGGTTCGGTTCTATAAATATGCCCTAAAACAGTTTACAATAGGCAATATAGATCTGGGTGAGCAGAGTATCTGGATAACATTTGACCAGAGAGTTACCGATATTATACTTGGAATGGATATTTTAAGACAGATTATGATGATCATAAATCCCTATAACCAACAAGTTCACTTTTGCAGAAATTACATAGACTACAGAACGAATTTCGAACCTTTATTGTGTGAGTACAATTGATGAGAAAGTGCGCCAAAATACACATTCCCCCTGCATAATATTATACCTTATACAAAAAACTGAACAAAAAAACACAAGAAACACTTTACAAATCCCCAAAAATTTCTTATAATACAAAAGCATATAAAAACAATATATAGAATTTCAAGCAGCCAAAGACGGTTCACACTGTTTTTTGGCTACTTTTTTATGCACACGGGCACCCCAAGGAAGCATGTTGATAGGGAAAGCTTTTCCCTTATCCAGTAAAAAAGTGAGTAGAGAAGGAGAGAATGAGATGTTTGATGCAAAGATGAAGGTTCCTGAAGCACCGCTTCACAGGGCAGAATTTGAACATGATAACTGCGGGATTGGTGCGGTTGTCAACATCAAGGGTACAAAGACGCGTGAGACTGTGGAGAATGCCTTGAAAATCGTAGAGAATCTGGAGCACAGAGCCGGAAAAGATGCAGAGGGAAAGACGGGAGATGGCGTAGGTATTCTGGTTCAGATCTGCCACGACTTTTTTGTCAGCGTCACAACTCCCCTTGGAATTACATTGGGAGGCGAACGTGAGTACGGCGTTGGAATGTTCTTCTTTCCACAGGAGGAGCTCAAGAGAAATCAGGCAAAAAAGATGTTTGAGATCATTGTTGAGAAGGAGGGGCTGGAATTTCTGGGCTGGCGCAAAGTCCCCTGTGTACCGTCTGTCTTAGGGCACAAGGCAGTAGAGTGTATGCCCTGCATTATGCAGGCATTTGTCAGGAAACCAGCGGCGGTCGAGAAGGGGCTTGCCTTTGACAGAAGGCTCTATATTGCAAGGCGGGTGTTTGAGCAGAGCTCTGATAATACCTATGTGGTATCGCTCAGCAGCAGGACGATCGTATACAAAGGAATGTTCCTAGTCCACCAGCTCCGAACATTCTTTCAGGATTTGCAAAGTGAAGCGTATGTATCTGCGATTGCTATTGTGCACTCCCGTTTTTCTACCAATACGAATCCGAGCTGGGAGCGGGCGCATCCGAACCGTTTTATCGTACATAACGGGGAGATTAACACCATTCGCGGCAATGTGGATAAGATGCAGGCGCGCGAGGAAAACATGGAATCTGCATTTTTGAGTCCTGAATTTCATAAGATTTTACCTGTGGTAAACGCGCAGGGTTCCGACTCTGCCATGCTTGACAATACATTGGAATTTCTGGTGATGAGCGGCATGGAGTTTCCGCTTGCAGTGATGATCACAATCCCTGAGCCGTGGGCAAACAATAAGACGATGTCCCAGTCCAAGAAGGATTTCTACCAATACTATGCAACCATGATGGAGCCGTGGGATGGTCCGGCATCCATACTTTTTTCAGACGGAGATATCATGGGGGCAGTCCTCGACCGGAACGGGCTTCGGCCCTCCCGCTACTATATCACTTCAGATGACCAGCTAATCTTGTCCTCAGAGGTGGGCGTGCTTCCGATTGATGACGCCAAGATTATCAGGAAGGACAGACTGCGCCCGGGGAAAATGCTTCTGGTAGACACGGTCAAGGGTGAAGTGGTTGATGATGACACCCTCAAGGAAAAATATGCAAAGAGCTACCCTTACGGGGAATGGCTGGATTCAAATCTTGTCACCTTAAAAGAATTGAAGATACCAAATGTGAGAGTGCCCGCGTTCTCGGACGAGGAGAGACAGCGTATGCAGAAGGCATTTGGCTACACCTATGATGAGCTCAAGACCAGTATTCTGCCGATGGCGGAAAATGGCGGGGAGAGCATCGGCGCGATGGGCGTTGACACGCCGATTCCAGTGCTGTCTAAGACGCATCATCAACTGTCACACTATTTTAAACAGCAGTTTGCACAGGTGACAAACCCGCCGATTGATGCAATTCGTGAAGAGGTGGTCACATCGACAACGGTTTATATCGGAAAGGATGGAAATTTATTACAGGCGACAGAAAAAAACTGTAATGTGCTAAAGGTCAACAACCCGATTCTGACGATCACAGACCTTCTAAAAATCAAGAATATGAAACGCGAAGGCTTCAAAGTGGAGGTCATTCCGATTATCTACTATAAGAACACCAGTTTGGAACGCGCGATTGACCATCTGTATGTGGAGGCTGACCGCGCGTACCGCGAAGGCGTCAACATTATGATTCTCTCAGACCGCGGTGTGGACGAAAATCATGTCGCGATTCCTTCCCTGCTGGCGGTTTCTGCGATGCAGAAGCATTTACTCCGCACCAAGAAGCGGACGAGTGTCGCGCTGATTATCGAGTCAGCCGAACCGCGGGAGGTTCATGATTTTGCGGCGCTCATCGGCTATGGCGCCTGTGCGGTGAACCCTTATCTGGCACAGGAAACCATCAAGGAGCTGATTGACAACGGAATGCTGGATAAGGATTATCACGCCGCTGTAGATGACTACAATGATGCAATTCTGCATGGGATTGTCAAGATTGCGTCCAAAATGGGCATATCCACGATACAGTCCTATCAGGGCTCGCAGATTTTTGAGGCAATCGGCATAGATGCGGAGGTGGTGAACAGGTATTTTACCAATACCGTTTGCAGAGTAGGCGGCATTACCTTGCAGGATATCGCAGACGAAGTGGACGCCCTGCATTCGCTGGCGTTTGACCCGCTGGGGCTTGCGACAGATTTGACGCTGGACAGTCCCGGACAGCATAAATCGCGCGGCGGCGGGGAAGAGCATCTGTATAATCCAGCTACCATTCATATGTTGCAGCAATCAACAAAAAGAGGGGACTATGAACTGTTTAAACAGTATTCTGGTATGCTCGACGACGAGAACAGCATTCATAATATTCGGGGGCTGATGGACTTTAACTATCCGAAAAAAAGCATTCCCATCGACGAGGTGGAGTCTGTGGAGCGCATTGTTACCCGTTTCAAGACAGGGGCAATGTCCTACGGCTCGATCTCAAAAGAGGCGCATGAGACGCTTGCGATTGCAATGAACCGGCTGCGCGGCAAATCCAATTCCGGCGAAGGCGGCGAGGATTTAGACCGTATGGTTTCCGGCCCGGAGGGGCTTAACCGCTGTTCGGCGATTAAGCAGGTAGCGAGCGGGCGGTTTGGTGTCACCAGCAAATATCTGGTGAGCGCGCAGGAAATCCAGATCAAGATGGCGCAGGGAGCAAAGCCCGGCGAGGGCGGGCATCTGCCGGCGGGCAAAGTATATCCGTGGGTGGCTAAGACGAGGCACTCCACACCCGGCGTCGGCCTGATCTCACCGCCGCCGCATCATGATATATATTCTATAGAAGATTTGGCGCAATTGATTTATGACCTCAAAAATTCGAATAAAGATGCAAGAATCAGTGTCAAACTGGTATCGGAGGCGGGCGTCGGCACTGTTGCGGCAGGCGTCGCAAAGGCGGGCGCACAGGTGGTATTAATCTCCGGCTATGACGGCGGTACAGGCGCGGCGCCAAAGAGTTCGATTCACAATGCAGGACTGCCGTGGGAGCTGGGGCTTGCAGAGACGCACCAGACGTTGATACAAAACGGACTGAGAAATAAAGTCCGCATCGAGACCGATGGAAAGCTGATGACAGGACGTGATGTTGCCATCGCAGCGATGCTTGGCGCGGAGGAGTTTGGCTTTGCGACGGCGCCGCTGGTGGCAATGGGCTGCGTGATGATGCGCGTGTGCAACCTCGACACCTGTCCGGTAGGCATTGCGACACAGAATCCAGAGCTGCGCAAGCGCTTTCAGGGCAAGCCCGAATACGTCATGAATTTCATGCGGTTTATCGCGCAGGAGCTTCGGGAGTATATGGCAAAACTCGGGGTCAGAACCGTTGACGAGCTGGTAGGACGCACAGATTTACTCAAAATGAAAGAGACACTGCCGCAGGGTACGGTGAAGCTGGATTTAAGTCTGATTTTAAACAATCCTTATCAGGCGCAAAAAGCGGTGTTTGACCCCAGACAGGTCTATGATTTTGAACTGGAAAAAACGCTGGACGAAAAAGTATTGTTAAAACAGCTTGGCGGCGCGCTTGCGGCTGGCAAAAAGAAAAGCATTTCGGTGGAAGTCACGAACACAGACCGCTCTTTTGGCACAAGCTTTGGCTCAGAGATCACCAAGCGGTATCATGATACCTTGGAGGAAGATACTTTCCAAGTGCACTGTCATGGTGCGGGGGGACAGAGCTTCGGCGCATTTATACCAAGCGGGCTCACGCTGGAGCTGGCTGGCGATTCCAACGACTATTTTGGAAAAGGCTTGTCCGGCGGCAAACTGATTGTCTATCCGCCGAAAGGAAGCCGTTTTAAACAGGACGAGAATGTCATTGTCGGCAATGTGGCACTGTACGGCGCGACGAGCGGCAAGGCGTTTATCAACGGCGTGGCAGGAGAGCGCTTCTGCGTCAGAAATTCGGGCGCGCTTGCGGTAGTCGAGGGTGTGGGCGACCACGGCTGTGAGTATATGACAGGCGGGCGCGTCGTGGTGCTTGGCGGCACTGGCAAAAACTTTGCCGCAGGCATGAGCGGCGGCATCGCGTATGTACTTGACGAGGAGAATGATCTGTATATGCGCGTCAACAAAGAGATGATTTCCATGAGCGAGATTACAAGCAAATATGATGTGATCGAGCTAAAAGAGATGATTGAAGAACATGTAGCGTGTACAGCTTCTGCGAAGGGCAGAGAGATTTTGGCGGATTTTGGCGCGTATCTGCCCAAATTTAAGAAGATTATTCCTTATGATTATGAACGAATGCTCAAGACCATCGTGCAGATGGAGGAGAAGGGGCTCAGCGCAGAGCAGGCACAGATTGAGGCATTTTATGCCAACACGCACAAGTAAGACAGGAGGACACTGTGAAATGGGAAAACCAACAGGATTTTTAGATTTTGAGAGAAAAACTTCGATGGCGGAAGCGCCAGAGGAGAGAATCAAACATTTTCATGAATTTCATGAGCATCTTCCTATGGAGGAACAGCAGAAGCAGGGCGCAAGATGTATGGAGTGCGGCGTGCCGTTCTGTCAGGCAGGGATGACGATTGCCGGGATGACTTCTGGCTGTCCGCTACATAATCTGGTGCCCGAGTGGAATGATCTGGTCTATACAGGAAACTGGGAGCGCGCCTATAACCGCCTCAAGAAAACCAATAACTTTCCAGAATTTACGGCAAGAGTATGCCCCGCGCTCTGTGAACATGCCTGCACCTGCGGGCTGCATGGCGATGCGGTCGCGACAAAGGAAAATGAGTATGCCATTATTGAGCATGCCTACAAGACTGGGCTTGCGGCTGCCAAGCCGCCCAAAGTCCGCACAAACAAGACCGTCGCGGTGATTGGCAGCGGCCCCTGCGGGCTTGCCGTGGCAGACCAGCTCAACAAACGGGGGCACAATGTCACTGTGTTTGAGCGCAGTGACCGCCTTGGCGGACTTTTGATGTATGGGATTCCAAATATGAAGCTCGAAAAACACATCATTGAACGTAAGATTCAGGTGATGAAGGAGGAGGGCGTCCAGTTTTTCACGAATACAGATATCGGGCGCGATGTCAAGTCCAAGAAGCTTGTGGAGGGATTTGACAGGATTGTGTTTGCGTGCGGCGCCTCCAATCCAAGGGATTTAAGCGCACCCGGACGCGATGCGAAGGGCATTTATTTTGCGGTGGATTTTCTCACGGGAGTCACAAAGAGCCTTCTGGATTCCGGGCTGGCAAATCATGCCTATGTCTCTGCAAAAGATAAGGATGTCGTGATTATCGGCGGCGGCGACACAGGCAATGACTGTGTTGGCACTGCAATCAGGCTTGGGGCAAAATCTGTGACGCAGGTCGAAATGATGCCAAAAGCCCCAGACACCAGAGCCGCCAGCAATCCCTGGCCGGAGTGGCCCAAGGTCTGCAAGACGGACTACGGACAGGAGGAGGCAATCGCACTATTTGGACAGGACCCGCGGATTTATGAAGCGACAGTCAAGGAGTTTTTAAAGGATAAGGATGGGAATTTATGCGGTGTGAAGCTTGTGAAGCTCACATGGGAAAAAGACCCGGAAACCGGCAGTATGCACATGAAGGAGATTGCGGGAAGCGAACAGGTGCTTGAAGCACAGCTTGTACTCATCGCAGCAGGGTTTCTTGGCAGCCAGAAATATGTCACAGATGCGTTTCAGCTTGCGACGGACGCCCGCACCAATGTAAAGACAGAGCCGGGCAGTTACAGAACCAGCGCGGAAAATATCTTTGTCGCAGGCGACATGCACACAGGGCAGTCGCTGGTGGTCAAGGCAATCCGTCAGGGGCGCGAGTGTGCAAGAGAGGTCGATGAGAGTCTGATGGGGTACTCGAACATGAATGTTCAGTGAGGTCTTTACACATTCCATGTGGTTTGTTATAATAAAAAAACCGTATAGAATTTTACACCTTTTTATACAGGGGAGATGACATCATGACATTAAGAGAATTACCGATTGGAAAGGCAGCAGTGGTGGTTTCAGTGGGGGGTGAGGGTGCGCTGCGGCAGCACTTTCTGGACATGGGGGTGATACCGGGCGTGGAAGTGACGATGGTGAAATACGCGCCGATGGGCGATCCGGTCGAGCTTAGGCTTCATGGCTACGAGCTAACCCTGAGACTGGCAGATGCCGAGAAGATTGTCATTGAGGAGGTGCACGCGGCAGAGCAGGAGCCTCACACCGAGATACATAAACAGATCAGGCGAAAGACGCATCATCCCGGACTGGGCGAGGGCGGCAGATATCATGTGAAAGCAGATGAGCATCCGCTGCCAGAGGGAGAACAGCTTACTTTTGCGCTGGCAGGAAATCAAAACTGCGGAAAGACAACACTTTTTAACCAGCTTACAGGTTCAAATCAGCATGTGGGCAATTTCCCGGGCGTGACCGTTGACAGAAAAGATGGCAGCATCAAGGGCAGACCCGGCACACTTGTGACAGACCTGCCGGGAATTTATTCCCTCTCGCCTTACACGAGCGAAGAGATTGTGACCCGCCAGTTTATCCTGAATGAAAATCCCAGGGGCATCATTAACATTGTCGATGCGACGAACATAGAGCGGAATATGTATCTGACAATGCAGCTCTTAGAGCTGGATATTCCGATGGTGCTCGCGCTCAACATGATGGATGAGGTGCGGGAGAACGGCGGTTCCGTGAGGGTCAATGAGCTGGAGGAGCTGCTTGGAATCCCCGTCATTCCGATTTCGGCGGCGAAAAATGAAGGAATTGACGAGCTGATCGATCATGCATTGCATGTGGCAAAGTATCAGGAACGCCCCGGCAGGCAGGATTTTTGTGACGCGGAGGACCACGGCGGGGCAGTACACAGGTGCCTTCATGGGATTATGCATCTGATTGACGACCATGCATCGGCGGCAAAAATCCCTGTCCGCTTTGCGGCTGCCAAGCTTGCGGAGGGGGATACACGCGTGCTGGAGCGGCTTTGTCTTGATCTGAATGAGCAGGAGACATTAGAGCATATTATCTGCCAGATGGAAAAAGAGCGGGGGCTGGACCGGGCTGCTGCCATCGCAGACATGCGTTTTTCCTTTATCAGCAAGATTTGCAAAGAGACGGTTGTCAAGCCGCACGAGAGCAGAGAGCATGTGCGCAGTGCGGCAATGGACCGTATTTTGACAGGAAAATACACTGCTCTGCCGACTTTTGTGATGATTATGGCAGCAGTATTCTGGCTTACGTTTAATGTTGTCGGCGCATGGCTGTCTGGTCTTTTGGAGATGTTCATCGGCGCGCTGACAGATGCCGCCTCCATGGCGATGGAGGCAGGCAGGGTAAACAGTGTGCTGCAATCACTTGTGATTGACGGTATCTTTAACGGGGTGGGCAGTGTGCTGAGTTTTCTGCCGACGATCGTGACGCTGTTCTTCTTTCTGTCCATGCTCGAGGACAGCGGCTATATGGCAAGGGTAGCGTTTGTCATGGATAAACTTCTGCGCAAGATTGGATTGTCTGGCAGAAGTATCGTACCGATGCTGATTGGATTTGGCTGTACGGTTCCCGGCGTCATGGCGAGCCGGACGCTGCCTTCAGAGCGGGACAGAAAACTCACGATTTTGCTCACGCCGTTTATGAGCTGCTCGGCAAAACTTCCGATTTATGCATTTTTTACCGCGGTATTTTTCCCGGGAAAAGGTGCTCTTGTCATGGTAGGGCTGTATTTTACCGGCATTGTTGTCGGGGTTTTGACCGCTTTGGTCATGCGGCGGTTTCGCTTTAAGGGAGAGGCGGTTCCGTTTGTCATGGAGCTGCCAAATTACCGTATGCCGGGGGCAAAAAATGTCATACAGCTTCTGTGGGAGAAGGCGAAGGACTTTTTGCAGAGGGCATTTACCGTGATTTTTGCGGCGACGATACTCATCTGGTTTTTGCAGACTTTTGACCTGCGCCTGAATGTGGTTACGGATTCTCAGGACAGTATTCTGGCGATGGCTGCCGGCGTGATCGCCCCTGTGTTTGCGCCGCTGGGATTTGGGGACTGGAGAATCTCCACCGCGTTGATAACGGGATTTATGGCAAAGGAGAGTGTGGTGTCAACACTGTCTGTCTTGTTTGGCAGTACGGCAAAGCTTCTGGCTGCGGTCACACCGCTGACGGCCGCAAGTATTCTGGTTTTTTGCCTGCTTTATACGCCCTGTGTGGCTGCGATTGCTTCCGTCAAGCGTGAGCTGGGGGGAAAATCTGCGGTGATCATGGTGTTTGGGCAGTGCGCGATCGCATGGGTCTGTGCATTTGCAGTCAGAATGGCTGGAATGTTGTTTGGATTATGAGGATTACCTTGATGTATACAGGATAGAAAGGGGGAGTGCAATGGATTCAAATGAGCACATGATTGATGAGATTCTGAGGCATCTTGACAGTGAGCTGGAGCATGGGGCAGCCCGCATGAGCGTTATTTTTGACGACAATGCAACAGATGAAAAGTCTGTGTCGCACAAGTGCTGCCACAGCTATGGCAGACCTGCCACAGAGACGGTGGGACTGCTTGACATGTACACCGATCTCAGCGCGGGAAAAGCAGACAGGGAGATTCACTAAAAAGGATATTGCTTTCGCAATATCCTTTTTAGGTATACGGACGTCCAAAGGAACTCTGCCGCTTATCCCATCACAAGCTCGACATTCACATCAGTCTTTCCAGCCTCAAATGGAATGACACAGCCGTCAGTTTTTACACCGTCCACAGTCATGGAGACAACGCCCTTCTGAACATTGTGTGGATTCATCACTGTAATATGATAGACTGTACCGCGGAACCGCCTTGTCAGCTTGAAATCACCAAAACCCGCAGGCACGCAGGGGTCTACGCGGAGTCCTTTGTGCGTTGGATACACGCCGAGGATATACTGTGAGATATTGGCGAACGTCCACGCGGCAGTTCCAGTGAGCCAGCTATTTTTTGCCTCGCCGTGATATTTTGCGTCACGCCCTGCGACCATCTGCGAGTATACATAAGGCTCTGTCCGGTGGATTTCGCTGATTTCCTCCACGTAAGCCGGACATGTTTTCTGGTAAATCTCAAAGGCCCTGTCGCCGTGTCCAAGCACAGTCTCTGCGATGGAAACCCACGGATTGTTGTGGCAGAAGATGCCCGCATTCTCTTTGTATCCGGGCGGATAGGAGGAGATTTCACCCAGCTCAATATGATACTTTGTGTAGGCAGGCTGTAAGAGCATAATGCCATATTGGGTGTCGAGCCGTTCTTTTACGGAGTTTAGTGCTTTTTGCGCAAGCCCTTCTTTGACACCGATGCCCGCAAATACGCAGAATCCTTGCGGCTCAATATAGATCTGCCCCTCCTCGCACTCCTTAGAGCCGACCTTGCGGCTGTGTGCATCATATGCCCGCACAAACCAGTCGCCGTCCCAGCCGTCTTTGAGTACCGCGTCATACATGAGCGCGACCTCATCTCTTGCGCGTTTCGCTTCCTGCGCATCGCCGAGCAGTTCTGCAAGCTGTGCATATTCTTCCCCGTATTTGACAAACATGCCTGCGATAAAGACAGACTCCGCGACGGGACCTTCGCTTGGGCCGAATGTCTGGAAGGATTCACCCGGATGCTCAGAGAAGCAGTTGAGATTCAGACAGTCATTCCAGTCTGCGCGTCCGATGAGCGGCAGCTTGTGCGGGCCTTTGTGGGTTACGATGTAGTCAAATGAGCGTTTTAAGTGCTCCATTAGCGGCGTGGCAACCGTCATGTCATTGTCATAGGGCACCATTTCCTTTAAGATAGAGATATCGCCTGTCTCGCGGACATAGGCGCTTGTCCCTGCAATCAGCCAGAGCGGGTCATCGTTAAAGCCGCTTCCGATATCCGCGTTGCCCTTTTTGGTGAGCGGCTGGTACTGGTGGTACGCGCTGCCGTCCTGAAACTGCGTGGAGGCAATATCAATGATGCGCTCTCTTGCGCGGTCTGGAATTAGATGTACGAAGCCAAGCAGGTCTTGGCAGGAATCGCGAAATCCCATTCCGCGCCCAATGCCGGATTCGTAGTAGGAGGCAGAGCGGCTCATGTTGAATGTCACCATACATTGATACTGGTTCCAGATATTGACCATTCGGTTCACCTTGTCGTTGGCGGACGACACGACATAGCGGCTGAGCAGGTCGTTCCAGTAGGCATTTAACGCTGCAAATGCCTGCTCGACGGCAGCGTCCGAGCTGTACTTTGCGATCATGGCATGAGCGGGTTTTTTGTTCACCACATTCGGCGCCTCGAACTTTTCCCCGACAGGATTTTCCAGATAACCGAGAAGAAATACATAGGATTTTTCCTCACCCGGCGCAAGCGTGATGTCAATCTGGTGTGCGGCGATGGGGGACCAGCCGCTCGCGACAGAGTTCGTGCACTTGCCAGCCATCACAGCCTCCGGTTTGTCAGCGCCGTTGTACATACCGATAAAACGTTCGCGTATGGTATCAAAACCGTCCACATCGGTGTTGACAGTATAGACGGCATAATGATTGCGGCGCTCACGGTACTCTGTCTTGTGATAGATTGCCGAGCCGATGACCTCCACCTCGCCGGTGCTCAGATTCCGCTGGAAATTTCTGGAATCATCGTCGGCATTCCACAAACACCACTCCACATAAGAAAACAGCGAAAGTTTTTTCTCAACAGTGCCTGTGTTCTTGAGCTTGAGCTGAGTGAGCTCACAGTTGTCATTCATCGGAACAAAAGTGAGGACGGACGCCTGCACCTTATTTTTGGAAGCCGTAAAGCGGCTGTAGCCAATGCCATGACGGCACTCATAACTGTCAAGCGCTGTCTTGCAGGGCTGCCATCCCGGATTCCAGACCGTGCTGTCGTCTTTTATGTAAAAATATTTGCCGTTGGTATCGTAGGGGACATCATTGTAGCGGTAGCGCGTCAGGCGCAGCAGTTTGGCATCTTTGTAGAAGGTATAGCCGCCGCAGGTATTTGAGATAAGGGAGAAAAAATCTCCGCATCCCAGATAGTTAATCCAAGGCAGCGGTGTTTTGGGGGTGGTAATGACATATTCGCGGTTCGCGTCATCAAAGTATCCGAATTTCATAGCGTGATTCTCCTTTACAGCATTTTTTGTTTTATTTACGAAAACGTTTAAGTAACTCTGATAAACTTAATCTATCACAGTATTTGAGAGAAAGCAAGAAAAATTTTATATGGTGTTTATTATAGTAAAAATAAATAAAAAATTTACTAAATTACTTGAAATATTGTACAATATCGTATATGATAATCATACGAAAACGATTGCGGTCTTACGAGAGAGGAGAGTACAAATATGGTTTCCATGAAGGATATTGCTGCTGCCTGCGGCGTGTCGGTTGCTACGGTCAGCAAAGCATTGAATAATCAGGAGGACATTGGCGAGGAGACCAGGCAGCGGGTGAAGAAGGCGGCGAAGGAGCTGGGCTATCATCCCAATGCATCTGCGCGGGCGCTAAAGACGAACCGTTCTTATAATCTTGGGGTGCTGTACCGGGAAGAGTCCGGAAGCGGCCTGACACATGGTTATTTTTCCCAGATTCTTGAACATTTCAGAACGACGGCAGAGCACGCAGGGTATGACATTACTTTTTTATCAAATTCAAAGCTTCGAAAAGACAGAATGTCTTATCTCGAGCATACGGTTTATAGAGGAATGGACGGCGTGATGATCGCAGTCGCAGACTACAGCGACCCGGAAGTGACAGAGCTTCTCGACAGCAGACTGCCGGTTGTCACAGTCGATTATCTGTATCATGGAAGGATTGCCGTGATGTCCGACAATGTCGAGGGCATGGAGAGCCTGCTTTCTTATATTTATGCGCAGGGGCACAGGGAGGTTGCCTATATTTATGGGGAGGACTCCATGGTGACGACCAACAGAGTCTCGGCGTACTGCCGTTTTTTTGAAAATAAAAAGATACCGCTTCGGGAGGAATTGCTGCAAAGGGGAAGATACAGGGATTCTTACACAGCGGGAATACTGACCAATAAACTGTTAGCGTTCAATCCTGCGCCGACGTGTATTTTATATGCTGACGACTTTTCGGCAATTGGCGGCATGAATGCGATTAAAGACAGGGGACTGCGCGTGCCGGAGGATATCTCCATTGCAGGCTATGACGGCATTCTGATCGCCTCTCAGCTCGAGCCGCAGCTCACCACATACCGGCAGGATACAAGCGGAATCGGGTGCATGGCGGCACAAGAGCTGATTCGTCTGATTGAAAATCCGCGCGCGACGCCGATTACACAGTATATGATGCGTGGAGAGCTGGTTTTGGGCGGCTCTGTTGCGCCAGTTGTATAGATTGATTTTTTAGAAATTAAGTCATAAAATATGAAATTTTATAATTCGTTAATTTACCTAATCCATTTCGTATGATATGATGGAATTATTCGGTAAGGACAAATAGTCATTATGATAAAAATTGATATAAAAAGCGGGGCAGGAATATGGCGGGAATATTGTATGATGCCAGACGCATTAAGGCGTATGAGCGGCTTTTGGCGCTGGGCGAAACAGCGGGCGAGACAAGACAGTGGTGTGAAGCATTGTGGGAAGAACTGGTGTTTGATTCGGAGCTGACAGATGAGCTGGTATTTTATCTCGAACACCATTCCCTCAGGGACAAGGTGCACTGTGAGGGCTATGGGCTGACCGACTTGTACATATGGCAGATGAACAGGTACAATCTCATCAGGGATTCCGGAAAAAACACCGCTGCCTGCAATAAGGACAGAATGGTCCTTCACGCGTTTCGGGACATGATTGATATGAAAAAAGAGCCTGCGGCATATGTGAAAAAACTGACAATGGGCAAGGGAATGGATCAAGCATAAGCAGATGGTTGGGGGTATTTATGAACTGCGATGAATTTTTAAGACAATTTCGTGAAGCACTGGATGGAAAAGTCCCAGAGAATCTGATACAGGATAATATCAAGTATTATAGCTCGTATATTAACAGCCAGACGGCGGCGGGCAGAAGTGAGTCCGATGTACTGCGCTCGCTCGGCGACCCAAGACTTTTAGCGAAAACGATTGAGGAGAGCAGCAAGTTTGCATCGGAGAGCAAAGAGCGCTGGAGCGGCACGACAGGAAACTTCTCAAGAATGACAGAGGAGGCCTACGATACGTCGGAGGACAACAAGCGCAGGCGCCTTCCGGGCTGGCTGATTACCTGTCTGGTCGTACTGGTGATTTTATTGGTGTTATCCGTGGTGTTCCGCGTTTTTGTATTTTTGGCGCCTTATATCATTCTCTTCATGCTGGCAGGTTTCGTGCTTCGCGCTGTCCGTGGGTGGTGGCAGAACAGATAAAACAGATCAGAAAAAAGAAAAACGACCGTTACAAGGCCGTTTTTCGTTAAGGGGAGTATAAATAATTAATATATAAGGGTTGTAAAGAGGATTGAAGGAGTATCTCTTTACTGATATTAGTATATCAATAGTCCGTTTAAAAATCAATATTTTTCTGAAAATAAAACTAACAAACTATTTTTGTCAGATTTAGGCAGTGTATCCAAAGTAAACATACTATGTAAATAAAAATTCTTGTATAAAAAGGTGCATTTGTGCAAATCATATCTGTGTAGCATGAAAAACGTGCTTGAGGCATACAAAAAATGCAGCAGCAGATGTATGTCTGAAAAAAAGGGATACAAACCCTAAAAATTGGAGGTAGCATTATGGCTGGAACAAACAACAACTACGACAACAAGACAAACAACAATTCACAGAATTCTCAGAATTCACAGAATTCTCAGAACAGCACAAACAACAGTTCTGAAAATAACCAGAAGAACTGCAAGAACAGCACAAACAACAATAATAACAACAAATAAATCCGTGCTGGGACAGGAAAAGGCAAGGCTTGCGATCAGGCTTTGCCTTTTTCTATTTGACAGATGGTGCTAATGAATATAATATATAAAAGAAAACATAGATTTTTAAAGAGATTATTATTTTGAAGGAAGATACCGGAGTATAAGGATGAAAACATATGAATTAATTGCGCCCTGTCATTTTGGACTGGAGTCCGTACTGAAAAGGGAAATCACAGAGCTTGGATATGACGTATCACAGGTGGAGGATGGCAGAGTGACTTTTATCGGTGATGATGAGGCAGTCTGCCGCGCCAACATCGGGCTTAGGACCGCTGAACGGATTCTCATCAAAGCAGGCAGTTTTCGGGCGGAGACGTTTGACGAGCTTTTTGAAAATACCAAAAAGATTCCATGGGAGGACTATATTCCCGCAGATGGGAAATTCTGGGTGGCGAAGGCTGCGAGTATCAAGAGCAAGCTCTTTTCCCCGTCTGATATACAGTCCATCATGAAAAAGGCGATGGTAGAGCGCTTGAAGCAAGTGTACCATGTAAGCTGGTTTGCGGAGGAGGGACAGCACTTTCCAATACGGGTCTTTCTGATGAAAGACCAAGTGACAGTAGGGCTTGACACGACAGGGGAGTCACTACATAAAAGAGGATACCGCAAACTAACGGCAAAAGCGCCGATTGCGGAGAACCTCGCAGCCGCCCTCATCATGCTCACACCGTGGAGGCGTGACAGGCTTCTCGTAGACCCTTTTTGCGGCAGCGGCACAATACCAATCGAGGCAGCGCTCATGGCAGCGAACATTGCGCCCGGCATGAAACGCGGCTTCACAGCCCAGAAGTGGCAGCATCTCATCGCCAAAAAGGTGTGGGATGACTGCTATGAGGAAGCGCGGGAGATGGTTGATTTGTCTGTAGATGTCAGAATCGAAGGCAGTGATATAGACCCGGAAATGATACGTCTTGCAGAGCAGAATGCCCGTCTTGCAGGCATAAGCCACATGATTCAATTTGAGCAGAAGGACGTGGGTGAACTGTCACATGAGGGAAAATATGGATTTATAATTACGAATCCGCCCTATGGAGAGCGGCTTGAGGAAAAAGCTGCAATCCCGCCTTTGTACAGGAAGCTGGGCAAGCGGTTTCAAAGTCTCGACACATGGTCGCTCTACATGATTACCTCGCATGAGGAGGCAGAGAAGGAAATCGGGAGAAAAGCAGACAAAAACCGGAAAATCTATAATGGGATGATGAAAACCTACTATTATCAGTTCTTGGGACCGCGTCCGCCTAAAAATAGTTCAGGTATGGAGAAGAATGCAGACAGAGAATACAGAAACACAAGCGTTGAATAAAAACAGCGATTTTATTGAAAAGGCGGCGCTCACGCGGGCAGAAACCAAGCAGCTTCTTGCTGAAAAAAGGGATCGGATTTACCATTGTGTGATGACTGCTTCCGTAGTTTTTGCAGTGGTATCCGCTGTGATGATGATGGCGTTTAAACGGTATGAAGGGTTTTTTGACGCGAACAGCCGTATCGGTCTTTTGATGGAGCGTGTAAACATGCAGGAGACAAAAGCTTCTGCCCCCAAATTAAATGTGCGGACAACTTTTCGCGATGAGAACAACAGCAGGCTGGTGCTGCCGCTAAAAGAGCCAGTCGCAGACAGCAATATCAGTATCAGGGAAGAGTTTACACAGAATAAATTTGTCATAACCTTACAGGGATATTCAAAATATATGCCAAACAGTGTGGAACTGGTAAGTGATTCCTCCATCATGGACGCAGTGGGCGTTTACAGGCAGCAGGAGGATGTTGTGGTGGAGGTTTACTGCGTGGGCCGGTATGATTATGAGCTGGCGGCAGATGACAGTGCACTGACTGTAAATTTTCGTGAGAATGGCGAACAGTATACTGCCAGTGCGGTAATCTGGCTGCCATATGAGGACAGAAACCGTCTGGCGCTGCCAGAATGGCGGCAGCGTCTGGAGAAAGTGGCGGCGGCGCATCAGGTGCGGCTGTATCTGGCACCAGATATGCAGGAGGAATATACACAGGCGGAGGTCATACAGTTTGCAAACGATATGCACGCCGATCTGGTACTTGGCGTACAGATAGACAAGACGCAGGAGCCGCAGGCAACTATGACAGCGCTGTGCAACACAGCTTATTTTATACCGGATTACAATAGCGCAAATCTGTCTGTCGTTATGGCTGAAGCCTTTGCGGAGATCACAGCAGTGCAAATGAAGGGATTTGCGGAGGCAGGCAGCAGTGATGTGCTGGTGTCGGAGGCAACTGTGCCGTCTGCGCTCATAAAAATCTCGCTGGCGCAGAAGGATATGGAAAGTGTGGAGAGCGAATACCAATTGAATGGAAAAGTAGCATCAGCGCTGGAAAAGACGATAGATGAAGTGGTAAAACGTTATATCAAAGTGGAGGAGAAGGAAAATGAAAGCTGACAAAATTATCTTTGCGACAGGAAATGCCGGCAAAATGAAAGAGATCCGCATGATTATGGCAGATCTTGATATTGAGGTACAGTCTATGAAGGAGGCAGAGATTCAGGCAGAGATTGTCGAAGATGGCGAGACATTTGAAGAGAACGCCAAGATCAAAGCACAGGCAATCGCGCAGGAGCTGAGAGCGCGGGGAGAACAGGCAGTCGTGCTCGCAGACGATTCGGGACTTGAGATTGATTATCTGAACAAAGAACCGGGCGTCTACTCTGCCAGATACATGGGGGAGGATACGTCTTATACGGTAAAAAATGCCAACTTGGTACAGCGGCTTGAGGGCGTCCCGGATGAGGAACGCACAGCGCGGTTTGTGTGCGTAATCGCAGCGGTATTTCCAGACGGCAGGGGATTTCAGACCAGGGCAACGATCGAAGGAAGAATCGGCTATGAGGAGAAAGGGGAGAATGGCTTTGGCTACGACCCGATCTTTTACCTGCCAGAGTACGGCATGTACTCCGCAGAGCTTGCACCGGAAGAGAAAAACCGTATCAGCCACAGAGGAAAAGCACTTGAAGAAATGAAGAAAATTTTGTTGGCAGAACTGTAGTACAAAGAAGTATATAGGTGATTGTTATGAAAATACTTATTGTCAGTGATACACATCGAAAAAATGAGAATTATATGAAAGTATTACAAAAGGCAGGCAGGCTGGATCTGGTCATACATCTGGGCGATATCGAGGGAAGTGAGTACACTATTCAGGAGGCAGCAGGCTGCCCTGTGGAGATGGTTGCGGGAAATAATGATTTTTTTTCGAATTTACCTTCAGAAAAGACTTTACAAATAGGTAAATATTGTGTTATGATAACACACGGTCATCATTATTATATCAACATGGGGAGTGAGATGCTGAAAAAGGAAGCCATTGTCCAAGGTGCAGATATCGTGATGTATGGTCATACGCATAAGCCGGTAATTGACATTTCATCTCAGATTACGGCGATTAATCCGGGCAGCTTGTCTTATCCGAGGCAGGAAAACAGGAAACCATCTTATATTATTATGGAGCTTGATGCGCACGGAGAAGCAAAGTTTGAGCTGAATTATATAGATTAAATCGCTTATAGCAAAAAATGTAAAAAAATATAAAAATAATTTAAAAAAAGTATTGACACAATCATAAAAGTAATATATAATAAATTTCGTCGCTGTGAGAAATAATAAAATGAAAACGAGTTGCCGGGGTGTGGCTCAGCTTGGCTAGAGCGCCTGGTTTGGGACCAGGAGGTCGCAGGTTCGAATCCTGTCACCCCGATTCAAGAATGGTTTTCATTGCATTATATGCGGGTGTAGTTCAATGGTAGAACACCAGCCTTCCAAGCTGGATACGTGGGTTCGATTCCCATCACCCGCTTCAGTGGGTAATTCATTCGTTGAAATTTACCTGCATCACGAAGCAGATGGCTTTTGTGGAATGTGTTCGTAGCTCAGCTGGATAGAGCAACGGCCTTCTAAGCCGTGGGTCGGGGGTTCGAATCCCTTCGAGCACGTTTGAGATTGAGCTTGCCTTATCTCATATATGGTGGGTATAGCGCAGTTGGTTAGCGCGTCAGATTGTGGCTCTGAAGGCCCTGGGTTCGAATCCCAGTATCCACCTTTTTGGGCTATCGCCAAGCGGTAAGGCACAGGGTTTTGATCCCTGTATTCGCTGGTTCGAATCCAGCTAGCCCAGTTTTGTTAAGATAAGACTAGTGTTACCAAATCAATCTTGTTGAAACATTTATAAAGAATATGGGGTATTAGCTCAGGTGGTAGAGCACTTGACTTTTAATCAAGTTGTCCGGGGTTCGAGTCCCCGATGCCTCACGAATGGAAAGACGCTTGAAAGCTTGTAAAATAGGGCTTTCAAGCGTTTTTCACTATATAGCAAAATGGGTTAATATCAGGTAAAATTCTCATAGCATTTATATAAACTCTGATAATATCGTAAAAGATAGGTGGAAAATTTTGACAACCACAACGTCACAAACTGTCACAGAATTTGCTATAGATTATTATAATACACTTTTTAGTTCGGATGATGAAATTCATGCTATAGCAAACTTTTCTCTTAATACAGCTACGTCTATCTCTGTTATTTATCAGGGTACGCTTGATGTAATTATTCGCGAATATGTAGATGGTGAAGAACATAACGCTAAGACTTTATTTGGTGGTATGCTTTTGGGTGAATATTTTATTAATATCGAAACAGGAGAGATTACTGAAATTCAATAAATGCATCTAAAAAATAAAAGGGTTCATAATTTAAATTTATAAAATGGGAACCCTTTTGTATTATATTCTTTAATCTTTTTTCAGTATGATTTGTTTATGATGAGCTTTGTGTAGAACTGTCCATATCCTATATCTTCAGTGATTTTCATATGATTTATATCTAAAATTTGTGGTTGATGCCGCTCTGGCTCATAATTGCATTTGCTGTATGCCTTGATTTTATTTTGGTGTCAACGGTTATATTTCGGTTGGTGATCGGACTGTACCAGATATCATGATCGCCTTTTCCGCGTCTCACAAAGGTACAGCCATTTTGCAGCATGATCTTTCGTACTTTCTTTTCATATTCAGCCATTACATAGTCATCCTTTCATGTCGTTCAGATTTGAATGTCAAAGAAAAGGGCTGCTGTTCAGATGCATTTAGCTCAAGCAGTTCTGGTACTGCGTAGCGAGTACGTTCCAGTAATGCGTCAAATGAACCAGATTCGAGCACAAGTCCCGGTATATCATTGCTTGTGGCTATCCATACATTCGCTTCTGAATCCCATGTAAAATTTATAATATAATCCATGTTCCTACCTCCCATATTTGATTCTTCATAGTTTATTTCTATGTTGGTTTTACTGTTCAGCAGTGTGAATTAACCTGTCTATGTATTCCCAGAAGAGCTTTTTATCATCGGGAGAAAATCTGCCATAATTCAGTATAATTTGTTTTGCCCTGTTGTCGCTGATGCCAAGTTCGGCACAAATCTGTCCATACTCCATATCTTCATCAATGGTTGGTTTCTTTGGCTCAATACCATCACGAAGCCATTCTTCATTATAGCCAAATTCTCGGCAAATTAACATTATAGTTTGGTCAGATGGATTATTTTTCCCGCTTTCAATTAAGCTTATAGATGATCTTTTAATACCAATTCGTTCACCAAATTGTTCCATTGTAAGACCCTGCGAAATTCTAAGTTCTTTTATTCTTTCATTAACCGTCATCTTATCACCTCCTGTGTTTACATATTAACATATAATTTAAAACAGTGCAATAAAAAAGTTTATTAAACAAACAAAAAATATTGGTAATGATTATTTGATAACGCACAATGTTTGCATAACAAACAAAAAAGAGGTGATAAATATGTTGACAATAAAAGAACGGCAGCAGGAGGCAGAAAAAGTTTTTGCAACGTATATGATATTGCCAGAAAAAGAGAAAACCATGTTGCTTGCTTATTCAACAGCGCTTAGGGATAGAGCGTTATTAGATGAGCATACGAAGCAGACGTCAGCCGAGAGCGGGACAAAGCAGCAGACAAAAGTAGCAGAACATAGTCGGCAGGTAGAAACGGAATAGTTATTTTACAGACAAAGAATGCTCCTGATGATCAGATTGAAAATAGAAATCGGAGAAGAAAGATAAGCGGTGTAAATATAGAAGGCGGAATATTACAGCCGCTCATCGTCAGGAAAACAGATCTGAGGGAATATGAGATACTAGTACAACATTGCCTCCTTCCTCCGCCTTGTCCGGACACAAATATCAGGCACTGTACCAGAGTATCTATAACAATCTGCCTCCGGAAGCGATGGGACGGTTTAAGATGGGTGAGATGGTTATTTCAACCGCCGCGGAAATGTCCGGTCTTGACAGTGACAACCAGAGAGCGGCGCTCAGAAAAGACAGGATAACACTGGAGGATATCCGGCTGTTGAAACAGTAGCGGAGCGGCGAAACGGTTTCCGAGTCGGACACGGAAAATGCATCTTTGGCAGCAGAGTCTGATGTGGACACGTTAAAAACTGCTGCCGGCAGTGAACCGAAGCATATACAGACATTTTGTGCAGCGTATACACAGGAGGAGGTTGAGACAGTGTACAGAGAGCAGACAGAACTGGTACAGCAGTTTTGTATATCATAGCAGGCGGAAACATGACTGCTGCCGACCGCGAAAGATATAAAAAAGCCCTGATCATCAGGGACGGGATATCATGCATACTGAAAACATTCAGGGAGGAAATCGGGCACACCTGTTGACGAAAAGATTCGCACACAGCTCAAGGCACTGTCACTGCAGGTCTGCCACGGGAAGATAAAGAAGGCAGGTATCCAGATCAGTGATAATGTTAAGGGAACTGTCAGCACAGATTCAAATGGACTGCTGGATATTAATAACAAATAGTAGCTTATGAGAAAGCGTTTAGTGGAGACAAATGGTCACTGGCAATAAACTAAAAATAGTATAATATATAGTATCAGATGAGACGGTGAGCGGATGATGCTCAGGCAGGAGCGGTTTGCAAAGGAGTATGTGAAAATTAGCGGGAATATACAACAGGCAACATTGGCAGCAGGATACTCCTGGGCTTCGGCAGTAGTTACAGGTACAAAAATGCTAAAGTTTTAGCAAGGAGGCGGAGAAGATATATCAAGCGAAATAAAATCGCCGTGTTTCAGAAAAAGTGCATCAAACGGGTTGCACTTTTTTGTATGTTATGATAATATGTATTGCAGTGACGCACAAATGTCTTTGCTGAGAAAACAGATAGAACGAGGAGCAGATGGCAGATGGAAGAGACTTATTATGTTGTGAAAAAGAGGGCTTTGCCAGAGGTATTGCTAAAAGTGGTTGAGGTGAACAGGCTTTTGGAAACGCAGAAGGTATCATCTGTGCAGGAAGCTGTCGAAGATGTGGGAATCAGCAGGAGTTCATATTATAAGTACAAGAAAGATATTTTCCCCTTTCATGATTCCACACAGGGAAAGACGCTCACGCTGGCGTGCAGCATGGATGACGAGCCGGGGCTTTTGTCGGATGTGCTGAAGGTGGTGGCGGACTTTCACGCCAATATACTGACGATTCATCAGACGATACCTATCAATGGAATCGCGTCCCTGTCACTCAGCATACAGATTTTAGATGCGGCAAGCGACGTGTCCGAGATGGTGTCTGGAATGGAGAAGATCAGCGGAGTGCATCAGGTAAAAGTGCTTGGCAGGGAATGATTTGTGGTTCGTGGTTCGCAAGGAAAACGCACAGGAGGTCAAGAGGAAATGACAAAGGTAGCAATATTAGGGTATGGTACAGTAGGAAGCGGTGTGTATGAGGTTCTGAAAAAGAATAAGGAAGTCATCACCGGAAAGACAGGTGAAGAGATAACAGTAAAGTACGTGCTTGATCTGAGGGAATTTGACAGCGATCCTGTTCAGGAGGTGCTGGTTCATGATATAGATACGATTATCAGTGATGCAGAGGTTTCGATTGTCTGTGAGACGATGGGCGGCGAGCGCCCGGCGTATGAGTTTACAAAGCGAGCGCTGGAAAGCGGAAAGAGTGTGTGTACTTCCAATAAGGAGCTGGTGGAAAAGCATGGGCCGGAACTGCTTCAGATTGCAAAGGCGCATGCCTGCAGCTATCTGTTTGAGGCAAGTGTCGGCGGAGGAATCCCGATTATACGGCCGCTCAGAACATCGCTTGCACAGGAAGAAATACTCTCGATTACCGGTATTTTGAATGGTACGACCAATTATATATTGACGAAGATGGAAACCGAAGGACTTGCCTTCGAGACCGTGCTGGCAAGAGCACAGGAAAAAGGATATGCAGAGAAGAATCCAGATGCGGATATTTTAGGGTTTGATGCCTGCCGCAAGATTTCGATTCTCACATCGTTAGCATACGGCAAGAATGTTGATTTTGCGGATATTACGACAGAGGGCATCACGGCGATCTCGTCGGCAGATTTTGCATATGCAAAGAAAATGGGGGCTACGATAAAGCTCTTTGCCAAGAGTGTGAAAAAGGGTGATAAGTATTATGCGCTGGTAGCACCGTTTGTCGTAAAGCCGGAAAATCCGCTCTATGCTGTGAAGGGCGTATTCAATGCGATTCTGGTAAATGCGAACATGGGCGGAGAGACAATGTATTATGGAAAGGGCGCTGGAAAACTTGCGACAGCGAGTGCTGTTGTGGCAGATGTGATTGACTGTGCCCGACATGCAGGGAAGCATCTGAACATCAAGTGGGAGGATGAAAAGCTTGAGATTTCTCCGATTGACGGCGCTGTCAGAAGATTTTTTGTGCGCGTGCCGCAGACAGATAAGGCGCAGCTTCAAGAGGTATTCGGTGAGGTAGAGCTGTTTGAGGGTGTGGCTGACGGGGAGTGCGGCTTTGTCACCGAGGAGATGACCGAGGCGGATTACAGGGAGAAAGCTGCAAAATTTGGTAACATTTTGTCGATGATCAGAGTAGATTAATAACAGGAAGTACTGGAAAGGAATATGTGGGATGAAAAAGGTAGTTAAATTTGGCGGAAGTTCACTGGCAAGCGCAGAACAGTTTGTAAAGGTCGGAAACATTATCCATTCAGATGAGGACAGAAAGTTTGTTGTTCCATCGGCGCCCGGAAAACGGTACGACAATGATACAAAAGTTACAGATATGCTCTATGCGTGTTATGCACTGGCGGAGAAAGATCATAATTTTAATGCAGAGATGGCACAGATCGAGAAACGGTATCAGGAAATTATAGATGGACTGAAACTGGACTTGGATCTCTCTGCGGAGTTTGACAAGATTATAGATGATTTTAAGCGCAAAGCAGGTCCGAACTATGCTGCCAGCCGTGGTGAGTACTTAAATGGTATCGTTATGGCAAACTATCTTGGATATGAGTTTGTGGACCCCACAGAGGCGATTCGCTTTAATGAGGCGGGCGTGTTTGATGCAGAACTCACGCAGAGACTGCTGTCAAAGCGGCTGGAAAATATAGAGCGGGCAGTTATTCCGGGATTTTACGGTGCAAAGGGAGACGGAACTGTTGTGACGTTCTCAAGAGGCGGGTCCGATATTACAGGCTCTATTGTTGCGAAGGCGATACAGGCTGATGTGTATGAGAACTGGACAGATGTGTCAGGCTTTTTGATTGCGGATCCCCGCATTATCGAAAATCCAGAGGGAATTGATGTCATAACGTATGGTGAGCTGCGTGAGCTTTCCTATATGGGAGCCGGCGTTCTCCATGAAGATGCTATCTTTCCGGTGAGAAAGGAAGGCATTCCAATCAATATCAGGAATACCAACAAGCCGGAGGACGAGGGTACATGGATTGTCGGGCACACCTGCAAGAAGGCAAAGTATACGATCACAGGAATCGCTGGCAAAAAAGGGTTTGCTTCCATCAACATTGAGAAGGATATGATGAATGCAGAAGTTGGCTTTGGGAGAAAAGTGCTTCAGGTATTTGAGGAGTATGATATTTCCTTTGAGCATATGCCGTCTGGCATTGATACGCTGAATGTCATGGTTCACCAGTCGGAGTTTGTTGACAAGGAGCAGAATATCTTGTCTGGCATTAACAAGGCGGTAAGCCCGGACAATGTTGATATTCAGTCAGATCTGGCGCTGATTGCCGTGGTGGGGCGCTGCATGAAGTCACAGCGCGGCACGGTTGGAAGAATTTTTGCTGCATTGGCACATGCGAATGTCAATGTCCGAATGATTGATCAGGGCTCGAGTGAACAAAACGTCATTATTGGTGTGGCAAATGAGGATTTTGAGACTGCGATTAAGGCGATTTATACAATTTTTGTAGATACAAGAATCTAGTACACTGGCCATCTGTTAATTCTGGTTTTGAGGGAAAATGATGGATAGGAAACAGGGTCATACCTGCTGTGATGAGGCAGGTATGAGCTTGTTTTTTAAGTGGAACTTGTGATTAAGTTTTGTAGTAGCTGATAGTGAGAGCTGATAAAGAAAAGTGGAGGAAAACGAATGAGTAGTAAAAAAGATACAAAAATACAGGAAAATAAAATGGGCGTGATGCCCGTCAACAAGCTGCTTTTAAATATGTCTCTGCCGATGATGGTTTCTATGCTGGTACAGGCACTCTATAATATTGTGGACAGTATTTTTGTGGCAAAGCTGAGCGAGAATGCACTGACAGCCGTGTCACTTGCGTTTCCAATCCAGACGCTTTTGATTGCGCTTGGCACAGGAACCGGTGTGGGCGTCAACTCGCTTCTCTCAAAACAGCTTGGAGAAGGGGATTTGAAGCAGGTGAGCAAGACTGCCATGAATGGTATTTTTCTGGCAGTAATGAACTTTATCGTGTTTGTGATTGTGGGAATTGTGGGGGTCAGACCTTTTTATGCAAGCCAGCTCAAGGATGCAGACCCGGAAATTTTGTCATATGGAATACAGTACTTGACAATTGTGTGCGTGTGCTCGTTTGGTATTTATGCGCAGTTGATATTTGAGAAGCTGCTGCAGTCTACTGGAAAGACCCTGTATTCCATGATTACACAAGCCGTCGGTGCGGTGATTAATATTATTTTGGACCCGATATTGATTTTTGGATTGTTGGGAATGCCAAAGCTTGGCGTGGCAGGCGCGGCGATTGCGACAGTGATTGGGCAGATTGTAGGCGGGACGCTGGGATTTTGGTTTAATATCAGGAAAAACAAAGAAATTACGCTTTCGATCAAAGGTTTCAGACCAGACGGAGCTACGATTGCCAACATTTATAAGGTTGGTGTGCCGGCGATTATCATGCAGGCAATTGGCTCTGTCATGACCTATGGAATGAATATGATACTGATTACCTTTTCATCGACGGCGACTGCCGTGTTTGGCGTTTATTTCAAACTTCAGAGCTTTTTCTTTATGCCTGTGTTTGGACTGAACAATGGGCTCATACCGATTGTGGCATACAATTACGGTGCGGGGAAGAGAAGCCGTCTGGTCAAAGCGATCAAGTGCAGTCTTGTGTATGCGTTTGCGCTGCTCTTTGTCGGTTTTATCGTCTTTCAGACAGTGCCCGCAGCGCTACTTGGCATGTTTGAAGCATCGGAAGAAATGCTTGCGATCGGCGTGCCGGCACTGCACATTATCGGGATTCATTTTTTGGCAGCGTGGTTCTGCATTATCGCGGGTTCTGTTTTTCAGGCGCTTGGAAACGGGGTATACAGCCTTGTGGTATCGGTTGCGAGACAGCTTGTTGTACTGCTGCCAGTAGCATATATCCTTGCACAGCTTGGCGGTCTCAACGCAGTGTGGTGGTCATTCCCCATTGCGGAGATGATGTCGCTGTGCGTGTCGGCGCTCTTTATGATACGGATTCATAAAAAGGTTATCAGCAAGGTACCGGACAACCAGTAACCACTTACCCTCAAAAATGAACCACTTGGTGTAAAATGCTTTACATCAGTGGTTCATTTTATTATTATATAGAAAAGGTTACAGAAGAATGTTGGGAAGTGTGGAGTATGAAGATCAAAATCGAGATTGACGAAGCCTTGCAGGAGGACGTGGTGCTGATTCAGTGCAGGCGTTTGACAGAGGAAATCAGCGCAGTCCAAAGGGCAGTAAGTGAAGCGGCGGGCACCATGCAGAAGTTTGTATTCTATAAAGGAAATACAGAGTATTATCTGATGCTTGATGAGATTTTATTTTTTGAGACAGATGAAAATGGAATCAGTGCGCACACAAGGACAGATGCATACCAGATTAAATACAGGCTCTATGAGCTCGAAGAACTTCTTCCGAGATTTTTTATGAGGGTGTCAAAGTCCACAATCTTAAATACGAACCATATTTATTCTATTAACCGGAATTTGACAGCGTCGAGTGTCGTAGCGTTTCTCAACACGCACAAGCAGGTCTATGTCTCAAGGTATTACTATAAACCATTAATTAGCAAATTGGAAGAAAAGAGGTTGCAGCTATGAGAGGAAAAAATGTTTTTTGGGGAATCTTTTTTATCGTGATGGCAGTAATCGTCATTGCGAGTAAAATCGGTATCTTGCCGGATGTGGGGATTTTTACGATTCTGGCATCTGCGGTATTGATTTGGGCTGTGGTGGATGGAATCCGCCGCAGAAATTTATATGAAACGATATTTGCCGCCGCGTTTTTATTGATAATCTATGAAAAAGCGCTGCACATAGAAGGGCTGACGCCGTGGACGATATTGGTTGCTGCGCTGCTTTTCAGCATTGGTTTTTCGATTCTGTTTGGCACCCATAAAAAGGGAAAGCAGAGCGTTGAGATTGACTGGGATAGTGACAGCAACAAAGGAATGGGCATCAGCAATGAACAGTGCAGCAAGTCCAAGATCCGCTGTGAGAATAACTTTGGGGAGGCAATTCGCTATATTAATTCAGACAATTTCACCAAGGCGCGTCTGGAGAATAATTTTGGCGGAATGAAGATTTATTTTGACAATGCCATCATTCAGGGAGAGCTGGCTGAGGTACAGATTGAGAATAATTTTGGCGCAATAATTCTCTTTATTCCTAAGGAATGGAAGGTACAAAAGGAGCTTGAGCACTGTTTTGGCAGTATCCTTGAGCATGGAACGTGTCTGGGTACGAGCAGTGCGACACTGCGGCTGCGCGGCGAGACAAATTTTGGAAATATTGAGCTTCATTATGTTTGACAGCGTGAAAAAATGTAATGACAATTAAGGAGGATAACGATGGAAACAAAGACAAAAACAGATATAAAAACAAATACATTTGCAGCAGATGATGTAAAGTGCCTTGAGCTTAGGATTGCGGCGGCGGGTGTTGAAGTAAAAGAAGCAGCGGCAGGGGAAATCCGAATCGAGGCAGAGAACGTGGAGGAGGGGCAGTATGATTGTGGTGTGACAGAAGGAACGCTTGCCGTGCATTATCAGTTCAAAAATGCATTGATCAATCTGCCCAACAAGCAGACCGTGCATATTACCTTGTATATTCCGTCGGGGATGTTTTTTGAAAACATTGTGCTGGACGCCGGCGCCGGAGAAGTAAAGATGGAGGAGGTGCCTCTTTCCTGCCAAAAATTCAATGTCCAAATCGGTGCAGGCAAGTGGAAGGCAGCAAAACTTTCCGTGCAAAAAAAGCTGAAGGTGGAGATTGGCGCCGGAAAAGCAAAGATGAAGGAGATCACAGCAGGCAGCCTCAGCGTAGACTGCGGTGTGGGCGAGAGTGTCTATCAGGGCCGCGTCAATGGAGACCTCAAGGTAAACTGTGGCGTGGGGAGCTGTAAATTCGAACTGGACAATAAAGAGAGTGATTTTAAGTATAAACTCTCCTGTGCGCTGGGAAGCATTCGGCTAAACGGTAATAAAATAAGCTGTCTGGGAACGCAAAAAATACAGTCAAACGGGGAAGCATGGGGAAAAGCAGTGCTGGAATGCGGACTGGGCAGCATTGCGCTGCGTACCGCAGGGAACGGTAAAATATAACAAAAATTGCCGTCAAACGCAAAAAAATAAGGGTCTTAAAACCCTTATTTTATGCGGATAACAGGACTTGAACCTGCACGGTCGCCCACCAGAACCTAAATCTGGCGCGTCTGCCAATTCCGCCATATCCGCATTTACTAAATACGCTTTTACAGTGTATCAGATAAAAAAATAGAAGTCAACTCTTTTTTACGATATTTGGGGAATTTTTGAAAAATTTGCTATATTAACATTCTGCCCAACATCAAATTGCAGGGTCCTCAAAAATTTTCGCCGAAGGAGGATTATGCGTAAATAATACGAATAGCACGAACAAAATCCCAACAAGGCAGTAAAGCAGTGGTGTATACCGAAGAATCTTGACGGACGATGCCAGCCTGTAAGAAAGCCAGAAGGCAATAAGAATGCTCACAAGAAACGTGCTAATATCCAACACCAAAAAAGCTTTTCCAAGTACCAGCGTATAACTGTAGAAAAAAAGCGGAATGAGAAAAGTTCCCAATAAAATGCCAGTGCAGAGTGCAGATGGAATACTTGGAGCATGATGTCTCAAGCGAACGGTCAACACGAATGCGTACAGCAGCATTGGAAAAAATAGTAATTTCATATGTTCCCAGATGGATTCATTGACCGGCGTAAAGTATCCGACAATAGAGGCATGGCCAGACCAGTCATAGAAAAAATGTGCAAGTGAGCCTGCTGTGATGACAAAGAAAATGCCAATGCACATATAAGTTTTTAACGTTTTCATAAAAATCCCCCTTTTCAATAGAGTGTGCAGCCTTTTTGCCGTTATGCATCAAAGCACAAAATTTCCTTGCCATATCCTCAAACAAAGTGTAAGATAAAGTAGGATAAATATGATCGGGAGAATGCATTTATGGGAAAAAATATATTAGAGTACAATTTAATGCGCAAAAAGGTGTCAAACAAGAATATGTTTGAACTTGAAGTGGAAGAGAAGCTGGGCAGAAATGATAACTGCTGGTGCGGCAGCGGGAAAAAGTACAAGAAATGCCATGGTTCTTTTGATGAGAAGCTGGACGAGTACAGACGTAAATGTGTGCTGGTGCCGCCGCGGCGCATTATCAAAAATCCTGAACAAATACAAGGTATCCGCGAGAGCGCCAAGATTAATATAGAGATTTTGGATTATATTGATGAACATATTCAGGAGGGAATCTCTACGCAGGAGATTGATAACTGGGTGTGCAGCATCACCAAGAAGCACAATGCGGCTGCGGCGACACTAAATTATGAAGGGTATCCCAAGAGTGTCTGCACCTCTCTCAACAGTGTTGTGTGTCATGGGATTCCGTCAAAAAATGAGATTTTAAAGGACGGCGATATTGTCAATGTAGATGCGTCCACAATCTACAAGGGCTATTTTTCTGATTCGTCCAGAATGTATTGTATCGGAAATGTCTCTGCGGAGAAAAGACGGCTGGTAGAGATTGCCAAACAGAGCCTTGAGATTGGCCTGCAATATGTGCATCCGTGGCGAAAGCTTGGCGATATGGGCGCCGCAATCCATGAGTTTGTCATGCAGAATGGATATTCGGTTGTCAAGGATATTGGCGGCCACGGAGTCGGTCTGGAATTTCATGAGGACCCATGGGTCAGCTATGTAAGTCTCAAGGACACAGGAATGCTGATGGTACCGGGAATGGTTTTCACGATCGAGCCTATGATTAATATGGGAAAAGACGAGATTTACATCTCAGAGGATGATGGCTGGACCGTGTACACAGAAGATGGACTCCCCTCGGCGCAGTGGGAGATACAGGTGCTTGTCACAGAAGAAGGGTATGAAATCCTTTCCTATTAATAAGCACTTCATAAACGCGTCAAAATGACATGGTGGAATGAAATGTTTTGTAAAAGAGATTTGATCGTAGTCATCGCGGCAGCCATTGCCATCGCAGTATCTGCCATTGCAGCAGCTTTTTATCAGAAAAACGAGGGGGACACACTTCGGATTACGATAGATGGCGTGCTTTACGGGGAGTACAGTCTGGCGGATAATCAGACCGTCACGATGGCGGAAAAACTGGGGTATAACAGACTTGTCATAGAAAACGGCACTGCGTATATGGCAGATGCAGACTGTGCGGACAAATACTGTATGGCGTACAAGCCAATTTCAAAAAACGGCGAGACGATTATCTGCCTGCCGCACAAACTGGTGGTGGAGGTCTGCGGTGACAGGGACAGCCAGCTTCCAGATGTGATTGTGCCATAAGATAAAAAAACTGTGATGAAGGTAGGCGTGGAGATGACGACGAAAAGTGTGGCGCACTGCGGGACGCTGACAGCGCTGGCAATGATATTTGGATATGTGGAGGCACTGATACCATTTCATTTTGGCATACCGGGTGTGAAGCTTGGACTGCCCAATATTATTACGGTGTTTGCGTTGTACACGCTCCCGGTTTATCAGGTGTTTGCGATACAGGTGATGCGCATTGTGCTGGTTTCTTTTTTGTTTGGCAACCTGTCGATGATGCTCTACAGCCTCGCGGGCGGGCTGCTTAGCCTTGCGGTTATGGGTCTTTTGAAGAAAAAAAAGTGGCTTTCCATCGCGGGCGTGAGTATCGCGGGCGGTGTAAGCCACAATATCGGCCAGTTGGCAGTAGCAGTCCTTGTAGTACAGAATCTGAAAATCGCATTTTATCTGCCAGCACTCTTGGCTTCAGGTCTTGTCACAGGAGGTCTGATCGGAATGCTTGTGCATAAGGTCAAACCGTTGCTTGACCGTTCTAAGTTCTAATCAAGCTTGTTCAGCGTAAAATCATCAATTGTGCCCCAGCCTTTTGCGTTGCACTGGATATGCATACCGATGGTGAGTGTGCCGTCTGTGACCTCTATGGAAGGGAGGGAGGGCGCCTGCCAGTTTGCATAGCCTTGCGCAGTAAAATCATCTGAGGATACCGTGCCGCCGGTGGACGCATAGAGCTCTAGCTTGGCACTGTCTTGAATATCGCCGCCTTGGAAGTATGCGGTTAGGGCATACGTGCCGGGCTCTAAATCAGTAAACTCCTGTTCGATAGTAAAGTCCATATCGGATTCCGACCAAAAGTGAAACGCGTACTCACCGGAGTGGGCGTCAGACTCTTTTTGCTGAAAATCAGTCGGATTGTTGTTTCCCTCATAGGTGATGCTCCACATGGAGGTATCCGTATCCTCGAAGCTTGGATTTGCGACGTAATTGAGCATTTCTATTCTGACGGTACAGGAGATTTCGGTAAGGTCATCTGAGGCGGCATGTTCATCGAGGACTCTGCCCGTGATCTCATGGGTTCCAGCCTTGGAGGTATCAATATTTTTGACCATCTCCTCGTACCATTCGACGGGCATGGAGGTATTCAGGTCGCGGTTATTATAGACCACCTCCACTGTTTCGGGCATCTCCACATCGGCGCCGATATTGCATATGACCGTCGGGACATTGACCAGATCAATCGCAGGCTCAGCGCTGGTGCCGTATTTTAACCATTTAAAGGTATTTAGGGATTCAAGCGGTTTTCCGTCAGCGCCAAACAGCGCTTGGTTATCCCATGAACAGCCGCCATAGTACTGTCCCGCATCTTTGGGGTCATATCCTGCGGCGTAGCTGCTTGCCCAGCCTGAGCCAAATTCCTCCCAGATTGGGCTGTTGTCTGCGTTTTTATCGCCCACAGTAATCCATGCGCCCTCCCAGTAAAAGACGCCGAGCGCACCGGATTCGCTTGCGGCGGCACAGACATCGCGGAGCGCCGTTGACTGGCTCTGGACCGTGGCGCCGTATGCGTCAAGCAGGTCTGATTCGCCGACACTGTTGCCGGAGCCGTCGGTGTCCTCTGTCGTGTAGCAGTAAGCAGTCTCCGCGATCAATGTTTCCTTGCCGTATTTGTTCTGAATATTCGCCATGACATTCTGAAGATTTTCAAATGTGCCATGCCAGTACGGATAGTAGGACAGCGCAAAGATATCATAGTCTACCTGAAAAGAGGAGAGCTTGTACAGAATAGCGTCAAGACCGTCGTAGTCAGATGCATTGGTGTAGTGAAGCGCGACCTTGATTTCTTTATTATATTTTTCAGATACTTCGCGGACTGCCTTGCTGCCGGCGTTCATGAGCTGGGCGATGTTCGGAATCTGTGTCTCGCCAGCCATGCCGTTGTTGGTTTCGTTGCCGACCTGTACCATACAGACATCGACGCCGTTATCCAGAAGCTGTGTCATGCTGTCTTTTGTAAAATCATATAAAGCGCTGGTTTTTTCTTCCAGTGACATGCCTTCCCATGCTTTCGGGCACATTTGTTTCGCGGGGTCTGCCCAGAAGTCGGAGTAGTGAAAATCAATGCAGACCTTCATGCCATTTTCCGTCGCGCGTTTTCCGAGCGCGACAGCCGTGGCGAGATCGTTGTTTCCGCCGCCGTACCCGTTGCCGTTCTCATCATAAGGATCGTTCCAGACGCGGATACGGGCATAGTTGACGCCGGCTTGTGCCATGGTGGTAAATACATCTTGCTCGGCACCGTCGGCGTTGTAATATTTCACGCCGCTTTTTTCTTCTGCGAGAATCGAGGAGACATCCATGCCGCGGATAAAACCGTCAGCGAGTTCAGGGATCGGCTTCACGTAGATGCCGGCGGCTTCTGCGGCGGTGGGCAGCGGATATGCGGGCGCTGGCTGGGAGTCAGCAGCACGCTCAGACGTTATTGCCTCGGCAACCTCCGTCTCGGAAACAGGCTCTGGGGCTTGTACGTCTGCCGAGACGGAGGTTGCTGGAGTTTCCGCAGCGGGCTGCCCTGCATCTGCGCCGCAGCCTGCCAAGGACAATGCGGACAGAGATACTGTAAATAGCAGCGTTGTGAATTTATGGTGTTTTATCATTTTACGTTTCATAGTTACCTCCCAGTTTTTTGATCTGTTGAATTGTAGAATACAGTAAAAGTATAACATATATTTCATGAAGAAAAATAGCAATTTCATAAACAAATGATGCAAAATCTTTCACAAATGACCGAGAATGTGGTAAAATGATTTTATGGCATGTTTGAATAAAAAATCAATCAGGAAAGGAAGTATTCTATGATGAAAAAGGCAGCGATATTTTTTGGAACAGGGTATGAGGAGATTGAGGCGCTCACCGTAGTGGATTTGCTCAGACGCGTGGGTGTGGAAGCAGTCTGTGTCGCAGTGGACAATGCGGACAGCGTGACAGGAAGCCATGACATTTGCGTGAAAATGGACGTGGGTATTGATGCAGTGGACTTTGACAGCTTTGATATCCTCGTCTGCCCGGGCGGTATGCCCGGAACCAAAAAGCTTGAGGCGTGCAGCAGGCTGACGGGCAACCTGAGAAAATTTTACGGGGAGGGCAAGCTCATAGCGGCAATCTGTGCAGCACCCAGTATCTTTGGACACATGAGGCTGCTTGAGGGGAAAAAGGCGTGTATCTATCCGGGAATGGAAGCGGAGCTTACAGGTGCAGAGGTCAGCTATGACAGTGTGGTGAGGTCAGAAAATATTATTACAAGCCGCGGCATGGGGACAGCGATCGCGTTTTCACTTGCGATTATTGCGGCGCTGACAGACCAAAAGACGGCTGATGAACTTGCGGAGAAGATCGTGTATTCAGGCGTGTAAGGGACAGAGAGAAAGATTGTATGTTTTGTTCCGTAATTATTTTGACAACGAATCGCCAAGATGATATAATCATAAATACAGTGCGTTAAAATATCAGCGCAGACTGATACTTTATACGAAATCAAGCGGATAGAAGGTTTCTCATAATGATAACAGAACAGGAATTTCAAAGAGTAGCTGCCTATGTGAAGGGGAAGGCAGGTATTAATTTAAATGAAAAAAAGGTTTTGGTTCAGGGAAGGCTTGATAATTATATGCAGCGAAAGGGATATAGCTCATATGATGAGTTCATGGATCGCGTAGAGCGGTTTCCGGCAGGACCGGAGGCAGAAGATCTGATGAATGCACTCACCACCAACCATACATATTTCTGGAGAGAGTATGAGCAGTTTCTGTTTTTAAAACAAGAGGTTTTTCCAGAACTGAAAAGTCGCACAGAGAATACAAAAGACTGGCATATATGGTGTGCCGCCTCCTCGTCCGGTGAGGAGCCCTACACACTTGCAATGCTTTGCAAAGAATTTCTCGGACTAGAACAATCGGAGTGGGACACAAAGATTTTAGCGACGGACATTGACACGAAGGTGCTTGAGAAGGCGATGCGCGGCGTGTATGCCAAAAATTCTGTGGAACAGTTGCCGCAGCAGTATGTGCGCAGGTTTTTCAAACAGATCAGCCAAGAGGAATACAGGGTGAAGGATGAGCTCAAAAGAGAAGTGCTGTTCCGGCAGCTCAATCTGATGAATCCACTGCCTTTCAGGAAGCCGATACATGTCGTATTCATCAGAAATGTCATGATTTATTTTGATGAACCGACCAAAGAGCGGCTGCTAAGGAATATATATGAGAAAATGGCACCCGGTGGATACTTGTTCATTGGTTCTACAGAGTCCATGAGTCAGAATAATACCCAATTCCAGTATGTAAAACCTTCCATATACAGAAAGTAATTCAGGGAGAAAAAATATGGGAAAATTAAAGGTATTATTAGTGGTAGCAAACCTTGAGCTGAGAAGGCGGCTGTGCGGAATCCTTGGCGCAGATGGTGAGCTGGATATCGTGGCGGAGGCAAACAATGCTTACAGCGCAAGAGATAAAATCATAGAGTGCAATCCGGAGGTGATGCTTTTATGCCATGATCTGCCGAGGATGCCGGGCATTGTATTTTTGGAGAAGCTGATGCCGCAGCGAAGTATTGCGACGCTCGTTGTGGCAGAGTCACAGTATGAGGATGCTGCTTACCGGGCAGGGGCAAAGGATTTTGTCCCCTGCGGGAATGATCTGGAGGCGCTCGAACATGATAACATCTGCCGCCGTCTCAAGAAAATAGCGGGCGGCGAGTGGCTTGCAGCGCCAAAGAAGGTTCATCCGCAGGCTGTCAGTACGATGGGAACGGGGAACACCTCCTCGATGACCTCCATCATTGCAATGGGGGCTTCGACAGGAGGAACAGAGGCGATTGCCACGGTGGTGAGAGGATTAAAGAAGGATATTCCGGGGATTGTGCTGGTACAGCATATGCCGGAAGGATTTACCAAGATGTATGCGCAGCGCCTGGATAATGAAGGAGAGGTTTCTGTGAAGGAGGCTGTGTCGGGCGATGTGGTCCGGCAGGGACAAATCCTTCTGGCGCCGGGCGATAAGCAGATGCGCATCGTGAAGATTAACGGAAGATATCAAGTTGAGTGCAAATACGGACCGAGGGTCACAGGGCACTGCCCGTCTGTTGACGCACTTTTTGAATCGGTGGCGCGGGTTGCTGGGAAGGAAGCGATCGGCGTGCTGATGACAGGGATGGGAAGCGATGGCGCAAAGGGGCTTCTGGCTATGAGAAATGCGGGTGCGCGCACCATAGGACAGGATGAGAAAACATGTATTGTGTACGGAATGCCCAAAGTAGCATATGATATTGGAGCAGTATGCTGGCAGGTGCCGTTGGAACAAATTTCACAAAAAATACATTATCTGCTGGATAAAAGGCAGTGAAAATAAGGAGACAAACAGGAGGCAAGTTATGAGAATATTAATAGCAGAAGATGATTTCGCCAGTAGAAAGGCAATTTTAAAATTCTTGTCAGCATATGGCGAGTGTGATGTTACAGTTGATGGCATGGAGGCAATTGATGCCTTTATGATGGCACTTGAGGAGGAGGATCCTTATGATCTGATCTGCCTTGATGTGATGATGCCTGTTATGGACGGCTATCAGGCACTCAAAAATATCCGTGATATCGAAAGAGAACATAATGTGGACCCTGCTGATCAGGCGAGAGTTATCATGACAACAGCGCTCAATGAAGAAAAAAATGTCAAAAAGGCTTTTGAACTGGGCTGTACCGTATACTGCGCAAAACCAATTGATTTAGAGAAGCTGAAGGATATGCTTGAAAAGCTTGGGTTTTAAGATTTAAAGGGGGACATTTTGTATGGAAGAAAAATTACAAGATCTTGAAACTTTAGAGCAGGAGGATATCCGACAGGGGAAATATATGACGTTCTGCATAGGAAGCGATGTGTTTGGCATCGAGTTAAAGTATGTGAATGAAATCATACAGATGCAGCAGATCGCACCGATTCCGGAGGTGGAGCATTTTATCAAGGGACTGATCAACCTTCGAGGGAAGATCATACCAGTGATTGATGTCGCAGACCGCTTTGGAAAGCAGCTCTTTGAGTATAACGACCGCACCTGTATCATTGTGATTGATGTTCAGAATGTAGTTGTAGGTCTCATCGTTGAGACCATCTCTGAGGTGGTTTCCATAGAGGAAGAGGACATTTTGCCGCCGCCAAATGTATCAAAGGCGAATGCACAGGCAAAATTTATCCGCGGAATCGGAAAAATCGGGGATCATGTCAAGCTGCTGCTCGATCCCGTCAAGCTGCTCAGTGACAATTCACTTGATTTTGCGGAGAAGCAAGAAGAGGACGAGGAAGAATAAATGACAAAAAATCTGGAAGAATTTTTTTATTTTATTTTGAATCACAGTCAGGAATGTATTGTCAGATATGACGCCAATGGATGTATCAATTATTGTAATGACAGACTTTTAGAGCTCACAGGCTACAGTGCAGGTGAGCTTGTTGGCGTATATATCGGAGAGTTGTTCCAGAATGTGTTTACGGTTGAGGACAATCATATAGAACTTGTAGCGGATTATAAGGATTCTGAAATATTTGAGACGGTGCTGTACCGGAAAAATAAGACCTGTTTCCCCGTGGAGATTAAGATCGCGTCAGCGGTCTTTGACGGTGAGGAGGTGCTTGTCTGCACTGCCGTTGACATGACACGATATAAAGAGAGCATCAGGAAAGTGGAGGAGACCACAATCCAGATGCAGGAGTCGATGAAGGCAAGGGATGCTTTTGTTGCGAATGTGACGCATGAGCTGCGAACGCCGGTAAACGGAATCAAAGGCCATGCCGAGATTTTGATGGAACAGGAGCAGGATTTTCAAAGGACCAATTATCTCAAGATGATTCTTGACTGCTGTTCGACGATGGAGGGAATCATCAATAACATACTTGACTTCTCGAAGCTTGAGGCGGGAAAGTTTCAGCTGGACGAAAAGCCGTTTTCATTTTATGAACTGATGGCAAAAATGGAAAAAATGTTCAATATGCTCACCATGAGAAAGGGACTGCGGTTTACGCTCAATATCGCGCCGGAGATTCCAGACAAGGTGATTGGAGATGAACTGCGTCTGACACAGATCTTAAATAACCTTGTGTCGAATGCAGTGAAATTTACAGAACAGGGATATGTCGGGATTGAGGTTTCTCTAAACACGAAGATTAATGACGAGATTGAATTGTTTTTCATGGTAGTGGATACCGGAATCGGACTTTCACCGGAGGATAAGGATAAGCTGTTCAAGAGCTTTTCACAGGCAGATGCTTCGATTACCAGAAAGTTTGGCGGCACAGGGCTTGGGCTTTCGATTACCAAAGAGCTTGTTCAGATGATGCATGGCAAGGTCTGGGCAGAAGGCGAGAAGGGAAAGGGTTCAACGTTCTCGTTCACGGTGCGTTTGAGACAGGAACAGACACAGGAAGCTGTGGAGCAGGAGCCTTCTATTAGAAAGTGGAAATATTCGCACAACCTCAACAAGATTGCTGGCGAGCAGGATTTGATGTATGAGCTGGGCAGCGAAATCAATGTCAGAGAGCTCAAAAAATATTTTGAAAAGCTCAATATCAGTATGGATATGGAGAACTGGCAGAAGGCGGAGAGCTTCGCTACGATGTTAAAGCAGCTGCTCAGAGGCGGCTCAAAGGATTTGCAGCGCATGACATTTCGTATGGAAATGTCGATCAGAAAGGCGGACTGCGACAAGGCGCGGGATTATGCGCAGAAGGTAAAGGAACAGTTGTTGCTTGAGGTTGAAGGGCTGGAGATATAATTATGAATAAAACATCACAAAATAATAGTGACATCAGTATCCTCGTCGTAGATGATGTTGAGGTCAATCTGATTATTCTGGAAGAAATTATCAAAAATATGGGGTATGAGGCATTGCTGGCACAGAGTGTAAAGGAGGCGCTTCAGATTATTGAGGACAGAGAACAGCTTCCCAAGGTTATTTTGTCAGATATTTCCATGCCGGAGACAGATGGATTTACATTTTGCTCTATGCTAAAAAATGATCCTTATACCAAAGATATTCCGGTAATCTTTATCTCGGCGATGGATACTGCCTCAGATCTCAGTAAGGGATTTGAGCTGGGCGCAGTGGACTATATACCAAAGCCATTTGAAAAGACAGAGGTTGAGATGCGCATTTCCACGCATCTCAAGATATATAACATGCAGCGCGATCTCGAGGAAAACAACAAGCAGCTCAATCTTGTCGTAGCGCGCCAGATGGAGAAGCTTCGGATAGAGCAGAAAAATATCATGACAGCGCTGGCAAGACTTGTTGAGAGCAGGGAAAATGTGTCAGGCTCGCATTATAAAAATATTCTCTACAACAGCCGCATTCTTGCGGAGGGTATGCAGCTCTCACCGATGTTTGAGGATGACGTGACAGACGATTTTATTGATACGATCGAATCCAGCGCGGGACTTCACGATATCGGAAAGCTCATGATACCAGACAGGATTCTTCTCAAAAATGCACCGCTCGACGAGGAGGAGCGCAGGTTAATGTGCGCACATGCAGAGCTTGGCGCCAAGACGCTCAATGATATCTATGAAGGTGTTGAAAAAAATGATTTTGTGGAGATGGCGATTGATATCGCTTGGTACCATCATGAGTGCTGGGATGGCTCTGGCTACCCAAAGGGCTTAAAAGGAAAGGAAATTCCATTGTCCGCGCGCATTGTGAAGGTGGTGGATGTGTTTGATGCCATGATCAGCGAGCGGCGGTACAAGAAGCCAATCCCGCTGGACCAGACACTTGCGTATATGCAGGAGAAGTCGGGAACTGATTTTGACCCGGATATCATTCGCGTTTTCATGCGTATTTACCGCAATTTCAGAGGGGTTCATATGGATTGATAAAAATGACAGTTTAGTAAAAATATACCATTCATAAAACTTTTGACTCCGTTAATACTAGGATTAAGACAAGCGGCAAGAAACATCAAATCAGCCAAAAGTGTTATATCACAGACACATGGCAGCAAGCTTGTCTTTGAAGATAGATTATAATAGAAAGAAAAAAATGATTAACGGAGGTAAAAAATTATGTCAACACAGAGCAGATCAAACAGAGTAGAAGTTCCAGAGGCAAAGGCAGCATTGGACCGTTTCAAGACAGAGGTAGCATCAGAGCTTGGTGTAAACTTAAAGGAAGGTTACAACGGTGATCTCACATCCCGCGAGGCAGGCAGCATCGGCGGCGAGATGGTCAGAAGAATGGTAAAGAGCTATGAGGAGTCTTTAAACAAATAAGACAGAATCGGAACACAGCGGGATGTAGTTTGATACTACATCCCGTTTTTTTGGTGTTTTTTACAGATTTTAAAAAATTATCTTTTATTTTTCGAAAGCCTATGCTATAATTGTAAAATGACTGTAACTGTTACAAATGACAGTAGATAAATTGAGTGCAAAAATATATTCATAGCAGGTATCATTGCATGATAGTCGAGGAGGAAATAGGACAAATGAGTTTACAGGTAGAAAAGTTAGAAGGAAATATGGCTAAGCTTACAATAGAAGCAACAGCAGAGGAGTTTGAGAAAGCGATTGAAAAAGCATACCAGAAGAATAAGAACAAGCTTAGCATTCCGGGATTTCGTAAGGGCAAAGTGCCGCGCAAGATGATAGAACAGATGTACGGTAAAGAAATTTTCTTTGAGGATGCAGCAAATATTGTCATTCCTTCAGCATATGCAGATGCCGTAGATGAATGCACAGAGGAGATTGTGTCACAGCCGACGATTGACATTGTACAGGCAGAAGCAGGAAAGCCGTTTATCTTCACCGCTGAGGTTGCGCTCAAGCCGGAGGTGACGCTTGGCAAGTACAAGGGAGTCGAAGTGGAGAAGGAAGACCGCACCGTGACGGAAGAGGAGATTGACGCAGCGATTGACAGAGAGCGCGAGAGCAACGCTAGGACAATCTCTGTGGAGGACAGGGCAGTACAGGACGGCGACATGACCATACTGGACTTTGAAGGTTTTGTCGATGGCGTTGCATTTGAGGGCGGCAAAGGAGAGAATTATTCATTAACCATTGGTTCAAATACATTTATTCCCGGATTTGAAGAGCAGTTGATTGGTGCGGAGATTGACAAGGAAGTGGAAGTGAATGTGACATTCCCGGAGGATTATCAGGAGTCCACGCTTGCAGGAAAGCCGGCTGTGTTCAAATGTACCATCAAGGAGATCAAAGAGAAGGAACTGCCTGAGCTTGACGATGAGTTTGCAAGCGAGGTATCGGAGTTCGACACACTGGCTGAGTACAGGGAAGATGTGAGGAAAAATCTCACGGAGAAGAAGGAAGAAGAGGCAAAGAGCGCGAAGGAAGAAAAGGTAATTGACGCGATCATTGCGGAGGCGCAGATGGAGATTCCGGAGGCGATGCTCACGACGCAGCAGCGCCAGATGGCGGATGATTTTGCCAGGAGAATCCAGATGCAGGGGATTTCTATTGACCAGTATTTCCAGTTTACAGGTCTCACAAAGGAGGCGTTTTTCGAGCAGTTAAAGCCTCAGGCAGAGCAGCGGATCAAGTCAAGGCTTGTTCTTGAGGCAGTGGCAAAGGCTGAGAACTTTGAGGTGAGTGAGGAAGAGTACACCGATGAGATCAAGAGAATGGCGGAGGCTTACCGTATGGAAGAGGATAAGCTTACCGAGATGATCAGCGATTTTGAAGAGAAGGCGATCAGAGAGGATCTCTGCATTAAGAAGGCATTGGATTTCGCCGTTGAGAATGCAGTAGAAGTATAGTTGATTTTATTTAAAAATTTTATATCTGGAAGAAAATCTAAAAAAAATATAATAATTGTGCAGATGATTTGCACAATTATTATATTTGCGTTATACTGATATTTAATATAGTGTGGGACGATCGAACAGGGTCTCATATGGAAACCGGAGGTAAATTCCATGAGTTTAGTACCATATGTCATTGAACAGACAAGCCGCGGGGAGCGTTCATATGATATTTATTCAAGATTATTAAAGGAACGTATCATATTTTTAGGAGAAGAAGTAAATGAGGTGACAGCAAGCCTTACAGTGGCGCAGCTATTGTTCTTGGAGGCTGAGGATCCAGAGAAGGATATCCAGTTGTATATCAACAGCCCGGGAGGTTCAGTCACAGCAGGTATGGCAATCTATGACACGATGCGCTATATCAAATGTGATGTATCGACGATTTGTATTGGTATGGCAGCGAGCATGGGCGCATTTCTGCTTGCGGGCGGTACAAAGGGAAAGCGGCTGGCGCTGCCCAACGCAGAGATTATGATTCATCAGCCGCTTGGCGGAGCGCAGGGACAGGCGACAGAGATCGAAATTGCAGCAAAACATATTCTGCGCACCAAGCAGAAATTAAACACGATTCTGGCGGAGAACTGCGGCCAGCCGTATGATGTGATCGCGGCAGATACAGAGCGTGACAATTGGAAGTCGGCTGAGGAAGCCATGCAGTATGGTCTGATTGACAAAGTGATCACGGACAGGGCTGATGTGGCAGATGACAAATAATTTGAGTGTGTTTAGAATGATATAATTATGAGTAAAGGGAGAAAAAGGATGGCTGGAAAAAGCACTGAAGGAAGGGTAAGATGTTCTTTCTGCAACAAAACACAGGATCAGGTTCGGAAGCTGATAGCAGGTCCATCCGGTGTTTATATCTGTGATGAGTGTGTAGATATCTGTGCAGACATTATAGAGGAGGAGTATGAGGAGGAGCAGATCGAGGGCGGTATCGACATCAACCTCCTGAAGCCTGTTGAGATCAAGGAGTTTCTCGATGAGTATGTGATTGGGCAGGAAGAGGCTAAGAAAGTATTGTCTGTAGCTGTATACAATCATTATAAGCGTGTTATGGCTGAAAAAGATTTGGACGTTGAATTACAAAAGAGTAATATTATTATGATTGGGCCGACAGGTTCCGGCAAAACGTATCTGGCACAGACGCTTGCCAAGATTATCAATGTTCCTTTTGCGATCGCAGATGCGACGACACTTACAGAGGCAGGTTATGTGGGAGAGGATGTGGAAAATATCCTTTTGAAGCTTATTCAGGCAGCAGATTATGATATTGAGCGGGCGCAGTACGGCATTATCTATATTGATGAGATTGATAAAATTACGAAGAAAAGTGAAAACGTCTCGATTACTAGAGATGTATCGGGTGAGGGAGTGCAGCAGGCACTTTTGAAGATTGTCGAGGGAACCGTGGCAAGTGTGCCGCCGCAGGGTGGAAGAAAGCATCCGCATCAAGAGCTGATACAGATTGACACCACCAATATTTTGTTTATCTGCGGCGGTGCTTTTGATGGTCTTGACAAGATTGTCGAGAACCGGCTTGACCGTAAATCGATTGGTTTTAACAAGGATATTGCAGAGAAGACAACAAGAGACCTCGGCGCAGTATTCAAGGAAGTGACGCCTCAGGATTTGACAAAGTATGGTCTGATTCCAGAGTTTGTCGGCAGAGTTCCCATCAATGTGTCATTGGAGGGTCTGGATAAAGAAGCGCTTGTGAGAATACTAAAAGAGCCCAAGAGTGCCCTGATTAAGCAGTATCAGAAGCTATTTGAGTTTGATAATGTAAAACTTTCCTTTGAGCCAGATGCGATTGATGCGATCGCAGGGAAAGCACTGGAGAGAAAGACAGGAGCCAGAGGTCTGCGTTCCATCATGGAGAGCATCATGATGGATGTGATGTATGAGATTCCGTCTGATGACACGATTGAGAGCTGTGTGATCACCAAGGAATCCGTGGAAGGAACAAGCCAGCCTTTTGTAGTACACCGTGAATCAATGCGTACAGAGCGAGAGAAAAAGGCGAGATAAATAAGAAATGGATTATAAGCGCCGCCTTATGAAAAGGCGGCGTTTTATGCACATAGCAGGTATATGCCTGATTAGGAGAGGATATTATAGATGGAGCAAATAACTTCAACATTACCTTTGGTGGCACTGCGGGGGTTGACGGTAGTGCCAGGCATGATCATGCATTTTGATCTGAACAGAGATATGTCTAAAAAGGCAGTAGAGCAGGCATTGAACACGACACAGAAAGTACTGCTGGTGCCACAGCTCGACCCAGAAGAAGAAAACCCAAATAAAGACGGATTATATAAAGTGTGCACAGTTGCAAATATCAGGCAGGTCACGAAACTTCCAAATGACATTGACAGGGTGATGGTGGAAGCCGTGGCGAGGGCGCATATTCTGGCCTTGGAGGACAATGAGGGACAGTATTTTAGTGCTGCTTATGAGGTGATTGATGACGGTGAAGCAGAACTGTTGCAGTCGGAGAAGGAGGCACTGGTACGCACCCTCAAGGAAGTGTTTGATACGTATGTCAGATTCTACCCCAAGATAGGAAAGAGCCTTGGCAAGTATTTTCAAGAGGACTGCGATCTGGAAATGCTGATCAACCAGATTTTGATCAATACGCCATTTACGTATGAGCAGAAGCAGCAGATATTAGAGATTGAGGATATCGCCGAGCAGTGCGGGGAACTGGTGATACTCATTATGAATGAGGCGCAGATAGCAGCGATCCGCACACAACTGGCAGTAAAAATCCGAGAGCGGATTGACAAAAACCAGAAGGATTATATTCTGCGTGAGCAGCTAGAATATATACAGGAGGAACTGGGGGATAAAAACCAGTATTCCGATGTAAAGCATTACGAGGAAGCGCTTGTAAAATTAAAGGCGGATGCGGAGGTCAAGGAGAAGATCAAGAAGGAGATTGCCCGCTTTAAGACCATTATGGGCTCAACTTCTGAGAGCGCAGTAGAGCGGGGATATATCGAGACCCTTCTCGAACTTCCGTGGAATAAGGCGTCAAAGGACAATAATGATATCAACAGGGCAGAGGAAATCCTAGAGAGAGATCATTACGGGTTAGAAAAAGTCAAAGAGCGCATTGTAGAATATCTGGCGGTGCGGTGTCTGACCAGCAAGGGAGAAGCGCCGATTCTGTGTCTCGTGGGACCGCCGGGAACTGGCAAAACGTCGATCGCAAAATCCATCGCTGAGGCGCTGAATAAGAAATACATTCGGATATGTCTGGGCGGTGTGCGTGATGAAGCTGAGATCAGAGGGCACCGTAAAACGTATGTCGGCGCGATGCCGGGGCGCATTGCAAATGGTCTAAAGCAGGCAGGCGTCTGCAATCCGCTGATGCTGCTAGACGAGATTGACAAGGTGAGCAGTGATTATAAGGGCGATACCTCCTCCGCATTGTTAGAGGTGCTAGACCCAGAGCAAAATTGTCATTTTAGAGATCACTATGTAGAGCTGCCGCTTGATTTGTCAAAGGTGTTATTCATAGCAACTGCAAATGATGCAGGCAATATTCCGAGACCGCTTTTGGACCGTATGGATATTATTGAAGTTACGAGTTATACTGCAAATGAGAAGTATCACATTGCAAAAGAACATCTGTGGGACAAACAGTTAAAGAAAAACGGCTTGAAGGAGACACAACTGACAATCAGTGACAATGCACTCAAGGCGGTCATAGACCGCTACACGAAGGAAGCGGGCGTGCGCAATCTCGAGCGGAAGCTCGGCACAGTCTGTCGAAAGGCAGCGCTGGAAATTCTCAAAAGCAGGAATGGCAAAAAGGATAAACACGTACAGGATAAAAGTATCCGTGTCAACAGCCAGAAGTTAGAAAAATACCTCGGCAAACCCAAATATAGTGTGGATATGGCAAATGAAAAAGATGATGTCGGGATTGTCAGAGGACTTGCATGGACAAGTGTAGGCGGGGATACCCTCCAGATTGAGGTAAACATCATGCCCGGCAAGGGGGAAATCGAACTGACCGGAAAGCTCGGCGATGTGATGAAGGAATCCGCCATGACAGGAATTAGCTTTATAAGGTCGATTGCGCCCAATTATAAAATTGCACCTGAATTTTTTAAAGAAAATGATTTCCACATTCACATTCCGGAAGGGGCGGTGCCAAAGGATGGACCGTCTGCCGGTATCACCATGGCAACAGCCGTACTGTCTGCAATCACGGACACCCCCGTCAAGGCAAAAGTCGCGATGACAGGTGAGATTACGCTGCGCGGAAGGGTGCTTCCGATTGGCGGACTCAAGGAGAAGCTGCTGGCGGCAAAGTCTGCTGGCATCACGACGGTACTCGTGCCGGAAAAGAATGAAAAAGATGTGGCAGAGATTTCAAATGAGATTAAAGCAGGAATGGAAATCTGTCTGGTGGAATCTATGGAAGATGTGATACCACTTGCTTTTGCGCGGGAAATAAAAGTCAAGAGTGTGCGGTCTAAAACAAAGACCGGGAACAATAAGCAGGAGAAATAGCAGATGGTAATTAAGAATGTTAGCTTGGAGACGGTGATCGGTGTGACGAGCAAAATCCCGCAGAATGAACTGCCGGAGATTGCCTTTGCCGGCAAGAGCAATGTGGGGAAATCCTCGCTCATCAATGCCCTGATGAACCGCAAATCACTGGCGCGCACCAGCTCGCAGCCGGGCAAGACACAGACCATTAATTTTTATAACATTAATGACGCGCTGTACTTTGTCGATCTGCCGGGATACGGATATGCGAAAGTCAGCCAGCAGGAGAAGGAAAAATGGGGCAAAATGATAGAGCGGTATCTCCATCAGTCCAACGTGTTAAAGGCAGTATTTTTGCTGATTGATATTCGACATGACCCCTCGGCAAATGACAAGACTATGTATGAGTGGATTCTTGCAAATGGCTTTCATCCGATTATCATTGCGACGAAGGCGGACAAAATCAACCGCAGCCAGCTGCAAAAACAGATTAAGGCGGTCAGGCAGGGACTTGGCGCCGGGAAAGATACGGTTGTGCTCCCCTTCTCTGCACAGACGAAGCAGGGGCGGGAGGAGATTTATGAAGTGATAGACCGCTTGATGGCGCCGCCGGAAGGAGAAGAACTCGAATGATGGAACGAAGGCCAATCGGAACCGAGAATCTCAAACTGATTGTGAATATATTGATTTCATTGGTGATATTGCTGCTTTGTATTTTTCTGGTGCCAAAGCTGGTTTTGTTTTTTATGCCGTTTGTGATAGGATGGCTGATCTCCTGCATTGCAAACCCGCTTGTCGTATTTCTTGAGCGGAAGCTGAAAATCAGAAGGAAGGCTGGAACGGTCGTGGTCATTGTGTGTGTGATTGCAGCGGTGATCGGTCTGGGCTATGGACTGGGAGTAGTGCTCTGGCGGCAGATTTCAGGTTTTGTCCAAGAGATTCCGTCAATGTGGGAGGCAGTGAGGCAGGATTTTGATGCGTTTGGCGAATGGATTGACCACTATATCGGGGGAAAGTCGCCAAAACTTGCAGATACCTTGAACAATCTTGGAAACGTCATCAGTGAGATGCTTACGAATCTGCCAAAAAGTCTTGATTTTCGTACTTTTGAGGGAATGGGCAGCATGGTAGGGAATATCGCCAGCGTTCTCGTATCTATTATTATGTGTATGCTGTCTGCCTATTTTTTCATTGCGGACAGGGAGTGGCTGGGGAGCTTTCTCAATAAGCTGCTGCCCGAGACGGTCATTCGCAAGTATGACGTGTTTGCCTCGAGCTTGAAACAGGCTGTCGGCGGATATTTTAAGGCGCAGTTTCGCATTGAGATCTGGATGTATGTTCTGCTGTTGATCGGTCTGACCGTGTTAAAAGTCCGGTATGGGCTGTTGATCGCGCTGCTGATTGCATTTCTGGATTTTTTGCCCTTTTTTGGGACGGGTATTGTGCTGATACCGTGGGCTATCGTGAATGTGGTCGGCGGCAGTTATCTCAGAGCGCTTGGTTTTTTGATCATTTGGGGTTCTGGCCAGTTGTTCCGCCAGTTGATACAGCCTAAAATTATGGGGGATTCAATCGGTATGGAACCGATTCCCACGCTGTTTTTGCTGTTTATTGGGTATCGTCTTGCAGGTGTTGGCGGTATGCTGGTGGCGGTGCCAATCGGCATTATTGTGGTGAATATGAATGAGGCAGGCTTTTTTGACACGCCAAAGTACAGCATACGGCTGTTGGTTCGGAATATCAACCAGTTCCGGCAGTTAACCAAGGAGGAGATCAAAAAGCTGGACGAGTAAAAATGGAATCATAATAGAGGAAGTATGAGAAATTTCAAGATTATAATACAGTACGAGGGCACCCGCTATCAGGGGTGGCAGCGTCAGGACACCACAGGGAATACCATACAGGGAAAACTAGAGGCAATCCTTGCGAAAATGACAGGGCTGGACTTCGTGCAGGTAGACGGCTCTGGACGCACAGACGCAGGCGTCCACGCGCTTGGTCAGGTGGCGAATTTTAAGCTTGACACCAATATGCCTGCGGCAGCGGTGATGGATTACATCAACCAATATCTGCCAGAAGATATCGGCGTGACCGCAATTTACGAGATGCCAGAGCGGTTTCACAGCAGGCTCAATGCAAAGGGAAAAACATACCGCTACCGCATCTGGAACGCAGGCATTCCGTGTGTCTTTGAACGCAGGTATGTGTATGAACTGCCGGAAACGCTTGATTTGGACGCCATGAGAGCTGCGGCTGCCTGTCTGGTGGGAACACATGATTTCAAGGCGTTCACCTCCAACAAAAAGAGTAAGAAGTCTACTGTACGCACGATTGATGCAATATTGATTGACAGAGAGGGCAGCGAGGTTGTCATCACCTACAGCGGTGATGGTTTTCTGTATCATATGGTCCGCATTCTCACAGGCACTTTGATCGAAGCGGGGCTTGGGCAGAGAGACCCTGCGTCCGTGAAAACGCTGCTTGAAAAAGGTGCCACAAGAGATTTGTCGGGCGCACTTGTTCCCGCAAAAGGGCTGTGTCTGGTCGAAGTGCGGTACTGAATTGAATTGAGTCCCTCATGTTGGTGAAAGGTAATTTCACGACAGAGGGACTCTTTCATGTCATAGCGACGATGCTCTTTTGCCGTGTGCATCGCTGTTTGACAGGTGATGTGTGGGATTTTGTCATCTGAAAGAAGGAAGAAATGACAAAGTTTGAACAAAGTTTCATTTCAATATTTACATAATGTCACCTTATAGGGTATACTAGAAGATAATGAGTTTTTTAAGGAAGTGAAACAATGGGTGACAATAAGGAAAAGCCGGAGTATCTCGAGATTTCTTGTCAGAATATAGAGTTTAGTGCAGAACTGGGAGAAATTGTTGAGGACAGCTTTGCCATACATGCCGCTGACAAATATACAGAGGGAAAAATCTATTCGTCAGATACCAGAATGAGAGTACATGAGAATACTTTTTCGGGTGAGGAGACACAGGTTTCGTACTGCTTTGACGGGACATCTGTTGAGGCGGGCAGCAGTATCCGTGGAGAGTTTGTACTGATCAGCAACCGCGGTGAGTATGTGATACCGTATCATGTCAGTGTGCAGAAGCCGCGGATGCAGAGTTCTCTGGGAACGATCAAGAATCTGTTTCATTTTACGAATCTGGCGCAGACCAACTGGGAGGAGGCAGTTGCGCTTTTTTACGCTCGGAATTTTGCCTCCATACTGCACAGGAGTGATAAAAATGCGGTCATGTCTTACACGGGGCTGACGCGCAATGAGGGCAACGAGCAGAATGTAGAGGAATTTTTGATCGAGATTAGTAAAAAGACGCCGATTATTTACACCTTTGATATAGAAGGATTTCTGCTTGAGGATGTGCAGGACAGTATCGTGAAAAGCATCGTGATTCAAAAGAGCAGTTGGGGCTATGGATGCGTCCAGGTGTGGATTAAGGGGGATTTTATCAGCACTGCCAGACAGCAGCTTACTAATGCGGATTTTGTCGAAAACCAGTGTGTTTTTGATATTTACATAGATGCTTCCAAACTGCATGAAGGCGTCAACAGCGGGGCAGTGATTTTTTCAGATGCGTGCAATGAGTACACGATACCAGTTGACATTTTGATGGAAGAGGAACAGGAGCAGCGGACGGAAAACCGCAGACAGCGCAGGGCAGTCTGTGACATGATTCGCAGCTATGTGGACATGCGCATGGAAAAGATTACGCTGGCGCAGTGGCTTCACCGTTTTGAGAAGGCGTTGGAAATTTTGCTGGAGATGGACGAGGACAGTATTCTCTACAATTTATACCGCGTGCAGCTTCTCATCGCAAAGGAGCGTTTTAACGAGGCAAAATGGTATCTTGACCTGCTTGAACAGCGGCTGTCCAAGGAGCCGAGTGACATTTTTCAAAACTGCTATTACCTGTATCTGACAACGCTGATTAACTGCGCAGAGGACTATGTCAAGAATATTAGTGATGAGATTGAGACGATCTATGTCAATAATCCGTCGGAGTGGCGTCTGGGCTGGTTTGTCCTTCAGCTCAATGAAGAGCTGTTTCGGAATAAAGAACAGCGATGGCAGTTTATGGAGGAGATGTTTGAGAACGGCTGTACCAGCCCGCTGTTATTGTGCGAGGCGGTTATGCTGCTCTTAGAACGTCCTACTTTTCTGTTAAAGCTTGACAAATTTGAGGAAAGTGTTCTGTGGCATGGCGCCAGACAGCAGATTCTCAAACCGGAACTAATCGAGCAGCTTCAATATCTTGCCGCCCGCAAGAAGGAGTACTCGGCGCTGCTTGTCAGAATTTTAGGAAAGGTTTATGAGGCGTATGGCTCGCCGCAGACAGTGGCGTCGGTCTGCCATATACTGATACTGGGCGGCAAAAAAGGTGCCGCCTGCTACCCGTGGTATGCGCTGGGGGTAGAGCATTCGGTGAGAGTGACGGGACTGTATGAGTATTATATGATGTCGCTTGAACTTGACAAGTATGGGGACATCAAGGGAAGTATTGAGATTCCCAAGATGGTGCTGATGTATTTTGCCTACCAAAGCAATCTGGATTATGAGTTAAATGCCTTTTTGTATGCCTATATCATCAAAAATAAAGACAAATATCCAGACTTAGAGCAGAGTTACCGCATCGCGATTGAACGGTTTGTGGTAGACCAGATCAGGCTGGGCCACATCAATGAAAATCTGGCATATTTATATAAAAATATGCTGGCGCCGCAGATGGTCACAGATGAGACGGCATATGCGTTCACGCCGCTGCTTTTTATGCACCGCATCTACGTCGATAACCCCAAGGTGAAAAACATTGTGGTTATTCATGAGAAGGTGAACGGCGAGAGCTCGTATCCGGTGGAAAATTGTGTCTGCATGATACCGATTTATGGCAGTGAATATAAACTTTTTTTACAGGACGAGCATGGAAACCGTTTTACAAAGAGCATTCATTATGAAAATAAACAGTTGATGGACCCAAAGAGACAGGTGGCATATATCAGCGGTTATATGCAGGGACGGCTGAGCTTTGACATTTATCTGTGTGAAGTGGACAAGAATTACATTACCATAACGCAGGACAATGTAAAACGCTTTAAGAATCTTGCGGAATCGCCGCAGGTGGTGGAGAGCTTTAAGAAGGAAATCCGGACGAAGCTGCTTCGGTTTTATTATGACAATGACATGATTGGCGAGCTGGATGCCTTTTTGGAGGACGTCGAGGCAGATGATATGGAGGCGTCCGAGCGTGCAGAATTTATCAAGTATCTGATCTCGAGGGGCATGTTTGACAAGGCGTATTACTGGCTGAGATCTTTTGGCGTGGCAGATGTGGAGTCTAAAGCGGTGGCAAGGCTGGTCAGCAAACGGATTGTCAGTAAAGATTATGAATATGATGAATTTCTTGTGAATGTGGCACATTACATCTACAAGAATATGAAGTATGACGAGAATATTCTGCGCTATCTGATGATGAATTATGACGGCAGGTCGTCTGAGCTTCGCAAATTGTGGAAATCCGCAGTAGATTTGGAATTGGATGCAAAGCTCATACTAGAGCGGCTTCTCAGGCAGATTGTGTTTACCGGGGCTGCCATTCAGGACCGGGATGAGATGCTGATCGCATATGTGCAGTATGAGGCGCACGATGCGTCACTGGTGAATGGGATTTTGATGAACATTGCATATGAATACTTTGTCTATGAGGCGATTATTCACCCGGAGGTATTTGATATCCTGTACCAGAAGTATGACAAAAAAGCACTGACAGACAAGGTGTGCAAGCTGGCGCTCTTAAAATTCTGGGCAGAAAATGTACAGCAGACAGAGCTTCCGCAGGATGTCGCGCGGCTGTTTATCCGGGAGCTGCTGAATGAGGACATCTATTTTCCGTTTTATGTGAAGCTGGTGGAGCTGGTGCCAGAGCTGCATTATATCAAAAACAGTATCTTTATAGAGTACCGGACACAGCCGCAGAGTCAGGTCTATATACATTACGCCTTTGATGATGACTCTGTGGAGGAGGGCAGTTATGAAATCCGCGAAATGAAGGAAATGTACGATGGGATTCATGTGAGTATGTTCCAGCTTTTTTATGGAGAGACGATACAGTATTATATTACAGAAAACTATCTGGACGACGATAATGTGGCCAGAGAGCATGTGACGCAGAGCGGCACACTTTCCGGGCTGTCAGAAACCTCTGCGGCGTCAGGGAAGCAGGGCACAGACGACCGGTTCAGCATCTTAAATGATATTTTACTGAGTATCGGCGTGCGGGACGAGGTGACGGCACAGCAGCTGACAGAGGACTATGTGTATCAGGATTTCTGCGTCAGAGAGCTGTTTAAGGTATTGTGACCAGAGGGGTAAAGAGTTGTTATGACGAAAAAGAATAAAGTGGTTGTCGGGTTTGATCTTGGAAATGACTACTCACAGATTAGCTATTGCAGACAGGACCAGAGTATGCCAGACACGGTGAGTCTGGTGATGGGGGAAGAGCAGTACAATATTCCTACACTGCTGTGCAAAAAAAAGAACGCCACGGGAAGCGCGGCATGGCTGATTGGCAAAGAAGCGTTGAAAACTGCCAAGGAAGGGGAGGGAACGCTTGTTGAAAATCTGCTGGTGCTGGCGAAAAACAACACCAGTGTCAAGGTTGGCACAGCTTCGGCTGCCGAGGAGGCGGTGACGGCGGAAGAGCTGCTTGCCCTGTTTGTGCGAAAGGCGCTTGCCCTGCTGTCGGCGTATATTGTCTCCGAAGAGATTGCGGCGGTGGCATTCACACTCAAGGAGATGGATAAAGGGGTCATGGAAATGCTTCGCAATGCGTCAAACCGCGCAGGGCAGCGAAAGCTCGAAGTATATTTTTTGAGCCATGAGGACTGTTTTTTTCAATATATGATTCATCAGCCGCAGGAGATGTGGATTCATGATGTCCTGCTGTATGATTACAGAAGTGACGGCATTGACAGCCATCTGCTCTCGATGAACAGAAAGACAAATCCAGTGGCGTGTTTTATAGAGACGGCAAATTATCCGCAAATGCGGATTCCGGACCTGTCAGATAAGAATGAGACGGCAAAGAGTGCATTTTACAAGCAGCTCGACGCAGCGCTGCTTGAGATTGTGCGCAAGAACTGTGACCAGAGGGTCATCACATCGGTCTTTTTGCTGGGCGAACATTTTTCAAAGGAATGGTGCAGGGATTCGCTCAAGTACATGTGCCGCGGAAGGCGTGTGTTTCAGGGGAACAATCTTTTCAGTAAAGGGGCGTGTTACGGGGCGCGGGAGAGGGTGTATCCCTCCACGCTGTCCGGCGCGTATGTATATCTGTCGGCGGACAAGCTGCGGGCGAATATCGGAATGACCTGCGATAAAGGACAGACGGAGATTTATTATCCGATTTTGGACGCTGGCACAAACTGGTATGAGGCAAACAGTGTCTTTGATGTGATGCTTGTCAAAAACAATACGATTACGCTCAATATTTCTCCGGTTGATGGGAAAAAGACACGCGTGGCGCGGATTTCGCTTGAGGGCATGAAGGTCAGGGGCAATAAGACAAACCGTGTAGAGCTTCGGTTTTATATGGAGGATGCCAATGCTGTGCAGATTGAGATTACGGACAAGGGCTTTGGCGAATTTTTCCCATCCACGGGGCAGGTCTGGAGAGAATGTCTGCCGCTTGAGGCGATTACATAAATGGGGAAGAGGTTATGTAAATGAATAATGTTTGTTTATGCACAGGAAATTATGCAAAAAATCCATTTTATTTAAAATTTTCTGACATTTCATTGTATTCTATAGAGGAATTATGTTATTATTTTATGGAAAGGGTGCATTTGCTGGATGACTCGGTGGTCTCGGCAGAGCTGGTCAACTGGATCCGCCACGAATGCGGGCTTACAGAGCTGGCAGATGAACTCGAGGGCTATGTCAGGAAACATGTGTCCGTGGCTGCCTTTGTCTCGACCGTTTTTGAGCGGACCGGGATGTATGACAGCAGCACGATCAGACAGGTTGACCGTATCTTAAAAGAACAGTCCAGCCTCACGACGATCGAGCGCTACAAAAAACGGGCAGAATATCTGTACCAGCAGGGGAGATTCCGTCAGGCACTTTCGATTTACAGAGAGCTTGTGGAGTACATACCATCGCGGGACAGCGCAGGGAGGGCGCTGCTGTATTATAATATGGCGTCGGTCTATGCCATGGATTTTGCCTATAAGCAGGCGGCAAACTTATATTATGAAGCGTATCTTTTGCATCCTGACAGGCAGACGAGATATGCCTATATCCTTGCGAACAAAAAAGCGCTCACAGACTATGCATACGGCGCGTTTAAGCGCGAGAATCCGAATTGGGAGGAGGATTTTCTAAAGGTAGAGCAACTGTGTGCGCAGGCAGATGAAAGATGGCTTGCATCGAGAGAGCGGCAGCTCGTGACAGAGCTTGCGCGGCTCAGGGAGGAAGGACAGCTCGAGGCGTACAGCCAGCAGTCACAGGGGCTGATCAGGCAGCTCAAGAAGGATTACAAACGTCAGACAATGGACTAAAATGGCGAAAGGAGTATGAAAATGGGGTTACTGGGAAAAATCAAGGGACTTTTTGACCGTCAGGCGGATGAAGAAAATGTGTGCCGCCCCGACTGGGAGGAGGAGAGCTTAAAGCGCGATAATATTGACATGCATGACAAGAAACAGCGCGAGCACTACGTCAAGGCGTGTCTGGAGCAGATGTCAGAGGCGTCAAAGGAGCTGGACGCGCTGGGAGGAGAATATAATCTGGTGACATCTTATTTGACCGATATGGAGGAAATCGAGGCACAGACAGACGAGGTGAAGGAGCAGCTAAAGACGTATGCTACAAAGCTTCTCGAGCTCGAAAACAGCAGGGAGAAGCTTGACAAAAAGCGGCGTATTATGAAGCCGGAGGATTATCTGCGCATGGAGCGCGTAGAGCAGTATATGCCAGAGGGATACAGCAAGCTCAAAGAGGCAGAAGATTATCAAGTCCTTGTCAAAAAAGATATGGGAAGGCTTGAAGGTGAGCGCCATGCCTATTATTTCCGAAAGAACGAGCTTCTAAATACAATGCAGAATATGAAAGGCCTCACCTTTATCTGCGTTGGCTCGATGCTGTTTCTGGTGCTGATGCTCACGATTATCGGTGCGGCATGGCAGTTAGAAGTGTCGCTGGGCTATGCGGTCGCTGTGCTCATCGCAGCGTCAACACTTGCGTTTGTGTATGTCAAATTCCATGATGCACAGCGCGAGCTTGTGAGGGTTGAGAAGGGAATTAATAAACTTGTGCTGCTGCACAATACAGTGAAAATCCGCTATGTGAACAACACAAATCTTCTGGAATATCTGTATGTGAAATATGATGTGAACAGTTCCAACGAGCTCAAAAAGCTCTGGGACAAATATTTGGAGGAAAATATTCACCGTGAGCAGGAGAAGCAGATGGATCAGGATTTGGACTTTAATGAGGCCGCGCTGATCAAACTGCTGCGCCGCTGCAATCTCGCAGACCCGAATATCTGGCTGCGTCAGGCGGCTGCCTTGATTGACAATAAAGAGATGATTGAAATCCGGCATGGACTGATTATCCGCCGCCAGAAGCTCAGAAAACAGATGGAGTACAACGCCAAGGCGGCACAGGAGGCACAGGACGAGGTGAAGGATATTGTGGATAAATATCCCGAGTACGCGGAGAAGATCTTAGATCTGGTGTCTGACTATGAGAAAGCGCTTGCTTAAAGCATTTTATAAAAGTATATATTTAGGAGGAAGAAGAGATGCAGGAATTTGCACCAATCAAAGAGGGGAAGGTACGTGAGGTATATGACAACGGGGACAGTCTGATTATTGTGGCGACAGACAGGATTTCCGCCTTTGATGTCATTTTAAGAAACAAGATTACGAACAAGGGCGCAATACTGACACAGATGTCAAAATTCTGGTTTGATTTCACGAAGGAGGTTGTACCGAACCACATGATTTCTGTGGACGTGAAGAACATGCCCGAATTTTTCCAGAACGAGCAGTTTGAGGGAAAGAGCATGATGTGCCAAAAACTTGAGATGCTTCCAATTGAGTGCATTGTGCGCGGATATATCACAGGCAGCGGCTGGGCAAGCTACAAGGAGAATGGAACTGTGTGCGGCATAAAACTGCCAGAGGGATTACAGGAGTCTGAGAAGCTTCCTGAGCCGATCTACACGCCGAGCACCAAGGCAGAGATTGGACTGCATGATGAGAATATCTCCTTTGAGCGCAGCATTGAGGTGCTGGAAGCACAGTTTCCCGGAAAGGGAGAGGAGTACGCTGTCAAGATTAAGGAGGCTACGATCGCGCTCTACAAAAAATGTGCGGCATATGCGCTGAGCAAAGGAATTATCATTGCGGATACAAAGTTTGAGTTTGGTCTTGACAGGGACGGCAATGTGGTGCTTGGCGATGAGATGCTCACGCCGGACAGTTCACGCTTCTGGCCGCTGGACGGATACGAGGCAGGAAAGGGACAGCCATCTTTTGACAAGCAGTATGTGAGAGACTGGCTCAGGGCAAATCCTGATAACGAGAACCTGCTGCCGGAGGAGGTTGTCACCAGAACGGTTGACAAATATAAAGAGGCGTTTGCACTGCTGACAGGAAAAGAATTTAAATAAAGGAAAAATTTTATGTACAATGAGGAGATCGACAGAAATCTTGACGAGACAGGCGTGAAGGAGGAGTGCGGCGTCTTTGGCATTTATGACTTTGAGGGGCGGGAGGTCGCATCGACAATCTATTATGGTCTTTTTGCGCTACAGCACAGGGGACAGGAAAGCTGCGGCATAGCGGTCAGTGAGACCAGCGGTCCCAAAGGAAAAGTAATATCCTACAAGGGAATGGGGCTTGTCAATGAAGTGTTCACGCAGGACAATCTCGAGCCGCTCAAGGGCGATATCGGTGTGGGACATGTGCGCTACTCGACAGCGGGTGCGTCCACGCGGGAGAACGCCCAGCCGCTTGTGTTAAATTATGTGAAGGGGACACTGGCGCTTGCGCACAACGGCAATCTTATCAACGCCGCAGAGCTTCGGCATGATTTGGAATACACAGGCGCTATTTTTCAGACAACGATTGACTCGGAGGTGATCGCGTACCATATTGCGCGCGAGCGCCTTCAAACCCAAACCGTTGAGGAGGCAGTAAACCGGGCATGTCAAAAGCTTCGGGGCGCATACTCGCTGGTAGTGATGAGCCCCAGAAAGCTGATCGGGGCGAGAGACCCGTATGGGTTCAAGCCGCTCTGTATCGGGAAACGGGAAAACAGCTATATCATCACTTCTGAGACCTGTGCACTGGATACGATCGGCGCAGAGTTTGTGCGCGACGTCCTTCCGGGAGAGACTGTCACGATTACCCCGGACGGCGGCATTCTGTCAGATCTGTCACGTGCCGTCTCCAAAGAACAGGAGGCGCGGTGTATCTTTGAATACATTTATTTTGCGCGGCCTGACAGCCAGTTTGACGGAGTGAGCGTATATGCGGCACGAATCCAGGCGGGGCGTTTTCTTGCGATGGATTCGCCCGTGGAGGCAGACCTTGTCGTGGGCGTGCCGGAGTCTGGCAATGCGGCTGCACTGGGGTATTCGTTACAGTCAGGGATACCTTACGGCACAGCGTTTGTGAAGAACGGCTATGTAGGAAGGACTTTTATCAAGCCCAGGCAGAGCAGCCGGGAGTCGAGTGTGAAGGTAAAGCTAAATGTTCTCAAGGAAGCGGTGAACGGCAAACGGATTATTATGATCGACGACTCGATCGTGCGCGGCACGACTTCGGACAGGATTGTGCATATGCTGCGCGAGGCAGGTGCAAAGGAGGTTCATGTGCGCATCAGCTCGCCGCCTTTTCTGTGGCCCTGCTATTTTGGCACAGATGTACCGGCAAAGGACCAGTTGATTGCAAATAACAGGACTGTCGATGAGATTAGAGCAATGATCGGCGCGGATTCGCTGGGATATCTGGATATAGAGCGGCTGCGGGAGATGGTGGACGGACTGGGCATTTGTACAGGCTGTTTTAATGGGGACTATCCGATGGCACCGCCCACAGGGGATATCCGCGGTGATTTTGACAAATAAAGATTTAGGACGAGGAGAAGAGTATGAGTACAGACAGATACACAAGCCCCCTTTCTGAGCGTTATGCCAGCAAGGAAATGCAGTATATTTTTTCACAGGATATGAAGTTTAAGACATGGAGGCGGCTTTGGATTGCGCTGGCGGAGACGGAGATGGAGCTTGGGCTGAGTGAGAATGGCAAGCCCGTCATCTCACGCGAGCAGATTGATGAGCTGAAGGCACACGCGGAGGATATCAACTATGAGGTGGCAAGAGAGCGCGAGAAGCTGGTGCGCCATGATGTGATGAGTCATGTATATGCCTATGGACAGCAGTGCCCGAAGGCGGCAGGCATCATTCATCTGGGGGCAACCTCCTGCTATGTCGGTGACAATACTGATATTATTGTGATGAATGAGGCGATGAAGCTGGTGCACAAAAAACTGGTGAATGTGGTTGCCGAACTTGCAAAATTTGCAGAGAATTACAAGAACCTGCCGACACTTGCCTTCACACATTTCCAGCCTGCACAGCCGACCACGGTAGGCAAGCGTGCGACGCTCTGGATGCAGGAGTTTTTGATGGATTTGGAAGATCTGGAGTATGTGATGGGAAGCCTGAAGCTGCTGGGGTCCAAAGGAACGACAGGCACACAGGCAAGCTTTCTGGAGCTTTTTGACGGCGATCAGGAGACGATTGACAAGATTGACCCCATGATTGCAGCAAAGATGGGTTTTAAAGACTGCTATGCAGTGTCAGGACAGACCTATTCCAGAAAAGTAGACACCAGAGTGGCAAATATCTTAGCCGGAATTGCGGCAAGTGCACACAAGATGTCAAACGATATCCGCCTGCTACAGCACTTAAAAGAGGTGGAGGAGCCCTTTGAGAAAAACCAGATAGGCTCGTCAGCGATGGCTTACAAGCGAAATCCGATGCGGTCTGAGCGCATCGCCTCCTTGTCCCGCTATGTGATGATTGACGCATTAAATCCGGCGGTCACGTCCGCAACGCAGTGGTTTGAGCGGACGCTTGATGATTCGGCAAACAAGAGGCTCTCGATTCCGGAAGGCTTCCTTGCAATCGATGGCATACTCGATCTGTGCCTCAATGTCGTGGACGGTCTGGTGGTCTATGACAAGGTGATCACAAAGCATCTGCTGGCAGAACTTCCGTTTATGGCGACGGAGAACATTATGATGGACGCCGTAAAAAATGGCGGAAACAGACAAGAGCTTCACGAGAAGATCAGGACACTTTCCATGGAGGCTGGAAAGAATGTCAAGGTGGAGGGAAAAGACAACAATCTATTGGAGCTGATTGCGGCAGACCCGGAATTTAACTTGACACTCGATCAACTTCAGGCGGCGATGGACCCGTCCAAGTATGTCGGCAGGTCGCCAGTACAGGTGGACGCGTTTCTTGATAAGGTCGTAAAGCCTGTGCTGGAGGCAAACAAGGCAGAGCTTGGCATCAAGGCAGAAATTAATGTATAAATATTCTTTACTTATGTATCAAAAAGTTGTATCATTATTAGCGGTGCTTCATGCACACAGATACCTGTATTTTGCTGGAATGATCGCAGATTTCGGATAAAGGTATCTGGCACAGTGTAGATACAATTCAGTAAGGAAGTGTCCGGCGTCATCGAATGGGGACAGTTCCGAGGAAGAGAACCGGAGGTATGTCAATGGTAAAAGCAGTAGTAGGAGCGAACTGGGGCGACGAGGGAAAAGGTAAGATTACCGATATGCTCGCGCGGGAGGCAGATATTGTTATCCGTTTTCAGGGGGGTGCAAATGCAGGACACACAATTGTGAACAATTATGGTAAGTTTGCACTTCACACGCTGCCTTCAGGCGTATTTTATAATCATACGACAAGCATTATAGGCAATGGTGTGGCGCTCAATATTCCAATTCTGATGGAGGAGATCAAATCTATCATAGACAGAAATGTGCCGATGCCTAAGATTTTGGTATCAGACAGGGCACAGATTGTGATGCCGTACCATATTCTGTTTGATCAGTATGAGGAGGAGCGTCTGGGCGGTAAGTCCTTTGGCTCTACCAAGTCTGGCATTGCACCTTTTTATTCTGATAAATACGCAAAGATCGGGTTCCAAGTGAGCGAGCTTTTTGACGAGGAACTTTTAAAAGAAAAGATTGAAAGTGTAGTGGCACAGAAAAATGTAATTCTGGAACATTTGTATCACAAACCGGCGCTTGACCCGTCAGCGCTTCTCGAGACGCTGCACACCTACAGAGATATGATCAAACCGTTTGTGTGTGATGTCTCTGTGTATCTCGACGAGGCGTTAAAGGCTGGAAAGAACATTTTGTTAGAGGGACAGTTAGGGACATTAAAGGACCCTGATCATGGAATTTATCCGATGGTAACCTCCTCTTCGACGCTTGCCGCCTACGGTGCGATCGGCGCAGGGATACCGCCTTATGAGATCAAAAAAATTTATACTGTATGCAAGGCGTACTCCTCATCAGTGGGGGCGGGAGCTTTTGTGTCTGAGATATTTGGCGAGGAGGCAGATGAACTTCGGCGCCGCGGCGGAGACGGCGGCGAGTATGGTGCGACGACAGGACGTCCGAGACGCATGGGCTGGTTTGACTGTGTTGCATCAAAATATGGCTGCCGCTTGCAGGGCACGACCGATGTCTGCTTTACGGTGCTTGATGTACTCGGCTATCTGGATGAGATTCCTGTCTGCACAGGCTATGAGATTGACGGTGAGGTGACGACACAGTTTCCTGTTACGGCAAAACTTGCAAAGGCAAAACCGGTATTCACGACACTGCCAGGCTGGAAGTCCGATATCAGGGGCATCAGAAATTATGAGGAGCTGCCGCAGAACTGCCGCAGGTATGTGGAGTTTATCGAGGAACAGATCGGCTATCCAATCACACTTGTGAGCAACGGGCCTGCCAGAGACGACATTATCTATCGAAAGAGCACGTTAAATAAATAATAGTATCAAGAACAAGCCAAAGTCGATGCGTTTTGTCATCGCCTTTGGCTTGTTGCAAAATTTGTTTGCGGACAAAGGAAGAAATAGAATGAGAAGAAAAAGTCAGTTTGTCAGGAGGAGGCTGCTGCTGTGGGCGGCGGCAGTTATATTTGTAACCGCTTTGGCGGCATGCGGTACGGAGAGACATGTCAATACCAATACTGCGTCCGGTATGCATATTGCGATGATCACAGATGCCGGCAATATCACAGATCATGGCTTTAACCAGACAGCGTATGAGGTGTGCAGCAATTGGGCGGATATCAATGATATTCCGTTTGCGTATTATATGCCAGAGCAGGATTCAGATGAGGCGAGAAATGCAAGTATTGATCAGGCAGCGGCGGAAGGCGCGAATATTATCATATTGCCGGGATATGTGTTTGCATCGGCAATTGTCACGCAGCCAGAGCGGTATCCCGAAATCAAGTTTGTAGCACTGGATGTCAGCGCGGAGGATATCATTGACAAAGGCGGGAAAGAGGGCGTTCACGAAGCAAATGTTTATTGCTGTACGTATCAGGAGGAGATTTCAGGATATATGGCAGGATATGCGGCTGTGAAGTCTGGTTACAGGCATCTGGGATTCCTCGGCGGCATGTCTGTGCCGGCGGTCAAGCGCTACGGATATGGGTATCTGCAGGGAATTGACGACGCAGCGGTGCAGCTTGGAATAGCGGAGTGCGTGGAGGTAGAGTATCTGTACGGCGGACAGTTCTATGGAGACGAGAACATCACCGATACGATGGATACATGGTATCAGACAATGGGCGTGGAGGTGGTGTTTGCGTGCGGCGGCAAAATCTATACCTCCGCGGCAGAGGCGGCGGCAAGAGCAGGTGGAAAAGTGATTGGCGTGGATTCTGACCAGCAGCCAGTGATTGATGGTGCCTATGGACAGGGAATCACAGTCACTTCTGCAATGAAGGGGCTTTCCTCAACCATCAACAGGGTACTTACAGGCATCAGGGACGGCAACTGGGCACAGTTTGCAGGAAAAAATGAGAATTTGGGCATTGTGACTGATAATGCAGACGAAAATTATGTGCAGCTTCCAATCCGCACGACGCAGTGGACGGGTGGTTTTAAGGAGAAGGATTACCGCGCGCTGGTAAAAGAACTGTACACAGGCAGAATTACGGTTTCTGATGAAATCTCTGCAATGCCGGCGACAACCGTCCATGTAACAGATCACGGGAGTATTCAGTAAAGGTGGTCTGTTAAGTGCAGCTTGCGGTATTCACTCGGGGTCATTCCAGTATATTTTTTGAACTGGCGCATGAAATGCAGTTCGTTGTCGTATCCGCAAAAGACAGCCAGCGCCTGAATCGTCATGTCTGTGGTCTGTAGATAGAACTGCGCATTCTGGATGCGGGACTGAATGATATCCTGTATACAGGTCGTGTCAAAGAAACTTTTATAGAGACGCTGAAAATGGGTCGGACTGAGATTGGCTTCCCGGGCAATCGAAGCAACGTCCCATTTTTTGTGCGGCGCATTTCGGATGTTCATTCGTATTTGGCTTAACAGCAGAAAATATTTATTTTTTCGCCGTTCGTCCCCGCTGGCATGAATCTGCCCGGCGAGCGAGTACAGGAGGGCGTGCATGAGGGCATCAATGAGCTGTTCCTTGTACAGGTGAGTGGAAAAGTTTTTGGAGACAATGATTTTGATGTATTCTGTCAGCAAGGTGGTATCTGTCAGAGAAAATGGCTGGTTTAGCGGGAGAGATAATTTTTCCACCAGATTTTCCTCCTCTGAAAAATCGAACCGTACCCAGTCATCACTGTAGGTTTGTGTGCGGCAGCCGTAGTGTACATAGGCAGTTTTATCATACAAGACTGCGGTGTTAGGCGGCGTATTGATGAGTTTGCCGTCAATTTCAAAAAAAGCCTCGGTCTTAATAAACATTAGTGTATAAAAACCATTTCCATTTGGACGCCGTATATCAAATCCTGCACGATGTCTGGAATCAAAGCCACAATTACTTACAATAATCATAAAGATACCTCCATAATCTGATACTTCAAACAATAGATGTAAGTCCTAGTTTAGCGGCTGCAAACCTGTCTGTCAACCAGTTTTCAAAATAAAAAAGTGCAAAAAGTCAGTTTGTGATGGATTTGGTAATTGTTTCTTGCGCTGTAAACATGTATTCTATTTCACGTGGATTAAATTCAAATCTGAAATAATAGAGGAGGTGAATCTAGTATGATAAGCAAAAACATATTTTTAACAGACATTGATGAAGTTATGGAGTTTGTCAACCATGTAGAGCAGTGCTCGTATGATGTTGATATTGCTGTGGATAACTCTGTAATTAATGCAAAATCTGTTCTTGGGATGCTGAGTAAGGGATTCCGCCGTATGATGCGAATGGATATCCACGCAGACCATGCAGAGGAGCTGTTAGAAAAAATCGGCAGGTTCTGTATTTAAAAATAAAGAGGGAGATCTAAAACAAAAAATACGAGCAAGTACAATAGAAAAAACAAAGTCCTCCAATTGCGGTTGGAGGATTTTTGTTGTGGGGGTTTTATGAACTATGATTTGACGCAAGGAAATATTCTGAAAAACCTGCTGAAGTTCTCCTTTCCTATTATGGTGGGCAATGTGCTTCAACAGTTATACAACGTGGTGGATACATTGATTGTCGGGCGGTATCTTGGCAAAAATGCGCTGGCAGCAGTGGGCTCGTCCTACACGCTGATGGTTTTTGTGACCTCCATTATCTTAGGGCTGTGCATGGGCAGCAGTGCCTTTTTTTCGATGCAGTTTGGCAGGCGTGACCATGACAGACTCCAGCAGGGTATCTATATGGCAGTTTTGATGATCGGCGCTGTCACTGTGGCATTGAACGTTTTTGTCTATGCAGGAATGTATGGGATTCTTGCGTTTCTTCGCGTGCCCGCTGAAGTGGTTCCCTATATGAAGGAGTATCTTTTGTGGATTTTTGCAGGGATTGTGGCGACATTTCTGTATAATTTTGCAGCAAATTTTATGCGTGCGCTCGGAAATTCGCTGATACCTTTATGCTTTCTAGGTGTTTCTGCGGTGTTAAATATTTTTCTCGATTTATTTTTTATCAGGGTACTGATGTGGGGCGTTGGCGGAGCAGCGGCAGCGACGGTCATCTCACAGTATACTGCGGGCGTGGGCATTTTGATCTATTGTATCAAAAAATATCCCCAAGTACAGATTAAAAAAGAAAACCGGCACTGGAATCCCGCTATTCTAAAAGAACTGCTTGGACTGTCATCACTGACATGTTTGCAGCAGTCTGTCATGAATTTTGGCATTTTGATGGTACAAGGGCTGGTCAATAGTTTTGGTCCTGTAGTGATGGCAGCGTTTGCAGCGGCCGTCAAGATTGACTCTTTTGCCTATTCGCCAGTGCAGGACTTTGGCAATGCGTTCTCAACGTATGTGGCGCAGAACTATGGTGCAGGGAAAAGTGAGCGAATCCGCAGGGGAATGCGGGACGCGGTACTTAGTGCATTTGTGTTTTGCGCAGTGATTTCTGTGTTGGTAGTTGGCTTTGCGAAGCCGCTCATGTCGCTGTTTCTCGATGAGAGCAGTGCAGACGCGGTGCTTGTCGGCGTGGGCTATCTGCGCATCGAGGCATCTTTTTACTTTGGCATTGGACTATTATTTTTGTTTTATGGGTATTTTCGCGCAGTCAGCAAGCCCGGCATCTCTGTGATTCTCACAGTGGTGTCTCTTGGAATGCGCGTGCTGCTCGCATATCTATTGTCGTCGATTGAAACCGTCGGTGTGACAGGCATCTGGCTGTCAGTGCCGATAGGGTGGATGCTTGCGGACGCGGCGGGGGTATGTTTTTATGTGCACGGACGCAGGCGTAAAAAGAGCTAATTGTCTTAAATATAAAGGGGGAAGGTACCATGGGACACAACATCAGCGCCATCATTGGCAGACAGGACACCATTCAAAAATTAGCGGACACATGGATTTATGCGTCCGTGATTGAACTGCCGCAGGAGTTTGCGATGGTGTTTCTGACAGACACATTGATAGAAAGCATAGAAGAATTAAATCATATCTCTGATGATTTCTGCTGCCCAGAGCTGTGTTATTTTTCGACCATCGCAGAACAGCTTTTGCAGGAATTTTCGTTACACACAAGACTTGCCTACATAGAGACTGATTATTTTGGCGGCGTTGGGACACAGGGCGGCGTACTCTACGAAAATGGAAAAATCCTGATCAAACCGCGCAGCGGCGAGGGGACAATTAATGAATTGTTAAAAGAATTAGGTGTTTCCTGTGCGCGAGACATGGATGAGTTTGACAGCATGAAGTTAGGGAACTACCGGCATATGCAGGATTATTGACAGGAACGGATTGTATTATGAAAGTCTGACATTACGAAGGAAGTGAAACAATGCGTATTGCAGTATGTGATGATGAAAAAAATGTCCGCGAACTGTTGGCGGATAAGATACGAAGCTTGTTTCCCTCAGCAGAGCTGGCGCTGTATCCATCAGGGGAGGAGCTGCTGGCGGCGGATACACCGACAGATATTCTGCTGCTGGACATTCAGATGCCGGGCAAGGACGGAATGCAGACCGCTAGGGAATTTCGCGCCAAAAACAGGCAGGCAGCCATCATTTTTGTGACGGCGCTGGAGGAGTATGTGTTTCAGGCATTTGACGTGGAGGCATTTCATTATCTGGTAAAACCCTTTGATGATGACAAGTTTGCCAGTGTGCTGCAAACTGCCGTAAACCGCCGGTTAGAAAAAAGTGTGAACGCCGCCGCAAGTCTTGTCATTACCAAAGGCGGCGAGCATATCACAGTCAATCCTCAGGAAATTATCTATGCCGAGGTGTTCGACCGCAAAATCATTCTCCATACCATACAGGAGAAAATAGAATACTATGGAAAAATGAAAGAACTCGAGAAGAAAGCAGGGGAGGACTTCTACCGGCCGCACAGGGCATATCTGGTGAATATGAACTATATTCGAAAATATGATGCCACAACAATTTATCTGTCAAAAGGACAGGCGCTCATGGCAAAACAGAATTATCAGGATTTCGTCAAATGCTATCTGCGCTATATCCGCAGGAAAGGAACGGAAGAAGATGTACAATGAATTGCAGTGGACAATCATGTCCCATCTGGCGGCAATTGCTGAGATGGCAGTTACGGGATTTTTTTATGCCGGGCTTACAAAGCCGTTTCTGCAAAATAAGAGGGGTGTATACTGCGTTAGCGCAGTATATTTTGGGGTCATGCTTGTATTTTATATTTTTGCAGTTCGTATGGATTATTACTTGATCAATGGCATTGCATTTTCTGCCGGGTTCTGTGTCCTGTGCTGGATTGACAGGCAAAACTATGCGCAAAAAGTGTTTCTTACTGTCACTTTTTTCTCCCTGCACTGGTTTGTCTTTGAGATGGCAGAGATTTTGTACGATAATATATATCGTTATGCAGAGCAGACAAAGTTCATGGCGGCGCATTTGGACTTGTGGCTTGCTTTGTATGTGAGTATGCTTTGCATTCATCTTGCGGCAAAAAGCGTCCTGACAGCAATATCGAACATATGTATCATCAAGGCATATACCTACAAGCAGGCAAAGATGACCCAAAGAGAGCTGCTGATGCTCTGCGTGCCTTCAGTCACTGGAATGGCAGGATTTGAGATTTTGCGCTATTACCGTGATTTCTATATTCGGGCGGCTGGAAAAAGCATAGAGTCCTATGAGGTGCTGGCGCTTTTGTACTATGCAGTATCCGTTGCGGCAGTCGTGGTTGTTGTGATGCTGTACCAAAGTATTTGGGCAAATCAGCGGGAGAAGCTGCAAAATGAACTTCTCGCAGCGCAGATGGGCAGCATACAGCAGCATATCCGTCAGGTGGAATATTTATATCAGGATATCCGCAGCATAAAGCATGACATGGCAAACCACCTGCTCACGCTGGAGAGGCTTTATGCGGGAAACAAGGAGGCGGAGGCAAAGGCGTACAGCGCGGAGCTGTCTGCGGCTTTTTCGGAAGCGGCAGGAGAGCTAAGGACTGGAAATCCTGTTACTGATGTGATTTTACAAGAGCAAAAAAATGAGGCGCAGAACAGAAACCTTGAATTTCATTCTGCATTTCAGTATCCGTCAGGAACCACAGTCAATGCATTTGATGTGAGCATTATCTTAAATAATGCGCTTCAAAACGCAGTGGAGTACGCCGTACAGTATGTGGATATCCGCGCGTACCGCAAAAATAACGCATACATAATAGAAGTCAAAAATGATTTTGCAGAAAGTCTAAAATGGGATACAGAAAGCGGGCTTCCAGCCACCTCCAAGCAGAGAGAGGACGGTCATGGTTACGGACTGTCCAATATCCGCAGGGTGGCGGGAAAGTACGCTGGAGATCTTGATATTACAATCAGTAAAGACGAGTTTTGCCTTACTGTTTTGTTGATGCTGGAGAGCGCATAAAGGCGCGTGATACCAGCCACAAACCGGCAAATAACAGGATACACACAACCGAGACAAGCACGCCGGGAATAAATCCCTTAGGAAAATAGCGCAGCGCAATCGTGTGAGTGCCCTCTTCCAATTCAATGCTGATAAAGGTATCCTCAAATAAATCCATCTCTGTCTTTGCGCCGTCCACGTATAAAGTCCAGCCGGGGTCATAGGGAATGGATAAAACCAGCTGGCCGGGCGAGGTGACATCAATCTGGCCATTTAAGGACGTTTCGTCATAACTGTCAACAGTCATTGTCTGGCGGCTTAACTGGCTGATAAAATCGCCAAGTACTGGCTCATTGACCTTGTAGGCAGTCAGATTCAGATCTTTGCCGTTCTCAGATTTTAGGGAGAGTGTCTCACCGGCTTTGTGATAGCCGAGGTCAAGGATATATTTTTTCTTGATCTGGCTAAAGCTTTTGGATTCCTCCTCATAAGTCATTTTAATCGTATCAATCTTTGTGTTGGAGGTGTAGGCATAGTAATGCGCATCCTCCTCTATATAGAGCTCTGCCTGTGCGCCGTAGGAATTAACCAGAACATTGAGAAATACATCGCCGTCAATCCCCAGACGGTGAACAAGTCTGATCTGGCGTTCTATCGGATTTAAATTTTTGTCTTGTGTATCCTCATCCTCATGAATATTCTCTGCTACATTCTGGGCATCATCAAAACGCGCGTTGGGTGAGGTAATCATGTAACCCAGCGGCAGCGAATAGTTGTTCTTGTACAGATACAATTTTCCCTCAGTATCCGCGAGTGTAAACAGGTTATCATACCCTCTGTCCAGTGTGTATAACATATAGCGGTTGGCAAGCAGCGCAGCGGTAACGGGCGTGGCGCCGTCGTAACAATAATTGACACGGCTGCCCTTCATACCATAAGTTTCATAAAAATCAGAGACGAGAGAGTTCAGCGTGGAAGAAAAGTACGAACCGCCCTGAAAACCAATCAGCATCGCATCGTTTTGTGTTCTGCGCGCAAACTTTTCAAATCGGAAGAAGTCGCCGTCCTCCTTCTGCACAGTCCTGTCTGTCAGTATCTGATAAGAGTCGTAGTTGGACAGATACGTGGTTCTTGAAACCGTGGGAACACTGGTGAGATAAGTGTTTACACCAGCCTCTGTGACGGTGACAAGCACTGCGCAGACGCACAACATTCTGGCAAGATTTCCGTGGTTTCTAAAATAGTAGATCAGCACTGCATAAATCAGCAGAAAAACCCCTGTAAACAAGAAGCATACACCTGTGAAGGAATCGTCCGTCACAATTTTCTCGCATAACACGATAAAAAATAAAACGCCTGTAAAGACTGTGGTAAGCTCTTTTTTGGTGTATTCGCGGATATAAGAATATGCCTCAAAACAGAGCGTTAATAGCAGCAGGCAGTACAAAAAGGACTGTCTGGCTGGCAGCGAGTCAGGATAATTGAGTCCATGCCATATAAAATTCAGCGTATTGGTTGAGTAGCTGATTAATATAAAACCAAGCAGAAATAATTTGGGTGCTTTCTCCCGCAGCGGGATTTTCTTTTGCAGGGCATACAGCGGCAGCAGCACAAAGACGAGCACACCGCAATAGATATTGGGCCAGTGGTCTAGTCCGGTTTCCACCGTCACATTAAAACAGTGTCTGGCAACCATGTCAATCACTGGAAAGTATGTTTTCATCTTTGACGGAAAGTTGATGTCGCTAAACTCTGTAAAGTGCAGTGCGGAGAGTGTCGGCAGAAGCAAAACTGCCGCCATGCCGCCTGCGAGCAGGGAATAGACACTGAAACGGATGATGGCTTTGCCATAAAAGTTTTTGATGCGCTCTAGTCTGGGAAAGGCGAGCGGGGCAGAGCTTGTTTCCTCCGACGGATTGCGTGCGATTAACAGTACGATAAAATAGAGTACCAGAAAAATACACAGCATAATCGAGAGGTAGTAGTTGGACAGAATGGATAAGCCCAGCGTAATACAGTATAGATAACATTTTCCCTCGTTGACAAGCCGTTCTACGCCGAGGAGAATGAGCGGTGCAAGGACAACGACATCGAGCCACATCACGTCCCAGTTGTAGGCTGCCATAAAACCGGACAGCGCATAAAAGAGGGCAAAGCACAAGACGGACCATGAGTCGGTGTGAAAATGCTTCCGAATATAATAAGTGAAGGTCAGCCCGCACAAGCCAATCTTTAAAACGACCATATAGGACAAAAATTCCATCAGAAACTGCTCAGGAATCAGGACACACAGCCAGTTAAAAGGGCTTGCAAGGTAGTAGGCATAGAGCGCGATAAAGTTCGAGCCGATGCCAGTGTGCCACGAGTGGAAAAGGCTCTCGCCGCCTTTTAATTTATGATAAAATTCCACCAGAAATGGAAAATACTGGTGATACATATCAATGTGGAGAAAAGAGCGGTCGCCAAAGGGATATATCTTTTGAATCACAAAGATGACCAGCATAATCAGGGTTGGCAGTAAAAATGAGAGCAGATATAAAGGGTCCGTTTTCTTTAATTTCATGAAATTCATGGTAGCTTCGTCCTCCGGTTTATTTTTTGCCAAAGATACAGTCGTATTGCAAAATGGCATAGTTGTTTAACTCGCCCATCACATTTTCCGTGTCTGTGCTCTTGCCCTGCGCATCCTCAGTGCGGATGGAGGTGATTACGGGATAATGCTCTGACAATTTGTCAAGATATTGCTCGTACATTGTCATAGGAATGCCCGCAGTCTCAAGGAGATCTGTTGCAAGGAAATTTGTGCTGGTATCGGCGTTCGTTTTGGATTCAATGTCAAAATTACACCAGATAAAATAAGGTACTTTATACCGGTTTGCCTCGTCCTCGGCAGACAGTTCATTTCCATTTTTTCCATTTAATTTCCAGACATTTGACACGACGGAGTTTGTCGGCTGATGGTCGCCAAAAAATATAATCATCGTGTCCTCGCTGGCATTGGAAAAATATTCTGTCAGCCCGCGCACAGATTCGTCGGAGATCTTCATCAAGGACAGATAGTTGTTCAGCGCCTTGGATTTGCTGCCCGAAACCTTGATATCTGGATGAAAATTATCAAAGTCATCTGTGTAGGACGAGTGATTCTGCATCGTCACATTGAATACAAAAAGCGGGGTGCCTGCGGGCTTCGACTCATACATGCCTATAATCTTGTCATAACACGCTTTGTCACTTACATATTTTCTGACTCTTTCCGGTTTTTTATAATCTTTTATAAAATACATTTCATCAAATCCCAAAAGAGGGTATACTTTATTGCGGTCCCAGCCAGTACTATTATAAGGATGCGTGGCGATCGTCTTGTAACCCAGCGCTTTTAGATGGGACGCAAGAGAGGGCATCTCCTTTTTGAGATACTGCTGGTATGCCACGCTGCCTTGCGGCAGGAATGCCATCGTGTTTCCTGTGAGAAACTCAAATTCCGTATTGGCAGTGTTGCCGCCGAGCACCGATACATTCAGATAACCGGAAATCGTGTTTTCGACGGAACCATTAAGAATAGAATGTACATAGGGCATATAGTCCTCGTTCGTTTCAAACGAACCAAGTACAGCCGGGTCAGAGAAGGCTTCGTTCATGATCACGATAATATTTGGCAGCCGTTCGGGAACTGCACTGGGTTCTGCCTCCGCATAGGGCTTTAAGATCTCCTCGACAGCGCTTTCACTGTAATTAGCGGGCTTGTCCACCTTGATATATTTTAATTCCATTAAAAATGCGACAGCAGTACCATCGCGCTTGCTCATGACAGTCGGCGTAAACAGTTTATCATACATTTTGTACTTGATGATGGTGCTGTCCTGATGCAGCATATTTGTGAAACTGCAAAGCAGCGCAAAAAAGACAATGGCGCCTGCCACGCGGATCCCCCAAAAGCGTTTTTTCCATTTATCCGTACCTTTTAATTCCAGATTGACGACAGACTCACATACGATCAACAAAATAAATCCGATCAGGACAATGACAGCCTGGCGCTCGATGGTGTATTTAAAATTGTTGGCAACGCTCAGGGCAGTGCCCAGAGAGTAGATATCCCACGGCATGATCGGCGCAGAGCGGAAGCTGATAACATAATAATTTGCCAGACCCACGACCATAAAAAAGATGCTTTGCAGGCGCAGGGACCATTTCAGGCGCCCAAAGACACACAGAAACAACGCCATGAGCAGTTCAAATAAATAAATGTTTAGAAATTGTATGGGGACTTTCATTTCTTTCCACGGATTGTTCAGATACCATTCAAACAGATAAAAATTTGCGACAGGAAACAGTACCATAGGGACTAAATTTCTCAGACACCATATGACTTTAGGGTGTTTTGACAGTAACATTTTCATAATAAATTTTTTCATCCTCCAAATTGTTACAAAATTATATACTACAATAGCATTTTTTTCCAGTGTTTTCAAGGTTGTTTTGCCTCTTTTTCATTTCAGGCGAAAATAGGTTGACGCGGGGAACGGATTATTTTATAATACATTAATATATGTTCAAAATCAATCGGCAGTCAGGGGGATTGAGATGATTAAAAGTATGACAGGCTTTGGACGGTGTGAGATTACAGAGGGTGACCGCAAATACACAGTCGAGATGAAATCTGTAAACCACAGATATCTTGACGCCAGTATCAAGATGCCCAAAAAGCTCAGTATTTTTGAGAGTTCTATTAGAAATGAGTTAAAAAATTATGTGCAGCGCGGAAAGCTTGACTTGTTTATCACATACGAGGATTTTTCTGAGAGTAATGTGTGTATCAAATACAATAAGGATATTGCCGCGGAGTATCTTGGCTATTTGAAAGCTATGTCAGAAGATTTCGGACTGGACAATGATGTCCGCGTCTCGATGCTCTCAAGATATCCGGAAGTATTTTCCATGGAGGAGCAGGCTGTTGATGAGGAGGAAATCTGGAAGGGGCTTTCCAAAGCCATACAAAAAGCCGCGGAAGGTCTGGTGGAAACACGTATCAGGGAAGGCGGGAATCTAGCCGCTGATCTGAAGGGAAAGCTCGACGGCATGTTAGAACATGTTGCGTTCATAGAAAAGCGCTCGCCGCAGATTATCGACGAATACAGAAAAAGACTGGAGGAGAGGGTTCATGAACTCCTCGGCGATGCGTCGGTGGATGAGTCCAGACTGCTGACAGAGATTACGATATTTGCAGACAAAGTGTGTGTGGATGAGGAGCTTGTGCGGCTTCGAAGCCACATAGAGACCATGAAACAGGCGCTGTCGGACGGCGGCAGCATCGGCAGAAAGCTGGATTTTATTGCACAGGAGATGAACAGGGAGGCAAACACAATCCTCTCGAAAGCAAATGATCTCGAGATATCCAACCGCGGTATTGATCTAAAGACCGAGATAGAGAAGGTCAGGGAACAGATACAGAATATTGAGTAGTTCTTTTGGAGACATTGTAAGAAACAATACAGACAGCAGTGAGGTGGCAGGTGAACAGACTGATTCATATAGGGTTCGGCAATATCGTCAACACGTCTAAGATCATAGCGATTGTGAGTCCTGATTCGGCGCCCGTAAAAAGGCTTGTACAGAAATCAAAAGAAAACGGCACCGTCATAGATGCCACACAGGGACGCAGGACAAAGTCGGTGCTGGTGATGGAAAGCAGCCAGATTGTGCTCTCTGCACTTCTGCCTGAGACGATCGCAGGACGGGCGCAGGGCGTGCTGGCAGATGACGATGCCGGCGAGAATTTACAAATTAACAATTAATTATCGAAAAATAAGTATCAAAGAGAGGGAAAAATATGTTACATCCATCGTACACAGACTTAATGAAAGTAGTAAACAACGAGGTCGAGCCGGGAGAGGCGCCTGTGGTAAACAGCCGTTATTCGATTGTTATGGCGACATCAAGGCGTGCAAGGCAGATTATTGCCGGGGAGGAACCGCTGGTGGACACTAGGCAGACGAAGCCGCTCTCGATTGCGATTGAGGAATTAAACAAAGGTAAGATCAAGATAACACATGAGGATTAAGATTTGAAGATTTTATTTATATCTCTTGGCTGTGATAAAAATCTGGCAGATACGGAGATGATGCTTGGCACACTGGTACAGCGGGGATTTTCGATAACGGACGACGAGGCGCAGGCGCAGGCAGTGGTGGTCAACACATGCTGCTTTATTAATGATGCCAAACAGGAGAGCATCAATACCCTCTTGGAGATGGCAGAATTGCGAAAAAGCGGCGCAGTCAAAGCACTGATTGCCGCGGGCTGCCTTGCACAGCGCTACTGGGAAGAGATACAAAAAGAAATCCCGGAGGTGGATGTCATTGTTGGCACTACGGCGATTGATGCGATTGCAGATGCGTTGGAGGAAGTGCTGGCGGGGAAGCCTCAAAATTATCTAAAAGACATCAGTCACATGCCTGCGGTGTATGACCATTCTGCAGAACATAAAAGGATTGTCACCACAGGAGGGCATTATGCCTATCTAAAAATCGCAGAGGGCTGCGATAAGCACTGTAGTTACTGCATTATTCCTAAGGTGAGAGGGCACTACCGAAGCATTCCGATGGAAGAGCTTATCTTGGAGGCAGAGCGTCTCGTATCATTTGGCGCAAAGGAAATCATCTTAGTGGCACAGGAGACGACCTTATATGGAATGGATTTGTACGGGGAGAAACGTCTGCCTGAATTACTCAAGCGCTTGTGTGCGATTGCGGGTGTTTATTGGATTCGGCTTCTTTACTGCTACCCGGAGGAGATCACAGACGAATTGATCGAGACGATACGGACACAGGACAAGGTGTGCAGCTATCTGGATATTCCCATACAGCACGCATCGGACCGCATCTTAAAGCGGATGGGCAGGCGTACAGACCGGCAGGAGCTTACGGATATTATAACAAAATTAAGGGAACAAATCCCGGAAATCTGTCTGAGGACGACAATCATTACCGGTTTTCCGGGGGAGACACAAGAGGAGCATGAGTCGCTGCTGGAATTTGTTGACGAGATGGCGTTTGACAGACTGGGTGTCTTTCCATATTCGCCGGAGGAGGACACGCCCGCTGCGCTGTTTGAAGATCAGGTTGATGAGGCGGTGAAGCTGGAACGGCAGGCAGATATTATGGAGCTGCAGCAGGAGATCGCCTTTGAGAAGGCGCAGGCTGCTGTGGGGAGCGTGATGCTTGTCATGGTCGAGGGCAGACTGCCGGACGAACACGCCTATGTCGCAAGAAGCTATAAAGATGCGCCAAACGTGGACGGTTTTGTGTTTATCCAGACAGAAAGAGAGCTTATGACAGGAGATTTCGTGCGCGTAAAGATCACAGGCTCCTATGAATATGACTTGATCGGAGAGATAACAGGAGAGTAAAGAGATGAATTTACCAAATAAATTAACTGTATTCAGAGTGATTCTGATCGTGCCGTTTGTGCTGGTGATGCTGGGCAGTTACGCCGAGTGGCCGTGGTATATGGCGCTGTTTGGAGGGATTGCCGGCTATGCAGACTATATCGCGTTAGGAATTTTTATTATTGCGAGCCTTACAGATCTGTTAGATGGCAGGATTGCCAGAAAATATAATTTGGTCACCAATTTTGGAAAGTTTATGGACCCGCTGGCGGATAAGCTGCTTGTGTGTGCGGCGCTGATCTGTCTGGTTGAGATGGACAGAATCCCCGCGTGGATTGTGATTATTATCATGAGCCGTGAATTTATTATCAGCGGCTTCCGGCTTGTCGCAGCGGACAACCGTGTGGTGATCGCAGCAAATTACTGGGGGAAATTCAAGACGACATTTCAGATGGTTATGGTCTGTCTGATGATTGCCAATATTGACGCACTCGCCGTGGTGACGCAGCTTGTCATGTGGATTGCCGTGCTATTGACAGTGATTTCCCTGATTGATTATATGGCGAAAAATAAGAATGTGCTCTTTGATGGAAAAATTTAAAAGCGTGAAAAGGTCCATTGCCCGGCAGGGCAGTGGATTTTTTACTTTATGTACACTTCGTTCAAAGGAAACAAGTCAACAGACCTGTGCAGAGGCATATTGTTAATAGAGCGCGAAATGTAAAAATTCGCACTTGTTTCAAGAGCGTATATATGGTATGGTGATTTAGGCTGTTGTTCACACAAAACGAAGCGTTTACAGCAAAGCCTGTAAAATTTTACAAAAACCTCTTGACATTTGCGAACGAGTGTTTTATAGTAAATACAGACCGAAACGTTTGTTCTCAAAATTGGATCGAAAAATATAAGGAAATAAAAGGAGAATGCACAATGGAAAAAGAAGACAAATTAAAAGCGCTGGATGCCGCACTTGCACAGATAGAGAGACAGTATGGAAAGGGAGCCGTGATGAAGCTGGGCGATCCCAACGTACAGATGAATGTGGAGACAATCCCGACAGGGTCTCTCAGCCTTGATATCGCCCTTGGACTGGGCGGAATCCCAAGAGGAAGAATTATTGAGATTTACGGGCCAGAGTCCTCAGGTAAGACGACAGTCACGCTTCACATGATCGCGGAGGTGCAAAAAATAGGGGGAATTGCCGGCTTTATCGACGCAGAGCATGCCCTTGATCCGGCATATGCGAAGAATATTGGCGTAGATATTGATAATCTATACATATCACAGCCTGACAATGGCGAGCAGGCGCTTGAAATTACAGAGACTATGGTGCGGTCGGGCGCGATTGACATTGTCGTGGTGGACTCTGTTGCGGCGCTGGTGCCAAAGGCTGAGATTGATGGTGAGATGGGAGACTCCCATGTAGGTCTGCAAGCGCGTCTGATGTCACAGGCACTGCGCAAACTGACAGCAGTGATCAGCAAGTCAAACTGTGTTGTCGTCTTTATTAACCAATTGCGTGAGAAGGTCGGTATTATGTTTGGCAATCCTGAGACGACGACAGGAGGACGCGCGCTCAAATTCTATTCATCTGTGCGTCTTGATGTCAGAAGGATTGAGTCACTGAAACAGAGTGGCGAGATCATGGGCAACCGTACAAGGGTAAAAGTAGTCAAGAATAAGATTGCGCCGCCTTTTAAGGAGGCAGAGTTTGATATTATGTTTGGCGAGGGAATCTCCGCCGTGGGTGATATCCTCGATCTGGCTGCGTCTGTCGGCATCATTGTAAAGAGTGGTGCATGGTATGCGTATGAGAGCGGCAAGATTGGTCAGGGGCGTGAGAACGCAAAACAGTATCTCAAGGATAATCCTGAGACCTGCAAGGAGATTGAGAATAAAGTCCGCCAGCATTTCGGATTGCAGGGGGCAGATGCCTCTCCGGCACCAGCAGCAGCGCCGGAGAAGCCAGAGACCAAGGGAAAAACAAAATCATCAAAAACAGCAGCGGCAGAGCAAACGGCAGCAGAAGCCGCAGCACCAGCACCGGCAGAATAAAGCCGGGAGATCAGAATGACAGTAGCAGATATTACAGAGATTTCCAAAAAAAAGTCAAAAGTTATACTAGATACAGATCTTTGTTTTGCGCTGTATAAAAGTGAGCTCAGAACGTACAAGATTGAAAAAGATGCTGAGATTTCTCAGGAGTGCTATGACACAATCATGAACGAAGTTCTCTTAAAGCGCGCAAAACTCAGATGCATGAATTTATTAAAGAGCAGGGACTACACGGAATACCAGCTTAGGATCAAACTTAAACAAGGGGTGTATCCAGAGGAAATTATTGATGCTGCGATTGCGTATGTGGCTTCTTATGGCTATGTCAATGATTTTCGGTATGCCCAGAATTATATAGAGTATGCAGGGAATACAAAGAGCAGGAGACAGATTGAGAACAGTCTTGCCAGCAAAGGAGTGTCCAAAGATACGATTGAACATGCCTATGAGCAGTGTTCAGAGGAGGACAGCGTCACAGCAGAGGAAGAGCTGATTCACAAACTGCTTGAGAAGAAGCATTTTGACAGAGAGCATGCAACGTATGAAGAATGCCAGAAAATGATAGGATTTTTGTACCGCAGGGGCTTTGTGCCCGACAAAATATACAAGGCGGTCGGCAGGTGTGAGGAATAGCTCCTTAGGAGAGAAGAAAGTCCAAAGAGCACGGCAATTACTGGCTGTGACAGTGGCGTGAATAAATGCTTGACATTGGCTGTGTAAAAGAGTAAAATTAATATGTTGTAGTATCTGTAAGGATACAATGAAGTGACTATTCGGAATACTTTATAGATTTCAGCGCCAAGCAGGGAAGCGTGTTCTCTGATCGGTTGAGCAGGAAACTGTGGAGGCACTGAACAGTTGCACAATGAAAATTTAATAAGGAGGTGCTCCTGTACATGCTATACTTATTGGAAGCAATTGTCATTATTGCAATATGTGTAGCAGGTTGCTTTTTCGCATTTTCAAACTACAAGAAAAGTGTAGAGGCTACAATTGGAAATGCAGAAGATAAGGCAAGGGAAATTGTCGATGAGGCTCTCAAAACTGCTGAGACGAAAAAGCGCGAGGGACTTCTTGAGATTAAGGAGGAATCCATTAAGACCAAGAATGAGCTTGACAAGGAAATCAAAGAGCGCAGGGCTGAGGCACAGCGCTATGAGAGACGGGTTCAGCAGAAGGAAGAAAGCATTGACAAGAAGGCGGATGCCATTGAGAAGAAGGAAGCCAGCCTTGCCGCACGTGAAGAAGAGCTTGCAAAACAGAGTGCAGTCGTTGCAAGACTGAACGAAGAGCGGGTACAGGAACTGGAACGAATTTCAGGATTAACCTCTGAACAGGCAAAAGAGCATTTATTAAAAATTGTTGAAGACGAAGTGAAGCATGAGACAGCAGTCATGATCAAAGAAATGGAGAGCAGGGCAAAGGAAGAGGCAGATAAGAAGGCCAAAGAGTACGTTGTCACTGCGATTCAGAAATGTGCTGCGGATCATGTATCTGAGACAACGATTTCCGTTGTACAGCTTCCCAATGATGAGATGAAGGGTAGAATCATTGGACGAGAAGGGCGTAATATCAGGACGCTGGAGACGCTTACAGGTGTTGAGCTGATTATTGATGATACGCCGGAAGCAGTCATTCTTTCAGGTTTTGATCCAATCAGGAGAGAGATCGCAAGGATTGCACTTGAGAAGCTCATTGTGGATGGACGTATTCATCCGGCAAGAATTGAGGAGATGGTTGAGAAGGCTCAGAGAGAAGTGGAGGTCATGATCAAGGAAGAAGGCGAGTCAGCAACATTAGAAGTTGGTGTACATGGTATTCATCCTGAACTTGTAAAGCTTTTAGGTAAGATGAAGTTTCGAACCAGCTATGGGCAGAATGCATTGAAGCATTCCATTGAGGTAGCGCATCTTACAGGCTTGCTTGCTGCCGAGATGGGTTTTGATGTCAGAATGGCAAAGAGAGCTGGTTTGCTGCATGACATTGGCAAGGCAGTGGATCATGAGATGGAAGGTTCACATATACAGTTAGGTGCAGAGCTGTGCAGAAAGTACAAGGAATCACCGATTGTTATTAATGCTGTCGAATCACATCATGGCGATGTGGAAGCACAGTCATTGATTGCCTGTCTGGTACAGGCTGCTGATACGATTTCGGCGGCAAGACCGGGGGCAAGACGTGAAACTCTCGAAACATATACAACCAGATTGAAACAACTAGAAGAAATAACCAACAATTTTAAAGGTGTCGATAAGTCTTTTGCTATTCAGGCAGGTAGAGAGGTTCGTGTTATGGTAGTTCCTGATCAGGTTAGTGATGCAGATATGATCCTGTTGGCGCGCGATATTTCCAAGCAGATTGAAGCAGAGCTGGAATATCCGGGACAGATCAAGGTAAATGTCATCAGGGAATCTCGTGTCGTTGAGTATGCGAAATAATGAAAACGAACATTATAAGAACCATCAAAATCCATATGGATTTTGATGGTTTTTTCAATGGGAACAGACAAAGAAGGAACTGGAAAATTATAGTGATGGAGGAAAACGCGATGAACACAGAAATCAAGAGAATCAAAAGGGAATTACAGTGCAAGGGTACGATTATGAGTTATTACAAAGACACTGTGGTGCTGCCAGATGGAAACACTGAAATCTATGATTTTGTGGGACATAATGGCGCCGCTGCGGCAGTGGGGGTTTTGGAGGACGGGAGACTTGTCATGGTGCGGCAGTACCGCAATGCGCTCGACCGGTTTACGCTGGAAATACCAGCCGGGGGCTTAAATCTCGATGAACCTACGATTACCGCGGCTGCGAGAGAGCTTGAGGAGGAGACTGGGTACTGTTGTGGAAAGATTGAGAAACTGATTACGATTCGGACGACCGTTGCATTCTGCAATGAGAAAATTGACATTTATCTTGCAACGGACCTCAAAAAGACAGCGCAGCATCTCGATGAGGACGAATTTGTCAATGTGGAGGTTTGCACGCTTGAGCAGCTTGAGCAGATGATTTATGACGGGACGATCGAAGATGCAAAAACAATCGCCTCAATTCTGGCATATAAGAATAAATATGCAAAATAGTTCATAGGTTTAAGTAAATAGCTGTGATATAGGTGAAAAAGCAGATGAACAAATTTGAACCTGAAGAACAGGCGGAGAAAATATCCGTCCGCAGTGTGTCCGAAGAAAACGATGCATATATTGATTATAGGAAGCTGAATTATAAAAATACGATGCCTGACAATAGGGTGCTTGTATTTCTTACAGGCTTTTGTATAGGCATGGTATTTTTTTATTTATCGGGAGGACAAAACGCCAGTGCGCGGGGCTTGCTAGACCAAGAGCATCTGGTGCTGATGCAGAATTTTGAGGCAGACGAATCGGGGCTTTTTGAATATGTACTCCATCTGAGGGCGAAACAGCTCTTGCTTGGCGTGATCTGTTCTCTGAGCAGTATTGGCGGCATCGTGGCATTTTCCGTCATGGGCTGGTGCGGATTCGAGATAGGACTCATGGTTTTTTCACTGGTGTATCAATATGGCATCAAGGGAATTTTTCTCACTTTTTCAATGTTTCTGCCGCATGGAATTTTTTACTGCATCGTTTTTTTGATTTTGTTTCGCAAATATTGGACAGGTAACAAAAAGTGTTGCCATAAAGAGGAGACCATAAAAGGCAGGGGAAGCCGCCAACTGCTTGAGGCTGTCAAGACAGTTTTGTTGATTTTGGCAGTGTTTTGTGTCGGAATATTATGTGAAATCTATATAAATCCCGAAATTATGCGGAAAATAGCACTATTTTTTTAATTGTTAAAATTGTTTGAAAAGTACATATTTTAGGCGCAAATTCTAGTATGAAATGAAATATTTTGATAATAAGGAAAAATAATTTAAAATTTTCTGAAAAAACATTTGATTTTATGTCAAATTCAATATATAATAAGAGTAGGCATAAGGGGTAAATCAAATCTTTATGAGGAGGTTTTTTATTTATGGAAAGAGAAATTAATACTTTTATTTCTTATTTACATAATATAAAGAAAACTTCGAACAATACTGAATTATCATACAAGAGGGATTTAGGCAAGCTGCGCCAGTATTTAGAAGAAGAGGGGATCGTTGAAGTGAAGGACATTACATCAGAGACCCTGAAATCCTATATTGTGTATTTAGGTGAAAATCATTTTGCGGCTGCAACCATATCCAGAAATGTTGCTTCTATAAAGGCTTTCATTCACTATCTGTGTAAGGAAGGCATTGTAGAACAGGACGTGTCTGATGGGTTGAAAGCGCCAAAGATTGAAAAGAAAATGCCTGAAATTTTAACACCAGAGGAAGTTATATGGCTTCTGGAACAGCCAAAGGGAGATACACCCAAAGAAATTCGCGATAAGGCTATGTTGGAGCTTTTATACGCGACAGGAATCCGCGTTACGGAACTGATTACCCTAAAAGTTTCCGATGTGAATATGCAGATGGGCTTTATCATTTGTAGAGATGGCAGCAGAGAGAGAGTGATTCCGTTCGGTGCTGCTGCTAAGAAGGCAATGACAAATTATCTTGCGAAAGCGCGTGATGTGATGCTGTTTGATTTACAGTCTGATATCCTGTTTGTAAATTGTTCGGGTCAGCCGATGAGCAGACAGGGCTTTTGGAAGCTGATCAAGTACTATGCAAAGAAAGCGGGCATCATGGCTGATATTACACCGCATACACTTCGCCATTCATTCGCTGCGCACTTGGTGGAGAATGGTGCAGATTTGAGAAGTGTACAGGAAATGCTCGGACATTCTGATATTTCTACAACACAGGTTTATACCAATCTGTCGCATAACCGGATCAGAGAAGTATATGCCAAAGCGCATCCAAGAGGATGATAAGATTGCATAAAAAATCCACTCTTTCTTCAAATAAGAGTGGATTTTTTATGCACAAACCCATGCAGACGAAATAAGCTGCTTTAGATAAAATCTGCAATTCTGTAAATTAAATCTTCCGTATCCTTCCAGCCTAGACAAGGGTCTGTGATGGATTTTCCATAAATATGTTCGCCAATCTTTTGACAGCCTTCTTTAATATAGCTCTCGACCATGACGCCCTTTACCAGATTTGCCAGTTCGCTATTGGTACGACGCGAATGCATTACTTCATGCACAATGCGAAGCTGCTCTTTGAACTGCTTGTTGGAGTTGCTGTGGTTCGCGTCCACGATACATGCACGGTTGACAAGGTCGCGCTCGTTATATTTTTCCAGCAGAAGCATCAAATCCTCATAGTGGTAGTTGGGAATGTTGTTGCCATGCTTGTTGACCGCCCCGCGCAGGATAGTGTGTGCGAGCGGGTTTCCAGTCGTGTTGACCTCCCAGCCGCGGTAGATAAAAGGATGCGGGTGCTGCGCTGCATACACGGAGTTGAGCATCACACTCAGATCACCGCTTGTCGGGTTTTTCATGCCGGCGGGCACGTCAAAGCCGCTCACAACAAGCCGGTGCTGCTGATCCTCAACAGAGCGGGCGCCGATTGCCACATAAGAGAGAAGGTCTGAGACATAGCCCCAGTTCTCAGGGTAGAGCATCTCATCTGCTGCAGTAAGCCCTGATTCACACATAACCCGCAGCTGCATCTTTCGCATGGCGATGATGCCTTTTAGAAAATCAGTGCCCTTTTCGGGGTCCGGCTGATGAACGATGCCTTTGTAGCCGTCGCCCGTTGTCCGCGGCTTGTTGGTGTATATCCGCGGTATGAGAATCAGCTTATCATTTACTTTTTCATTGACTTTGGCAAGCCTTGATACATATTCACACACAGCGTCCTCGTTGTCTGCAGAACAAGGACCTATAATGACCAGGAATTTGTCGGATTGTCCGGTAAATACCTCTCGTATTTCCTGATCTCTTGCGTTCTTTAATGCCTGCATTCCATCAGGGACGGGATACTCCTCTCTGATCTGGTCGGGCGTCGGCAGTTTTTTTATAAACTCAAAACTCATTTGTTAGACTCCTTTCGTAAAAACGTCACGGCAGTCAGCCGCTATTTTTTATCATATAACAGATAGCGCCGCAACGCAAGGATAATTAGCAAATCAAAGAAGATCTGGCTACAGAGTGTCCCATAAATATATCCCGAAAACCCAATCTTAGGAACCGCAAAGAGGACAAAGAAAAGGCGCAGCAAGATGCTGGACACATTAAAAATAAAGGTGATGCCCGTCTTGCCAAGCCCGTGAAGAATGCTGCACAAGGTACCAGACATATACAAAAAGGGACATACAAAAGAGAGCGCGCGAATCTGGCTTGCTGCGATAGTACTTTCGAACAGAAGTTCACCAAGCAGCTCTGCAAAGGTAAAGAAAAACAGGAAACAAAAGACCCCAAGCAGGAAACAAAAACCCATTGTCAGACAGATGGTCTTGCGGATGCGCTGGTCGTTGCCCTGCGCCTGCGCCTCTGACACGGAGGGCAGCAGCAAGGAGGCGGCAGAGCCTGTGAATGCGCTGGGAAACATAATCAGCGGAATTGCCATCCCGGAAAAGACGCCGTATAAGGACAGTGCATTGGAGGTGCTTAAACCGCTGGCGACAAGCATTTTCGGAAGCTGTATGGTCTCGACAGAGGAGATAAAACTGATGCAGATTCTATTGAGACTGATTGGCAGCGCAAGGGAGAAAATAGATTTTCCTTTTTGAAGAGAGAGGGCGTTTCGAATGGAAAATTCTGTTTTTCCCGGCCGGACTGCCAGCATAAAGCTAGAAAACAGTGCGGAAGCAAATTCGCCGGCGAGCAGGCCAACGCAGATATATGACAGAGAAATATTCAGTCCGGCTTGCACCGAAAGACGGCATAAAATATAGACAGTGACAACGCGGCAGGATTGTTCTATAATCATCGACCATGCGGGAATTGCCGCCCTTTTCAGACCATAGAAAAATCCGTTGATACAGGAGTGAAGCGTGGCGAGCGGAAATGACAATGCACAAATGCGCAGCAGCGGGATACACCTCCGCTCGCCGATAAACTGGATTGCAATATAGGGCGCATGATGAAAAATAAGATAAGCCATCGCGCCGGAAAGGAAGGCGGAAATTGCAATTCCAGTAAAGAGATATCCGTAGGCTTCCGCCGATTTGTCCTTTTTCGAGGCGGCGACAAAGCGCGTGATGGCATTTTGTATGCCGGAGGCACACACGGCATGTACGAGCATCATGACTGGTCCGAGCAGGCCAAAAATGCCAAGGCTTTCTTCGTGAAAGGTTCTTGAGAGGAAAATGCGGTAAAAAAATCCGATCAATTTCGTGACAATACCAGCCGCAGTCAGGAAAAATGTGCCTGTGATGATGGGATTTTTCAGGTATCTGGGATTGAGATAGCCTCGGAGTTTTTTTGTGGATAGATTTGACATAGTGTGACTCCAACACATTCACTTTCTATAATGTATGGAAAATTTTGATAAATATGTCTCTGCCTTGACAGGAAGGGGGGCAGCGTGCTATCATCTAACAAATTATGTGTTGCGCGTGCTATCTTGCAACCGTATAAGTTTGCAATTGTGCAATGAGGAAAGGATGGGAGGCAGATATGGCGAAAAAAGTAGTGGTCGGCATGTCAGGCGGAGTGGATTCGTCAGTGGCAGCATATTTATTAAAAGAACAAGGATATGATGTCATCGGCGTGACGATGCAGATCTGGCAGGAGGAAAGCGCTGCCGAGGAAGATGGAGGCTGCTGCGGGCTGAGTGCGGTGGAGGACGCCAGACGGGTCGCGGCGAAACTGGAAATCCCTTATTATGTATTGAACTTTAAAAAGACCTTTCGGGAGTGCGTGATCAATCCCTTTGTGGAGGCGTATCTGCATGGCCAAACCCCGAATCCCTGTATACTCTGCAACCGCCATGTCAAGTGGGAAGCGCTGCTACAGCGGAGTCTGGAGCTGGGGGCAGACTATATCGCAACGGGGCATTACGCCCGCATTGTGCAGCTTGAAAATGGCAGATATGTATTGCGCAGCTCGGTCACAGCAAAAAAAGACCAGACGTATGCGCTCTACAATCTCACACAATCCCAGCTTGCGCATACCCTGATGCCAGTGGGAGAATATGAGAAAGACGCAATCAGAGAACTTGCTAGGCAGTTGTCGCTTCCCGTGGCGGATAAAGCAGACAGTCAGGACATCTGCTTCGTGCCGGACAACGATTACGCAGCCGTTGTCCAAAAGGAGGCAGGGGACCGTGTGCCGGCGCCGGGGAATTTTGTGACAGCATCGGGAGAAATACTGGGCCAGCACAAGGGTATCATACATTACACCGTGGGCCAGCGCAAAGGGCTGAACCTTGCGATGGGGCATCCTGTGTTTGTGACACAGCTTCGGCCAGACACGAATGAAGTGGTGATTGGGGAAGGGCAGGAGGTATGGACGGATACACTGGTGTGTGACGATTTGAATTTTATGGCTGTCGAAGCGCTCACAGAACCTGTGGAGGTAATCGCAAAAATCCGCTATTCCCATGCAGGGGAAGCCTGCACAGTCGAAAAAATGGCAGATGGAAAGGTAAAGTGCAGTTTTCACAAACCTGTCAGGGCAGTCACGCCCGGACAGGCTGTCGTATTCTACAAGGAGGATTATGTCTTTGGCGGCGGGACAATCCTGCCATAATCTATAGCTTTAAATATTCTGGTACGCGGGACTGGTAGATACAGTAGTATCGAAAGCCGCATTCCAACAAAAGGCTGCGCGCGCGGTCAAACTCCTGTGCGATCTCATCGGGCTTGTGGGCGTCCGAGCCGACCGTGATGATCTCACCGCCAAGCTCATGATAGCGTTTTAGAATTTCTGCGCATGGATTTGGCTGGCCAAGCCCCATACAAAATCCTTTGGTGTTGACTTCCAGTCCTTTTTCGTTTTCAATTAAGTGGGTCAGGATTTGATCAAAGACATCTGCGTGTTTTGCGTAGGCGTATTTTTCGTTGAAGGTGGGGCCGTACCGCACTACATAGTCAAGATGGCCATACACATCAAAATACGGGAGTGTTTTCACACACTCCAGAACCGACAGAAAATACTCGTGATGCGCCTCGTCCTCGCTTCGCCCTTCAAAAAATTCAGGATAATAAGGATCTTTTCCGTTGCACAGATGCGACGAGCCTATAATAAAATCAAAATCGTAGGATTTGGCGTACACTGCGAGCTGGCGCTTTAGATGAGGCTGCAGGCCAAGTTCTACGCCAAAGCCGACAGTGATTTTGTCCTTGTATTTTTGGCGGAGTCTTAACAGCTCATACAGATAAGAGTCGGTGTTTAGCTCAAAGACGGCCTCCTCCCCCGGCGCATAGACAAAATCAGGATCATAATGTTCTGTGATACAGACGTGCGAAAGCCCCAGTGAGACTGCGCGGTGAAGCATGTCCTCCATCGGGGCGCTGCTGTCTCCGGAAAAATTTGTGTGCATATGAAAATCGGCTTTGACTGCCATGCGGGAATCCTCCTTTGAATGCATAAGTTTTGAAATAATTTTTTTCGTCTAAATTTTATTTTACCACAGATTTGAATAGAAACCTATATTAAAATATTATAAAAATTTAGTATCAAAAATTTTACAGAACTTTTTGCGTTTTTTTCAAAATATGTCTTGAATTTTATGCCATAATTAGGTAAAATAAATTTGTTGATAAAATTTTGTCAATCATTTTACACAAACTGCCAGATTACGGGACTTTTTTCATTGATTCTATGTATAAAAAGTGTAATTGGGGCAAAGACTACATGGTATCTGTGTAATTTGTGGACAAAATAAGGATGATAAAATAATATTATCTATTTTAGGAGGAAAATAACATGGCAGTAAGAGTAGCAATCAATGGTTTTGGCCGTATTGGCCGTCTTGCATTCAGACAGATGTTCAATGCAGAGGGATATGAAGTAGTTGCGATCAACGACCTGACAAGCCCTAAGATGTTAGCACACTTGTTGAAGTATGATTCTTCACAGGGAAAGTATGAGCTGGCGGACAAGGTTACAGCAGGTGAGGATTCGATCACAGTAGACGGAAAAGAGATTAAGATCTACGCTTTCCCAGATGCAAACAACTGCCCTTGGGGAGAGTTAAAGGTTGACGTTGTATTAGAGTGTTCAGGCTTCTATACAAGTAAGGATAAGGCTCAGGCACATATTAACGCTGGTGCACGCAAGGTTGTTATCTCTGCTCCGGCTGGAAACGATCTTCCTACAATCGTTTACAATACAAACCATGAGACATTGAAGGCATCTGATACAATCATTTCAGCAGCTTCTTGTACAACAAACTGTCTGGCACCTATGGCAGACGCACTCAACAAGTATGCACCGATTCAGTCTGGTATCATGGTGACAATCCATGCTTACACAGGTGATCAGATGACACTTGACGGACCTCAGAGAAAGGGTGATCTGAGAAGATCCAGAGCAGCAGCAGTGAATATCGTTCCAAACAGCACAGGCGCTGCAAAGGCAATCGGACTGGTTATTCCTGAACTGAATGGCAAGCTCATCGGTTCTGCACAGCGTGTTCCGACACCGACAGGCTCCACAACAATCCTCACAGCAGTAGTAAACAAGGCTGATGTGACAAAGGAAGGCATTAATGCCGCTATGAAGGCAGCAGCAAATGAGTCTTTCGGATACAACGAGGACGAGATTGTTTCTTCTGATGTAATCGGAATGAGATTTGGTTCTCTGTTCGATGCTACACAGACAATGGTGAACAAGGTTTCTGATGACCAGTATGAGGTACAGGTTGTATCTTGGTATGACAACGAGAACAGCTACACATCTCAGATGGTAAGAACAATTAAGTACTTCTCTGAGTTAGCATAATTCGTTTGTAAATGACCTTTTAAGGGTCCGGTCTTATGGGCCGGGCCCGTTTTGATATACAGCCCTTACAGGGGAAAATGATAGGAAAGATATAAAGGAGAATAATAAAATGGGATTAAATAAGAAATCAGTTGATGATATCAATGCAAAGGGAAAAAGAGTGCTTGTGAGATGTGACTTCAATGTGCCCCTCAAAAATGGCGAGATTACAGACGAGACACGTATCGTTGCAGCACTTCCCACAATCAATAAGCTGATCAAGGACGGCGGAAAAGTGATTCTCTGTTCTCATTTAGGAAAAGTAAAGAATGGGCCAAACGAAGGCGAATCACTGGCGCCAGTTGCAAAGAGACTCTCTGAGAAGCTTGGAAAAGAGGTAAACTTTATTTCTGATTACAACGTGACAGGTGAGGCAGCCACAGCGGCAGTCGAGGCGATGAACGAGGGAGATGTTGTTTTATTGCAGAATACACGTTTCCGCGGCAAAGAGGAGACAAAGAACGGCGAGGAGTTCAGCAAAGAGCTCGCTGATCTTGCAGATCTGTATGTATGTGATGCGTTTGGTTCTTCTCACAGAGCACATGCATCTGTTGAGGGCGTTACCAAGTTTATCACAGAAAAAGGCGGAGAGAACGCAGTTGGTTACTTAATGCAGAAGGAGATTGACTTCCTTGGCAATGCGGTAGAAAATCCTGTAAGACCATTTGTAGCTATTCTTGGCGGTGCGAAGGTTGCTGACAAGTTAAACGTTATCAACAATCTGCTGGAGAAGTGTGATACATTGATCATCGGCGGCGGCATGGCATTTACCTTCTTGAAGGCAAAGGGCTATGAGATTGGAAACTCTTTGGTGGACGATGAGAAGCTTGACTACTGCAAAGAAATGATGGCAAAGGCTGAGAGCCTTGGCAAGAAGCTTCTTCTTCCGATTGATACCACGATCGCAGACGGTTTCCCCAATCCGATTGACGCAGAGATCGCAGTAGAGGTGGTAGATGCAGATAAGATTCCAGCAGGCAAGGAGGGGCTTGATATCGGTACTAAGACCGCAGAGCTTTTTGCAGATGCTGTCAAATCAGCAAAGACTGTAGTATGGAACGGACCGATGGGCGTATTTGAAAATCCTACACTCGCAAAGGGAACCATCGCAGTAGCGAAGGCACTTGCTGAGACCGAGGCTACCACAATCATCGGCGGCGGCGATTCCGCAGCGGCAGTAAACCAGTTAGGCTTTGCTGATAAGATGAGCCACATCTCTACAGGCGGCGGCGCTTCCCTTGAGTTCTTAGAGGGCAAAGAGCTTCCGGGTGTTGTTGCAGCAGATGACAAGTAATTTCGTAAGGCTGGCGCGTTCCTTGTGGATTGTGCAGATAACGAAAGTATTTGAATCATAAGACAGTGTAAAATCGGTAAGGAGAAGAGAAAATGGCAAGAAGAAAGATTGTAGCCGGAAACTGGAAGATGAACATGACACCCAGTGAGGCGGTTAAGTTGGTTGAGGAATTAAAAGACTTGGTAAAGTCAGAGGACGTTGATGTCGTATACTGCGTGCCGGCAATTGATATCGTTCCAGTTGTGGAAGCTGTGAAGGGTACAAATGTTGAGGTTGGCGCTGAGAACATGTACATCGAGGAAAAGGGCGCTTTCACAGGTGAGATCGCACCGGGCATGCTGGTGGACGCTGGCGTAAAATATGTTATTATCGGACACTCTGAGCGCCGTGACTACTTTAAGGAGGACGATGCATTCCTCAACAAAAAGGTTGCCAAAGCATTTGAGCATGGTTTGACACCAATCCTTTGCTGCGGTGAATCTCTTGAACAGAGAGAGATGGGCGTTACAATGGATTGGATCAGACTTCAGATTAAGTCGGATTTAGTAGGCATCACAGCAGATCAAGTAAAGAAGCTGGTGATCGCATATGAGCCAATCTGGGCGATCGGCACAGGCAAGACCGCTACAACAGAACAGGCACAGGAGGTTTGCAAGGGCATTCGCGATTGCATCGCAGAGATCTATGATGCCGCAACCGCAGAGGCAGTGCGCATTCAGTATGGCGGATCTGTCAATGCAGCAAATGCAGCAGAGCTTTTCGCACAGCCTGACATTGACGGCGGACTGGTAGGCGGCGCAAGCTTAAAGGCTGATTTCGGGAAGATTGTCAACTATAAATAAGCAGCAATATGTACAATAAAAAGTGCCAAATATAGGGTGTAGAAGCCTTATATTTGGCACTTTTTTGTTATATTTTGACAATATATATGGTTGATAATGATTTAAAATATGCGTGATATCACTTTGGAATTCATTGGAAAGAGAACACTATCTAAAGGAGTATCGGTATATGACAAAAAGAAAAGATGGGGAAGGAAGTGTCAGACAGCTGCCGGATGGTTCGTGGGAATGCCTGATGCAGAGCAAATATATTAATGAGAATGGCAGACCGAAACGAATCAAAAGAAAGGCTACAACGGAGCAGGAGGCAATCAAGTCTTGCAGACTGGCATTAAAGGCTTGGGAAAAAGAATTTGAGAGGGGAAGAAATACAAAAATAGACAAGACAAGAACACTTGGTTCCTATATGGAAGAATATGTGGATAAGGTAGTTAAAAACAGGGGGATAACGGGCAGTACATATAAGAGTTATATCTACACATTAAATGCCAATTTTTATAACTACAAAATTTCCAAGCTGCAGCTCCATATGCTTAATACGGTCGAGTTTGAGCTGTACTTTGATACTGTTACCCATGACAAGAGCAGGAAGACAGCAAGTGTACCAATACAGTTGTGTAAGCAGCTTTCAACATGGTTATACGGCAAAAGTCTGATTCCTGAGGATTATGCCCGGTTTGTAGAAACGAAGCACGAAAAAAGGGATGAATATTTCAGGGATAAGGAAAATGCAGATAAAAACAGGAAACAGATATTTTCAGACGAAGATATTGTTAAGTTCTATAATCCGAAAAAGGCGCTGCACTTCCCCGAAAACCGCAGAAGTATTGTGCCGGAAAGGGAGAGCCTGCTTTGCAGGATGCAGGCTGAAAGGGGAAGAGATGGTTACGGCATTCATTTCGGTTGTTAATTGTCGGTTGCTATGTTTTTTAAATTGTAAAACCGGAGATTCTGTGATACTATGGTTATACAAAAGAAAATCTTGTAGGAGGCATGACGGGTGGCAGGACAAAAGAATGATGCTGCGGCAGGGGAAGAAAAAGAGGAGCGGGTGGTAAAGCATACAGTTAAGGACAGTGTCTTTACATCACTTTTTAAGGAAAAAAGATATCTGATACAGCTGTATCGGGCACTTCATCCGGAGGATACCGAGACAACGGAGGATGACCTGAAGGATGTGACAGTCAGCAATGTTCTTGTTGATGACATCTATAACGATCTCGGGTTCACGGTGGGTACGACAATAATGCTGTTGATAGAAGTGTAGTCGACTTGGACAGTCAATATCATATTCAGGGCACTGATGTATCTGGTGCAGACATACAGGGAATACTTCAGGAAGACAAAGCAGAACCTGTATAAAAGTAAAAAACTGAAAATGCCGAAGCCGGAGATTTATGTCATATATGTCGGTGACAGGAAGACAAGGCCGGAAGAGATTTCCCTTTCTGAAGAGTTTTTTGAAGGGAAAGACATCTGCATTGATGTCAGGGTGAAGATGATATATGACGGCAAAAGCGGGGACATTATCAATCAATATGTAGTTTTTACAAAGGTATGCAATGAACAGGTGGCAAAACACGGCAGGACAAGGGAAGCGGTGCAGGAAGCAATACGGATATGCAAGGAAAGAAATGTTTTGAAGGAATATTTATCCAGCCGGGAGAAGGAGGTAGTGGATATGTTGATGGAGCTGTATGACGAGCAGGAAGTGATTAGGTCTTATGTGGAAAGCGAAAAGTATGAGGTTGAAAATGCTACCAAGATAGCGACAGCAAGAAGGCTTTTAAAAATGGGGAAGCTTTCCATTGAGGAGATTGCGGAAGGATCTGGACTCACGGTTGAAGAAGTTGAAAGGTTGTCAGATATTCAGTTGGTGTAAAAAATTTGGAAGGATTATATTACAGGAAGCAGGAAACCAAAATAGGTAGCCTGCTTTTTTGAGTGCTAAATATGCATCTTTGGTAAAAAGATGCGGTATTTTTTCTTACGATGCAGCTAATAAGATATCAAGTGGCAGAAATAATAGTATGTTTATTTAAAAATATAGTTTTATTTAGGAATTAATGGTAAAATAAGAGCAGTAGATAAATATTTTCTTTTTATTGCAAAGTAATTTTATTAGAGTAAGAAATGGAAAGGCGGATAATATGGCGAAACTCAAAATTTATAAAGGAAATGAATTTAAAGTATATGTGGCAGATAGTATTGAAGAGGATGATTTGTTCTTTGATGAGTATAAAAAAGCTGCGGAAATGCTCAGTGAAATAGTAAGATATAATAAGAAAAACGATAACAGATTAAAATTAGAATATGAAAACAATATGATTGCCTTTTGTGGAGAGAGAGGCGAGGGGAAAAGCAGTGTAATGTTGTCTTTTGTGAAAGCGATGAGGAGTTATGCCAATACTAAAAAAAGTCAGAAGGTTTTTGAAGACTTTAAAGAGATTGGGAATATACACTTTTCTGAACCGATTATCATAGATCCCTCTTTGTTTGATGAAACACATGGCATTCTTGATGTTATTTTGGCTGAAATTTATAACGAATTTGATTCCAAAAGGAAAAATAGTCAGGTTGACAAGGCAGACGAATATACCAAGATGCTTGCTCAATTTCAAAAGGTGTATAAATATGTTCTTCTTATAAACAATCAAAAGAAAACATTGGATGATGAATATGATTATGAGGGAGATATTGGTCGTTTGGTGCGGCTCGGAGACAGCACTAATTTAAAAAGAGAACTTAGTGTTCTGATTGAGATGTATCTTGAGTTTAGAATGTGTGAAAAAAATGCAAGGGACAAAAATAAGCTTGTAATAACCATAGACGACTTGGATTTATGCAGTGACAAAGTATATCAGATGACGGAAGAGATAAGGAAATATTTGATTTTGCCCAATGTAATCATTGTAATGGCACTAAGAATTGGACAGCTGGAGGATTGTATTTGCGAAAAAAATGCAAAAGATTATGCAATGAGTATTGACCGGTTCAACGATAACAATCGGCTAAAAAATGATATTTTCATTATGTCTGAAAAGTATGTAAATAAGCTCATTCCGAAGGCAAGGAGGATTTATCTTCCCCGAATAGAAAGTTTTCAGAAATTAACCGTGCAATATATTGAGGATAGAAACGGGGAAGAAAATATTGTTTGGGAAACAGAGGGACAGCAGGATATTATAGCAGCGATGAGAAAATTGATCCACGAAAAGACAGGGATTATTCTGCTACCTAAAGAAATGGGGATAAATATCTTATTTCCTGATAATCTCCGCGAAATGGTAAATTTGATGGTATTTTTGCTAAAAATGCCAGTAGCTGCTGCTGGCAGTGAGCGGCAGTATCAAAATATTGTTGAATTGGAAAAGTATTTTGAACGAGAGTGGGAGCACAATACTGTTTTGATACAGGACAGGGAGGAATTTCAGGCTTTGCGGTGTGCCGGTATTGACAGTGTAAATGATGAAGCTTTGTGGTTTATTCAACAGAACTTTTATGAAGTCCCAAATAGAAAAAATCCGATTTTGGCAAATTATTTTACTGACATAAACAATAAGTATACACTAATAATAGGATGGTTTAATACAGTGGATTTTGGGCTCAGTGATGTATATCGAAAGGCAAGAATATATTGTGTAAAGGTTTTCTATACATTTATGATACACAAACTGTTATCGAGAGATATGTTGAAAGATTTAATAAAGCTAATTGGAGGATATATATGGTGTGGCTCCTTTGCCAATGTTTTACCGGCTGTGAAAGATACGAACATTGACAGGTCAAGATTTTCTATTAAAACACAGGATACATATAATAGGATATTACAATATATAGATGATAAGGCGGAGGGCATTGAGTTGACTTTTGGGAAAAATGGGTCTATAAGTGTGCCTAATGTACCAAAAGGAGAAAAGAGAGAAGCTTATATTTGGGCATGGATTTTGACTGCATTGTTTGCAAATAATTATAATGATAATAATTATCAATTGACATTTATAACAAACGGAACGATTGTTTGGAGAAATTCCAGCACAAATAAAAAAGTGCATATTAGTCTTGAAAACTATATAGTTGCATTGTTTAATATAGACTCTATTTTAGAAAAAGTGAATTTTGAAGCATTAGGGGCAGGCAGCGATATAAAAAATTGTATTGAGGTGATAAAAGACTGTAACAAAGAAAGCATTCAGTTTATGCGAGAGGTTGTATCCAATTTAGATATTGTTACATCTATATTGGATTATTGCAGGGCAAATGGGGATGTCAAATCTGCTTCAGAAGATGAGACAAACCGTACTGAAAAACTGGTCAGAAAATTCTTTGAAAATATGGTAGAATATATGAAGCAGTATGGTGTGCAATGTGATGTTTTGTCCCTGACAGATTTCTCCATATCCAAAGATAGAAAAATTGATGTATGTAAACTATATGCAATTCTTACTGACATTGCAAGAACTTATGAAGAAACCACTAATAAAGTGAATCGTGAAGGAGAGCTGCTTATGTTAGAATTCAGGGAAAAACTGAGAGTTACTCCCCTTCCTGAACAGTGGGATACACAAAGTCAGAAGGCAGCTTCTTATTTAAGAACAGCCACAGCGGCAAATGCAAAAATAAATTTGGAGTATCTTGCTGCAAATATACAACGGTATATAGGGGAAAACAAAAAGGAACCTTTTGGACTGAATACGGAGGCATTGTGTGATTTGTATGGAAAAGTTTTGAATTTGTATTTATCCGACAAAAATGCAAAGATATCAGACGAGTTGAAAAATGATTATAAGCGCTTGGCTGCGATACAGGGCAGCCTTTAAAGAAATATGCAACGAGGGGATGTAAGATGGATACCGAACGAGGAAACATGGAAATATTGTTCCAAAAGATACCGTATTACTGTATCTCTGAAAATCATGACTATAAAACGGTAAACAGGCAATTGTATTTACAGTATGCCAAGGATGTGTTCAGCTTCAATTCGGAAGATGAGATAAGAAACAAATATATTTATCTTGAACAAATGGTAAAAAAGGGCAATGTTTTTTCCACGATTTTGGATTTTGCCAAAAAGGTTCTGGTCTATGATGGAAATGAAATAAAATGCAAAATTGATGAAATGTTGCGCTGGAGGGAGATTTCTTTTCAACTGGGGCAGGATTTATTTACATGTGCTTTTCTGGCTGACAATGATGTGGAGAGTGGATTTGCTTCAGAATATTTTGCATGGGTTCCCATTATACGAAGTGATGATATGAGGCTGCATAATATATTGAAAAAAGGCATAGCAGATAATCATTTTCATTTAAACGGTTCAACAAAAATATTTGAACTTAACTGGATCTGCCTGATGAATATCATAGAGAACAGGCGACATGATTTTAAAAAAATTCCTGATACATTGCAGATGCGGCGTATGGATATCATTGGTATCAGACAACAAAATGTTACATTGTATGAAGCGTGTCAGGAGGCGGCATTTTATAGAATCGCTCTTTTTTCACATATCAAAAAAGATGGATACCTGATGGAGAGGACAAATGAGATATATAGCTGGATGACCAAAGGAATGGACATTAAAGCAATGCTTTCTGATATTCAGGATATTATCACACTGGCAAAACATATATATGGAGCAGTAGTGGATGAGAAACATATTTTAGACTATGCTTTTGAAAAAAACATGTATTTAAAAAATAATAATGACTGTCGCCTTCTCTCAGGCGAACGGAAATTATTATACGAATGTTTTAAGGCAGTAATAATGGGACAGTTTGATGATACAATAAGTAACATCTTTTACAGATACATATCTATCAGGACTCAATTCAGGGGAGAACTGATTCAGGTAAACAGACAGGTTGGATTTGCAAATTTCAGTAATTATGAAGTGCGGAAAGAAGCATTTATTGAAGGAATACATATGTATGAGAAAGAACTGGTTCGGCTGGCTGTTAATGAGCCGTTGTCAAAAGACTATATGGTGTCTTTGGAAGCTCGGATATGTCCGAGTGAAACTCCTTCAAAATTGTATAAGAAAATTGACAGGAGTATAAGTTTTGTGGATAAAAATTACCATGATAAGCTCATATATGTTCTGCATTTCCCTAAAAAG